>Ga0302314_10011854_pt1 | contig 15157 bp, 7 predicted proteins | sample III_Palsa_N2_3_FD_200533 | JGI IMG/M metagenome (GOLD analysis project Ga0302314, IMG submission 200533) | Peat permafrost microbial communities from Stordalen Mire near Abisko, Sweden - III_Palsa_N2_3 | ecosystem: Environmental > Terrestrial > Soil > Palsa > Peat permafrost | place: Sweden...
CCGGATGATCTGGCTCGCCGTGAAGCTGCGCTCGGCATGCGGCTTGAGATTGATCAGAAAGCGCCCGCTGTTGAGGGTCGTATTGGCGCCGTCGACGCCGATGAACGAGCTCAAGGAGACCACATCGGGATCCTTCAAGATGGCCGCCGCGAGCGCCTGCTGGCGGTCCGCCATGGCCGCGTACGAGATGGTCTGCGCCGCTTGAGAGATACCCTGGATTTCCCCGGTGTCCTGCACCGGAAAGAATCCCTTCGGGATCAAAACATACAGCAGCAAGGTCACCACCAGAGTGATGCCGGCGACGATCAAGGTAAGGCCCTGACGGTCGAGCACCCACCGCAGAGCGCGGCTGTATTGACCTATGATCCATTGGAAGCCGCGCTCGGCCTTCAAATCCCACTCGCTGCGGCTCGCATCCGTGCGGTGACGCAGCAAGCGGGCGCACAGCATCGGCACGAGCGTCAGCGAGACTGCGGCGGAAATCACGATCGTCACGGCCAGCGTAATGGCAAACTCGTGGAAAAGGCGGCCCACGACTTCCCCCATGAACAGCAGGGGAATCAACGCAGCGATCAACGACACGGTGAGTGAAATGATGGTAAAGCCGATCTGCTGCGAGCCCTTGAGCGCGGCCGCCATCGGCTTCTCGCCGGCCTCGATGTAGCGCGCGATGTTCTCGATCATGACGATGGCGTCGTCCACCACGAAGCCCGTGGAGATGGTCAGCGCCATCAGCGACAGGTTGTCCAGACTGTAATTCAGCAAGTACATGACGCCGAAGGTGCCGACCAGCGACAGTGGCACGGACAGACTCGGAATGATGGTCGCCGGCACATTGCGCAGGAACACGAAGATCACCAGCACGACCAGCACCACCGCCAGAACCAACTCGAATTCCACATCGGACACGGAAGCGCGAATGGTCTGCGTGCGGTCGCTCAGGACGCTGATCTCCAGCGCCGGCGGCATGTCGGCGACGACCTTGGGCAGCAGCTTCTTGACTGCATTGGCCACTTGAATCACGTTGGCACCGGGCTGCCGCTGGATGTTCAGGATCAGCGACGGAGTGCCGTTGGCCCAGGCCGCGAGCTTGGTGTTCTCAGGAGCCACGACGATGTTGGCGACGTCGGAGAGATGGACCGGGGATCCGTTGAGATAGGCCACGGTGATATCCCGGTAGCCGTCGATCTCGGTGATTTGATCGTTCGCGTTGATCGAGGAAGCTTGCGAGGGGCCGTCGAAGCTCCCCTTGGGAGAATTGCTGTTCGCATTGCCGATGGTCGTGCGCAGATCATCGATGTTGAGTCCGTACTTGGCAAGTGCCCGCGGATTGAACTGAATGCGGACCGCCGGCCGTTGCCCGCCGGAGATGCTGACCACGCCCACTCCCGGCAGCTGCGAAATCTTTTGCGCCAACCGCGTGAAACTGAGGTCCTCCACATCCGTCAATTTGAGCGTTTTCGAGGTCACCGCGAGCGTCATGATCGGCGCGTCGGCGGGGTTGAATTTGGCGTAGGTCGGCGGCGTCGGCAGGTCGTTGGGCAGCACGCTTCCGGCCGCATTGATCGCCGCCTGCACTTCCTGTTCTGCCACATCCAGGCCCAGATCCAGGCTGAACTGCAGCGTGATGACCGAGGCGCCGCCCGAACTGGCGGAGGTCATTTGATTGAGGCCGGGCATTTGCCCGAACTGCCGCTCCAGCGGCGCCGTGACCGAGGACGTCATGACCTCCGGGCTCGCGCCGGGATAGAACGTCTGGACTTGGATGGTCGGGTAATCGACTTCCGGCAGCGACGACAACGGCAGGAATTTGAAAGCGAACAGGCCGCTGAGCAGGATCGCCGCCATCAATAACGAGGTCGCGACCGGCAGATTGATGAACAGCCGGGACGGATTCATGCCGATCATTTACCCTGTTGCTGTGACCCGTCCGGCGGCGGCGACGTACCCTGCTGAGGCCGGTGGTGGTGCTGCCGATTGGGCTGATCGGCGGAACCGGTGTCGCCGCCATGCATCCCTTTCCATGCGCCCTGCCCTTTACCGCCGCGCTGCCCTTTACCCCCGCCCGTTGCCTCGGTAGGCGTATTGCTCGGCAAGGTGACTTTTGCCCCGTCCCGAAGCCGATCGGCGCCGCCGGTGACGACCCTGTCGCCCGGCGATAACCCGGATTCGACGGCATAAGAGTCCCCGTCCTGCGGGCCGAGCTTGATCGCGTGCACCGACACGGTGCTGTCCTCATTGACCAGATACACATAGGTTCCCGGGGCACCGCGCTGCACGGCGGACACCGGCACCGTAACGGCGTCCTTCAGCGTGTCCAACAACATCACGATGTTGACGAACTGGCTGGGGTAAAGACTTTCATCCTGATTGTCGAAGTTGGCCCGCAGCATCACCGTTCCGGTGGTCGCGTTGACCTGGGTGTCGATCGAAGCAAATTCACCGGTGGCCAGTTGCGTCACATTGGCCCGATCGAAGGCGGTGACCGGCAGCTTTGCGCCCGAATGCACGCGCGCCATGATCTGCGGCAGGTTGTCCTCCGGTACGGCATATTCAACCGTGGTCGGTTTGAGCCGCGTGAGTACCACCAAGCCCGTGCTCGAGCCGATCTGCACGTAATTACCAGGGTCCACGAGACGCAATCCCACCCGTCCGTCCGAGGGTGCAGTGATGTGGCAGTACTCCAGGTTGAGCTGCTGCGCCTTGATTTGTGCCTTGTCCATATCGACGGCGCCCTGGTCCTGCTTGACGATCCACACCTGATCCTCATAGGTCTGTCGGGGGATGGACACTTGGTCGGCCAGCGTTTTATATCGTGCCAGATCCATCTGTGCCTGTTTGAGCGTGGCGTCATCGCGGGCCAGCTGCGCCTCATCCTGCTCCAGCGCGGCCTCGTAGGGCCGCGGATCGATCTGCGCGAGGAACTGGCCCTTGCGCACCAATTGACCCTCCTTGAAGCCAACCGACATCAGCAGCCCGCTGATCTGCGTGTTCACGGTGACGGTCGTCAGCGGCGTGACCGCCCCTAGCGCGCGCAGGGTCAAGCGAATGTCCCCCCGCTGGATCCGCGCCACGTCAACCGGCTGATTACCTCCGTCCGTAAAGCGTCCGCGCCGCTGTTGCGGCTGCGAAACGAAGGTGTGGATCTGATAGACGATGCCGGCGACGATCAGCAGGGCCACGACGCCGATGACGACCCAGCGCAGCGTTCGCCGCAGCGTCCGCGTTCCCCCGGCGGGCGGCTCAGGGTTCGTCCACGAATCCGCGCCGGAAGTATTTTCTTGTTCCATCAAGTAATGATTTCATGCGCCCAGTCGCGAAGACAGGGGGTACGGGAGCGCTTTGCGGGCTGGGCACGCAAAGAAACTCCACTATCGAAAAGAAATGTCATGCGATCGAGAAGTTTTCTTTTGTCCTACTTGCTCTCTTTCGCCACCAGCCACTTCACGAGATCCACCGCCTGATCGGCCCCCCCGGCGGACTCCGTGTTCACCCGGTACTTGCCGTTCACGACGAGGGTGGGCGTGCGGTCGACTTTGTACCTCTGAATCATCTCCTCCGCGGCGCGTACCTTGCTGTCCACCGTGAACGACTTCGCGGTAGCAAGAAATTTGTCGATGGGCACGCCGGCTTGCGCCTTGTAGAACGCCGCCGCGTCCTCGATGGTCGGCAGGCGGCTCTTGATGCCCTGGGTTGCAGGATCGATGATGGCCAAACCGCCCCCCTGCCAGATGGCGTTGAACATGGCATCGTGGGTCTGGTCGGCGACACCGAGAGTTTGGGCGGTGAAGTACGCGAGCTGGAACATGGGCCAGTCCTCGGCTGGGTTGAAGGACGCCGGGATGTAGTCGAGTACGGCGTTCGGCGGCAGGCTCGCCTTCAGCTTATGCATGGTGGACTGGAACAAATTGCAGGCCGGACAGGCGTACGAAAACACTTCGGTGACCTCCACTTTGCCCGCAGGCAATGAGGTCGGGCGCACCGGACTGATCAAGAAATAATTGACGCCCTCCGTCCAGGTGGGTGCACTACCCGCCGGTGCAGGTGCAGGTGCGCTGCTGACCGGCGCACAAATACTCAACGCAAGCACGGCCGCCGAGGCGACACGATTAAATAATTTCATCGAAACTCCTATACCCGAACGACATTACTCAGGCCAGCGGACCGGCGCGGCACTGTTCGGCGACAGGGCCATGCCAGGCGCTAAGCTCGTCATTTTCCTATATATCACGATCGAGCGGCCGCACGATGGCAAGAACGACTTTGCGAGTCAAGCAGTACCGGCCGGCGCTACGCCAAATCGTCCAGTACCAGAGGGGCATGACGCCGCAACAGCGCGGTCTGCACCTCCCAATGCTCCTTCGCCGGGAGATCCACGAGATAGTGGACTTCGTCGGCCGCATAAGTCGCGATCGGCAGCCCATCGCGGTACAGAAGCCGGTTGCCGGAGAGTGAAGCCAGGCGGGCGCCGGGAGTAAGGATGCCGATCAAGTTCAGCGGATCCGCGGCCGACAGCGACACGTATTGCTGCGTGTTCGGCTTGCGGCGCACGTCGCGCAGCAGGCCGACGGCCTCGGGAGTGGCGTATTGCTCGCCCGAGAAGCCGGCGATGAACCGCCCTCCGCGAATCTCACCGCGCGCCTCCAAGCGGCGACAGCACATCAATATGTCCCGCCACGGCGGCAGCCAATCGGCCTCTCGCCCGAGCAGTTTCCAGAAGATCACTCCCCAACGGCGCAATAGTGAGCGCACGATCTGCTCGACCGCCTCCTCGCCGCGATGCGCACTGCCCGCCGCTGGCCGCCGTACCAGCGCCCAGCGCCCCGCATCCGCCATTCCGAACAAGGCCAGCCGTCGCTTGCGGCGCACCGCATAGGACGTCGATTTGCCGCGGCGTCCGCTCGGCATCAGCAGCACGCGCAGACCCGCAAAACTGTCGGAGTTCACCATGCCGAGCGCCACGAGTTCGGCGAGGGCATCCTCCACCTCCACCGGCAGCATGCCCACATGCTCGGCGATTTCATCGAAGAACGAAGCCCCTTGTTCTCGTATGAATTCGGCGACGGCCTGCGCCTTGGATGTCAGGTGAGCCGGCGCTGATTGATCGGCCCACGCCGCCCATACCGGCACATTGCGCCTTGCCAGCAATGTAATGGGCGTGGAACGAACCGGCGAGGCGCCGCGGCCGCGCTCGGAGTCGTGCGTCGGGCCACCCGCAGCGGATTGAGGTGCGGCGGGCGCGCCCGCGCCGGCCCGAGTGGCGGCGAGCGCGGCTGCACCGCCGGTCTGCGATGCGGTGCGTGCGGCGAGCCGCGTCCAGATGAAGCGCCCCGCGCGGCAATGCTCATCCAGCCATTGCGGCTCGTACTCGGCCATGCGCATGGGAATAATGTCCGTCTCCCACGCGGCGGCCGGCGCTTCGAAACCTTCGAGCTGAGTCAGCACCGCTGCCAGCGCATCGGGCCCCTGCATCCGAGATTCCGGCAGCACCCGCTGCCATTCGCAGAGAAACCTCAGAAAGTCTCGCGCTTGCACCGGCTCGATCTCGGCACGCAGGCGCTTGACGGTGTAGCGATGAATGCGCGCCAGCAAGCGGCGTTCGCACCATTCTTCGTCGGAACCCTGGGCCGCGCCCGCACCGAAGCGACCGCGCATGGCAAAGCCTTGCGCCTCGAGCGCAGCCAAGGCGATATTGATCCTCGATACCGGCAGAGCCACCGAATCGGCAATGGCCGACGCCGCAACCGGCCCCAGGCCCTCGAGACGGCCGCGCACAATCTCTACCAAGGATTCATCCGACACTGGTGCGGGCTCGAACAGCGCACGCCTCTCGGTCGCCACCCACAGCGCCGGAGTTCCATTCGACAACTGTACGACACGCCCGTCCGCGGCAAGCGCATCCATCAACGCCGGCCACGCCGCGTTGCCCCGCCGTTCCTCGTCCGTGAGAAAGGTCAGCCACAGAAGTGCGTCGTGCAGCTCATCGGGCGTGCCCGCATCGGGCCACGCCTCGGCGCGAACCCGCGCTATCGCCTCCGGATCGAGCTTGCCGATGTCGGCGGCCGAATCGGGATCCAGCCAGCGGCGGCTCATCACGGCCTGGGTACGCCGTTCCTCGAGCGGCGCGTCGTCCAGATAAGCGTAGGGACGCGCGTTCAGGGCTTCGAGCGCCAGCGGCGAAGGTTCGGTCAGGTCGCGTGCGACGACGCGGATGTGGCCGCCCTCGAGCCTGCGCAGCACGTCCTCGAAGCGGTCGATGTCCATGGCGTCTTCGAGGCAGTCACGGATCGTCTGCCGCACCAGCGGATGATCGGGTATCTCGATTTCACCGGGCAAATTCTCGGCACAGGCCACCTGATCCGGAAACACGGAGGCCAGCAGATCTTCAGCGTTCATGCGCGCGATCTGCGGCGGAATTTTCTTGCCTCCGCGAAAGCGCGGCAGCGCCAGCGCTATGCCCGCGTCCCAGCGCCAGCGCACTTCGAACATAGGTGCCGCGCACAAGGCCTGCACCAGCACTTGGCGGACCGAGTTGGAATTCAAGTACCGGGCGGCGTCCGCCAGTTCGAAGCTATGTGCATGAGTCAGCGACAGCACGATGTGATCTTCGGTCGCCGCCGCCTGCAATTCGAAGTTGAACGTACGGCAGAAGCGCTTGCGCAGCGACAATCCCCAGGCACGATTCACGCGGCTGCCGAAGGGCGAATGAATCACCAGCTGCATGCCGCCCGATTCGTCGAAGAACCGCTCGAAAACGACAGTATCGAAGCTGGGCAGACAGCCGAGCGCCGCGCGCCCCGCGCTCAGGTATTGCACCACTTGCAAGGCCGCCGCCTCGTCGAGGCCGACGGTCCCGGTCAGCCACTGCGTTGCAGTGCCCGGCGCGAGGCGCTGCTCGACTTCCAGCTTGAACCTCGAAACAGCCGCCGAAAGCTCCTCGGTGCGTCCCGGTGCCTCGCCCAGCCAGAACGGGATGGAAGGCGGCTGGCCGTGCGCATCCTCGACGCGCACCGTGCCCCGCTCCACGCGCAATATTCGATACGATGTATTGCCCAGCTGAAATACATCGCCCTGCAGGCTCTCGACGGCAAAGTCCTCATTGACGGTGCCGACGAGATGAGCCTCCGGCTCCAGCATCACCTTGTAATCGGCGTTGTCGGGAATGGCCCCGCCGGACGTAAGCGCCGTCAGGCGTGCACCTTGCCGGGGACGCAGCATTTTATTCACCGCATCGTGATGCAGCAGAGCGCCACGGCGTCCGCGTCGCGTGCTGAAGCCTTCCGCCAGCATACGCACACACTCATCGAATTCCTCGCGCCGCAATTCCCGGTAGGGATAGGCTCCGCGTACGAGCTTGAACAGCTCGTCCTCGGCCCATTCGCGCGCCGACACTTCGGCGGTCATCTGCTGGGCGAGGACATCGAGCGCATTTTGCGGAATGCTCAGGCGGTCCAACTCGCCGCGCCGTACCGCATCGAGCAAGGCCGCGCACTCCACCAATTCGTCGCGCGACAGCGGAAACAGCCGGCCTTTTGAGATGCCGCCCACCTGATGCCCCGCACGGCCCACGCGCTGCAGAAAGGCGTTGATGGAGCGCGTCGAGCCGATCTGGCAGACGAGATCCACGTCGCCTATGTCGATTCCGAGCTCGAGCGAGGCGGTCGCCACCAGTACCTTCAGCTCGCCGCGCTTCAATCGTTGTTCAGCATCGAGCCGCCGATCCTTGGACAGGCTGCCGTGATGTGCGGCGACATTTTCCTCATCCAACCGCTCCGAGAGATGCCGTGCCACCCGCTCTGCCAGCCTGCGCGTGTTCACGAACACGAGCGTCGTGCGGTGTTCGCGGATGAGTTCGGCCAGCCGGTCATACACCAGCGTCCACACCTCGCCCGACATCACGGCCTCGAGGGGGGCCGGCGGCAGCTCCAATGCGAGATCGCGGCTGCGCACGTGGCCGCCATCGATGACGGCACAGCGCCCGGTATCCGCGCCCCCTGCGCGCCCCGCGTCCCCCGCGCGTCCGGCGCCCGAGCCGCCCTCGCCGCCCGTGCCGATCAGGAATCTCGCGACTTCCTCGACAGGCTTCTGAGTCGCCGACAAGCCCACCCGGGTCAACGCGCGGCCCGTCAGCGACTGCAGCCGCTCGAGCGACAGCGCCAGATGTGCACCGCGCTTATTGCCCGCAATCGCGTGAATCTCATCGACGATCACCGTGCGGCAGGTCGAGAGCATGGCGCGGCCCGACTCCGAGCCGAGCAAGATGTACAGCGATTCGGGTGTCGTCACAACGATGTGCGGTGCCTTGCGCCGCATCCCCGCGCGTTCGGCCTTCGATGTATCGCCAGTGCGCACCACCGCGCGAATCGCCACATCGGGCAGACCGAGCGCCGCGAGTTCTTCACGAATGCCCTCGAGCGGCGCGTCGAGATTGCGTTGAATGTCGTTCGACAGGGCCTTCAGCGGCGACACATAGACGATGCGGGTTTCATCCGGCAGCGGTCCTGCCAACCCCTCCCTGACGAGTTGGTCTATGGCAGCGAGGAAAGCCGCAAAGGTCTTGCCCGATCCCGTGGGAGCGGCCACCAGGACATGCTGTCCCGACCGCAGCGCCGGCCACGCCCTCTCCTGCGCGGGCGTCGGCGCATCGAAAGTCCGCGAGAACCAGGCGGCGACTGCGGGATGGAACGAATCTAGGGCGTTCATGATGTCGGCAGCAGGGAGCCCCAGCATAACCCTCCGCGACAAAGGATGCACAGCGCCCGGCACACCGGGCGCTGTGCCCCTATTTATTGAGCCTCGACGTTCTTCTTCAGGTTATCCAGACCGCCCTGATACACCCCACTGATGGCATCCACGGCGGTTTTGTCGTTTTCGTTGTCCGCGGGATTGTCACCGACGTTCTTGCGCTTGAACCAGCCTGACCAGGTGACTGAAGACTTGCCCTTGCCCAGGGATTTCACGACGAGCGTCGAGGTGTAGTCGCTCACCGGCAGCACTCCTTCGACGATGGAGTACTTGAACGAGTGTCCCGGCGCATCGAACTTCAGCAGCTTCTCCTTGATCGTGCCGCCGCCCTTCAACGTCAGCAAACGCACGGCGCCCACCGTATTGTTCGTGCCCGCGACGATCTCGTCCGTGGCGACCGCGGGATGCCAGGTGTTCAGGCCGTTGAAATCCTTCACCGCGTGCCAAACTTTCGCCGCCGAAGCGTCGATGTCGATGGTTTTGCTGGTGGTGAGCCGCGGCGCCGCGGCCCAGGCGTAGCTGCACGCCAGCAGAGACAGTCCGGTTACGATTACAGTATTGATTTTCATTGTCGTAGTCCTCGTGAAAGAAATTTATCGAATCAACTCCCATGATCGGACGGCCTGAGCCAGTGTGCCGCCATCGGCGGAATCAACAATAGACTGACCAGCGTAGAAGACACCAAGCCGCCGAGAATTACTACTGCCATCGGACCTTCGATTTCGTGGCCCGGCTGATGCAGCTGCAATGCCACCGGGAGCAGCGCCAGCCCGGTGAGCAGGGCCGTGAGCAGCACCGGCGTCAACCGCTCCTCGGCACCTCGTGAAGCGGTATCCAGATTCCAGGGGCATGCCTCGACATTCACCAAATGGTCGTAATGCGACACCAGCAAAATAGTGTTGCGAGCGGCCATCCCGAAAAGGGCGACAAAACCCACCATCGCACCCAGTGTCAGTGTACTGCCCGTCAGAGCCACCGCCGCCACGCCGCCGATCAGCGTGCTCGGCAAGGAGAGCAGCACCAGCATTACGTGCCGGGCATGCCCAAACGCAAGCGCCAGCAATAGCACGATGAGCACGAATGCGGCGGCCGAATGCAGCAGCAATTCGTTGCGGGCGGCAGTCTGCGCCTCGGCCGCTCCTCCGTAGCGCAGAAATACACCGGGCGGCAGCTGAACCTTCGCGGCTATCGCCCGGCGCGCCGCCTCGGCATAGCCGGCTTGATCGGCGCCCTTGGGCGTCGCGACGACGATCTGGCGGCGCAGCCCGTCCTGATGATCGACCAGGCTGCGTGCCAGCACCATGGTGACGTGGGCGACCGAGGACAGTGGAATCACAGCACCGTCCCTACCGCGCAGCAGCAATGCGCCCACCGCGCGCGGATCGGCGCCGGCATGAGCGATACGCACGGCCACCGGCACGCTGCGATCCGCTTGGTTGAGCTCGGCCGCCGCAGTGCCGTGATAGGCCGCGTTGAGTGTCTGCAGCACATCGGCAGCCTGCAGCCCATAGAGGGCCAGCTGCCCGGGCAACAGTTCCACCTGCAGCTCCACTTCGCGCGGGGGCACCGTCAAACGAACGGTGCCGCTGTCGGGCAAGCTCTGCAGCACCGCGGCGATGCGCGCACCGACGAGATCGTCGGCGTCGAGGTCGGATCCGATCACGCTGATGGAGAACGGCGCGGATTCGCCGGACAGCGTCTCCCCGATGCGTTCAGCCAGTACCGAATAGATCTCCACCAGTTGATTCGGGTAATCGTCGAACACATCGCGTATCGCGGCATCGATCTGACTCGCACTGCGGCCCTTGCTTGGATCGATCTGCACTTCGAACTCGCTCTTGTTCGGCGCGTCGGGATCCTGGCCGTTCTCGGCGCGGCCGATCTGCTCGGCGACGCTCTTGACGCCGGGGATGGCGATGAGCCCCTTGGAGATCAGCTCCCCGACACGGGTGGTCTCGGCCAGCGAAATCCCGGGGCGCAAGGATGCGTGGGCGATCAGGTAATTCTCGCGGAAATCGGGGAGCAGCCGCGCACCCAGCAGCGGCAGGAGAACGATCCCGGCGACACCGCTCACGAGCACGATCGCGACCAGCGTGCGCGGACGCTTGTTCAGCCACGCGATGGCGCCGAGCTGCCCGCGTTTCAGGTGCCGCAGAAAACCCGCTTCGGGCTTGGGACTGTGCCGCGCCATCACCAGCACGCACAACGCCGGAGTCGCACTCATGGCCACCAGCAAGGACAGACCCACGGCGAGAAGGAATGAAATCGACAGGGGCCGAAAGAACGCGCCCTGCAATCCGGACATCGTCAATATGGGCAGAAACGCCACCGCCACCGCGGCCGTCGCATAGAACACCGGCCGCCGCACCTCGAGCGAGGCGCCGATGAACAACTCGCCGATATCCACATCCCGCGCGGCATCGCGGCGGCGGCGAAGAATATTTTCGACATCGATGACGGCATCGTCGACCACCACGCCGAGCGCAACGACGAGACCGCCGAGAGTCATGGTATTGAGACTCAATCCAAGGGCCTCGAGAATCCACACCGTGGTGAGCAGGGCGAGAGGAATCGCGCTGAAGGAAACCAAGGCACCGCGCCAGTCGCGCAGGGTGATCAGCAACAGCGTGACCACGAGCACGGCGCCGAGACCCAGGGAGTTGCGCAGCTTCTCGATGGCGCTCTCGATGAAACTCGCCGGGCGCAACAGCGCAGGATGGTACTGCACGCCCTGCTTGGCCAGCGCCGGCGCCAGCGCATCGAGCTGCTGCTCGAGCGCCCGCGTGACTTCTAGCGTATTGGCGCCGTACTGGGTCGAGGTCTCGATCAGAATGCCCGGCTTGCCGGCGATCAGGGCGTCGCCGAAACGCGGCTCGGCGCCTTCGCGCAATGCCGCCACGTCGCCCAGGCGCACCGGCAGACCGCCGCGCGTGCCGACCACCGTCTGTGCCAGGGCTTCGAGCGTGGCGCCGGGCGCCTGGGCCTGGATCACGATCCGCTGCGTGGGCGTCTCGATATAGCCCCCGCCGATCAGGCCGGTCGCGCGCCTGGCCGCGGCCACCACATCGTCGAGAGTGAGTCCGGCCGCAGACAGTTTTGCGGGATCGATTTCAATCTGCCGCTCGCGAACTTCACCGCCGAAAATCTGCACCTGCGCCACGCCGGGAACCGCCAGGATCTGCGGCTTGACGATCCATTGCACTATGTCGCGCAGTTCTACGGGCGAAAGCCGATCGCTGGTGTAGCCGAAATGCACGAGGTACTCCATCGAGGAGCTCAGCGGCGATAACAGCGGCGCTCCCACGCCCTGCGGCAGCTGACCGGCGAACTCGGCCAGCCGCTCGGTGACGACTTGGCGCTGGCGGTACGGGTCGCCGCCGCGGTCGAACACCACTTGAATCGCCGACAGACCTTGGCTCGACGTCGAGCGCACGGTTTTGACATTCTCGGTGCCCGCCAGCAGTTCCTCCAACGGACGCGTAACCAGCGCCTCGACCTGCGTCGCATCGAGACCCGGCGCCTCGGTCTGCACCAGCACATGCGGCGGTGCGAAATCCGGAAACACGTCGAACCGGGCTGCAACCAATGCGGCCAGTCCGAGTGCGGCAATCAGGCATGCGAGCGCGGTGACAATGCCGGGATTACGCAGCGAGGCGCGAACGATGGAGGCCAGCATTCGATTGCCCTAGTCGTCGTCGTCTTCAACTGCGTGGGCCCCGACTCCCTGCAGCGACCACAACACGCCCGCTCCGCGCACGACGACGTTGTCATCATCATCGACGCCGTCCACCAGCCAGCCATCACCGTAGGCGAGCAGCAGATTCACCTTCACCGGCACATAGCGCACCGCGTCCGCACCGGCCTGCTTCGCCAATTGCTTGTACACATAGGCGCCGTTCTCGTCGTACAGCAGCGCGCTTCGCGGCAGCAGCAGACCCGAGCGCTCAGCGGTCAGCAAGGTCACGGGCATGCGCGCGCCCGGACCCAGGCCGGCGGGCGCGCTCGGTACTTCGATCAGCAGGCCGGCGCTCTGCAATTCCGTCGTTTCCCGCATCGCGCCCAGTACTCGCCCAGGAACCTGGACGCCGTCCACATCCAGTTCGGCCTTGCCCGGCAGCGCACCGAGGATGTGTCGGCCCGGCAAATCGGCTCGCAGCAGCAAGCTGTGCCCGTCGGTCGACGTATGGATGATCTTCTGACGCTCGACGAGGGATAACGTAGCCAGAGGGCCCCAATGCAGCGCGAAGCGCGCCGCCGCGATTTGCGCCTGTGCCTGCGCTTTCACCTGTTCCGCCTGCGCCGCTTCGAGCATCTTGAGCGAAGCTCCCGCGCCGCCGGCGTAGAGTGCTTGCAATCGCGCCAGCTCGGCCGCGGCGGCGTGTTCTGCGGCCGCGCTCGCGCTCGAATCGCCCAGGTCGGACAGGAGCGCCGTCGCATCCAGCACCACGCCCAGCGCCTCGACGCGTTCGGGCGCCTTGGTCGGGATGGGATGCGCGACCACGATGCCGACCGCTCGTTGTTGTTCGGCGTTCAGGGTGGGCTGCGCGGATTGCGGGCCGCTGTCAGCCTTCTTGTCCTCGTCATCCCCGATCGCGACCAGGGAAAAACTCAACATCGCGCAGCAGGCAACCGACAGCAGGCGCGGCCGACGCACCCGCGCGGCCGCCCGCGGGCGGCGCCGTTTTCCGACTTGACCGTCAGCAATTTTCACTGGCAACTCTCTTTCGGCGTACGGGTATTTTTCCCGAGATATCCAGGGAATAATTCCCTTTTTTTGGGATAATACGCGTACGGGTACGCATATAAAACCCGTGTACCAGAAATGGAACAGTTGCAATCAACGTGATTCATTGTTGGAATCGTCCCATGCAGGATCCACGCACCTCGCGACCGTGGCTGTCCGCGCTGCTGGCAGCGGCTTGTTGTGCCGCGACCGGGACGCATGCAGAACCCGCCGCCGCCGGCGCGGGCCACAGTGAAGGAATCTGGAAAGCCATCGTGCCGCCAAAGTCGATGACGGGCGAATTCGACAGTTTCGATCCGATCGGAGTCGCGGCGGGAGCAAGAATCAAGGCGGATTGCTCTCTGAACTGGATCAATCCCGACGACGGCAAGCGCTACTGCTTTTCGAGCGGCACTTCCCTGGAAATTTTCATGGATATGCCGCACGCCCATCTCGAGCGGGCGCAGTCCGAATGGAGAAAAATGTTAGACGCCGAACGAGTCCGCCACTAGGCCTCTGTACCAGTCCTCCGCGTTCCGGGCTTCCTGCTCGGAGCCCGCGGAGCCAGGTCCCACGGGTGCTTCCACGGACCGGATCGTGCCCTCGAGCAATTGAAATCGCCCGTGAATCGACAGTGCCCTGCGGCGCGCCAGCATGCTGTAGCACACACTCTCGAGCAGCGGCGCAGCCGGTTCGCGCCCATCGAGAGCGGCGGCGATGGCCAGGGCGCATTGCCTGGCTTGAGAGTTCGCCGCGGATGCGGCCTTGGGCATGGGATCTGCAATGCACGCATCTCCGATCACGTGCACGCCGGTGACCAGCAGGGATTCGAATGTCTGCGGATTGATCGGGCACCAGCCATGATCGGAAGCCAGTCCCGCCTGCACGGCCGCGATTCCCGGCGCCTGCGGCGGAATGATGTTGGCCACATCGACCGGATGCGCGCCCTGCGACGTGTATAGAAGCTTTTTGCCTTGCGTCGCGACGCGAACGACGGCGCCGCCGTCGACCACCGGAATCCATTCGATCATTCCCGGGTACAGGGACTGCCAGGCATCGTTGAAGGCGTCTTGCCGGGGAAAATGATTGTTGGAATCGAATATCAGCACTTTGGAGCGCGGTTTGGCCCGCTGCAAAAAGGCTGCGATCAGACTGGCACGCTCGAACGGACCGGGAGGGCATCGCATGGGCCCCGTCGGCACGCTGATGGCGACCACCCCGCCGTCATGCATCTCCCGCAGCTGCGCCGCCAGAATTTCCGTTTGTGCGCCCGCCTGCCAGGCATGCGGCATCGCCTGGGCGGTGTCCCGGGAGTAGCCTTCGGGCTTACCCCAAAGAAAACGGATTCCCGGCGCCATGACCAGGCGGTCGTAGGCGAGCTCGGCGCCTCCGGCAAGGCGCGCCCGCCGAGACTGCGCGTCGATCGAGGTGACCCAATCCCTCACGTAGTTGACACCCGCGCGCTGCAGGCCGAGGCGCGACACGCTGATGGACTCGATGCTGCGAAATCCGGCGAGCACGCTGTTGCTCATGGGACAGGTCACGTAGCGATCGTCCGGGTCCACCAAGGTGACTTCGATGGCCGGATTCAGCCGGCGCAGCGAGATGGCGCAGCCCGCGCCGGCGAAGCCGCCGCCGACCACCACGACCTTGGCTTTGATTCGGCCGCGCGGTTGCACCGCCCCCACA
>Ga0302314_10011855_pt1 | contig 15156 bp, 10 predicted proteins | sample III_Palsa_N2_3_FD_200533 | JGI IMG/M metagenome (GOLD analysis project Ga0302314, IMG submission 200533) | Peat permafrost microbial communities from Stordalen Mire near Abisko, Sweden - III_Palsa_N2_3 | ecosystem: Environmental > Terrestrial > Soil > Palsa > Peat permafrost | place: Sweden...
AAGGACATCAGAGCATGACGAAGTTATTTTGAATTGCCCAAATCTTCGTCATCCTGAGTAGGCCGCGCCAGCGGCCGTGTCGAAGGACGCACAGGGCCGTTAACTTCCGAACGCCTCGAAATAGCGCTCGATCAGCCGCTGATAGACCTCCGCCAACGCCCTGATCTCGCTGACCGGCGCCCGCTCGTCGACGGCGTGCATGGTGGCGTTGACCAGGCCGAGCTCGATCACCGGGCACAGCGAGCGGATGAAGCGGGCGTCGGAGATGCCGCCGGTGGTGCAGAGTTCGGGATCGCGTCCGGTCACTTCGCGCACCGCGCCGGCGCAGATCTCGACGAAATCGCCGGGCTCGGTGATGAAGGCGTTCCCCGTCAGCTTGGTGCGCAGGGCGAGCGTTCCCGCGAAGGCCTCGCCGGCGGTGGCGCACTCGGCTTCCAGCCATTGGATCAGCCCCGCCCCGTCATGGTGGGGATTGAAGCGGATATTCAGCCGCGCGCTGGCCCTGGCCGGGATCACGTTGGTGGCGGGATTGCCTACGTCGATGGTGGTCACTTCCAGGTTCGAGGCCTGGAAGCGGGGATAGCCTTCGTCCAGCACCCGCGATTGCAGCCGATTCAACAGCCCGATCAGCGGCGGCAGGGGATTGGCGGCCAGATGCGGATAGGCCACGTGACCCTGCACGCCCTCGGCCTCGATCCAGGCGTTCAGGCTGCCGCGCCGGCCGATCTTCATCTGGTCGCCCAGCGCCGCAGCCGAGCTCGGTTCGCCCAGCACGCAGTGGTCGATCCGCTCGCCCTGCGCCCGCAGCGCCTCGACCATGCGGACCGTGCCGTCGTCGGCGTCGCCCTCTTCGTCGCCGGTGATCAGGAAGGACAGCGAGCCCGTGACCCTGGCCGGGTCCACGGCGGCGCAGGCGCCGGCGAAGGCCGCCACGGCGCCCTTCATGTCCACCGCGCCACGTCCATAGAGAACGCCATCCACCACCTGGGCCTCGAACGGCTGCTGGCGCCATGCGCCGGCGTCCCCCACCGGCACCACGTCGGTATGGCCGGCGAAGCACAGATTGGGCCCGGTCTCGCCTCGGCGCGCATAGAGGTTCTCGATCTGGCCGAATCGCATGCGGCGGCAGGCGAAGCCGAGGCCTTCCAGAGCGGCCTGCAGCACGTTCATGGCGCCGGCGTCGGCGGGCGTCACCGAGGGGCGGCGGATCAGGTCCTGGGCCAAGGCGACCGGGTCGAGCGTCACGGGATCGAGGGGCATCCCCGCCGCTTATCGTGGATGCCTGGCGCCCGCAACCGCGCGCGGTCACCCTGGCGCGGGGACCGGGGATGTCATATCTTGCAGAGCCGACCTGGGGCTGTTGGAGTTCGGATGACCGCCCACGACCATTCCCATGATCATGACGACGCCCATGATCATCACGGCCACGATCACCATGGCCACGATCATCACGGCCATGACCACCACGGGCATGGCCATCATGGCCACGCCCACGCCGCGCCGGGCGATCCGCGCTATGGACTGGCCATCGCGCTGAATCTCGCCATCGTACTGGTCGAGACGGGCGGCGGGATCTTCGCCCATTCCACGGCCCTGGTGGCCGACGCCGGCCACAATCTGTCCGATGTGCTGGGCCTGGTCCTGGCCGGCGGCGCGGCCTGGCTGGCGCGCCGGCCGGCCAGGGGGCGGCGGACTTACGGTTTCGGCAAGGCCACCGTCATGGCGGCGCTGGCCAACGGCCTGGTCCTGATGCTGGTTTCCGGCGGCATCGTGTTCGAGGCGGTCCAGCGACTGGTCCGGCCGGAACCCGTACAGGCCCCCCTGGTGATGGGCGTGGCGTTGATCGGAGTCGTGGTCAACACCGCGACCGCGCTGATGTTCCTGCGCGGGCGGGCGAGCGACGTGAACGTCCGGGGCGTCTTCCTGCACATGGCCGGCGACGCGGCGGTATCCGTTGGCGTGATCATCGCCGCCGGCCTGATCCTCGTCACCGGGTGGGCATGGCTCGACCCGGCGGTCAGCATCGCCATCGTCGCGGTGATCGTCGCCGGGACCTGGGGCCTGCTGCGCGAGGCGATCGACATGGCCCTGGACGCGGCGCCGCGTTGCGCGGACCTGGGACGGATCGAGGATTTCCTGCGCGGCAGTCCGGGCGTGACGGAGGTGCACGACCTGCACGTCTGGGCCATGAGCACCACCGAAACCGCCCTTACCGCCCATCTGGTGCGTCCGGAGCCCGACGGCATGGACCAGTTCCGCGCCGGCGTCGCCCAGGCGCTGAAAACCCGGTTCGGCGTGCGCCACGCCACCTTGCAGATCGAGCGGTCTCGAGGCGAGGACTGCCCGGCGTGCTGAGGACTTAGAGCAGGTTACGTTTCCCATGGACCCGCAACCTGCTCTAAGTCTTTGTTTTGGCGCGCGTTTTGTCCGAAAACCGGTTCCCACTTTTCGGAACGCACTCTAGCGCCCGTTTTTCGCCGTCACCTCGACGGCGCCCGTCGGAACCGACGCCGTGGCCAGCAGCAGCATGGCGGAATCGCCGTAGCGCCCGCTGCCTTGCGTCGCCAGCGCCAGCCGGATGCGGCGCAGGTCGCGTTCGGCGTGCAGCACCTGAACCGCACTGGCGCCGCCAGCCGTCTCGGCCTTGCGCAGCATCTCCACCCGCGCGATCGCCGCGTCCAGCGCGCGGGTCTGGTCGGCATAGGCCTGATTGTCGTGGGCGATGGCCTGCAGCAGGTCGGCGACCTGGTTGAAGGCGGCCAGCACGGTCTGCTGGTAATCGGCCAGGGCGGCGCGGGCGGCGTCCTCGGCCTCGCGCTTTTTGGCGTGCAGTTCGCCGCCATGGAAGATCGGCGCGGTCAGGCCGGCGCCCACCGCCCAACTGGTCGAGACGGGGTCGAACAGAGTTTGCGGGGTGAGCGCGTCCTGGTTCAACGTGGCCGAGAGGTTGATGTTCGGATAGAGGTTGGCCGTGGCTACCCCGATCTCGGCCGTGGCGGCGTGCAGACGGGCCTCGGCTTGCAGAATGTCGGGCCGGTTACGCACCAGGGCCGAAGGCACGGCGACGGGCAACACCTCGGGCAGCGAACCGGAACTCTCATCGAAGCCGGGCGCGCTGTACTCCGCCGGCGGCTTGCCGAGCAGGGCGGCCAGCCGGTGGCGCGCGGCGTCCAGCCTCTGTTGCTGCGCCGGGATGGCGGCGCGGTCCTGGTCAAGCTGGCTTTCGATCTCGGCGATCTGCACCCGCGGCGCGCCGCCCGCGGCCACCGCCCTGCGCGCGAAGTCGAGATCGGCTTCGTCGCTGGCGACGACGTCGCGCAGGTCTCGGATCTGGATGGTGGCGTCGCCGATGGTCAGCGCCTGTTCGACCACCTGGCCGGTCAGGGTCAGATAGGCGGCGTCCAGTTCCCGGGCCCGGGCGTCGGCGCTGGCCTGCAGCGACTCGCGGCGCCGCCGCACGCCGCCGAACAGGTCTGTGTTGTAATTGACCGCCGCGCCGATCGAATAGAGCGGGAACTGCGGATTGGTGGGAAAGGCGGGCAGGGTGACGCCGCCGATCGTCGACGTGCTGCTGAACACGCCGCCGGAAAAGGCGTTCAGGTTGGCCTGTTGCTGCTTGATCCCGGCCGTGGCGTCGACATGCAGCGGGCTGCCTTCGGCGCCGGCGGCGTCGCGCGCCTGGGTCAGCCGCGCCCGCGCCGCCTCAAGGGTTGGATTGGCCTTGATCGCCTCGCGCACCAGCTGGTCCAGCACCGGCGAGTGGAACAGGGTCCACCAGTCGGCGACAACCTTTTCGCCGACGGCCGTCTGAGCCGGCCCGACATTGCTCGGGTCGTCGTTGGGGGCCAGATAGCCGCGATCGGCGGTCACCGTCGGCCGGTGATAGTCGGGGCCGACCGTCATGCAGCCGGCCAGCGTCGCGGCCGCTCCGGCGCTAAGGACGAGCTGAATGCGTCTAGTCGGCCAGGATCGGCTCATGGTTTCCACTCCGGGGCGGCCTACGCATCAAAAGCAGCACCGGCGCGAGCGCCAGGGCGACGAACAGCATCAGGCGAAAATCATCGATATAGGCGATCATCGAGGCTTGGCGGTCGACCTCGCCGTTCAGCAGCGCCACCCCAGTAGGGTTGGTCAGGCTGAAAGGCGCGGCGAGCCAGGGCGCGCGCGCCAGCGGATTGTCCTGCCGCAAATGCTCAACCATCCCCGACTGAAGGATCTGGGTATTGCTGGTGTGCAGGGCCTGCATGATCGAGATGCCGGCGCTGGAGCCCAGATTGCGCACCAGGGTGAAGACCCCCGCGCCGTCCGCGCGCAGGCCGGGGCTCAGGGTGGCGAAGGCCAGCGTCGTCAGCGGTACGAAGATCAGCCCGATGCCGACGCCCTGGAACAGGCCGGTCCAGATGAACAGCGCCGAGTCCATCTGCAACGAGAACCGGGTCATCCCGTAGAGCGCGCCGGCGGTGATGATCAGGCCGGTCAGGATGATCAGGCGCGCATCGACCCGCCGGATCAACTGCCCGACCAGGAACATCGAAATGAGACTGCCGACCCCTCTGGGCGCGGTGACCAGGCCGGTGGTCACCACCGGGTAGCCCATCAGCGTCTCCATCATCGGCGGGAGCAGCGCCAGAGTGGAGAACAGGAGGATGCCGATGAAGAAGCCGAACGCCGTGGCAGTGATGAAATTGGTGTCGCGCAGCATGGCGCGGGGCAGGAACGGCCGCTCGGCGGTGACGGTATGAAAGGCGAACAGCCCCAGCGCCAGGCCGGCCAGGCTGGCCTCGATCCATATCTCGCGGGATTCGAACCAGGCGCGATCATCCCCCCGATCCAGGAACAGCTGGAAAGAGCCGATCGCCACGGAGAGCAGCATGAACCCCATGAAATCGAAGGGGACCTTCTCTTCGTGCTTGTGGTCGTGGATGAAGGCGAACACGCCGGCGAAGGCCAGGGCGCCCAGAGGCAGGTTGATGTAGAACACCCAGCGCCAGCTGAAATCGTCAGTCAGCCAGCCGCCCAGAGCGGGGCCAACGATGGGCCCCAGGATCGCGGCCATGCCCCACATGGCCATGGCCGGCCCCTGCTGCTCGGGCGGGTTGATGTCCATCAGCACCGCCTGGGACAACGGGATCAGGGCCGCGCCGAACAGGCCCTGCAGCAGGCGGAAGCCGACGATCTGGCCCAGGCTCTGCGCCGCGCCGCACAGGGCCGAGGCGAAGGTGAAGCCCAGGATCGAGATCATGAACACCTTCTTGCGGCCGAAGCGCCCGGCCAGCCAGCCGGTCATCGGCGTCATGATCGCCGCCGCGACGATGTACGAAGTCAGGACCCAGGTGATCTGGTCGGCCGAGGCTGAGACGCTGCCAGCCATGTGCGGCAGAGCGACATTGGCGATCGTGGTGTCCAGCGAGTTCATCACCGTCGCCAGCATGATCGAGGCCGTGATCAGGCCGCGATTGGCGACCCCGGCCGTGTCGCTGCTCATCGCGCCAACCCCGGAATCACTGGGGCTGTCCTGGGCGCCCCTCGGAGGCGGGCGCCTGGGCGCGGGGGCCGGCCGAGCCGAACAGGCTGCGGTGATGAGTGGTGTCGACGCTGACCGAGGCGCTGAGGCCTGGTTGCAGCGGCACTTCGGGCACGCCCTCGAACTCGACCCGTACGGGCACGCGCTGGGTGACCTTGACCCAGTTGCCGGTGGCGTTCTCCGGCGGCAGCAACGAGAAGCTGGAGCCGGTGCCGGGACTGATGGCCTGGACCCGGGCCTTGAACACGGTGTGCGGGAAGGCGTCGATCTTGATCGTCGCGGCCTGGCCGGCGCGCATGTATTCCAGCTGGTTTTCCTTGAAGTTGGCCTCGACCCACAGCCGGTTGGAGACCAGCGAGAACACCGGCGTCGCCGCGTTTATGTAGTCGCCGACCTGCAGCTGATCGACCTTGGTCACCACCCCATCCTGTGGCGCGACGACATCGATGTAGCTGCGGTTGACCTGGGCCGAACCCAGCCGGGCCTGGGCTTGCATCACGATGGGCTGGCGATCGGTAGGGCCAGTAGCGTCGCCGCCCAGGGCGGCCAGCGCATTCGCGCCCTGTTCGCGGACCGCCGCGACTTGCTGGCGCGCCTGGTCGACCTGGTTCTGGGCCTGATCGGCCTGAGACTGGCTGGCGGTGCCGGCGGCCACCAACAGCTTTTGCCGCCGCGCCTCGGTTTCGAGATAGGCGAGGTTATCCTGGGTCGCCTTCAGATCCGCCTGGCGCTGGCGATAGGTCGCCTTGAGTCCCTCGACCTGGGCGCGCATCGCGGCGACATTGGCCTGGGCCTCGTCATAGGCCATCTGATAGGTCCGGCCATCCAGCCGGAACAGGACGTCGCCGGCGTGGACAAACTGGTTTTCATGCACCGGGATGGCGATGACCCGACCCGGAATGCTGCTGCTGACCGAGACCCGCGCCCCCTGCACCGAGGAATCGTCGGTGGATTCGTACCGGCCGCCGGTCAGATAAAGGGTCAGGCCCACAACAATAGCGATCAGCACCACCGCGCCCATGATCGGCAGACGCATGCGCTGGAGGAAGCCTCGCCGGGGCGCGGGTCGACCGACATCGGCGACGAAGGCGGACCTTGCGGCGGTTGGCGCTTCGATAGGCGGCTCAATAGTATCAGCAGGACTCATGGACGACTTTCGAACCAGCGCGGCAACGCCGCCCCGCCACGGCCGGCTGACCGAAGCGTGACGGAGAAAGGAGCTTCAGGCGACAGCGGCCGCGCCGCAAGCCCGCAACGCCTTGCGCCCCGCCGCGCCGCCTACAGCACCTAGGCGTTGCATCGTAATGCGCCAAATGAGAAGTTGTCACAACCATTATGCCCGACATTCATTTCCCGGCCCTGGACCTCAATCTGCTGAGGGTGTTCGACGCCCTGGCCGAGGAAGGCAGCGTGACCCGGGCCGGCGCTCGCCTGGGCCTTACCCAGTCCGCGGTCAGCCACGCGCTGGGGCGGCTGCGTCATGCGCTGCAGGACGAGCTGTTCGTGCGCGGCCCCGACGGCATGCGCCCGACCGCCCGCGCCCAGGAGATCGCCCCGCGCCTCAGCCTGGGCCTGCACCAGCTGCAGCTGGCCTTGGCGCCCGCGGTGTTCACCCCCGCCGACGCCAGCCACCGCTTCACCATAGCCGCCAGCGGCTATGTCTGCACGGTGCTGATGCCCCAGGTGGCGGCCGAGCTTCGCCAGGCCGCGCCAGGGGTTGAGCTGCGCCTGCAAACGCCCGGGGTGAGCCTCGGCGACGACCTGCAGACCGGCCGTATCGACATCGCCATCGGCGGTTTCGGCCGCGCCGACACCCGGTTCGACCGCGAGAGCCTGTTTCTGGAGACGACGGTGTGGGTGATGCGCGCGGACCACCCCGCCGCGGCGGCCGTCCGGCAAACGGTGCAAAGCCTGGCCGCCATTCCCCATGTCATCGTGGCGACCGCCGAGGAGGATCACGCTGTCGATGGCCGGGTTTCCGAGGGCGGCGTGGAGCGCCGGGTGATCCTGGACGACCGAGGCGCGTTCGAGGCGGCCCTCAACGTCAGCGGCGGGCGGCGCAACATCGGGCTGACGGTGCAGGACACGCACAGCGCCTTGGCCATCGTCAGCCAGAGCGACATGGCCGCCCTGGTCCCCAGCCGCATGGCCAGAACCTTCGCCGCCCAGTATGGCCTGAAGCTGTTTGAGCCGCCCTACCCGTCGGAGCCCATCGCCATGGAAGCGCTCTGGCGGCGGGACCTGAGCGACTCGCCCTCGCTGGGTTGGCTCAGAGAGCGCCTGCGGTCGGCGGCGTCGCGTCTGTGAGCCAGTCCGGCCGCTTGACGATGCGCGCGCGGTCTTCGACCTTTTCGCGATCGGCCCGGCGACGCCGCCGGATCGTGGCGACCGTTCCGCCGATCAGGATCAGCAGCACCAGATAGCTGACGATGTTGATGACGAGGATATAGACGTTGGCGCCGTGCCAATAGACGCTGGAATTGTCCGATAGCCGCATGGCGTGAGCACCAAACGACACCGCCTGGCAAATCATTGCGCCGGCGAGCCACAGGCTGCTGTAACGGACCGCAACCGCCAGGAATCCCACGGCAAGCAGCCCATCGAACACCAGGAACGTCACGGCTGTCTGGTGGCCCGGCGCCTGCATGACAAGGGTGCTGATCCAGGACACGACGATCATGGCCGTGGCCAGACGCTCAGGTTTGCCACCCTTGAACGCGACGAACGCCGTCGTCGCGAGCATCAACAGCAGCGCGACAAAGGGTTCGATATTACGAAAAGACATATCCGCGCCCCTGATATTCAGGACCGCGGATACACCTCTTGTGTAAATATCTTGTGGATGGAAGCGGGATCAGCTCGCGCGGCGGTGAGCCACGAGGGGCTGGTGCTCGGCGGCCATGCTCTTGTCCGTCACACCAATCAGCTTGGTGCGGATGCCGACGCGGAGCTTTACTTCCGCGAGCTCGTGGTGGGCTTCGACCACTGCCTTGCGGGCTTCGGCCAGCGCGCCGAGCGCGGCGGCGATCTTGGCGACGGCGTCATCGCCGACAACGGCTGAAACGCGCATTTCCTGCCGGGCGTCGATCAGACCACCCATCAGCTTCGAAGCTTCGAGAATCGCCGTGTCCACGGCGTTTTCCGTGGCAAACAACTTGTTGGCGACAGTTTGAGCGATAAGCGCCTTGTCCATGCGGGCCCTCCTTGGCTGGAACGGTTCATGGTAAACAGGAAATTAAGCTTAACGCTAGCTTAATTCGTTCCAACCGATGCGTGCACCTGCGACATAACCGCCGCCGGGGGCCGGGATCGCGGGCCTGTCAAGCCGTCGCCAGGGTCGCTCCCCAGGGAAGTGAACCGTTAGGAACTTTCCCGTTATAGGTGGGCGATTGCGATGAACGGGACGCGCGGCGTTGACGAGCACTTACGATCAGGCATCGGGACCGTCGGTCGGCGCGCGCGGCATTTCGTTCGAGAATCGCATCGCGATCTCGTCGCTGGTCACCGCGGTGGCGGTGCTGCTCATGGCCAGCGCGTTATTCATATTCGAGCAGTGGCAGGCCCAGCGCTCGGACCTGCTGCACGACCAGATCTCATTAACCCAGGTGATGGCCACGGAGATCGCCTCGGCGACGGCGCAAGGCGACGCCCAGGCCGCTGGACGTATCCTGTCGACGCTATCGGCCTCGTCCAGCATCCAGTCCGCCCGCGTTCTGGATAGCCGCGGCCGCGTATTGGCGCGCTTCACCGCCCATGGCGCCGACCCGGGGATATCCGAAGACCGTCTGGTCCGCTCAAACCTGCCGGTCAGTCTTGACCAGCGGCCGGTGGGGCGTCTGCAGCTGACATCCGCATCCGCCGGGCTTGGCGCGATCCTGCCGCGCTACCTCGCCGTCTGCGCCGCTCTGTTCTTCGCGGCGGCGGGCCTTGCCCTGGTCATGGGCCGCTGGCTGGCCAGCAGGGTCGTGGGACCGGTCAATCAGCTGTCCAAGATCATGCGGGACGTGGCCGACAGCGGCGACTATTCCCAGCGTGCTCCGGCATGGGCGGAGGATGAATTCGGCCTTCTGACCCGAAGTTTCAACCAGCTGCTCGCGCAACTTCAGGCCAATGACAACGCACTGCACCGGGCCATGACCGAGCTCTTGTCGGCGCGCGACGAGGCCCAGGCGGCCAACGTGCTGAAATCGCAGTTCCTGGCCAATATGAGCCACGAGATTCGCACGCCGCTGAATGGCGTCCTGGCCATGGCCCAGATCATCGCGCTGGGCGAGCTGTCGCCGGTCCAGCGCGAACGCGTCGGCGTAATCCGTCGCTCCGGCGAAGAATTGTTGATGGTGCTGAACGACGTCCTCGATCTGTCCAGGATCGAGGCCGGCAAAATGGAGATGGATATCGGCGCGGTCGACGCCGACACTCTGGCCGCCAGCGTCCGTTCCGCCTTCGACGCCGTCGCCCAGACCAAGAAGCGGATGGATTTCAGCGTCGCGGTTCACCCCAACGCCGCCGGCGCCCGGCGCGGCGACCCGGTCCGGATCGCCCAGATCCTCAACAACCTGGTGTCCAACGCGCTCAAGTTCACCCCGGAAGGCGAGGTGCTGGTCACCATCGAGGGTTCCGGCGAAGGCGGCAGCGACGGCCTGCGTTTCGTGGTCGCCGACACCGGCATCGGCATCGCGAAGGACAAGCTGCCGCTGCTGTTCCAGAAATTCAGCCAGGCCGATGGCTCGAACACCCGCCGTTTCGGCGGAACGGGTCTTGGCCTGGCGATCTGCCGCGAACTGGCCCACCTCATGCGCGGCAGGATCGAGGTCGAGAGCGTCGAGGGACAGGGTTCGGTCTTCACCGTCGATCTGCCGGCGCCGCGGATCGAGGGCCAGGACGAGGCGGGCGTGGCCGGCGCCCAGCCCGCCATGGACGACGACCGGCCGCTGCGGGTGCTGGCGGCCGAGGACATCCCGACCAACCAGCTGGTCCTGCGCACCATCATGCAAAGCTTCGGCGTCGACCTGGAGATGGTCGAGAACGGCCGCCAGGCGGTGGACGCCTGGAAACGATCGGCCTTCGACATCATCCTGATGGACATTCAGATGCCGGAGATGGACGGTGTCGCCGCCACCCGCGCCATCCGCGCCGAGGAGGCCGCAACCGGCCGGGCGCGCACGCCGATCATCGCGGTTTCGGCCAACGCCATGCCTCACCACTCGCGCGAATATCTGGCCGCCGGCATGGACGCCCATGTGGCCAAGCCGATCGAGCTCGCCAAGCTGCACGCCGCGATCGAGGGCGCTCTGGCCCAGGGCGCCGCGGCCCAGGGCGCCGCGGCCCAGGGCGCCGCGGCCCAGGGCGCCGCGCCTCAGGCCGCCGCCGTCGCCTGAGGCTGTCCGGGTTTGACATCAAACGGTCGTTCGACTTGGTTGCGGGGTGACCCCAACCGAATGGAACGCCTCGATGGGCCTCAACGCCGTCCTGATCGCCAATCGCGGCGAAATCGCCATCCGCATCGCCCGCGCGGCGGCGGGCCTCGGCCTGCGCTCGGTCGCGGTCTATTCGGGCGACGATGCGCGCGGCCTGCACGTGCGTGCGGCGGACGAGGCGCGGGCCCTGAACGGAACCGGCGCGCGCGCCTATCTGGACGGCGAGGCGATCATCGCCGCGGCTCTTGAGGCCCGCTGCGACGCCATCCACCCCGGCTACGGCTTCCTCAGCGAAAGCGCCGCGTTCGCGCGGGCCTGCCAGGCGGGCGGACTGACCTTCATCGGTCCCCGACCGGAGGCTCTGGCGCTGTTCGGCGACAAAGCCAGCGCGAGGGCCCTGGCGCGGCGCGGCGGGGTCCCCGTGGCCGAGGGGACCGAGACACCGACCAGCCTGGCGCAGGCCCAGGCTTTCTTCTCGTCCCTGGGCGGCGGTGCGATGATGATCAAGGCGATCGCCGGCGGCGGCGGGCGCGGCATGCGGGTCGTACGCGACGCCGGCGAGGTCGAACCGGCTTTCGTCCGTTGCGCCTCGGAGGCCCAGGCGGCGTTCGGCGACGGCGGCCTCTATGTCGAACGGATCATCGAGCCGGCGCGACACATCGAGATCCAGGTGCTGGCCGACCGCCAGGGCGGACTGATCCACCTTTGGGACCGCGATTGCAGCCTGCAGCGCCGCCACCAGAAACTGATCGAGATCGCCCCCAGTCCGAACCTCTCGGAGGCCCTGCGCGGGCGGCTGATCGAGGCCTCGCTCCAGCTGGCCCGGGCGGCGGAGTATGACAGCCTCGGCACCTTCGAGTTCCTGGTCGAGCCTGAACACGACCGGTTCGTCTTCATTGAGGCCAACGCCCGCCTGCAGGTCGAGCATACGATCACCGAGGAGGTTACCGGCGTCGACCTGGTGCGCGCCCAAATCGAGGTGGCGGCCGGTCGAAGCCTGGCCGAGCTAGGCTTGGCGGAGGCCCCGACCCTGGTTGGCCAAGCGGTGCAGTTGAGGGTCAATACCGAGACCATGGACGCAACGGGCGCGGTGCGGCCCACCGGCGGAATGCTGAGCGTATTCGAGCCGCCCTCGGGCCCGGGGGTCCGCGTCGACGCCTGCGGCTATGCGGGCTACGCGACCAATCCCAATTTCGACTCCCTGCTGGCCAAGGTCATCGTCCACGATCGTTCCGGCGACTGGCCCGCGCTGGCGGCCAAGGCCGGCCGGGCGCTGGACGAGTTCCGCCTGCGCGGGGTGGAAACCAACATCGCCGTGCTGCGCGCTCTGCTGCGCCGCCCCGACGTCCAGGCCGGCGACATCACCACGCGCCTGGTCGAACAGCATATCGGCGCGCTGTTGGCGGACGCGCCGGCCCAGATCCGCTTCTTTGAAGCCGAAGCTCAGGCCGCGTCCGACGCGGGCGCGGCGATCGTCGCGCCGGAAGGGACCATCGCCTTGGCCGCGCCGACCCAGGGACTGCTGGTGGCGGTGCAGGTCGCGGAGGGCGATCTGGTGCGCGCCGGCCAGGCGGTGGCCGTGCTCGAGGCGATGAAGATGGAACACCTGGTCGAGGCGGGCCAGTCCGGCTACGTCCGCCAGATCCCAGGCGTGATCGGCCAGACCCTGTTCGAGGGCGCCCCGATCATCTTCCTCGAGCCGGCCGAGGTCGACGGCCACACGGTCGAGGAGGCGAAGAGCATCGACCTGGACCATTTGCGCCCGGACCTGGCCGAGGCGATCGAGCGGCGCAATCTGGGTTTCGACGCCCACCGCCCGGATGCCGTCGCGCGCCGCCGCAAGACCAACATGCGCACCGCCCGGGAGAACGTCGAGGCGATCGTCGATCCGGGCTCGTTCATCGAATACGGCGCCCTGGCCATCGCCGCGCAGCGCCGCCGGCGCAGCCTGGACGACCTGACCCGCAACACCCCCGCCGACGGGCTGATCACCGGCATCGGCGCGGTCAATGGCGAGCTGTTCGACGAGACACGCGCCCGCTGCATGGTGCTGGCCTATGACTACACCGTGCTGGCCGGCACCCAGGGCACGATGAACCACAAGAAGACCGACCGGATGATGGTGCTGGCCGAGCGCGAGCGGCTGCCGATCATCTGGTTCGCCGAGGGCGGCGGCGGCCGGCCCGGCGACACCGATGGCGTGGGCGTGACCGGGCTGGACGTGCCGACCTTCCAGGCGTTCGCGCGGCTCAGCGGCCTGGCGCCGCGCATCGGCATCGCCTCCGGCCGCTGCTTCGCCGGCAATGCGGTGTTCTGGGGCTGCTGCGACGTGACCATCGCCACGAGCAACTCCAGCATCGGCATGAGCGGCCCGGCGATGATCGAGGGCGGCGGCCTTGGCGTCTACACCCCCGAGGAGGTGGGCCCGATCGCCGTCCAGTCGGCCAACGGCGTGGTCGATCTGATCGCCGAGGACGAACTCGACGCGGCGGCCCAGGCCCGCCGGCTGCTGGCCTATTTCCAGGGCCCGATCGCCGATTGGCGCTGCGCGGACCAGCGGCGGCTGCGCCAGGCGATCCCGGAAAACCGCCTGAGGGTCTACGACATCCGCCCGCTGATCGAGACCCTGGCGGACGAGGGGTCGGTCATGGAGCTGCGCGCCGGCTTCGGGCGCGGCATGATCACCGCCCTGATCCGGATCGAAGGCCGGCCCATGGGGCTGATCGCCAACGATCCGCGGCGCCTGGGCGGGGCGATCGATTCCGACGGCGCCACCAAGGCCGCGCGGTTCATGCAGCTGTGCGGCGCCTTCGACCTGCCGATCCTGTCCTTGTGCGACACGCCGGGCTTCATGGTGGGTCCGGAAGCGGAAAAGACCGCGACGGTGCGGCACGGCTCGCGCATGTTCGTCACCGCGGCGGGGATCGAGGTCCCGATCTTCACCATCGTGCTGCGCAAGGGCTATGGCCTGGGCGCCCAGGCGATGACCGGCGGCACCTTCCCGGCCAGCTTCTTCATCGTCTCCTGGCCCACGGGCGAGTTCGGCGGCATGGGCCTGGAAGGCGCGGTGCGGCTGGGCTATCGCAAGGAGCTGGAGGCCGAGACCGATCCCGAGGCGCAAAAGGCCCTGTTCGACCAGCTGGTCGCCCGCTCCTACGAGCGCGGCAAGGCGATCAGCGTCGCCCAGGCCCTGGAGATCGACGCGGTGATCGACCCGATGGAATCGCGCGAATGGATCGTTCGCGGCCTGAAATCCGTCGCCCCGCGAGAACGGACCGGCGAGCGACGGCGCTTCATCGACACCTGGTGAAGGCGGCCCTAGAGTCTCCTGGCTTCAAATGGAATCCGTTGAGGCGTTGAAATAAAACCTCGCTCGCTCATTCCAGACCGTGACGGCCATCTGGGCCGGCCTCAACTTGAAGCTGTCGTGCGCCGGACTCCAACCTTGACCTTGGAGCCTCGCAAGAGTTCGCGCGTTTGGCCAACGTACCCTCGTAGGGCGAGGATTGGCGTAACCAGCCGGCGCGTCTAGAAAGCCAAGCTGAGATTTCAACGCAGAGATAACGCAGGCGTATTGGCGCCGTACACGAGCGCCAAATTCAGTCACGCTTCGGCGCGATGGAGACGCGGGTTCGCGTCGGCCCAGACGCCGACGCCAGGAGGTTTGATGAGCGAGCCGCATTCGGACCCTGCGCCATACGGTTCACCCCAGTTCCGCGCGCCGCCGCCGCGCAAGAGATCGGCGGGAAGGACCCTGGTCTGGATCCTGGTGGCGATCGCCGTGGCCGTGGTCGTCGCCATGGTTCTGACCCCGCCCGCCGCCAAGCCTGGCGCGGGCGGCGGACGGGGCGGGGCAGGCGGAGGCCGCCGACCGCCGACGGTGATCGGCGTGGCGACGGCCCAGACCGGCGACATCCCGATCGTGTTGACGGAGCTGGGCACGGTCACGCCCACCGCCAACGTCACCGTCCACACCCAGATCACCGGGCGGTTGATGAGCGTGAATTTCCGCGAAGGCCAGATGGTCAAGGCGGGCCAGCTGCTGGGCCTGGTCGACGACCGGCCCTATCAGGTCGTCCTGCAGCAGGCCGAGGGACAGTTGCTGCACGATCAGGCGCTGCTGGCCGACGCCAGGCTCGACCTGAAGCGCTACCAGACGCTGCTGGCGCAGGACTCGATCCAGAGCCAACAGGTCGACACCCAGGCCGCGCTGGT
>Ga0302314_10011856_pt1 | contig 15155 bp, 15 predicted proteins | sample III_Palsa_N2_3_FD_200533 | JGI IMG/M metagenome (GOLD analysis project Ga0302314, IMG submission 200533) | Peat permafrost microbial communities from Stordalen Mire near Abisko, Sweden - III_Palsa_N2_3 | ecosystem: Environmental > Terrestrial > Soil > Palsa > Peat permafrost | place: Sweden...
AAAACCAGCTTGCCGTCGCCCTCCAAGAGGTCGGAAAGATCGAGCGGACCTTGTTCATGCTCGACTGGCTTGAGAATCCGGCCCTCCGCCGACGCTGCCAGGCGGGCCTCAACAAAGGCGAGCAGCGACATGCGCTCACGCAGGCGATCTGCACCTTCCGGCAGGGACGGATCGCCGAGAGGACCCATGACGCGCAGCAATACCGCGCCTCGGGCCTAAACCTGATGATCGCGGCCATCGTCTGGTGGAACTCGACTTACATGGCCGACGCCGTGGCCCACCTCCGGGGATCAGGCGAGCCAGCTCCCGACGATCTCCTCGCCCACACCTCGCCGGTCGGCTGGGAGCACATCGCATTCTCCGGCGACTTCTTGTGGGATCGCGCCGCGGCTATTCCGGTGGGGCGGCGGCAGTTGAACGTCGGCCGGCGGGTTCGCGGAGCCGCATAAGAGCAGAGTTCCCGTTCCGTTCGACCTCAGCGTTGTTCAGCTAACAAATGTCGCGCTGCCCTCTCGTTGGAAAAGTTGGACCAGAAGAACGGTTGGCCCCGTCTGCCCACCAGCAGCATGTGCGGCGTCTCCGAGCCCAGGTACTCGCCCTGCATCGGCGCGATCCTCGACGCCACCGTGGTCGGCATCAGCCGCAGGCGCCCAAACTCGGAGAGGTCCTCGATGAGGCCGCCGGCCTGGGAGAGCGGCAGGCAGGCCAGCAGGGTCTGAAGATGGATGTCGTCGTCGCGCTGGATGGTGAAGCGGGAGGCCCGGTAGACGGCGCGCAGCGCCCGTTCCGCCCGCTCGCCGTCCTCGACGGGGGCGATAGAGACGATGAATAGCGCCATCTTGCCCAGCAGCGCGCCGTCAGAGACGTCCTCGGCCACCATCGCCCAGTCCTCGGCCTTCTTGCGGATGGCGGGGAAGGCCTTGGTCAGCGGGTTCTGCGCCGACTGCTCGCTGCGCATGCGGTGGAATTCGGTCAGCGACTTGGTCTTGGAGATCGCCTCGGGACGGATCACCAGGCAGGAGAGGGTCGACCCCACCAGCCGCAGCTGGTCGTTGAACATGTCGCCGAGGGTCCGGGACATCAGGCCTTGAGACCAGGCGTCGGGATATTGCAGCACCGAAAAGCCGCGGACCTCGAAGACGTCTTCCCGCGCCGCCAGCTCGCGGTCGTGCGGTTCGGCCTCAAGGCCGTCGCCAAGGCCGCGCGCCTGGACCACGATCCGCTCGCGATAGGCGGTCCAGCGGGTGTCGGTCCGCACGATCTGGTCACTGAGGTGACGGCGGGGATCGTAGGCCGCCTCCGTGGGCCGGATGGTCCGGGTGGGGTTCAGCGCCTCGGCCAGGAAGCCGATGAGGCGCTGCGGGTCCACGACGATGCTGGATGTGCGGAGGGTCGTCAGGGAGGAGATATACTTCTCGCGGATCTCGCACATTTCGGCGACCCCGACGGGGTCGGCCGCGCCAGCCTTCTCCACAGCGATGAAGACGCGAAAGTCGCGGAAGAAGAAGGGCGCGGACCTGGAGCCTGAACCGAAGGTCGCCTTGCGGAAATGCTCGCGCCGGTGACCGGCCATCTCCTCGTAGAAGGCGCCGCCCTTGGCGCGTTCGATGGCCCAGGCGTCGACGATGGGGCCGATCTTCGGCGAGGCGTAGGAGATCACCTGGCAGATCGCCCCTTGCGGCAGCCCCTCGGTGAAGAGCTCGGCCAGCAGCCGGCCCGTGGTTTCGTCTCCGCCGATCAGGGGCGTGACTTCGAGGACAAATCCCAAGGACTTGTCCTGAATGAAGAGCTCGTGCCCCTCGTCCCAATAGCGGTAGGGCAGGAAGGTCGAGAGCCTGGCCCGGCCGAGCCGGCCCACCGGCGCGCCCACAGGCGGCGTCTTGTCGTCCAGGACGCGGCCGATACCGTGCAGGCTGGCCAGAATCCAGTCCGGCATCCGGATCGGGCGCTGCTGTTTGCCGGGCGACCTCATGGACGCTGGCTTGCCTTCGCGGCCTGTGCCGCGGACGTCGGAGTCTGGACCGCGACCGGATCGGTCTCCGGTGGATTCGGCGCCGGCGGGATTGGCGGCCTTGGGGCGGGCTTGGCGAGGCGGCTGAGGTCAACCCGCCTTGGCGGCGGGTTAGGCGAGGCGATGAACCAGCCGCCCTGCCGCATGACGGCGAATATCTCCGCGCCGGCGTGGTAGTCCCCTTCCCCATCGATCCAGGGCGCCACGGCGACCTTCAGGATCGGGTCCGGCTCGCGAACCGGCGCGCCGGCGATGGCCCCGGCGGTCCAGCCGCCCTGACCCCAGAGCCTGGCCGGGATCGCCCCGTCGATCACCGGATCGGAGGCCTTGGCCTTTGGGCTCGGCCTGCCGGGCGCCCCACGATCGATCTCCGCGATTGAGCCGCAGACCACCCCGGGCTGAAGCGCGCAGGCCCAGGAGCCCTTCACGTGCGAGGCGCAGCCGCCGAGGCCGGCCGCTGCGGCCCCGATCGCCAGGACCAACAGCCTTGGGCTGAGGGCCGGCCTCATGCTTGACCGCCCTTGATCCAGGCGCGCAGCTGATCGACGGGCATGAAGCCGGCATGGACAGATCCGTCGGCGCGGATGAGCGCCGGTGTCCCCGATATCCCGTGTGCGCGGGCGAAGGCGGTATTGGCCTGGACGGCGGCTTCGGCCTTGGAGCAGTCGCCGGCGACCTTGAGGTCGCCGCCGAAGTAGATGTTGTTGGCGGTCGCCTCGCGGTCCTTGGCGCAAAGCGCCAACTTGGCCTTGTCCAGACTGTCGGGCCTGAGCAGCTGGATCGGGTATTCGGTAAGCTCGATGTCGGGGGCGGCCTTCAGCGCCTCCATCAGCATGCGGCAGTAGCCGCAGTTCAGGTCGGTCACCACCGAGACCTTCAGCGCGGCGCCCGGATGGTGGACGATGCCGTTGTCCCTCGGCAGATCGATCTTAATCGGCCCCATCGAGGGAGCGGCTTGGGCCTGAGCGCTTTGGGGCTGGGCGCCCTGACCCTGTACGTCCGCGGTCGCCGCCGGCGACGCTGGATCGCCGAGCCTTGAGGTGACGGCGTCGAGCTGTCCCAGCTCCTTCATCCGCCGGTCCGTAAGGTCGACCCGGTCCTTCAGGTCCAAAACCGAGCCGACCATGGCGTAGCGGCCGTCGGGCGAAACGTAGAAGACCGTCTTGCCGGCGGTGACTTCGCACAGACCCGGAACCGCGCCACACTTGACCGAGGCGATCCGGGTGTTGGGAAAGGCGGCCTGGACCTTTCGGGCGAGGCCTGCATCGGCAGCCGGGTTTGCGAATACCGTCCGGGTGGCGCCGAAGGCGGCGGCGCCAATGACCGCGCCCACGGCGACGATCATGATCATCCAGGGCGGAATGGCCGCCGCGGCCGCTCGGAGTCTCGCCTTCAGGCTCATCGTTTGTCTCCCTTGGTCTGGGTTGCGAACACGGGGTTCGGGTCCGTCGGCCGGCTTGGCGGTCGCGGGCGCGGCGCGGCGCGCCGGAAGGGGCGGTCGGAAGCGGTCATTTGATCTGAAAGCCCGAGAGGAAGACCAACTCGACCTGGATCCCGGTCGGCATCTCGATGACCGGCTGATATTGCTCGGCGCGCTTGATGTAGTAGTCGGCCAGCATCGAGGCGGCCTGGGAGACCCCCGTGCCGAGACTGCCGGTGGCGATCTGCCCGGGCGTCAGTTCCTGGGCGCTGAGGGCGCCTGCGCCGGTGATCGAGGTTGTGACCCCCGACTGCGCCGCCTGCACATTTTTGGACAAGCCCTGGCCCAGGCCGTTGAGGGCGCCGGCGACGAGCGCCCGGGAGGTGAACTGGCCCTCGCGGCTGATGACCGGACCGCGGACGCCGGCCTTGCCCTTTGAGGTGACGTACCCCTCGACGGCGGCCACCGAGAATCTGCCTGGCCCGGCCGGACAGGTGATCTTCTGCAGCTTGATGTAGACCTTCTCGCTCGGCAGCTCGCCATAGGCCGCGCCGTTGATCAGGCAGCCGGTCAGGTCCGTGGTCTGGAACTTGCCGTCCGAGCCCACATGGATCGCCGGGCCCAGGATCCGGAAAAGCACCGGCTTGGGGTCTTGGCTGTAGCTGGTGCCGGTGGCCGCATCGACGCCGACCAGCACCTTGGCCTCTGCATAGGCGTTCGGCGGCACGTAGCTGGCGGAATCGAACACCTCCAGCTTGGAGGTGAAGAAGGATTTCGAGGTCGCGCCAGACCCCTTCACAGGTTCGGCCGGCGCCGGCAGACCGCCCGATTGCGGCGCCCCGGCGGGCGCGGCGGTGCTGGCGCGGATGACATTTATGGATCGGCTTGGGGCGACAGGCGTCGCTTCCGCGGCCAGGCCGGCGCCGCCGTCGACCGCTGGGGTCCCGCGCCCGGGTCTAAACCGGCCGCCTCCCCGCTGTGCAGCGCGCGCCGGAGGCGGCAACGACGTGGAGCCTTGGAAGGACGCCACGCCGTTGCCTAGCGGTCCATCCTCGGGGGGGCCCGCGGTCGCGGGTGAGGATGGCCGTATCCCAATTTGCCGGCCAAGCGCGGTGATGGTGCGCGTGGCGTCCTGGCGATCGGACTGGTCTTGGGCCTGAGCTTGCGCCAATTTCTGCTGCAGGCCAACGACATCGGCCTGAGCCTGAGCCAGCCTGACCTCCGCGGCCCGCTTATCGGCTTCCGCCTGGTCGGCGGGTGTCTCTTGCAACGCCGCGCTCGCGGTCTGACCGGTCGCCGCGATGTGGATGGCGGCGTCCTTGGGCAGGCCCTTTTGCGCGGGAGTGGCCAGCTGGCTGTAGGCGTAGACGCAGAGCGGCAGGATGACAGCTGCACAGATCACGCTCCACTTCAGGAGCTGGTTGCGCTTGGTGCGTTGGTTGAGATCTTCGACGCTGTGGCCGGCCAGCTCGGCGGGAGGAAGGTCGCTCACGGCCCCACCCCTTCCGCCGATGAGGCGCTTTCGACGATATAGACCCGGGCGTATTGATCGGGGTCCACCGACTCGTGACTGACGGCGGCCGCGAGGACGCCAGGCGCCAGGAAGGTCTTGGCGTTCAGGGCCTGACCCACCCGGCTGGTGTTGCGGAGCGAGAGCACCGTCCCCCGCAGGTCGCCCACCGCGTAGGTTTCGACTACCTGCAGCTGGAAGGCGCCCGCTGGCCGCGGAGCCTCGGTCACGGCCGTCCGGTCGACCCCCGGCGCGGCGGCCTGGTTGAACATCAGCCGGATCAGGGCGGTGAGGATCTCAGGATAGGCTTCGTGCCGATCCGTTCGCACCGCCGACGTTCGCGGCGCCTGATCGGCGTCACTCCCCACTCCCGCGGCCGCACCCGCTGGCGCCGTCGCCATCTCGCGCTCCAGCCGGACCAGGATGGTCTGTCCATCCTTGTCCCTGGGCGACAGGATGGCCTGGACGGTTCTGCCGCTCTGGGTGGTCAGAAAGACGGTGAAGCTTCGCCCCACGACGTCGCCGTCGAAATTGACGAAGACGTCGCCGGTGGCGGCGTCCACATCCACCGCCATCTTCGGGCCCTGGGCGTCATCGATCTTGCGCACCGTCGACACCTTCTCGCCCGCGATGGCGATCCGGGTGATGTCTCGCGCCGAGACATCCGCTTCGAACCGCCCATCGTGGATGGCGACCGGGTCGGCCAGGGCTGTGCTGGACAGGAAGAGGCTGGCCGCGGCGGCCATCAGAAGGGCGCGCATCTAGTGGACTTCGCCAGAAAGAGGGGTTGCGCGTTCCAGCGGGGCCGGGGTCACCGGCAGTTTGGCGCCGAGCGCCTGAGCCGGGTTGATCTCCTCGAAAGACAGAAGTCGCAGGCTCGAGCCCCGGCGCACGAAGCGCAGGGCGTAGACCTTCGCGGCGGCCGCGGGCTGGGCTGCCCCATTGCCGATGATCAGGTTGCCGGAGACCTCGACATAGAGTTTGGCCGCATCGACGTACCAGTCGTTGGGAATGAAGGTCTGCGAGACATGGGCGCCGGCCATGCGCCGCTCGGCGTCGATCAGGGCGTCGCGGATCGTCTGGTAGGTGGCCGCATCGGCGACCTTGAGGATCTGCTGGTCGAAGAAGGACTCGTTGTCCGGGGTGCGGTTGAGAAAGAGGTAGGTCGTGTCCCGCGCGACGGCCTCCAGATAGTCCGCGGAGACACCGCCGGTCTGCGACAGGACCACGGCGCCCGGCAGCATCGGCACGAGCACCGTCTGCCGCACGCTCAAGGCGACGAGACCGATGACCAGGTTGCCGGACAAGGACACGCCCAGCGCCACCACAACCACGGTGAGGCGCAGGCTTGCCCTCTGGTAGCCCTCGGCGGTGTGCTCGACCCGCATGTCAGCCGGCCAGATGACGCAAGTGGCTAGGCGGCGTCGCGCGGGTCTTGAGGATGCCGGGAGGCAGGATCCAGTAGGCGCGCCAGAGCAGCCGGTGGAGCGGTCCGCCTTCCTTGAACTTTCGCAGCAGGAAGACCGCGGCCACGGCGGCGACCAGGCCGATGGCGAAGTTGGTCAGGGCCGAGAGGCAGGCCAGCGGCACAATGGCGGCGATGGCCTCATCGGGCGTGAAGAAGATGTAGCGTTCCGGCTCGTCCAGATACTGCGGGATATAGTCTTCCTTGCTCATGGCGAGCTGCTCCCGTGGGCCGGGACAGACGCCGCCGGCTTCTCGAACGCTGAGGTGAAGAGGGACGACCTGGGGCGGAAGGCAGCTGCTTCCTTCTCCCTCCCGCGCGCCATGGTCCCCTGTTGTTGAAGTCTGGCGCGGCTAGAAGGTCGCGGTCATCAGGCCGCTGACGATGGCCGGGCCGGTTGAGGCGGCCAGGCCGATGCCGACGGCCCCGGCAATCAGCTTCCAGTCGAAGCGCAGGACCGCGCCGATGACGCCAACGCCGAGGGAGGCCACCGCGGCCAGCTTGCCGAGGGAGCCGCTGGTCCAGGTGGTCAGGTTGGTCACCGTCGTGGTGAAGGTGGTGTCTGTGCCGGCGTGCGCCATGGTGGCGAGGCCGCCACCGAGCAGGGCCGCCGCCATGGCGATCTCGCCGATGCGTTTGGCCTTGCCCGACTGCAGCCAGAGAGCCGCCTTGAGATGAATGGTTTGCATTGCAGCCCTCCCGGTAAAACCGTCGGTGCGACGGGATGGGTCATGGAAATCCGAGGCGGCCTTATGTCGTCAATATTAAATACGTGAAGTTGTTGGGAAATATTTCTTCAATCTATACCGTTCGTGATCTTGTACGCCCTGTTTATGCGCCAAGACCTGCGCCAGTCCTGGACTCTGTACTGCTGTCGGCCGATCAAGCGGGTTGAACGACCGCCATTCGCTCGCCCGTGGGTCAGGTCGTCCGCGCACGGGTTGAAATCGGCCGAAGTCGGCCGACCAGGCCTGGCGAGCGGCTGTCGCCGACGGCCGCAGGCTCGAACCAGGCCTAGCGTTTCAGAGGGGGCGGCCTAGCGATCCTGACAGCTGTACTCAGACGGCGGCGGCGCCCACCCTAGGCCCAGGTTGAGTGGCGGGGGCTGCCGTGGCGTCAGACGTTTGTGATCGATCGCGTATTTTTGCCGACAACCTGGCGCTCTTTGTTCAGCACCATCTTGCCCGGCACGGCCAGCTGGCCGCGGTGGCGCGGGCGCTTGAGGTCGAGCCCTCAAAGCTTCGCCGCTACGCCAGTCGACGAGCCTCCAGCCGCGAACTGCGCGACATCGAATTTGTCCACCGGCTCTTGGGCGCCCTGGGCTTCGAGCCGATCACCGTCTTTTCGGCGGCTCAGCGCGCCGAGAGCCTGGCTATGCTGCTGGCGCTGGCGGAGGGGTCGCTGTCCCACGCCCTCTCGCCTGAGTTTCTCCGCCTGACCGGGGCGGCGGGCCACGATCATCACCGGTCTCGTACGCACCTTGGCCTCGTCGATCGGCAGGACCTTGAGAGCGACGTCGCTTAGGCGAGGTCTTGACCGCGTGCGACGGCGGGCAGGACGACATTTCGGGTCCTTGAACCGGGCGCGGATCCTTGCCGCGGGGCTTGCGCTCTCCAGCCTGCCGCTCTGGGGCCCGGCAGCCGCGCCCTTGGCGTCCTCCGCCGCCATGGCGCAGGTCCCCTTCTGGGGTGATCCCGGCTGGCTCCTCGGCGGCTGGGCGGATCCCGCTCTCCCCGTTTCGCCCGACGCCCATCAGGGGGACCCGGCGGTGACCGCGGGATCCTATGACGCCCCTCATGGCCTCGGCCCGGACGTGTCAGCCCGCTACCTCGCCGCCGTGGCGAGAGCCGAGTCCGGTTTTGTCGTCCGCGCCCATGCCTCGACCTCCAGCGCCGCCGGGCCGTTCCAATTCGTCAGCCAGACCTGGCTCCTGACGCTTCACCGCTATGGGCGGTCTCTGGGACTTGGGCTTGAAGCAGCCCTCGTGCGGATCGACGCCGATGGCAGGGCGCGGGCCATCAGCCCCGAGGCGCGCTCGGCCCTCCTGGCATTGCGCTACGACCCGGCGATCGCCACAGCCCTGGCGCGCGCACTCACGCGGGAGAATGCCGAGGCGCTCAAAAGCGCCCTGGGCCGTCCGCCGACCGGGGCGGAGCTCTACGCGGCCCATGTCTTGGGGCCTGGCCAGGCCCTGCAACTCCTCTCCGCGAGCCGCCTGACGCCAAACCTTCCGGCGGCGGCGATATTTCCGGTCGCGGCGGCGAGCAACCCTGGCCTGTTCTACGCCGGCGGCGCGCCTCGCTCGGTCCTGGATCTGATGGGGACGATCGCCGCCAAGGAGAGCGCAGATGGCAGGCCGACTTTTACTCGGCCGCTCGGCCGGCCGGCCGAGGATGAACTAGTTAACCTCCCGCCGGAATCGGCCTCTTATTGACCGCGCCATGCCGAATAGGACCGATCCCAAATACCACGCCCAATATCAACGCGCCCTGCGCGCCAGGGCGCGCGCGGCGGGATGTATTCAGCTCAACAGCCTCGTGCCGAGTGACCTTGTGGCGCGCCTCGACGCGGTGAAACAGGCCCGTGGCCTGACCAATCGCAACCAGGCGCTGGCCGAGGTGCTGGCCGAATATTTCGCGCATGGCAGCGACGAAAGGACCCCCGCCGTGAGCCCATAGAAAAACCCGGTCGCGTGAAACGCGCCGGGTTCATCCAGGTAGTTCGCTAGACGGGTCTGCAAACCCGCCAGAGCCAAATGTCCAGCTCAATCTAGCGAATCACCAGCATCGTTGCAATCCAAAAACGCGCTGTTCGCGCGACGGGGATCTGTGCGCCCGGCTTCCGAGAAGGAGGCTTGAGAATGCAGACCGTCGAGAACGGGATCGGAGACGTGCGCCGTATCGCTGTCGCCCAAAGGGCGGCCGCGGCGCTCGCCGACCAATATGTGGGGCTCCCGGAAGGGATCTCCAAGGCCATGCTGCTCGATCGCTTCGAGCGCGCGGCGCCGAAGCTGGATATCGGCGATGGCCTCGTGCGCCTGATCCGCGCCCTGGTGCGCGTGACCTACGACCGCGACTGGGAGGGCGTCGGCCGGCCGATCGCCTGGCCGTCCAACGACATGCTGGGCCAGGAGCTCGATCGCTCGCGTACGGTTGTCCAGGGCCTGATCCGCGCGGCCGTGAAGGCCGGGCTGGTGCATATGCGCGATTCCGGCAACGGCAAGCGCTACGGCTACCGCGGCGACCGGGGCGAAATTATCGACGCCTTTGGGTTCGACCTCTCGCCGCTGGCGGTCCGCTACGACGAGTTCGCCGACATCGCGGCGGCCAGAGGCCTTGAGCAGGCCCGCCGGCGAACGCTTCGCCGACGGGTAAGCGAGCTTCGCCGGGAAATCCGCACCCTCTGCGCGGACGCCATCGAACGCGACTACGAGGGCTTCCCCTGGCCGGCGGCCATCGACCAGGCCAGCGGCCGCCTGCCCCGCAGCCCCACCCTGGCGGAGCTGGAAGTCATTGAGCGCGAGACCGCCGAGCTGCTGGCTGCCGTCGACAAGGCCTGGCTGGAGGCCAGGCGTGAGGGTCATGAAGCAGATGAATCAAGGCCCACGGGCTCGGATTTTAGAGCCCAGAAAGAACCTACAACCGAACCTAAATCTGAAAGAGACACGTATCCGGCTAAGCGAGATGAAGTAGTTGCGGCCCGTTCGGAGGCCCCTTCGGCAGGCGGTTGGGCGGCTGAACCGCCGATGTCGGAGGAGAGTCTGCCCCTCGGCCTTGTGCTCGAAGCCGTCCCGGAACTTCACGCCTATCTCGACGATCCTGGATCAGCGGATTGGGAAGAGGTGACAGCCGCGGCCTATGAGGCGGCGCTGCGCCTGGGCATCAATATATCCGCCTGGCGCGAAGCCCGTGAAACCATGGGCGCCCGGCGAGCCGCCGCCGCCGTCGCCACCATCCTGGCCAGGTTCATGGCTGGCGAGATCTCCAGATCGGCGGGGGGCTATCTGAGGGCCATGTGCGAACGTGAGCGCGCCGGCGGCCTGCATCTGATGCCAAGCCTGTTTGGGCTGAAGGAGCGCCATCATCCGCGCAAGCCGAAGACCAGAAGCAACGCCGATTCCGATGACTAAGGGCATAGGCAGGCCAGGCCCGATGGATTTGTACGCCTGAGACGCCGGTGGGCTGGATTTGAGAGGAGGAAGGCAGGGCCTGGTCTGGCGATCGGTTGAATAGTCCAGGTTGGGAGGTCGCCATGGCTGAAGCTTGCGCAGGTGCGCTGGCGGGGTTGGGCCCGTGTCGTTGAAGTCGATCGTCCGGACCCTCGGCGGGGACCTCTATGATCGGGGCCTCCGCGCCAATATCCCGGCGCCGGGCCACAGCCGGGGCGACCGATCGGTCTCGCTCCTGTTCCGGGATGGCCGCGTCATCGTCCACACCTTCGGCGATGGAGACTGGCGCGGTGTGCTCGACGACCTGCGCCGCCGCGGCCTCATCGATTCTCGGGGGGCGCCCTCCTCTGGCGAATTCAGACCGGGCGCGCCGCCGACGCCTCTCGCCATCGCCTCAGCCACGGACAGGTTGGCCGCCGCCCATCGGATTTGGGATCTGGGCCGCCCGATCGGCGGAACCCTGTCTGAGCGACACTGCCGCTTGCGGCGGCTTGAGCACGATCTGCCGGGGCCGGACGTCATTCGCCACGGCGGCCGGACGCCGGTGTCCGCCTATGGCGACGACCTGCTCCGCAGACCGGCCATGCTGGTCGCGCTCTCGACAGCGGACGGAGATTTCACCGCGGTCGAGGTGACCTATCTGACGCCAGGCGGTCTGCGGGCCGCGGATCTAAAGCTTTCGCGCAAGACCGTGGGCCTGATTCCGCCCGGGGCCGCGGCCCGCCTCGACCCGGCAGCTCCGGAGATGCTGGTGGGAGAGGGATTTTTCACCACCCGGTCCGCCAGTGAGCACTTCGAGCTTCCTGGCTGGGCCCTGATGTCGACCCGCAACCTTCGCGCCTGGTCGCCGCCGCCGGGCGTTCGATCCGTGCTCATCGCCGCCGATCGCGGCCAGGATGGCGAGGCCTCGGCGGAGGTTTTGCGCCACCGGCTGCTTCGCCTGGGCGTTCGGTCGCGGGTCGCCCTGCCGCCGGAGCCTTATGGGGACTGGAATGAGGCCGCCGATCCCGTGTGAGGGGTTCTCTCGGCTTGGCCGGCGGAACCGCGCCCGCCCCGGGGAAAGGGAGAAGAGAGGGCGGGGTTGGGTGCGCTTTGAAGGGGCAGGATGACCCTCGCCTCTGGCGCAAAGGACCTGATCCCATGACAGACATCGTCACGACCGCCGCCGGCGACGCCTCCACGGCTGCCGAGGGCCCGGAACGGCCAACCCAAATCTTCGTACCGCTCTGCGACCTCGGCATCGCCCCGGAAAACATCCGCGCCAAGGAGCCGGCCGACGCGGACATTCCGCAGCTGGCTGAGACCATCGCCGTCGCCGACATCCTGGTTGCCCTCTGCGTACGGCCCGGCCGCAAGGGCGAGAAGCCCTTCATGGCCTTGGATGGCCGTCGTCGGAAGTTCGGCCTGGACCTGCTGCTGGAACAGGGCCGGGTCGACGCCTCCCACCCGGTCCGCTGCGACCTGTTCACGACCAAGGCCGGCGAGGCCGCCGCCCTGGTGCTCACCAATGCCGAACGGTGTCCGGTCCATGTGGCCGACGTGATCGTGGCCATCGGCAAGATGGGCAAGTCGAAGATGGCGCCCGGCGAAATCGCCAAGGCGCTCGGCTACGATGAAGTCGAGATCCGCCGGCTCTCGGCCTTGGCCAGCCTGAACGCCAAGGCGATCAAGGCGCTCAAGCTGGGCAAGATCACCCTGAAGCAGGCGCGGCAGCTGGCGCGGATAAGTGACCCCAAGGAACAAGGCGATCTCGCCCAGGCCGCTCTGGACGGCTATCTGCAGGACTATCAGCTGGCCAGCCGCGTTGGGCGCGACCGCACCGATGTCAACGATGTGCAGGTGGCCCTGGTTGGGCTGGATCGCTACGTCGCCGCCGGCGGCCGGGTCGAGTGCGATCTGTTCGGCGAGCTGCCGGACGTTCTGCTGGATCCGGAGAAGCTCGCTGAGCTGTGGGAGGCGCGGGCCCAGCCGATCGTGACGGCGCTCGAGGCCAGCGGTCTCAGCGTCTTTCTCGCCGGCGAGAAGGGTTTCCGGGCGCCGGAAGGCTTCTTCAACCTGCCTTTCGTCTATCAGGGCGACATGTCCGACGAGACTCGGACCGCCTATCGCGCCGCCCAAGAGGTTGTCGCCAGGGCCTACGCGGCCTTGAAGACCATTGATCTCTCTAGCGACGAAGCTGACGCCGCAATCCTTTCCATTCAGATGGCCAGGAAAGACGCGGCGCAAATGGGGCTGGGTCGGGCCACCGTGGGGGCCGTCATCCTTTATCCCGATGCGGAATCAGGAGTGAGCGCGACCTTCTTCGCCAATCCCGAGCCGGAAGCGGAAGACGGCGACGATGACGCGGACCATGAAACCGGGGGCGGCTACGCTTCCCCCGCCTCGCCCGCGCGGGTCTATGACGATGTCGAGGTTCCCCGCGCCGACATCGATGTGGAGGGCTGCAGTCACGTCCTGCACGAGACCCAGACCGATGTCGCCACTCGCGGCCTGATTCGTGATTTGGCGGACAATCCGGGCGCCGCCCTGACCGCCCTGCTGGCCCAGCTGTTCAAACATCTGGCCCTGCATGGCGGCGTCTACGCTGACACCTCGGCGGTGAGCATTTCGGCGACCCGCTATTCGCGGGGCCTGACGCCTGCCATTCCGGCCTTGGACGGCGATGTGCGCGCAAGGCTCGAAGCGCGGCGAGCGGCTTACCTGGAGTCCGGTCTTCGGCCCATCGGCTGGGTCGAGACCCTCGCCCACGGCGAGAAGATGGCCCTGTTGGCCGAACTGGTCGCCATCTCGCTCAATCTCCGTGAGATGCGCACCACCTCGATCCGCCATTCGGCCCGGGCCGAGGCGGCCGAGATCGCCGAGTTGTGCGGCGCCGACATTGCCGCCCACTGGACCCCGGACGCCGACTATCTGAAGGTTCATGGCAAGAAGCAGCTGATGGGCCTGCTCGGCGAGATGGAGTTGGACGATCCCAGGGCCAAGACCCTGAAGAAGGATGACCTGGTCACCTTCACGGCCGAGGCGGCGGCCGAGCGAGGTTGGGCGCCGGCGGTGCTGTCGTGGCAGGCCGGTCCTCAGCCCGTCGTAGACGAAGCCGTCGATGACACCGGCGATGAGCCGGAGGCGAACGAAGACACGGCCACGGCAGAGCCGGAGCCGGAGAAAATCGCGGCCTAGTCCGTTTTTCGCCCGAACCCGTCCTGGCCTTAGTGGACGATCGCGCCCCGTCGCCGGCATCGGTGGCGGGGCGTTTTCCATTTCCCTTCTCGGCCTGCTGGGCTGCGGCAAAGCCTGGAGAAAGGTTCGGACCCGGGCGCCGGGTCAAGGGTTGGAGGCGGTCTTCGACCACCCGGCGAGGACCCAGCCATGCTCCGTCAGTATTCACCTCCACGGCATCGTTATGAGACCATCCGTGGACGGACCATAGCCGTCGGCACCGTGCCGATCGGCGAGATCTTCCGCTACGCGCCAACTCGGGCGTCGCGCCCGCGCAGCTATATGGTCGAGGGCTGGATGACCCGCGCCTATGCCAGGGCCGATCGGACGGGACGGTTCTGCTATCTCGCCCGGGGCGGCCATTTGGCCCTGGTCCGGGACCTGGCCACCGGCCGTCGGGCCATGCTGGCGGACGCCATCATCCGCCATTGCGTGGATCACGGTCCGCCGCCGCGGCACGGATGAGGCAGGGTCAAAAGGGGGAGGCAGGGAGAGGGCTTCGCGCGCTCAGCGGGACGGGAGGGAGGCGCCCTCCGCCCTGGGCGAACGGAGCCTCTCCATGAACGCCCTTCTTCCTCTCTTCGCAGCGGACGCCGCGCCCGACAAGGCCGCCAACACCCTGGCCGCGGCGCGCGCCCTGGTCCCGCACCTCAATCGCTCCCGCGCCCTGGACCGGAAGCTGGTCGCCGGAGTGATGACCACCTCCTTCGGCGGGTCCGACTCCGACGGCGTCTGGTCCTGGCGCGACGCCTATGACGCGATCGAGGCCGCGATGGTTCTGCATCTGCGGCGGCTCGCGCCCCAGGTCGGCCGGCTGGAGGACGCCCCGGCCGAGATCGTGGCCCTGCTGGCCGCCGCCAGCGCCCTCGGCCTCACTCATACCCGCCGAAGCGAGGAGCAGGTCGCTCTTGACCAGTTCTCCACCCCACCGGCCCTTGCGGCCTTGGCGGTCCTGGCGGCTCAGGTACGGCCGGGCGATCTGGTCCTGGAGCCCTCGGCAGGAACCGGACTGATGGCGATCATCGCCGAGGCCTGCGGCGCTTCGCTTCAGCTCAACGAGCTTTCGCCTCACCGGTCGGCCCTGCTCGAGGGTCTGTTCCCCCAATCCGCCCTTACCCGCCATGATGCAGTCCACCTGAAGGACTTGCTGCCGGCCTCCGGAACCTTCCACGCGGTCCTCGCCAATCCGCCCTTCCAGCGGCTGGAGGCGCACCTTCATGCCGCCATCGACTGTCTTGCCGACGGGGGGCGGCTGTCCGCCATCGTACCGGCGCGGCTGTTCGAGGACGCCGCCGCCCTGCGCGCCTTGGCGGGCCGCGGCCGCGTTGTCGCGAAGCTGGCCTTTCCGAGCCGGGTCTACGCCAA
>Ga0302314_10011858_pt1 | contig 15154 bp, 12 predicted proteins | sample III_Palsa_N2_3_FD_200533 | JGI IMG/M metagenome (GOLD analysis project Ga0302314, IMG submission 200533) | Peat permafrost microbial communities from Stordalen Mire near Abisko, Sweden - III_Palsa_N2_3 | ecosystem: Environmental > Terrestrial > Soil > Palsa > Peat permafrost | place: Sweden...
AGTGCCCCGTGCGCCAGCCCGACCGTGATGCCGAGCTCGCCGATCAGGTTGGCCAGCGGCCACGCGCCGGTCGCCGAGGCCGCGAGCAGGCCGATGACCAGCGGCCTGGTGCGCAGCGGGTACAGCGCGAGGGTGGCCGGGTCCAGGGTGGCGTCCAGGCCGAACGTGACCAGCGGGAGGATCAGCCAGCCGAGCGCGAACACCGTGTAGATGACCGCCGTCAGGTCCACCGCCCCGCCGTTGTGGCGCAGCGCGGCGAGTCCGACGAACGTGCCGATGGCGACCATGAGCGCGACCGTCGAGCTGACGATGAAGGAGACCCTGGTCGCGTTGGTCGCGCGCAGCGCGCCAAGCAGCAGCCGGAGTTTCAGCTGGACGAGGATCCGAGCCACGACAGTCCCTCCCCGCCCGTCCCGCGCGCGCCGACGAGGTCGATGAACGCCTGCTGCAGGGTCTTGCCGGCCCGCACCTCATCCATGGTCCCGGTGGCCACGATGCGGCCCGCCGCGATGATCGACACGTGGTCGCAGACCTGCTCGACAAGCTCCATCACATGGCTGGAGAACAGGACGGTCGAGCCGGAGTCGGCGAACCGCTTGAGCAGCCGGCGGATCACGTCGGCCGACACCGGGTCCACGCCCTCCAGGGGCTCGTCGAGGAAGAGCACCCGGGGATTGTGGATCAGGGCGCAGCCGAGGGCCGCCTTCTTCCGCATGCCGGTGGAGTAGTCAGCGACGAGGCGCTTCGCGTCGTCCTTCAGGTCCAGGACGTCGAGGAGCTGAGCCGCGCGCTGCCGCGCCTCGCCCGCCGGGAGGCCGTGCAGCCGCCCCGCGTACTCAAGCAGCTCCTCGCCGGACAACCGGTCGAACAGCCGTACCTCGGCGGGGACGACGCCGATGGTGGCCTTGGCCGCGGCCGGGTCGGTCCAGACGCTGACGCCGTTGATCAGCACCGTCCCCCTGTCGGGCCGCAGCAGGCCCGTCATCATGGACAGGGACGTGGTCTTCCCGGCGCCGTTCGGGCCGACGAGGCCGGCCAGGGATCCCTTGCCGATGTCGAGGTCGATCCCGGCGACCGCTTCCTTGCTGCCGAAACTCTTGCGTAGTCCGCGCACCGAGATCGCCGGCTGGGCGACCGCCTGCCCGGTACCCGCTTGCCCGGTGCTCGCCTGCCCAGCGCTGGCTGGCTCAGCCATCCCGACTCGCCTTCCGTCTCGTGTGTGATCCTGCCCGAATTGTGCGTGACCCTGCGCACAGCGTAGTGCGTCCTCGGCCAGGGTCACACCTATATAGAGTACTTGACAGGGACAGAAATACCTATTTAGAGTTCTTGCATGGCGTTGAGGTTGACCGTGCAGGTACAGCTGGTCGTGCAGGCGCTGCTGCGCGATCCGGCCAGAGAGATGTACGGGCTTGAGCTATCGGAGGAGACCGGGCTGCAGCCCGGGACCGCCTATCCGATTCTGCTGCGGCTGGAACATGAGGGCTGGGTGACCAGCCGCTGGGAGGACGTCGACCCGCGGGCGGAGAAGCGCCCGGCCCGCCGGTACTACCGGCTGACCGCGGGCGGCGCGGTCGAGGCGAGCGCCGCTCTCGCGGGGGCGCGGCGCCCGGCAGGGTCGGCGCTGCGCCGGCTGGCGGAGGGAGGCGGCGTCGCATGATGCCCGACATTGACCCGCGGACGGACGCGAAGAAGAAGCGGGCCGGGATCGGAACCGGGATTCTCGTGGTCGCGGGCACGGCGGATGCGATAGTGGCCGGGTCGGGATTCGGTCCCTCGCTGTCGGTGCGCGAAATCGTCATGGCCGTCGTCCTCGCCGTCACCACCGCCTTCATCGTGGTGCCCAGCGGCTATCGGTTCCGTGGTCATGGTCCTGCCGGCGTTCGCGGCGGGGGCAATGGCAGTGGCCTTGGCTGGCGCACCCGGGAGGCTGACGAGGCCGCCGGCGGGCCGGCGCACCGGTGGCGCGGGCTGGTCGTGGTGTCGCGGGTGATGCCGCCGACCGCGAGCCGCCGCTGGCTAGCGGAGGCGGAGAGCGTGCTGTCGGAGATCGAGGCCCCCCGGCGCGGCCCGGCGATCCGCAGCTACCTGCGGTCCGCGCCCCGGCTGGCGGTGATGATGTGGATCCGCGAGGTCCTGCGGCGGGCGCGGCTCGGCCCGCGCCGCCCGGGGTGACGGCCGTCTGTCTCCGGATCGTCTGCCCGGCGCTTACCGCTGCCGGGCGAACGAGAGCAGCAGGTGCCAGTTCATCGAGGGCCCTGCCCGGGTTCCGCAGTCCCGCCGCCAAGCCGAGCGCCCCGTTCCCTCTCCAATTATCCGGAACGAGCGCGCCCGTCTCCGTTCCGCCCATTCCTCTTGTTGGCGAGTGCGCAGTAACTGGTCGTCGTCTTCTGTAAGCCAGGATGAATCCTGCTCAGGAAATTTGCTGCTACACCATCGAGTCGCATGACATCGCAATCATGTCCGATTAAACTACGTTCTGTGACTCGACTTCCACCCGGAAGCCAGTCGGACCGCCGCGGTGCTACCAACACCGACAGCAGGCCCTAGACAACCCCATCCGCGCGCACGGAGGTCTTCCGCCGTATGTTGCTGTGAATCTGATCCATGCACTAAACAGCAACTTAACACCATCGATCCCGGGAAAACTGATAGTAAGTTGCTGTTTAAGGATATGCAGAGTTAATCCACAACTTGTGGCAGCACGGCAGCCCGGTCGGGATCTTCCTCAGCCGCGGCCTGCACTGGCAGCACTTCCGGGGCGACGGCGTCACCTCCGGCGCCCAGGAGATCTACGACTCAGGACATGCCGCCGAGGTCGCTTGGATCCTCCCTGACAAGGACCGGGAAGACCTCTAGCCGGTACGTCCGCGCGCAGCGCCCTGCCGGTCCCTCCCGGCGGGGCGCACGGGGAGCCCAGGTAAGAGATTTGGATCTTGATGTGGTTTCCGCCGGATCCAGAATGTTCGGTGTTCGGTATTTACCGAACACCGAACAGGTGTCATCATAGGCGCTATGGACAGCGAGGCCCTTGTGATCGATGCCCTCGCGCAACTGGGGATACGGGCCCGGCAGGTCGCCGGCGTGCTCGACCGTGGGACCGACGTGGTGATCGAGCCTGTCGGGACTCACGTGTCAGTCAAGCGGCGCGCGCTGGTGACCGACGATGTTGCCCGGCGGTTGCTCGCAGAAACGCCGCCGTCCCCCGATCCGGCACTGCTGGTGGTGGGTGACCGGGTGACCGAGACTGCGCGCAAGCTGCTCCTCGGCCATCGCGCCGGATACTACGACCTCCGCGGTCACCTCGCGTTGCGCTCGGACAGCGTCGTGATCGACGCCGATGTGGAGCCGGTCTCCGGGCATGCGGAACGTAAGAACGCGCTGAGCGGCAGCGCAGGCCTGGAAGTGGCCACCGCTGTCCTCATGACGCCGAACGCCGGCGCGGCGGTACGCGAACTGGCGCGCGCGCTCGGCAGGTCCGCGAGCACGGTCTCGCAGGTCCTGGCCGCGCTTCGCCGGGACGGTCTTGTCGATGACCAGCACCGCGTCGACGGCACACAGTTGTTCTGGCAGGTCGCAGATCGGTGGCCCGCCGCCCGCGTCCACCTTGCCCGGCCGCCCGTGCCCGGCAGCGACGCCACGGTCACCAGGCCGCTGCGGCTCGGGCTCGACAACGCGGAGAGCACGACCGGGTGGGCGCTCACCGACTCAGCCGCCGCCGTGGCATACGGGGCACCGCTGGCAGTGCGCGCTGAGCAGTTCCTCGATTTCTACGTTCCCGACCAGGCGACCGCGCGGCGGGCAACCGCGCTTCTCGGCGAGGCCCTGTCGCGGTCCCAGGCGCGTTGCGCGCTGCGGGTCGCACCGGTGCCCGCGGCGTGCAGTCACCGAGTCCACCTTGCGGCCAACCCATTCGAATGGCCACTCGCCCACCCGCTCTTCGTCGCGCTAGACCTGGCCCGGGACACGGGACGCGGACGCGAGATCCTTGCTGCCTGGACGCCTCCGGACAGGTGGGCGCGTGTCTGGTAACCGCGTGACATTCATCGGTGACGCGATGGCCGCGGTCGTCCAGGGCGTCAGGGAAGTCCGCATTGCGCGGCGCATGCGCGGCGTGGCCTGACGCGGGTTGCCTCCGCCAATGCTGTCCGGGCCTCCGCTAGTACCTGCACGAACTCCGCCTCGTCACCTTGCAGCTTGTCGAGGCGATCCGCTGCGAGTATCCAAGCCCGCATGCGGTCCCTGCCTAGAGCTCATCTAGGATCGCGACTTGAGCCTGGAGTCGCAATAGGCGTGTGACAGTTGGCGTCCGCAGGACCGCATGCGGGCTCTTCTGCCACGCGTAGAAGAAGGTGGAAGTCGGCACGCCGCCCATCCGCAGGATTGTTGGCCGACTCAGGCCGAGCACATCGACGAGCCGGGCTACCGCTGCCAGTCCCGCGTGGTTTGTCCGGGCAGCAGTGTCATGCTCGCGCCGACGCATCGCTAGCCGTCTTGGCTGATGAAGGCCGGCGGCACGTGGGCGGTCAGCCAAACCCCGTTGGCCGCGCGACAGAATTCGTGACCGTTGGAGTACATCCCCACGGCATCGACCAAGAGAATGACCGGCCGCCCGCGCCGTGCCCCGACCGTGGCCGCAGTTTCCGGATCGGCCGACAGGTGGACATGCGTCCGCCTTCCCGGCTTGAGCCCCTCGGCCATGATGCTGGCAAGGAACTTCTGAACGGTCCCGTGGTACAACACCGCAGGAGGACGCTCGGGCTCAAGACGCAGGTCGACCCGGACGGAGTGGCCCTGGGCAGCCCGGATCAGGCCGTCCCTGATCTCAAATCGCTGCTTGCCGGGCGCATCGATGACCCGTTGCAGCGCCTCGGAATCGAGCCGGCGGCCGTGCCCCGCAGCCGCAGCAAGCAGCGTGTCGATACCAGCCCATCCGGCGTCGTCTAGCGTTAGGCCGATGGACCCGGGGTTATGGCGCAGCACATAAGACAGGAACTTACTGTCAGCCGTAACACCATCAAAGCTCACGGAGCAACGCTACTTGTCCAGAAACGGATCGGGGTCTCCTGGGTGTACGGCGGGGTGCGGAGCGTCTCTACCTGGGTGCCGAGCTGAGCCTTGACCGCCGCCAGCAGCCGATCCTCGACGACCCGCTCGGCGTTGGCGAGATCCCAGTCATCGAGTCCGGATACGACCACGGACAGGTTCGGCAGGCCGGCGACGGAACCGACGCCACTGGTCGAGGCGGGCGTCGAGCTGCTGTTCCACCGCCGCGCCGGTCGCCTTGTCGCCGGTCACGTTCTCGGCGCGGCGCTTAAGGTAGCGGACCACGTGGTCGGCGAGCTCGTCGTTGCGGTCGAATGAGCCCGCCCGCGTATTGCCGTTGCAGGCGGCGGACATCTCGCGGACCAGGGCGACGAGGACGCCGGTCAGGCCGCGGTCGACCGCCCGGTCGGCGAACGGCGTCACCGACAGCGCCTCCACGTGCTGGTAAAACGTGGCATGGAAGTGCTCGAAGGTCTCGTAGTGCGACAGGTCGCGCGGGCGCGCCCAGTTGAAGACCGTGAACACCAGGCCCGGCGCGGCGCGGCCGACGCGGCTGGTGGCCTGGACGTATTCGGCGGTGGACTTCGGCTGGCCGGCGACGACCATGACGCCCAGCCTGGACACGTCCACGCCGACGGCGATCATGTTGGTCGCAAGCAGCACGTCGATGGGCGGTGTCTTGTCCTTCACCCGCGGGAACGGCACCGAGAGCTGCTCGAGGATGTTCGGGATGTCGGTCGACGACAGCCGCGAGGTGAGTTCCTTCAGCAGCGGGTCATATCGCCTGGCCAGGCCGCGTTCCTCGGCTCGGGTCAGGCGCGCGGACACGTCGTCCTCGACGAGGCGGCGCATGCCGCCTAGGTCGCGCAGGCTGTTGAAGTAGCCGACGAGCGTCATGTACGGGTCGGTGATGGGGTTCTTGCCGTACTTCTCGTGCACCTTCTGCGCGGCGCCGAGCACCGAGACGTAGACGCGGATCAGGACTGATCGCGTGCGTACGCCGTGTGCGCAGATTCCCACGTACCGGCGGCCCGGGTGCTGCTGCGGCGTGCGCTGCCGGGAGAAGAAGTTGTCGCCGATGTCGATCCCCGGCGGGGGGAACACCTCGGTGTGCCGGTCGAAGAGCGCGCCGATCTGCCGCGGCGCGCGGCGTACGGTGGCGGAGGAGGCGATGACCTTGGGGCGTACCCGGGTGGGAGGAGTAACGCTGGCCGTGGTGAGTCGGCCGCTTCCGTTCGGGATGATCTCCCAGGTTGAAAGCCGGTCCACGGCCGCTTCATAGAGGCCGGTGAGCGATCCGAGGGGACCCGAGATCAGGTGCAGCTCGTCCTGGATGATCAGGTCGGGCGGGCGCAGCGGCGTGGTGATCCGCTCCATGCGCGCGGCCTCGTGGCCGCTCTTGGCGTCGTGGCGTGAGGTGTCGGAGGACAGTTCCCAGTCGGCGGCCATGAGGTCGTCGGTCACGTAGCCGTGCCCGGTGCATTTCCTGGTCACCCGCCCGAAGAGCAACTGCGTCTCGCCGCGCCAGGTGAGCTGCGCGAACTTGTCCACGGTGCCGATGATCAGGCTGGGGAGCAGGCGGTAGAGCTCCTCGTCCACGACCACGACGGGGAGCCCGTCGTTCTGCCCGAGGCTCAGGCCGAAATCGCAGAACGGGTCGGGGCAGACGACCAGGGTGCGCCTTATGACCATGTCCACGTTGATGTCGCGGCCGGGCTGCAGCTCCGTGCCGCACCACGGACAGGCGGTCAGCTGATGCGGCGAGCCGAGCGCGCGGGATGGCGCGCCGCGCCCACCGCGCTGCTGCTTCAGCCAGTCGGCGGCGTCGCTGGTGCGGTTCGGTGTCACCCGGGAGCCGACCCACAAGCCGATCCGGAACGGCATCTTGCCCCAGGAGGCGGGGTCTTCGCGGCGGATCACTTCGCAGGCGCAGATCAGCGCGGCGGCACGCTGGAACTGCTGGATAGTCAGCAGGCGGAGTGTGTAGCGCATGATCACGGCGATGCCATCGGTGCTGTTGAGGCCGCCGAGGTCTTTCTGGAGCCTGCGGATCGCGAGGGTGTAGGCGGTCAGGCCGAGGTAGGCCTCAGTCTTGCCACCGCCGGTGGGGAACCAGAGCAGGTCGGCGGTCGCGGTGGAATCCGCGGCACGTTCGGGGTGCGCGGGGTCGGTCAGCGCGGGCAGCCCGAGTAGAAGGAAGGCGAGCTGGAAGGGACGCCAGCTGCGGTTCCGCGGGATGTCGGCATCGGCGGCAGCCTGGTCAAGAGGGAGGTCGCGGTTCTTGGCCCGAGCCTCGGCGCCCTTGATGTGCACGCGCTGCAGGTGCATGGCACGGTTGGCGAAGCGGAACGCCTGCTGGGCCAGCGGGTCGGCGTCGAGGAGATCGATGCCCGCCTGGATGCGTTCAGCGGCGTGGCGGGCGGCCTTGAGCGCGTCCTTCGCGTCCGGCTGATAGCCGCTGAGGTGGCGATCCTGTTTGGCAAGCGTGTCTTCCTGCGCCTGGATCCAGTCCCGGTAGGCGGCGACCAGCGGGGCCAGACCAGCGGCAAGGTCAGGAGCCTCGGACAGTTCCTTCATGTCCAGCACGAGATCCCGGAGACCGGGCAGGTCGTCGTCGGAGTCCGCATCCGGAACATCGGTGAACGGGACTTCGTAGGTGGGAACGGATTCCGTCCGCACCTGGATGGCGCGCATCGGGTCGCCCGGTGCCGCGGTGACGTGCACGCCCGCGCCGTGTCCGGTGGCGAATTCCGGGGTCAGGCGGTGCGCCATCGCCAGGCGGCGCTGTTCTTTCCTATCGGCATCGTCGCCGCCGCTGACCGTGTCCGGGCGCGGCAGGAACACCGGGGCATCAGCTTGCGGGCCAGCGAGGATCAGCTCGACCTGGAAGAGCCAGGCGGAGTCGCGGAGAGCGGATGGCTTCGGCTGCGCGTTGACGAGAAAGAAGGAGATCAGCCAGTTCCCCTCGTGGCGGCGCGCGCGACCGCGCAGCAGCACCTCGGGATAGTCCGCGTTAAGCGTCAGCGGGCCGATGTTCCCGTCGTTAAGTGCGACAGTGACGGTGCCGCGGGCCGGCTTGCGCCGCCAGATCATGGACGGGCCGGTGTCGGACTCGTTGGGGACCCGCTCGTAGCTGGCCCAGCTCGCCGTGGCGGTGAGCTCCTTCGTGTCGCCCGCGACGTAGACGGTGCAGCCTAGGGACGAGGGCGCGAGGCTCGTGATGTTCGGCGCGGCGGGCTCGGGTGGCGGATCGGTGGGATCCTGGTCGCCGACTTCCGGGGTATCGCCCTGGTCGTCCGGCTCTATGGTCGAACCTTCCGGGGCCAGGCGGCCGAGAAGGTAGCGGTCGGTGGGAGCCTCGCGGCCGAACTCCTCGCACTCACCGCCGAGCGGGCCGTGGAGGTCGGCGACGACCAGACGCTGAAGCTCGTCCCTGATGGCGGCAGGCGTCGGCTGCGCCAGCACCGTGGCTGGCTCGCTTGCGTCGTCGTCCAGCACCAAACCCCCTCAAACGTCCGGGGAAATCTTAGCTGTCTGTGCATGTCTCTGCGCTCTAAGCAGCGGAGCGTTTCCGTAGTGTAGTAAATCGTGACGACCAGCCTAGGCCCAGCAGGGCATGTACGTTTACCCTAGAGTCGTACGATCTAGTTGGTGGACGTATCGAGCATGCGGAGGAATAATGCGAGCACCGCGGCGGAAACGGCCCCGCAAGGATGATCAGCTCACGCCGGGGCCGCAGGTGCATCTCGCCAGCGTATCCGAAAAGGTGGATTACATAATAAGTACGGAGCATAAGGACTATCTGACGAGTGCGGGTCCCGGGAACCTCAGGAGCGACGCATCTGCCTGCCCTCGGGGGCTGGACTTCGACGAAGTCCTTGGCTGGCTCAGAGCTGCCATCCGCGAAGGTTCCGTCAGTGCTGTGCTAGATGGAGACTTCCCGCGGTATGCGTGGAAGAGAATCGGTACTCAGGTTTATGAAGCCCGCCTTAGTAACGCGGGACTTGGACAATACAAAGGCTATCCGATAGCGGATCACGAAGCTCCGGGTTGGCTGTCATGAGCGGTGTCTTTGAAGTTCGTATTGAGTGGCTAGAAGCGCCGGGCGTGACCACACCCGAACTAGCCGCCACTTGGGCGCGATACGAAATTTGGCTCGACGGCAGGTGCGTCACGCAGGTCGAGACTATGGATGGCACATTCCGGCGCTCAGTCTATGGCTCGCTATATCCGCTGGCGTACTGGATAGCGACGAACTGGTGGCTCCTCATTTCGCACATTCGCCCGTCGGCGGTGGACACGCACTATTGGACCTGGCGGAATGTCCGCAGCTATCCTTGGCTTGCGCAACATAACTTCCGTGGCGCGGGTGACGGGATGGCATGGCCCGATCTGACGCTTGTTCCAGAGGGCGCAATCAGTCACATAGTATGGAAGCAAGATTACCAACGTAATTCGACGCCTGTACGCTTCGCCTCCGACGGTTCCGGATATATACGCGTAGACGAACTTCGAGCCGAACTGGCGGCCATCGTCGATCATGTCCTTGAGCGGCTGTCGGAGGCAGGGCTTCCTAAAACACCGCTGGCCGAAGAGTGGTCAGAAATCGCGAAGGCGGACGACCAAGAACAGGAGTTCTGCAGGACCACCGCACGCATGGGAATGGACCCCTATTCTGTCAATGACGACACGGCAGACGTGATCGTTAACATAGCGGATCAGCTTCCTGCAGAGATCGCAGACGATTTTTTTGACAGCGCTGATGTGACAGCACTCGCTGACGCGGCAGACTGGACACGCCGGGCCATGCTTGTTTCAGAGAGAGCAGCAGCCAGAGCAGCAAACACTCTGCAAGATATCTACCGGGTGGTGCCCGCGAAGACAACGAGTCCGACCGGAACGATGGACGCCGAGCGACCGTGGGCGCTTGGCTACGCAATGGCTCGACAGCTACGACATGAGCTAGCAGTCAAGGACACGGATCAGTTTGATGTGTCTCCCTGGGTCGGAGTAGGCGACGTCGCTGCGCTCTCGCATGGTATCTATGGGTTCGCATCAGTAACCAAGGACCGATGCGGTGTCGTGCTCGGCAATCGAGGACTTGGTGCTACGGCCACTCGCTTTGGGCTAGCACGGGCACTTGGCCGGATTGTAACTCAGCCTGGGCAGCGACAATTTGTACTGTCGACGGCACGCTCTCACGATGAGAGAGTCGCCCGCGCGTTCGCCGCTGAACTCCTAGCGCCCGCTGAGGGAATCCGGCAGACTCTCGAATCTATCGGAAAGACCGACGACAGCGCGCTAGAGGCTGTCGCGCAACGGTTCCGGGTCTCTCCACTGGTCGTGCGGCACCAGTACGACAATCAGATTGCCGCTTTACAGGGTCTTCGAACTGGGCCGTGCCCGGTATACAGCTTCCTCACGTTGCGTAACCGTCCGGGAGAAGGCGCGATGACCGTTGCGGAACCAGGATGGCCGACTGATTGTGATTGATCAGTTCCATAGCGCCGTGTGTCGGTGCGCCGGAAATGCGAACGCGGACCCGAAGATCCTGATTTGTGACGATCGAGAATAACGGGCCCGCGCCTGCCCAGGATACGGCGTCGGTGCTGTTCGGGATGGACGGCGTGGAAGTGACCGAAGCGGAGCGCGGGGCCGGCGGGCGGCTCACGGTCTGGGCCAGGATCACCCTCCCCGCGATGTGCCCTGGCTGCGGGACTGTTTCCGAAAAGGTGCACCAGTATGTCACGGTGACGCCGCGCGATGTCCGGGCCTGCGGGCAGGACGCGGACCTCTGCCTGGTCAAGCGGCGGATGAAGTGCGCGGGGAAGGACTGCCCGGCGAAGACGTTCACCGAGTCGGTGCCGCAGCTCCCGCCGCGCTGCACGGTCACCCGCCGGCTCCTGGAGCACGCCGGCGCGGAGGTGGCTGACCGGGGGATCACCCCCGCCGAGGCCGCCCGGGACGCCGGCATCTCGTGGCCGTCCGCGCACGCGGCGTTCAAGGCGAAGGCCGGCGAGATCCTGGAGGAAGAGCCTGCCCCGGTCGCTCACCTGGGCATTGACGAGTACCGGCGCGGCCGGCCCCGGTGGCGGAAGGACACGGACACCGGGGAAACGGTGCAGCTCGCGGACCGGTGGCACGTCTGCTTCTACGACCTGGACGGGAACCAGGGCCTGCTCGGCCAGGTCGAGGGCCGCACGTCCGATGACGCCGCGTACTGGCTGGCCGGCGCCACGCCGGCCTGGCGCGACGCGGTGGAAGTCGTCGCCATCGACATGTGCGCGATCTTCGCGTCCGCCGTCCGCCGGATGCTGCCGGGCGCGAGGATTGCCGTGGACCTGTTCCATGTCGTCCAGCTGGCCGTCAAGACCACCGGGGACGTGCGGCGCCGCGCCATCCGGGAGCTCTACGGCCGCCGCGGCAAGGCCGGCGACCCCGAGTACGGCATCAAGAGCCTCCTGAACCGGAACCTGGAGAGCCTGTCACCGGAACAATTCGAGAAGGTAATCGAGATACTCGACGTCACCGCGCCCGGCCAGCAGCTGGCCATCGCCTGGATCGCGAAGGAGAAACTCCGCGACGTCCTGAACCTCCGCGCCCGCGTCACCGGCAGCACCCCCTGCGAGCGCCAGGTCCGCGACCGGCTCTTCACCTTCTACGACTGGTGCGCGCAGCACGAGGACATCCCCGAGCTCCTCACCCTCGCCGGCACCATCGCACGCTGGGAAAACGAGATCGTCACCGCCGTGACCACCGGCGTCACCAACGATCTGGCTTCACACTGCACCTCGCGTTGATGATCTGGTTCCGGTTGTGGTGATCGGTGGGGTTTTTCCTTCTGGGACTGATGATGGCACGGGGGTCTGACATTTTGCGGGGTCGTGACGGCGGGCGGCACGAGCGGTACGGATCTGTTCGCGGCTGGGTGCCTGCTGGCCGGGGTGGTAGAGGTTCCGGCCGGTGCCGTCGGTGCCGAGGGAGTCGATGAGTCCGAGCTGGTGCCATTTGTAGACAGCGGAGCGGCTGACACCGTGCCGGGCGGCGAGCTGCCCGCCGGTGATGGCGTTGCCGGTGCCTGGCGGGCGGCACGCGGTGGTGATCTGGTCGCGGGTCGGACGGGGCTGGCCGGGGTGGTAGAGGCTGAAGCCGCGGTTGCCGGTGGCTGCGATGACGAGCAGGCCCAGCTGGGTCCAGTGCACGATGGTGCTGGAGGTGACGCCGAGGCGGGCCGCGAGTTGCCGGCTGGTGAGCAGGTGCTGGATGCCTTCGGGCCTGCGGGCGGCGGTCTGCTCGGCGGGTCCGGGGCGGCGCTGGCCGGGGTGGAACAGGCATTCCCCGCGTCCGCTGGTGCGCTGACCGGTGATCAGGCCGCGCCGGCGCCACTTGCCGATTGTCTGCGGGGTCACCTGGAGGTCAGCGGCGATCTCGCTGATGGTGAGCATGCCTGAGGCGCGGATCCGGTCGGCGTGCGTGCTCAGGCCGCGTGCACGGCATAGCGCGGCGAGGTTCGCCGCGGTGAATGCCCGTCCCCGCCCGCCGGTGATTCCCCGGTCGCTGAGGATCGCGGCGATCTCGTCGAAGGGGTGGTCGTTGAGGAGCTCGTCGATCAGCTGGACGGCGGCGGGGCTGGTGGTGTGCTGTTCGGCGGCGGTGAGCGGCCGTGGCAGGGTGAGGGTGCGGTGCTGCCCGCCGGTGAAGCGGACCTGGCAGCAGGTGGCGCCGTCGTCGGCCCGGGTGAGGGTGACATCGGTGATCAGCGGGCGCAGCAGGCGCTTGCGTTCCCGCATGGAGGTGGCGGGGCTGTTCCGCAGGGCCGGGAAGTCTTCGGCCAGGGCCAGGACGCGGGCTTGCTGCTGCTCATCGAGCGCGACGTCTGTGTCGCGGGCGCGGGCATAGTCATCGCGGGCTTCGGCGAGCTCGCGCAGCCGGGTGTTCCAGTCGGCTTCCAGGTTGCCTGCCACCAGCCGGTTGGCGGGGTCGACGGACAGGTAGCGGCGCCCTGCGGTGTCGGCGGCGTTCTGGGCGCGCTGCACGTGAGCGGCGCGGACCGTGTCGGCCTTGCGGGCGTCGGCGGCCAGTTCGGCGGTGACTGCCACCGCGGTCTGCAGCGCCAGCGGGGTGAGGGTGTCGCAGATCAGCGCGGAGATCGCGGCGTCGATGCTGGCGCCGGTGATGGCCTGGCAGGCGCGGCGGGCGTTCTGGATCCCGGCGCGCTGGCAGTGGTAGGCCGGGACCCGGGTGCGGTCGGCGAGAGTGTGGTAGCCGACGGTCATGCGCAGGCCGCAGCGGCCGCAGATGACCACGCCCTGCAGCAGGGCGCATCCTTCGCGGGCCGGGCCGGCGGTCCGGTCCTCGCCGCGGGACGCGGCGTTGGCGGCCAGCACGGCCTGGTTGCGCTCGTACTGGGCCCAGGTCAGGTAGCCGGGGTGGTGATCGCGGATGCACACGGTCCACTCGGCCACCGGCTTGAGGTGGCTGTGAACGTGCCCGTCCAGGCCGGTGCTGGTCTTGCTGCGGCCATAGACGTAAGCGCCGGCGTAGGCCGGGTTGTGCAGGACGTCCAGCACGATGTCGTGGGTGAGCGGCTTGAAGTACAGCTCGCCGGCGCGGGGGCCGCCCTGGTGGCGGCCGGGGAAGGTCAGGTGCGCGGTGCTGAAGGCGGCCACGACGGCGCGGGCCGAGCCGGTGGCGGTGAAGGTGTCCGGCAGCAGTTGCAGCGCGCCGCGGACTTCGGTGTCGGGGTCGAGCATGATGGTGCCGGCGGCGTCGTAGACCAGGCCGGCCGGCTGGCGGCGTTTCAGCTCGCCGCGACGGGCCTTGGCCAGCAGTCCTCCTTGCATGCGGGCCCGCAGGAAATGGAGCTCGCTTTCGGCCAGGGTCCCTTTGAGTCCCAGGAGCAGCCTGTCGTTGAAGCTGGCCGGGTCATACAGGCCGTCTTCGTCGCAGATCAGGGTGTCGTTGTGCGCGCAGATCTTGATGAGCTGCTGCCAGTCGGCTGAGTCGCGGGCCAGCCGGGAGCATTCCAGGCCGAGCACGATCCCGGCGCGCCCGAGCGACACCTCGGCGACCAGGTGCCGGAACCCTTCCCGGTCGGCGGCGGAGGCGCCGGAGCGGCCCTGGTCGATGTCGATGACGTGGATCCGCTCGGCCGGCCAGCCCAGCGTGAGCGCCCGGCCCTGCAGGTCGTACTGCCGGGCGGTCGATTCGGTGTTGTTGATGACCTGGCAGAGGGTCGACTGCCGGATATAGAGGTAGGCGTCACGGGACAGCCGGGCGGCCGTCACCTTGGACACGCTGTCACTGCTCATGGCGGGATGGGCTCCTGTCTGGAATCGGGGGCGGGAACGGGGGACGTGGCGCGCGCCCGGGCACGGGCATGGTGGAGCGTCAGCTGAGCCATCACCGCGATGAGCTGGCTGGTCACGGCGGGCGGCAGCGGCGGGCAGGCCGAACCGGGGTTCTTGCCTCCTTCCGCCGAAATGGCGGACAGGGACTGGTCGAGGGCGGACGGGGACCGTTCGGCCTGCGCTTGCGCTGCCGTGCCGTCGCGGCTGCCTGCGGGCGGGCGATGGGGGGCCCACGTGGCCGCGGTGGCCATCCAGGCCGCCATCCCCGAGGCGGCCAGCACCGCTGCCCCGTACCGCCAGCCGCCGCCGAGCCCGCCGGCGGCGATGCCGCGCAGCTGCTCGCAGGCGAGCGCAGCCGCGTCCGCGTCCTGCCCCGCGGACGGGACGCTAGCGGCTTTTGGCCGCCTCCTGGTGCTGGTTCCCGGCGGCGCGCCGGGCGGCGAGCGCGCGCTCGACCGACCGCTTGTGCACGGTGACGCCGAACTGGTCCGCGACGGCTGCGGCCAGCTGCGCCGAGGACGGCGCGGGATCCGCGGCCGCCTGCTGTTCCAGGAAGTCCACCACCTCCGCGGTCAGCTTGTGCCCGCCCTTGGGACCTGGCCGGGCCGGGAGCAGGCCGGCCAGGCCGTGCCCGGCAAGCGCCTTCCGGGCGTTGTAGTAGCTCTGCCGGGCCATGCCGAACGCCGAGGCCGCGGCGCCCGCGCCCAGCCCGCCTGCCTCGACCGCGCGCACCATCTCGTACTTGACCTGGACCAGGT
>Ga0302314_10011860_pt1 | contig 15153 bp, 10 predicted proteins | sample III_Palsa_N2_3_FD_200533 | JGI IMG/M metagenome (GOLD analysis project Ga0302314, IMG submission 200533) | Peat permafrost microbial communities from Stordalen Mire near Abisko, Sweden - III_Palsa_N2_3 | ecosystem: Environmental > Terrestrial > Soil > Palsa > Peat permafrost | place: Sweden...
CTGGTTACGCGGTATAACGCAGATCTGGCGAATGGGTATGGGAACCTGGTTAGCCGGGTGCTGAAGATGGCCAAAGATGCCTTCCCCGATGGATTTCAGCAAACCTACGAATGGGATTACGCCTCGCGCGAACTTACAGCGAGCGGTCTGAATGCTGGGATCAAGGTTGGAATAAATAGCGATATAGCGGGAGACTCACTGACCTTAGAGCGGGTCTTCGGCGAGGCCATCGCGAGCTTTGATTTCGCGCGAGGGTTACAGTCCGTGTGGAATGTAATTCGGGACGTCGATCAATTTCTAAGCAACAGCGCTCCATGGAAGCTAATGAAGCTACAAGACGCGCAGAGCCGAGTAAATCTCGAAAAAGTGCTCTACATCGCTACGGAAGCCATCAGACATGTGACTGCTCTACTTCATCCCTTCATGCCATATGCAACTGCGAGGGTTTGGGCGCAGCTTGGGTTGGGCGATATTGAAGCCGCCGCTAAGAATGGCGAGTTGAAGGATTTGACGTGGGGTGGATTGAAGCCGGGCACGAGGCTAGGCGTGCTTGGTCCTATTTTTCCGAGAGCAGATAAAGGATTGGTTGAGACGATGAGTGAGATGGAAGTGCCGGTGACGGCGACACAAGCTGAGAGTGCGGGTTCGGCGCCGGATGCGGGGCCGCGGACGGCTTCGCTCGATACGGCAAGCAGCGGCACGCATGTGGGCGGGAGTCATGCGGTGACGACCGAGCGGGCGGGGACGCCGGGGCATGGCGAGGTGGCGGCTTCGGGAGTGTTTCGTGAAGCGGCTGAAGCGGTGGTACCGGAGACATCGCAGATCGGCATCGATGACTTTGTGAAGGTGGATCTGCGGGTGGCGCAGATTGTGGTGGCGGAGCGGATTCCGAAGGCGGATAAGCTGCTGCGGCTCGAGGTGGATCTGGGGTATGAGAAGCGGCAGATTCTTTCGGGGATCGCGGAGTGGTACCAGCCGGAGGATCTGATTGGGCGGAAGATCGTGATTATTGCGAACCTTGCGCCGCGGAAGATGCGGGGGCTGGAGTCGCATGGGATGCTGCTGGCGGCTTCGCATGGCGAGCATGGGAAGCCGGTGCTGGCTACGTTTGGGGAAGAGATTGAGTTGGGGTCGAGACTGCGTTAAGAAGCCCGCTGCGCGCGGGGCGGTCACTTCGTGACATGTGATCCGCTTCGCGGTGGTGCTCCCGTTGGTCGCAACAGAAGAGTGTGCCGACCAACGGAAGGGCTGCGCGAAGCGATCACACACCACGCAGTGGTCGCTGTCCGCGTAGGACGCTTTTTGGGGTTGAACCCGCAGAGGTACCGGGGTTTCTTCCGGTAAGCGACTAGGATTGAGGCGAGATGATCGATCTGCGCACGCTGAACCTCTTCGACTGGCTGCTGGTGGCGATTCTGGTGTACTCGGTCGTTACGGCGTTCGCGCGTGGGTTCCTGCGGGAGATCTTCTCGCTGGCGGGTTTGATCGCGGGCGTTCTGCTGGCGAGCTGGAACTATCCCCTGCTGGGCGACCGAATGGCGGCGGTGATGCCGTGGGCGGTGGCGGAAGTGGCGGCTTTTCTGCTGATCGCGATTACGGTGATGATTCTGGCGGGGTTAACAGGGAAGATTCTTGCCAAGACGGTACACACGATCGGGCTGGGATTCGTGGATCGCCTGCTGGGCGCGGGGTTTGGGTTTGTGCGGGGATGCCTGCTGGGGGTGGCGGTGATGCTGGCAGTGACGGCGTTTGTGCCACGGTCGGAGTACCTGCGAAATTCTCAGCTATCTTCCTATTTCCTTGCGGGTGCACATGCGGTATGCTTCGTTGTGCCGGTGGGTCTCGAAGAACGGGTTCGGGCAGGGGCTCTGGAGCTGAACCACAGTTGGCCTGATTGGATCAAGCCTCGGTATTCGGTGCAGAATAGATAAGACATTTCATGACGCGGTGCTGAACGTACCCGAGTGAGGACTGACCCTTGAAGCGCGAACTGGATCTTCTCATCACGCAGATGCACAGTGCCGGCGTCACTTATAGCGAAGCGGTTCGGCAGTTCAAGAAGCGCTACATTCTGGAAGTTCTGGCACAGCATCGGGGAAACCAGTGCAAGGCGGCTGAAGAGCTCGGCATGCATCGCAATACGCTGAGCCGGACGCTGGCGGAACTGGATATGGATACGGCGATGATCAAGCAAGGGATTCGTCGTCCTCCGGTGAGCGCGCGGCCGATGGATCGGCTGGCGGACCGGAATGGATTGCAGACGGGGACACGGATTCATCCGATCGCAAGCGCCCGTTAGCGCTGAGGGCCGTCTAAGCTGTACGTAGATGATCTTTCGCGCACAATCGAGATATGCACCATCGAAGCAATGGCTTGAGCCTGGCTCCAGCCCGGAGATAAGGGTTGTAGAGCATGGCTCGGCTTTCTGTTTTTCAAAACAAGCCTTCAAGAGAGTCATGCGGTCGGGAGTGGCGGCCAGCGCGGCGTTTGCGGTGTGTGTTGCTTCGCTGCCGGCTGGGTTGCGGGCGCAGACTCCTGCTGCGACTTTGTTTTCTTCGACGGCTGGGGTTCCTGTGAAGAAGCTGACGGCGAAAGAGCGGCGGAAGAACGAGCATGACGCGGAAGACGCGTATGTGGCGGGGGCGAAGCTGCTGGAGCGGCGGGATGTCGAGGGCGCGGAGAAGGAGTTTGTGCGGGCGGCACAACTGAATCCTGAGAACCGCGACTACCTGAGAGCTGCAGTGACGATGCGCGAGAGCCGTGTGACCGCGCTGGTGCAGCGGGCGGGCAAGGCGCGGATCATGGGCAAGGATCAGGAGGCGGAGGGGCTGCTGGCGCAGGCGCGGGAGATCGATCCGGATAATGATCTGCTGAAGCAGCATCCGGTGCCGGGAAGCTGGAAGGCGGGTAAGCGCGGGCCGGTGGATCCGGTGAGCTCATGGCTGGTGGAGGGGCCGCGGCTGGCGGGACCGATTGTGCTGACGCCGAAGAGTGGGGTGAAGAGCTTTCATATTCATGGGCAGCTGACGGACGTGATGCGGCAGGTTGCGAATGCGTTTGGGATCCAGACGAGCTTTGATGAGTCGATCCGCGCGGTGACGGTGCGGTTCGATCTCGACGACGTGACGTATGCGCAGGCGATGCATGTGGCGCTGCAGATGGGTGGGGCGTTCGCTGTGCCGGTCGATGCGACGAAGGTGCTGCTGGCGAAGGATACGGCGGAGAAGCGGGCGAGCCTGGAGCACCTGGTGCAGGAGACGATCTATCTGCCGGGGCTGGCGAATACGCAGGTGACCGATGTCGGCAACATGATTCGGAATGTCTTCGAAGTGAAGCAGATGAGCGTGTCGACGAACTTCAATACGATCGTGCTGCGAGCGCCGGAGGAGACGATTCGCGTGTTGAACCTGACGCTGGCGGACCTGATGGATGGGGGGAGCCAGATCCTGTTCGACCTGAAGCTGTATACGATCGACAAGTCGGTGACGCGCAATATGGGCGTGACGATTCCGAACCAGGTGGGCGCCTATAGCGTGGACAGCGCGGCGAACTCGCTGGTGGCGGCGAACCAGTCGATCGTGAATGAGGCGATCTCCGAGGGTCTCATCACGTCGACGGCGAGCAACCTGGAGATTGCGGCGGCTTTGATCTACTACGGGCTAGCGACCAGTTCCCTGCTGTCGGGGACGGTGGCGTTCCTGGGGAATGGGATCTCGGCGACGGGACTTTACTCGTCTGATCTCGCCGGAAATCTGAACCTCGCGCTGTCCTCGAGCGATACGCGGGCGCTGGATGATATTCAGCTTCGAGTTGGGGATCGGGAGAGCGCTACGTTTCGGGCTGGAGAAAAGTATCCGATCACGCAGTCGACGTATACGACGTCGGGAACAACCTCGGGGACGGCGCTGGCGGGCGCGACCATTGGCGGGGTAAGCGTTGCGAGCCTGCTGGCGGCGGCGACGACGGAGACGATTCCGCAGATTCAGTATGAGGACCTGGGAATCACGTTGAAGGCGACACCGACGCTTGGAAGGTTCGGACAGATCAGCCTGCATCTCGACCTGAAGATTGAGTCTTTGGAAGGGACGAGCATCGACAACATTCCGATTCTGAACAACACGGCGTTCACGTCGGATATCACGGTGCAGGATGGTTCGACGGCGACGCTGGTGAGCAACCTGACGCGCAGCCAGTCGGCGGCTGTCACGGGCATTCCGGGGCTGAGTGATCTGCCGGGATTCCAGAGCAGCCCTGATCTGTTGAAGACGACGGATGAGAGCCAGTTGGTGATCGTGCTTACGCCGAGGATTGTTCGGAAGCGGAAGGATGAGAGGGTGGGACCGCAGATCCCGATGGCTGTGCCTGCGGTGGTCGAATAGGCGAACAGAGGGTTCAGGTCCGATTGGCCTTCGTGGCCGGGCTTCAACATCTTCCACAGAAGATGAGAATGGAAGATGAAGAGAATGCCCTTGGCGCGTTGACCTTGGTCGGCTAAGCCGATATACTTGATCTTGTGAGAGCGGGAGTAGCTCAGTGGTAGAGTGCTTCCTTGCCAAGGAAGATGTCGCCGGTTCGACCCCGGTCTCCCGCTCCAAACAGCGCCATTCTGCGTTACACTTCAACCTTGGAAGTGTTGGGCTGCAGGATCCCAGGAAGCTGGCAGGAGTCCTTTCGAGCCCACAGTGAGGCGCGGTACCCAAGTGGTAAGGGAGAGGTCTGCAAAACCTTTATGCGTCGGTTCGATCCCGACCCGCGCCTCCAAAATTCAAATCAAGTTCAAGTTGTTCCCTTCCCTTTCAATCCCATCCCCCTCCAATCGATTTCGACTACTTAGGCATTCTGGCTGAGACGCAGCGCCGCGCTGTATTACCTTGGTGCCATGGCAAATCGGCCGAACCCCGTCTTTCGCACAACTGAAGCGGTAGTGCTGGTCGGCGCGATGGCAAGCTACGACTCGCAGGCGGAAGCCTCTGAGGGCATTCCGCAGCAGTGGCGCGCATTTCGGCTGGCCCATCCCGGGCTTGCGGGGGAATCGCACTTTTACGGAGCATCGCCGTGCACCGAGGACCACAAGATTCACTACCTGACCGGCGTCGCACCGGAGGGCCTGGAAAATTTGCCTGGTGGTGAGCGGCTGACTCTCGAGGCGGGAGAGTATGCGGTCGTTGCTGTGAACGATCCAGCCTCGCTTCGCGACACCTGGATCTGGTTGCTGAGAAGCTGGTTGCCGACGTCTGGACGTCGAGAGAAGAACGCGCCGGAATTTGAGCGGTTTAGCGATATCTCGGAGGCTGGGACACCCATCGGACCGGTCGAAATCTGGATTCCCCTTGAACCGATTGCGCGGGATTGAGGAGTTTGCCCTTCCGTCGCCGTCGCGAGCCACCTCCCCAAAGGGATTTCTTCCGTTTCCGAGCAATGCTGTTCGAAGGCCGTTGCGATTGCGTCGGACGTTTGGCCATCTATTTGCATTCTTTAGCCTGGAGCCCTGTTTGTCTCCGATGCAGATCCGTTTTCTAACGGGATGCTCAGACTGACGGTCCTCGCCAGGCAGCTATGATCGGTCTCTTACCCGCAAACCGCACGCTTGAGGAAGTCCTGCAGCAGGGGCTGGCCTTTCATCGTGCGGGAAGTTTGTCTGAGGCGTCGGTCTGTTACTCCGAGGCGCTCAAGCTGGATCCGACGCATGGGGACGCGTTGCATCTGCTGGGGGTGGTGGCGCGACAGCTTGGCTTTTTGCCGGAGTCTGAGCGGCTGCTGGTGAAGGCGATTGCGAGCTGCTCGACGGTGTGCGCGTACCACCAGAATCTTGGGCATACGTATCAACTGCTCGGGAAGGTCGACGAGGCGGTGAAGGCGTATCGGCGAGCCATTGCGCTCGACCCGGTGAACCTGAAGATGATTCAGCGGTTCGCGCAGTTGGCGGGACGGGACGGGCTTGCGGAAGCGATTGCGATGTACAAGGCGCTTCTTTCGCGGACGGCTGATTCGCCGGAGGCGTTCTTCGAGCTGGGCAGGCTGGAGATGCAGCGCGGCCAGCGAGCCAGCGCGATTGCGGCTTACCGGGGAGCGATTGCGCTCAAGGCCGATGTGTTCAAGTATCACTTCAATCTGGGTGGAGCGCTGTTTGAGTCGGGCAGGTTGGCGGAGGCTGCGAGCGCTTATCGCGTTGCCATACCTCTCGATCCGGGGGAGGCGCAGGGGCACTTCGCGCTTGCGGTTGTGCTGCAGGAGATGGGAGAGATTGGGGCAGCGTCGGAGGGTTATGGGAAGGCGCTGGCGATCAAGCCGGACTTCGCCCATGCGTTGAATAATCTTGGGGCGCTGCTGATGGATCGTGGCGAGTTGAAGCAGGGCGAGGGGTTCGTGCGCCGGTCGCTCGAGCTTGATCCGAAGAACATCAGCGCGTTGTGCAACCTGGCGAACATCCTGGTGAAGCGGGGGAAGGCCCGCCCGGCTTTGGACGTTTTTCAGATTGCCCTGGGACTTGATCCGCAGCATGTGACGACGTTGTGCAACTTCGGCGCGTTTCTTGAGACGATGGGCGATCGAGACCGGGCGCTGCAGTGTTATGAGACGGTGCTGAAGAGGCACCCGGAGTGTGCGTCGGCGCGGTTCAACCTGGGGATGTGTCAGCTTGCGTCGGGAGAGTTTGCCGCGGGTTGGGCGGGGTACGAGGCGCGATGGGGGATGCGGGAGTTTCGCAACGCGCGGCCAGTGCTGACGCAGCCGCAGTGGCGCGGGGAAACGATTCGTGGATCGCGGTTATTTCTCTATAGCGAGCAGGGGTTGGGCGACACGATCCAGTTCGTTCGGTATGTCTCGATGGTGAGGCCGTTTGGAGCGAAGGTTGTGCTGCGGGTTCAGCCGGCGCTTGGGGAGTTGATTCGTGCGGCGTTTCCGGAGGTTGAGGTGCTTTCGACGGGGCCGGAGAGCTTTGCGGACTTCGATTGGCAATGTGCGCTGATGAGTCTTCCGATTGCGTTCCACACGGACGAGACGAATATTCCGGTAAGCATTCCGTATCTGAAGGCGGATGCTGCGCTGGCGGCGATGTGGTTGCAGCGGCTGAGGGGTTATGACAGCGGCCATGGTCTGCGGGTTGGGGTTGTGTGGGCGGGAAATCCCAAGCATGCGCGGGATCTGCAACGGTCGATCCCGCTTGAGCAGCTTGGCAGAATTACGCTGCTGGATGGAGCTGCTTTTTATTCGCTGCAACATGGAGAGAAGGCGGCGCAGCAGGTTGCGGCTTTGCCTGGGGCTTGGCTGATCGACCTGAGTGAACATCTTGAGAACTTCTCGGTGACGGCGGCGATTGTCGCTAATCTGGATCTTGTGATCACGGTTGACACGTCGGTTGCTCATCTGGCGGGCGCGATGGGGAAACCGGTGTGGATGCTGGCTGCGCACGCGGCGGACTGGAGATGGCGGAAGGATCGTGCGACCAGCGATTGGTATCCCACGATGCGGATCTTTCGGCAGAAGACGCTGGGGGACTGGAGTGAGGCTCTGGATGAGATTGAGAGTGAACTGCGCGGAGTGATTGCGACTCGCGGCGAGAGCTGAGCGGAGAATCGCTATGGCTGCAACAAGGCGGCGAAGAAGGGGTTGAGCATGCGGCCGGTGGGGTCGGAGGTTTTGACCCATTGGGCGAAGTCGGTCCAGCGCTGGCCGTAGGCTGCCTGCACGTGTTGCGCGGTGATGAAGGGGCTTTGGTTGAGCAATGGGATGCCGTTGCGCTGCGCGGCGAAGTCGTTGAAGGCTTGCAGGAATGCGTGCCAGACGGTGTCGTCGGTGCTGGCGTGGATGGGATCGATTGAGAAGATCTCCTGATCGTGGGTGTAGGAGAGGATCGAGCTGGTGTCGAGGCGGATGTGATAGGCGCCGAGAGGCATGTTGCAGCGGAAGCCGGTGGTCTGGAAGTACTGGTCGGCGAAGTCGAGGTAGGCGCGGAGGGTGTCGAGCCACTGGGCGCGGGGGAATGCCCAGAAGGTGAAGGCGTATCTGGCTGAGTCGGGCGTGTTGCGGTAATCGATGATCTTGTCGGGGGCGAGCAGGGTGATGCCGCCGAAGAGATGCAGGGTGGAGTAGAGGAAGTTGGTGACGTCGAAGTCGGCGTTCTGGACGGCGTCGCGCAGGGTCTGGTCTTTGAGGAACTGGTCGATGAGATGACCGGCGTGGGCGTCGCCGAAGTTCCAGAGCATGCGGCGGGCGTTGGCGAGGAGCGTGGCGAAGATGCCGGGCTCTTTGACTTGCTGGCGGCACTGGAAGACGCAGGTGCGGTTGACGGTCCAGCAGATGAGGCCTTCGGAGGTGTCGAGGAAGGTGTCGACTTCGGCTTGCGTGAGTTGGTCGACGGGACGAGGGGTGTAGGTGAAGTGGAGGGCCTGGATAGGCTCGACCTGGAAGGTGACCTCGTAGACGACGCCGACGAGGCCGTAGCTGGAGCGGGCGAGGCGGAGAAGATCGGGGGTGTCGGCCTGCGAGGCTTCGGCGAGGTCGCCCGACGGAGTGACCCACTTGATGTCGATGACGTAGGAGCTCATCTGGCCGAACTCGATGCCGTCGAGAGCGTCTTTGCTGTGATTGCAGGCGGCTGCGCCGAGGGTCATGTTGCCGATCTCGATGTTGGTCTTGAACTGGAGATCGTGCTGACGGAGGGCCTTTGAGGCGTCGATGATTTGAAGCCCGGCCTGGGCGGTGAAGGTGTTGTTGACGGTGTCGATGGAGAGGACCTGCGTCATCTGCGTCATGTCGAGCATGGTGCCGTCGGTTGAGGCGCAGGGGGTGAGCGAGTGATAGCTGCCCTTGGCGCGGACGGGGCTTGGGTAGGTGACGGTGTCCTTCAGGATGGACTGAATCTCCTGCGCGGACTTTGGATAGATGAGCTGTTGCGGCGTGGAGGTAATGCTTCCGTCGTAGTTGACGACCGAGTTGGACATGTCCGATCTCCTTCTGTCTACACGGAAGTTGCGATCGAGCTCAGCCGATAGAAGTCGCCTCCGCGGGTTGGGGATTACGGTGCGAAGGCGGGATCGGTCTTCGCACGTTGCTGAGGGACCCAGTCGAGGGTGTAGTACTGGCCGCGATCGCGTGCCCATGGATCGAAGGCGTTGACGACGTGCTGCATCTCGGGAGCGAGCTCCGGGATGTTGCGCAGGATGACGCGTTTGAGCGGGGAGACGGGCTGCTTGTGGCCGTTGGGCATGCCGAGCTCCATGATCTCCGGGCCGGGGCCGTTGTGGTTGACCCAGTCGACACCGAGGCGGGTGTAGAACTCAGGGCGGAAGCTCGAGGTGAAGAAGCGGTCGCTGAAGAGACGGCGCGAGGCGTTGAGGATGAAGACGACAAACTGGGTTTCGGAGATGGCGAAGCCGTGGGGGCGGACGGACTCGGCCATCCAGCCGACGACGGTGTCGACGTCTTCGATGTTGTCGACGACGGATCCGTTGGGATGACCGAGGCAGTCGTTGATGGGAGTGCCGTCGTCGTTGAGCTGAGCGTCGGTGATGACTTTGGACGAATCGCAGACGTGCGTGCCGTAGACCTCGCGGAGTTGGCGGGCGGAGAGCTCCTGCTGCTGGCGGGGGGGTGAGTCGGATGGGAGCGAATGGTCGGTGAAGTCGTCGAAGCTGGTGAGCTGGCGGAGGCCGTACTGGCGGCGGAACTCGTTGAAGCGCGGGACGCCGTGTTCGCGATCGCGGATGATGTCGAGGGCGGCGATATCGATCTGCTGGGTGGGGGTGTCGAGGCGCGGGAGATGGATGTTTTGCATGAACTGCGGGATGTTGTGCAGGGTGAGTGCGCCGAGGCGTTGGCGGCCGAGGCTGAGGCCCCAGTTGGCGAGGCCGCGAGAGCGCATGGCGTCGGTGGCTTTGCCTTCGAAGGTGTTGATGACGGCGACTTTCTGGACGATCTGGTTGGGATCTTTCGACTCGTCGCGGTACTCGATGAGGTCGGGGATGAGGGCGTGGAGACGATAGACGGTGATGAACTCTTCGGGGAAGTTGAAGGGCGAGCCGAAGTGATTGACGCCGCCGTTGGTGGAGTCGATGTTGGTGATGCTGTAGTGGGGGACCTGACTGCCGAGGCCGAAGATGCCGGGGCCGGAGGCGAAGACGGAGTACCACTGCGAGGCCTTGGCGACATCCTTCGACTTGCCGAAGTCGTGAACGACGATGTCGGAGAGCGCCTTTGAGACCTCGGGGTCGCCGGTGCCGAGGAGGCCGTTCCAGTTACCGTTCATACCTTTGTAGAGCGGCTCGTCGTAGAGGAGCTGCGGGGTCCACTCGATGGTGTGGATCTTGGCGATCTCGGCGGCGACGACGAGGCGGGCAACCTCGAAGAGCTCGTTGGCGGTGACGTCCTGATTGCGGATGACGTGGGTGGGGTTCGATGGGTTGCGGAGTCCGCTGTCGGCGTTTGGTTGCTGTGCAGCCTGCTTGCGGAACTCGTCGACGAAGCTGTTGTGCTCGCGGGCGAAGAGGTTATGCAGGAAGCTGAGGCCGATGGACCAGTTGTCGGGGAAGGCCACGGACTCCTGGCCGGACCATTGCGGCTGGATGGGGTCGCCGGGCTGGAAGATGGGCAGGTAGCCGGGACCGGATGATCCTGCGGCGGGCTCGAGGAGCAGCCTCGCGGGGTCTTTGGGATCGCGCTTGACGCGCATTCGTGAGGTGTCGTCGAAGCCGTAGACCTGTGAGGCATCCCACCATGCGGTGTTGCTGTTGCTGAAGGTTTTGGGAGAGCGCGCGAGGTACTCGCGACCGTTGTGGGTGAAGGTGGTGGGGGGTGAGTCGTCGAGCACGTAGGCTTTGTCGACGCGATCGCTGGGACGGCAGCCGAGTTGTGCGATCTCTTCGGGTGTAAGCAGGGTTTCGACGTTGTTGACGAGCTTGTACTTGCAGCCGACGTCCATGTAGACGGGCGCGTTGTGGCCCTCTTCCATGTGGGAGAACCAGTCGTGGGTCATGAACTGAATCCAGTAGGCGGCGAGGACGTTGAAGAACGTTGCCTTCTGGTAGTCGCAGTTGGCGTCGGGCGAGTTGTCGGGGAGGCCGAAGCCTGCGTTGCAGGCGCTTGGATTATTTTGGGCGCGGGTGAAGAGGATGCGGCTGATGACCTGTGGGTCAGGCTGGAGGAGGCCAAGGCGGCCGCCGTGGCGGTTCTGCGTGAGTGTGGTTTTGCCGAGGTCGGGGAAAGTTGTCTCGAACTCGACGTTACGGGCGAAGGGGGTTCCGATGGAGCCCATGAGCGGATTGCGCTGATCGTTGCAGATGCCGGTGAGGGTGCGGCTGCGGATGAGATCGCCGGTGCAGGCTTGCGGGGCGTCTCCACCAACCGCTTGATAGTTTGGGTTGTCCTTGGGGAGACGCATCTCGGGCCAGGTCTTGACGGCTGGACCGCCGACGCCGCTTGAGCCGTCGACGTAGGTTTGCCACGTGCCGCTGTTGTCGAAGAGATTGAACTTGATCAGTTCGACGCGCTGGTATTCGAGATCGAGCAGGGCGCCGGTGACGCCGCGGAAGGCGGGGCCTTTGGTCGAGATAAAACCTTTGGGCAAGGAGGAGAGATCGCCGGTGCCCCAGTATTGCGACCAGTCAACCCAGGGAGTCTTCTGGAATTGCAGGCTCCTCTCGCCGCCACGGCAGATCATGTTGGCGTCCGAGACCTTGCCGAGAAAGCGCTGGTCGCGCGCTTCGGGAATCTTGAGGAAGCCACCCAAGACAGCCTGGGCGCAGGCTTTCAGTTCTCGGGCCTCCTCCAGCTTCGGATTGGGAGTTCCCTGTGCGACGGCCATTCCGCAGAAGCAAACGAGCACGAGCAGCTTCATAGACGATCTCCTGGTGCGCGGTCGATGTGCGCGGGGCATTCCGCTGTGCCCACCTGCTGCTTCATCGCAACGATGCAAGCAGAGAGAGACGAGGCGTACGGAATCCGCTGGTGACGACTGGCGACCGGTACTTCAACTTCCCATATGGATGTGAGGGCCCAACAGACTTCGTACTGCGGAGAGACACACGCTGTCTCAGTCATCCGCACAATTCGACCAACTATTGCAGTTCAGAGTGCACGTTGGCACGCTGTCCCTGCCGGGCCGAAAGGATAGCAGTTCATTTTTGTTCACGCAACAGATCCGGAGATGCATGACCTTCAAGCGAGCATGATTCGCTTGCACGCCGAGTTGAACACTGAACGCGGGCACCGCGTTGCGTATCGGGCGAGAGATCCTCAGAGCGTGCGATTCTCAAGGGCTAAGACAATCCTTCATTCACCACACTCAACATGGAATAGCCATCGGCCAGCAGCGGTCCATCCTGCAGAGTCAGGTTGCCGGGCGCATAAGTGAGAGCGTACTGCACACGCACCGCAACACTGTTCGCAACGGTTGAGTTGCCGACGATCGGGCGAAGATGCGGCGGGCCGTCGGTCGGAGCCCAGCTATCGCGGATCGCATCCAGAGCATACTCCGAGGGCAAGGTGCCGAACTGCGCCGCAACCGCGGGGTCGACGGTGAGACCGAGAGCCTGCGCTTTGGCCAACATGCATCCCATGGTGATATCGCACAGCCTAGTTGCTGCATCGACTCCGCCAGCCATGAGCGTTCCACCGCCTACGTCGCTGTGGCAGCCGGAGAACCAGATCTGCTCGATGGTCTGCCCAAGTGCCGGTGCGCCGGTCCATAACGTGGCCGGGAACTGGGCGCGATGTTCATCGATAGCGAGACATTGATATGCGTTCAGGACATCTGGATGCAGCGTTGTGTCGAGGAAGCTGTAGGCCGCCTCGATGCCACCAAAGATCGCCGGTATGCCGAGTGATCCGACGGTGTCCCAGACACCGACCAGCTTGATGATTGCGTTGCCCAGGCCGCAGGGTCCTAACTTGCTGAGGATGGCTGCGCGATTGACGGGGTCGCGATAGGCCGCGAAGGTCTGGGTGATGCAGTCGTCGGTGAAGGAGCCTGTGGGCAGACCACAGTTCGCAATCATGCCCGCGATGCTGCGCGCCGTGTAGGCGCCACGGCTGAATCCGAAGAGGAAGATCTCGTCGCCTGGCTCATAGACATGGGCGATCTTGGTGTAGCCGTCCATGACTTTCTGGATGATGGTTTGCCCAAAGGCTCCGTCCAAGATTCGATTCAATCCCTGAGCGTCGGCTCCTACGCCGTCGTCGTAGAACGTCACCTGGTCCGAGGTGACGGTGAGTGCTTTATACAACCGGTAGACATTCGTGTTGTTCACCGGGGCCTGCCATGTTCCGTCGGCGCAAAATGCAATTCGCTTGCCCATAAGGTCCTCCTTACGTCGCGTCCCTTGTACCACGCCTGCCTATCCAGAAGTTAAAACTTATCCGTTCGCGGCGATTTCATCTTGACAAAGCCGAGACCCGGGTTTCCCATGCCTAGATGCAACGCAGAGGCTATCTTCGACATACGACATGGTCCGGTTCGCATTCGTCTCGAAGCGGGCAGGCCCTGGTGCGGGTCGCAACCGCTGCCGTTTTGTCGATGACCGTGTCGGCGACGGGCTGTCTTTCGCCGCTCAATCAGCACAGCTTAGCGCTTTCTGCGGCGGCGGCTCCGGTGATCGATGGCGCTGCTGTGGCCTATAACAGCGCGAATGCCATCCATGCGATGCGCACGGATTACGATGCGATCGGTCAGTTTGACCCGGTTGAGACGACGGCCCCTGTTTACAATCCGCGTACCGTTCCACCGCTTATGTCGGAGGAGCAGATCAAGGTGCGGTTGACCGTGCTAGCTGCTTTTCAGGCATATGTTCAGTCGGTTGTCGCGATTACGAGCGGTACCGATAGTCCGCAGCTGCAGGCCGCGGCGAAGTCTGCCGGCAGCAATCTTGCCCAATTGGGCAACACGCTCGCTCCTACGGTTGAGTCGACCTTCGGCATTGCTGTTGCGACGGCCTCCACAACGCTGACTACTGTGAGCACAACCTCGTCGAGCACGACGACTACCTCAACAACTTCTTCGGCGACCCCGGTCGATCCGATCTCTCCGACTGTCCAAAACGCAATGAGCGCAGCGATCGACGCGCTTGGGCAGTTCCTGGTCAGTCGGAAGGTAAAGAAAGAGCTGCCTCCGATCATCGTCGCGATGGATCCTCACGTGAAGACCTTGTGCGACCTGCTCGAGAGCGACATCGCGCTTCTCAAGGGGATCGAGGATCGCGACTATAACTATGTTGTGAACCAGCAGACTCTTTTTCTTCGTGCGAATCCCAAGACGATTGATCCTGAGATCCGTCGCGAATCCATTATGAAGCTGCCTGCGATCGAGCGTGAGCAGCGAGCGTCGGATCAACAGCTCACCGCGCTGAGCGCATCCATTGCAAAGTTAGAGCTGACGCATCATGCCCTTTCCGCCGCGGCTCAAGGCAACAATCCCGAGTCGCTCAAGCAGAAGCTCGCAGAGCTAGAGGCAGCCGGAGCGGAGATCGGTAAGTTCTATTCCAATCTCGGCGGCCAATAAACTATTGGAATCGTTTCGCGAGAATTAGAGGCCGGAAGTCGACCGCCGGTCAGATCGTACGATCGGAGACAATTCGTGGCGACACCCACTACACCAGGCTCTGCTGCACCGCTTTCCCTTCCGCTTACTGCAGAGCAGCGGGCCGCATATCAGGATCTCTACAACAAGTACGAAGCCGCTATCGAAAGCACTGCCGACGTTGGCCTGCTCACGTCGTTGAATGCTTCTCAGAGCGATGTCGAAGCCGTTCTCGATAAGGATGCCGAGTATGGTCTTGCCGCGAACACGGCTCTCTACCAGGCGCTGCTTCTGCAGATCAACACGACCAATAGCAACCTGAAGAAGCTGAAGATACAGATACAGGCGATTGCGTCCGGCATCTCAACGTTCAGCGAGATACTCGCGGCGATCGACAAGCTGCTGCCCTTGATTCCCGGCGTATAGAGATTCCGAGAGCGCGCACCAGGAGATCCCTGAAGGGAGACTACGGCCGATTGAGCACGGTGTGCCAGCACAGGAAAACAGAAGCACAAATGTATCCCTCAGGCATGATGAACGATTCTTTCTGAACGATAGATAGAGAGATGAGGGAATTCTCTGCTCCGCGTACTCAGGTTGACCGCGCGATCCGCGATGCCGGTCCCGATCATTGGCTGGTCGGA
>Ga0302314_10011862_pt1 | contig 15151 bp, 13 predicted proteins | sample III_Palsa_N2_3_FD_200533 | JGI IMG/M metagenome (GOLD analysis project Ga0302314, IMG submission 200533) | Peat permafrost microbial communities from Stordalen Mire near Abisko, Sweden - III_Palsa_N2_3 | ecosystem: Environmental > Terrestrial > Soil > Palsa > Peat permafrost | place: Sweden...
CGCGCCCAAACACGGGGTCGATCTTGCCTTCGCGCGCCTTGCGGGTGATGTCGATGGTGAAGCGTCGCAATGCCTCCGATTCGGTCTGTAGCTGCTCGTTCGGCAATGGAGTGGTAGCGAAGCTATCCTGCTGTCGCGCTGGAGCGTGAGGGGGCGCATCTGCGTGAACTGCCGCTTCTGCTTCCACCGAGACGCGGTCGAGTTCGGCTCTCAGACGTTCGATTTGCGTGGCAGATACCGAGAGCAGCGGCCACGCATCCGGTGCACGCAGCAGCTGTGGTGTCTCGGCAAGCGCGGCCAGCAAATGCGCTGAGCGGATGGAGGGCTGTTCCTGTTCGAGCGATGCCCGCATCCATGCAGCTTCAAGCCATTGTCCGAGCCGTTGCGAAAGGCCGGGCTTGCCGCGCAAATCGTGAGGTAGTCGGTCGATGGCACTGAGCAGGCCATTCCAGATGCCGTCCATATCGAGTTCGTAATGGCGCACGACGGCCACTAGATCGCCGTCGCCCAGTTCAAGCAGCTTGATCAGCCAGTGTTCGACCTCGATCTCACGATGTGCGCGCGTTTCGCACAGGCCTGCTGCATCGGCGAGCGCGCGTGCGCAATGGTCGTTGAGGCGACGCAGGAGCGGCGAAAGGTTGCGGGTAGTCATGGGCGAAGGGCCGGGAGATAAGCGATGCGTGGACAATCGTCTGCATCAGGTGAGATTCGGAATCGAAAGCGCAGGGGCACAGCGTCACCGGTCGATCGGGAGGCGTGCGCGTCACATGGTTTGTGGCATGGAATCCATCAAGGGGAACACACGCCTGGCCGTTATGTCAGGGCAGCACAGCCATTGCGCCGAGCCAGACTTGCGCCCTGGGCGTGGATACTCGCCACGACGAGGATCAACGCGGACACCGGTCAGCGGATCGGGCGACAGTTAAAGACTGCCTGATAACTGACGGCCTCTTGCGGCGACATGCCATGGTTTGCTTGGCAAAACCGGCGCCCCTTCCACGATGGAACGAGATACGAAAGGGATGCCGGGTCCAGCGGTATTACGAGCGCTCGTTCCAGCTGTCGGCATGGATGATGTTGCCGTCCTTGTACGCCCAGGTGATCTTTTCGTACGGGGCGCATGCGCATCTGGAAATGCACGTGGCGCCGGAATTGATGCCCGCGCAGATGCTGAATTCGGATCAGGTCAGTCTCGGTTACACGACCCAGCTGCCATCACCACGCGCGCAGGGCGCAACGGGCCTGCTCACGCGAGTGCAACTGGGTCGGTGGAGCGGTGGCAGCGATGCTGGCGACGATGCGCAGCACTGGGCCCACTGACATGGCCACGGGAATATCAAGGGAGTTACCTCAAATGATGCGACAACTTCAAATCGTTACGATGATTTGCGCCGTGCTCGTTATCGCCGGTTGCGGCGCGGGGCAGGCGGTGAAGGACAGTACGGTGAGCGCGGCGACGTGGGCGTTCACGACGCAGGTCAAGACGATGAATGTGGATCTCGTCAGTCGCACGTCACTGAACACCAGCGGCAGCGGACAATCGTTGTCGACGGTGGTGCGCATCTACCAGCTGAAATCGCCGCAGGCGTTCGAACAGCTGAATTACACGCAATTGCAGACGGGCGACAGGGACGCGTTGAAGGCCGACCTGTTGGCGACGAAGGATGTCGTGCTGCGCCCGGACGCGAGCGCGAGCATCAGTGAGCCGATGAACAAGGACGCGCAGGCGGTCGGCGTTGTCGCATTTTTCCGGGATGCCGGCAAGGAATCGACCTGGAAGCTGGTGGTGCCCAAGGCGCAGTGGAAGAAGACCGATCCGGTGAAGATCGAGGTATCGGACAACACGCTGAGTGTGGTCGATGCGCTGTCGGCGCCCGTTAAGCAGGCAGCGCCGTTGCCGAGCGCACCGAATCCGCCGAAAGCCCCATCAACAGTGGTGACCGCACCGGCGGTGCCGGCAGGCTGAGGTACCCATTGGCGCGGCGCGGTGATCAACAAGACATTGGCAGCGCCGGGTTGGCGTCGATCACTTCGGCGTCAAAGGCCAGGTTGGCGTGGCGCAGGGCAATGACGATTGATGAGGAGTGAGCTTCCTCCCATGCCGTGCATGGGCGGTGCGTTGGGATCTCAGCCCAGCCAGCGCCAGGCCAGATAGACCAGCGGTGTGCATACCAGCAGGAACGGGATCGACACCAGCTGCAGCTGCCGCAAACCATGCGGCTGGTTCGCCAGACGCAGTGCGATCAGGTTCGCTAGCGAGCCGATCGCCAGGCCGAAGCCGCCCACGTTCACCGCGACCGCCAGCGCAATCGCATCGGAGGTGCGGTCGAGCAGCAATACCGTCGCCGGTACATTGCTGATCAGTTGCGAGGCGATGATGCCGCTGGCATACAAGGTCAGCGGTCGGCTGAAATCGAGCGAGTCAAGCGCATGCCGCACCTGCGGCAGTTCGGCGAAGTGGCCCAGCCCCAGGAAAATCGCTGCGAACGTGAGCAGCAGCAGCCAGTCGATTCGCGCCAGACTCGAGCGCGCCAGCAGCGCAAACAGCACCAGCATCAGTACCGCGCCCAGCGGGGCGTGGTGATATTCCATCAGCATTACCATCCCCAGCAGCGCGACGATCGACCACGCGCCAAGCTGGCCGGAAGTCACTTGGCCATCGATCTTGTCCGGCGCCAGTTCGATCCGATCGCGTGGCAGCCACAGCCATGTAAACCCCGCCACCAAGGCAAACATCACGGCCGCGGCCGGCAGCATCGCCAGGGTGAAGTGCAGGAAGGGCATTTGCGAGTGCTGCCATAGCAGCAGGTTTTGTGGGTTGCCGATCGGGCTCAGCGTGGAACCCGCGTTCACTGCCAGCGCCTCCAGTACGACCATGCGCAACACCGGCAGGTTCGACATGCCGCCGATCGCCAGTGTCAGAGGCACGATTAAAAACAGACTGACGTCGTTGGTCAGCACCATCGACAACAGCGCGGTCGCCGTCACCAGCAGCAGTCCAAGACTGCGCAACGAATGCGCGCGCGCCATTACCGCGACCGCTGCGTGCTGCACCAAGCCACTGTCGCGGATACCCTGGATCGCAATCAGCAGGCCCATCAGGCCGGCCAGTGTCGGCAGCTGCAGCCATTGCTGATACTTCGCCAGCGGTTGCGGGTCGAGCAGGGCCAGCGTGAGGGTCAACGCCGCGAACAGCAGTAACAGCCATTCTGCCTTCAGCTTTTGCGCCCACGACAACGACGCTCCGGATGGTGCCGTCGTATCACTCATGCGTCGGCGTCTTACCTGGTATGCCGATTACCACCCGCTGAGTCCTTCGATCTCGTACAGCTTCTGCCAGCTCGGGCGTGCGCGCACCAGATCGGCCAGTCGCTTCAGCGCGGGCCACTCGGTCACTGGACGCGGCATGTTGCGCGACCAGCGCATCAGCATGCCCAGCAGCAGATCGGCGCCGGAGAACTCCTTGCCGAGGAGGTACGGCCCATTCGCGGCGAGCTGCGCATCGAGCAAATCCCATACGCCTTCGATCTTGCGCTGCAAGGCGGCGCGTACCTCCGGCGTATGTTCCGCCGCACCGAGCTCCAGCGGATAAAACCAGAAGCGATACGTCGACATCAGCGTGTTGCTGAGATAGACGATCCACTGCAGCCATGCATTATGCTGGGGCGTGCCGACTGGCGGCGCGAGCTGCGCTTGCGGATGACGTTCGGCCAGCATCATCAGCAACGCTACCGATTCTGATAAAGGTTGGCCATCGATCACCAATGTCGGCACCACGCCGCGCGGGTTCAGCCTCAGATAGTCCGGGTCGCGCTGCGCCATCGTGTCGATGTCGACCAACCGCAATTCGTGCGGCGCGCCGATCTCCAGCAGAGCCAGATGCACCACCATGCTGGCTGTGCCGGGGGAGTAGTAGAGGGTGTACATGGGAAGACCTTTACTCGCAGGTGAGAGACGAGGAGGGGTTGGGCTTTTGATCTTTATTCGCGAAGAGCGACCCCACCCCAGCCCTCCCCTGCTTGCAGGGGAGGGAGCGCACCGGTCGAATATTACCCCTCCCGCAGCAATCGCATCGGCGATGTGCGCGTGACTTTCCGTGTGCCGGCCAGCCCCAGCAGCATCACCACCAATGCCGCGCCGAGTGCAGCAAATGCGAGAGGCCACAGCGGCGGCACGAAACCTTCGATATGGAACACCGAGTGACCCAGCCAGATTCCGGCGCCCGCGGCACCGAGCGCGGCGGTGAGGCCGGCGATCAACCCAAGCAAGGCGAATTCACAGGCAGCGGCGACGCGTAGTTGATTGCGGCGCGCGCCTAGCGTGCGCAGCAAGGCAGCTTCATGGCGTCGTTCCGCTGCGCTGGCGGCGAGGGCGGCAGCCAGCACCAAGGCGCCGGCAAGCAGGCTGAAACCGAGAATCCAGCGCACGGCATTACCGACGCGATCCACGATCTCGCGTACGCGGTCGAGCAGTGAGTCGACATCGATCAGGCTGAGGTTGGAATAATCCCGTGACAGCTGCGCGAGCTGCGTGGCATGTCCTCGCGGCAGATAGAAACTGGCCAGCCAGGTGTGCGGCAGGCCATCGGCATGGGCGGCGTCGAGCAGCAGGAAAAAGTTGACGCGGAACGAACTCCAGTCGACCTTGCGGATGCTGCCGATCTTCGCCTGGACGCTGCCTTCGCCGACATCCAGGCTCAAGGTGTCGCCCAGCTTCAACTCGAACATGTCGCGCCACATGGTGTCGATCGACACCTCGGCCTGCGCCGCATGCGGACCGGCCCATTGCCCGGCGATCACCTGATTTGCCGGTGGCAGGCTGTTGGCCCATGACAGCCGCAACTGACGATCGGTCCAGTCTTTCGCGCGTGCGTCCTTGAACACGATCTGGTCGATCGGCTTGCCGTTGATGGCGGTGAGCTTGCCGACGGCCAGTGGCAGCATATTGAGTTGCTGGCCGTCGATCGCCGCCAACGCTTTTTCAAAACCGGCGCGCTGGTCATCCTGCAGATTCAACGCAAACCAGTTCGGTGTATCTGCGGGCAGTTCCTGGCGCCATCCCTGCAGCAGCGAAGGGGCGACGATCGCGAGCAGCAGCAAGGCGCATAGACCGATGCTGAGGGCGGTCGCCTGGATCAGGCTAAGCGTCCGCCGCCTCGCCAATGCCGCCAGGCCCAGACGCAGCGCGGGGTGCGCACCCGGTGCCACACGGCGCGCAACCCACAGCAATAGTGCGGCCAGCAGCGCGGCCACAACGGCTACACCGAACAGGCTGACGGCAAGAATGCCTGCCAGTGTGAGCGAGTTGCTCTGGCTCCAGATGAGTCCCAGCGCAACCAGCACGGGGATCAGGTACAGCGCATCAAAGCGGCGTACGCGTCGCGTCACACTTTGGCGGAACACCGCCACCGGCGACACCTCTGCCAGTCGCACCAGCGGTGGCAATGCAAAGCCCACGAGCACGGCGACTCCCATCGCCGCAGCCGCGAAAGATGGCGCCAGTGGCAGCGCGGTCGGCACGCTGCCGAATAGCTGACTGGCAAACACCCATGCCAGTTGCGACAGACCCAGCGCCAACAACAGGCCCAGCACCACAGCGGGCAAGGCGAGTGCGCCCAGGGTGCCCAGCAACAAACCCAACACCTTCCGTCGCGAAGTGCCGAGCGCGCGCAGCAGCGCCACCTCGGACGTTTTGCGCCGCGCGTAGCGCTGCGCGGCCAGCGCAATCGCGACGCCGGCCAGCAGCGCCGACAGCAGTGCGGTAAGTCGCAGGAAAGCGCCAGCCCGATCGAACGCCGTACGCATGCGCTCCTGGACTTGTTCGGGCGTAATCAGTTCAGCCCCCTGCGGCAACGCGGTCGACGCCACCCAGTCCCGCCACCCTTGCACGGCGGCGGGCGTGCCGGCCAGTAGCAGACTATGCCGCGCCCGGCTGCCGGTGCCGAGCAATCCGGCTTGTTCGGCGTCGGTCAGGCTCATCATCGCGCGGGGGGCCATCGCAAACAGCTCGCCTCCGTCGGGTTCGCGCAACAGTTCAGCGGCGACGGTCAGCCCGCGGCCGCCTACTTGCACTTGCTGGCCGATCTTGAGATTCAGTGCCACCAGCGCGCGGTGATCGAGATAGACCTCACCCGCGGCTGGCGCATGACCGTTGGAGGAGCGACCTGCGGCATCGCCTAATTCCAGCGTGCCACGTAGCGGGTAGTGCGGGTCGCCGGCCAGTACGTCGAGCAATTGGGTCTGTTGGTTGGCGAACGCCACGCTGGGGAAACTTGCCGTGCGGGTCGCGCTCAAATTGAGCTGGCGAGCTTCGCCGGCAAAACTGTCCGGCAAGGATTGCGGCGAAGCGATGCCTACGTCGCCGCCGATCAATTCGGCGGTGCTGGCCAGCACGCCATGCTCGGTACGCGATGCCAGCGTGGCCACCACGCCTAGCGCGACCACCGCCAGCAACAGCGAAGCGGCGAGGGTGCGCAGCTCCGGCAAATGCCATTCGCGACGCAGGCTGCGCAGGGCAAGCAGCAGAAGCTTCATGCGAGCGTGCTCGTGGCAGGCGGCACGACGCGACCTTCTTCCAGTTCGATCCGGCGATCGCAGCGCGCCGCCAGCGCCGCATCGTGGGTTACCAGCACCAACGTCGTGCGGTGGTCGCGGTTGAGTGCGAATAGCAAGTCGCAGACGTGATGGCCGGTGCGCTGGTCGAGGTTGCCGGTGGGTTCATCGGCGAACAGTACGCGCGGGCCATGCACGAACGCGCGGGCAATCGCCACGCGCTGCTGCTCACCGCCGGAAAGCTGGGCCGGATAATGTCGACGCCGTGCAGCCAGGCCTACCGCTTCGAGTGCGGCGCGCGCACGCGGCCTGGCGGCGCTGCTGCCTTCCAGCTCGAGCGGCAGCATCACGTTTTCCTCCGCCGTCAGTGCGGGTAGCAAATGGAACGACTGGAAAACGAATCCGACCAGCTGACGTCGCAGATCCGCTCGCGCTTCTTCGCCCAGTTGTTCCAGCGCATGACCATCGAGCCGGATGCTGCCGCTGTTGGGAGTATCCAGCCCGGCCAGCAGGCCGAGCAGGGTGGTCTTGCCGGAACCGGAGGCGCCCACGATGGCGAAGCTCTCGCCCGAACCGATCTGCAGGCTGACGTTGCACAGGATGTCGAGTTTCCCCTCGGGGCCGCTGACCGACTTGCTAACATCGCAGGTCTCAAGAAGAAAACGGGAAGAATCACTCATGCGTCGGTGCCTTGGCTGGTTGGTGTGGAGCGGCTTGATACTTCTGGGTGCTATCGGCACGGCGCAAGCGGCAACGCCGAACACCGTACTGGTGCTGGGTGATTCGTTGTCCGCCGCGCACAACATACCGGTCGAGTCCGGTTGGGTATCGCTGCTGGACGCGCGTCTACGCAACATGGTGCCGATGTGGACCGCGGTCAATGCCAGCATCAGCGGCGAAACTTCGCTGAGCGGACGCAATCGCCTGCCGGCCTTGCTGCAGAAGGTCCATCCGACGGTGCTCGTGCTCGAATTGGGCGCCAACGACGGCTTGCGTGGACTGCCGTTGCCCCTGCTGCGCGACAACCTGGTGGCGATGATCGATTCGGCTCAGCAGGCCAAGGTCCGTGTATTGCTGGTGGGTATCGAACTGCCGGTGAACTACGGTCCCCAATATCGCGATGGCCTGCGAGCTGTCTATGCCGATCTGGCTCGAACAAAGCACACTGCACTGGTGCCTTTCCTGCTCGACGGCGTCGCGCTCGATCCTGCGTTGATGCAGGAAGACGGCCTTCATCCGGTGGCCAGTGCCGAGCCGAAAGTGCTGGAAACGGTGTGGAATCAGCTCCATCCGTTGCTGCATTGATGGCGAAAATCGAACGCATTCTGAATGACTTGCGTCGGCTTCACGTTGCGCTCACCCTGCGAACGGTTAGCTCTTCACATTTGTGAAGCCAAGCGAGGGAGACGACATGACCGTACACGACGAGCAAGCGGGACTGATTCTGCTGGTGGAAGACAATCGCCAGATCGCCGAAATGGTCGGTGAATTCCTTGAGCGTCGCGGCTACTCGGTCGACTATGCCGCCGATGGCGTCAGCGGACTGCATCTGGCGGTTTCCAACAGCTATGACGTGATGGTGTTGGACCTGATGCTGCCCGGCCTGGATGGGCTGGAAGTCTGTCGCAAGCTGCGCAAGGAAGCGAAAAAATCCACGCCCGTACTGATGCTGACGGCGCGCGATACCCTGGAAGACAAGTTGGTAGGCCTCGAGGCGGGTGCCGATGACTACCTGGTCAAGCCATTCGAAGTGCGTGAACTGGAGGCGCGATTGCGCGCCTTGATCCGCCGCGACCGCCGCCAGGTGTCCACGGAAGTGCTCACGGTGGGCGATATGACCCTGGATACCGCGACCTTGCGACTGACCCGAGAGAACCAGGAGTTGGTGGTGTCGCCGATCGGCCTGAAGCTGTTGGCGATCCTGATGCGCGAATCGCCGCGGGTGGTCAGCCGACGTGATATCGAACGCGAGATCTGGGGCGATACGTTGCCCGATTCGGATACCTTGCGCTCGCATCTTTACAACCTGCGCCGAGTCATAGACAAACCCTTCGCGCGGCCCCTGTTACACACCATCCATTCGGCCGGTTATCGCCTCGCGGATCTTGAATCAGAGGTGGCAACGACCGCCCAGTCGGTTTGAGACGGAAGCGGCGAAGGTGATGGATAGCAGGCGAAAGACAGCGGGGACATTCCGTATGGGCACCTTTCGACGACGTATCGCGTGGGTGTTCGGCCTGCAGTTTGTGGCCGTGGCGATCGTCTGTGTGATGGGCATCTATAACGTCGCTCCGCTTCCGGCGGTGATCGCGGTCATCGTGATCACCACCATCCTGGCGTGGTTCGCCACTCGCCGGGGATGGCTCCCTGTGCAGGCGCTGGCCGGTATCATCGGTCGTTGGGATGGCCAGCAAAGCGATACAGAGTCGTCGCAGCTGGTACGGTTGTCTGCGAATGGCGATACCGATGTCGCTGCGCTGGCGAATGGGTTGCACGGATTTGCCACGCGGATTGCCGGATACAACCAGCGCGAACGCAACTTCACGCGTGATGCGAGCCACGAGCTGCGTAGTCCGCTCACGGTGATCAAGATGTCGGCCGACATGCTCGGTGACGAAGACGGCCTCAGTGATTTCGGATCGCGTTCGGTGCGTCGGATCAAACGTGCCGCGCGTGAAATGGAAGCGCTTGTCGAGGCGCTGTTGATACTCGCGCGGGAGTCCGACATAGGCCTCGATAGCGAGCGCTTCGTCGTCAACGATGTGTTGCGGCACGAGTTGGAGTCGGCTCGCGAACTGCTGGTCGGGCGTCCGATCCAGCTGGAGCTGGAGGAGTCCACCCGTTTTGCGCTGCAAGGATCATCGCGGGTGTTTTCAGTGCTGTGCTGGCAGTTGATCCGCAATGCCTGTCAGCAAACCGAACAGGGTCGCGTAGTGATCAGCGTGCTCCCCGGCGAGGTGAGCGTGAGCAATCATGCGGATCCGCTGATCGTCGGCGATGCGTCCCGGTCAGAGCGTGTGCATGGTGCCGACCGGCACGGCTTTGAGCTGGCCATCGCCCAACGCATCAGCGATCGCTTCGCGTGGCCGCTGGAATTGCAGACGCGGCCGGGGCAGGAAAACATAGCGCACATCCGTTTTCCGCAGCCCTTGCCAGCTGAAGCCTAAGCTTTATCGACGCGCTCGGCCGCATTGGCTTGGCCGGTCCGTCAATGCCAGGTTTATCTGTTGGCTCTGAGCGCAGCGAAGTCGAAGGACAGTGTTGCCCAACAGTTCCACGGTCCACCTTTTAGCGCTGCAGTGACGGATCCACGTCGAATTCGCAACCAGTCTTCGCCTTCACTTCGTCCAGCGTGACGCCGTCGTTGAGCTCGATCAGCAGCAGCCCCTGACCCTTGTTGACCTTGAACACACACAGGTCGGTGATGATCAGATCGACCACCTGCTTGCCGGTCAGTGGTAACTCGCACTCGGTGCGAATTTTTGGCGTGCCGTCCTTCGCGTTGTGCTCCATCAACACCACCACGCGCTTGACGCCGCTGACCAGATCCATCGCGCCGCCCGGCCCCTTCACCATCTTGCCCGGCACCATCCAGTTCGCCAGGTCGCCGTGCGCGGAAACTTCAAGACCGCCGAGAATCGAGAGATCGATATGGCCGCCGCGGATCATCGCGAACGATTCGGCGCTGGAGAAGAAGCTCGAGCCGGGCAGGGTGGTGATGGTCTGCTTGCCGGCATTGATCAGATCCGGATCGATCTGCTCCTCGGTCGGGAACGGACCGATGCCGAGCAGACCGTTTTCCGACTGCAGGGTAACGTTGACGCCGGTGGGAATGTAGTTCGCGACCATGGTCGGAATGCCGATGCCAAGGTTCACATAGAAGCCATCCTGCAGCTCTTGCGCGGCTCGCTTGGCCATCGCTACGCGGATCGGGCTTTCCTTGCCGCCGGCCACACCGGCGATCGTGCGAAACTCGATCCGCTTCTCGTACTTCGCACCCTGGATGATGCGGTCGACATAGATGCCCGGCACATGGATCGCATCCGGCGCGAGTTCACCGACCTCGACCAGCTGCTCCACCTCGGCCACGCAAATCTCGCCGCAGGTAGCGATCATGGGATTGAAATTGCGCGCGGTCTCGTGGAAGACCAGGTTGCCGTGGGCGTCGCCCTTCCACGCCTTGACGATCGACAGGTCGGCGCGGATCGCTTCCTCCAGCACATATTCCTTGCCGTCGAAGGCCTTGATCTCCTTGCCCTCGGCCAGCTTGGTGCCAAACCCGGTGCGCGTGTAGAAGCCGGGAATACCGGCACCGCCGGCGCGCAGCTTCTCGGCCAGGGTGCCCTGCGGCACCAGATGCAGCTCCAGCTCACCGGCCAGAACCTGCCGCTCGAATTCCTTGTTCTCGCCCACGTAGGAGGCATACACGCATTTGACCTGACGCGTCTTGAGCAACGGGCCCATACCGAAGTCGTCCACGCCGGCATTGTTGCCGACGATGGTCAAGCCCCTGGTGCCGGCTTCCAGCAGTGCGCCGATCAGGTTCTCGGGAATGCCACACAGACCGAAGCCGCCGGCGGCGATCGTCATGTTGTCGACCAGCAGCCCATCGAGGGCTTTCGCCGCGCTTGCGTACACCTTGTCCATTGCTGTGCCTTCCTGCAGGGAGAGTCAGCTGCCAAGGATACGACGGATTGGTGACGAGCTGCCTTGTGGGAACGCGTCGGCCCGATTTCACGCAAGAGAGCGGCCAATGCCATCAAGCCGCACAATTCAGCTGGCTATACTCGCCTCGTTGCTTTGGGGAGAGTGAAGTGGGGAGAGTGAAATGAAGTCGCACCGTCTGTTTATTGCCCTTGCCGCCTTCGGAATCGCCAGCATGAGCCACGCCGCCGTCTCGCCCGTCCTGGTGATCCATGGCGGCGCAGGCGTCATCAAGCGCGATATGACGCCGGCCAGGGAGAAGGCCATACGCGCCGCATTGACCTTGGCGCTGCACGATGGTTATGCCCAGCTCAAGGCCGGCAAGCCGGCGCTGGACGCGGTGACGGCCGCGATCACCGTGTTGGAGGACGATCCCAACTTCAACGCCGGCAGAGGCTCGGTATTCACTCACGACGGCAAGAACGAAATGGACGCCGCGATCATGGACGGCAACACGCTGGGCGCCGGCTCAGTCGCCGACGTGCAGCGGATCAAGAATCCCATTCTGCTGGCACGTGCCGTGATGGAGAAATCGTCGCACGTGATGCTGGCAGGCGAGGGGGCCGAAGCGTTTGCGCAAAGCATTGGCATGCCGCTGGTCGATCCTGCGTATTTCCGTACCGAGGAGCGCTGGCAGCAACTGCAGAAAGCATTGAAGGAAGACGCCGCGAAGCAGTCGCATGCAGACGTCGAGACGGCCAAACATTTCGGCACCGTAGGCGCGGTAGCACTGGATTCGCAAGGCCATCTCGCCGCAGGTACCTCCACCGGCGGCATGACCGACAAGCGCTGGGGTCGCATCGGCGATTCGCCGATCATCGGCGCCGGTACCTATGCGAACGCCGGTTGCGCAGTATCCGGCACCGGTTGGGGCGAGTTCTACATCCGCACGGTGGCCGCCCACGAAATCTGCATGAAGGTCACCCAGATGCGCGAGCCGATCAAACTCGCGGCCGCTGAAGTGATCAACCAGGAGATCCCGTCGATGGGCGGCAACGGCGGCGCCATCGCGCTGGATGCGGACGGCCATATCGCGATCCCGTTCAACACCGACGGCATGTACCGCGGCTGGATCGGCGCCGATGGTGTGCCGCATGTGGCGATCTACGGTGATGAAGACGATGGCATTGCGGAGCCGCCGGCGCCGGCGTCATCGGATAGCACCGGGCAACCCTGATGTACTCCCTCCCCTGCAAGCAGGGGAGGGCTGGGGTGGGGTCGCTCTTCGCGGAGAAGATCAAAAGCACCCCCTCCCAACCTCCCCCTGCAAACAGGGGGAGGAGCAAAGCGGATGGCTTCTTAGTATGCCTGCGCGAGATGTATGCGCCGAACACGACCTTACTGTTCCGGCCTCTCGCGCACCGGATGTTTGCTCAGCTTGCGTTGCAGGGTGCGGCGATGCATGCCGAGGCGGCGCGCTGTTTCGGAAATGTTGCCGTCGCATTCGGTCAGCACGCGCTGGATGTGTTCCCACTCCAGTCGGCGCAACGCCAGTGGCGCTTCGGGGGCATCGGGTGGATCGCTGTCGTCGGTATCGGCGTTGTCGCCATCGAGCAGCGCACGCACAACCGCATCGGCATCGACCGGCTTGGAAAGATAGTCGTGGGCACCACGCTTGATCGCCTCCACGGCCGTAGCGATCGAAGCGTAGCCCGTCAACAGCAGCACGCGCAGGTCAGGCACCAGTGCATGCAGCTCGGGAATCAGGCGCAGTCCATTTTCTTCGCCGAGCTTGAGATCCAGCACGCAGTAACGCGGCTGATGTCGGCGGGTGAGCGCGCGAGCCTCGTCGAAGTTGGTTGCCGTGATGACTTCAAAACCGCGCGAGGAGAGCGCACGCGCCAGCACGCGCACGAACGTGGCATCGTCGTCGACCAGCAGCAGCGGTCGCGCGGTGACGGTTTGCGGTAGCTCGGTCATCGCGAGGTGTCCTCGAAGTGGATCAGGGCCCATTCTTGCCGGATGCGGCATCGCTTGCACGTGTGGCGTCGTGTCGCATGCCGTTGCGATTCGCCGGCCTCAATGATCGGCGATCACAGCCAACGGCAGGCGTAGACACATTTCGGCACCATGCTCGGTATTGCCAGCGATCAGTTCGCCGTTCAGGCGTTCGGCGGTGGCCTCGGCCAACGCAAGCCCAATGCCAAGGCCAGTCTGCTTCTGCGACTGCCCGAGCAACGCCAGCTCGCCCGTGGTAGCAAAGCCGGGACCGTTATCGCGCACGCTCAGCTGCAGCCAGCCACCATCGCGCAGCACTTCCAGTGCTACAGCGTGGGAGTCGCGACTGGCCGAGGCGTCGGCGGCGTTGTTGAGCAGATTGATCAGTGCGTGACGCAAGCCAGGGGGCGTGCGCAGCACGGTTTGCGATGTGCTGTCGTCCATGCTCAGGGTTACTTCCGCCTCGGGCCGCAGCAACTGGAAGCGCTCCAGACAACCACGAATGAACTGCGCCACGTTGAGTCGTTCCGGCTCCTGCGATAGCTGGGTCTTGCCGAAGGCCACCATCTCGCGCAGGATCGTGCGGCAGCGATCCACCTGGCCTTCGAGCAGCTTCAGATCCTCAGCCAGCAACACATCGCCGGCATGGTCGCGGCGCAGTTCGGGTAGCAGTGTGCGCATGGTCGACAACGGCGTATTGAGCTCGTGGGCGGCGCCGGCAGCCTGGGTGGCGATTGCCAGAATGCCTTCGTCGCGCAGAGCACGCTCGCGCACACGCTGCACTTCAAGCTGCTGTCCACGTAGCGCGTGGGCCAGGCGATTGATGAAGAAGCCCAGCAGCAGCGCGCTGATGACGAAGTTCACGCCCATGCCCGCGACGTGCAGCGAAAAACCACCGTGCGACTCGTCGTGCATCGGCATCGGCAGCGGCACATGCCAGTACAGCAGCACCAGATAGGCGATACCGGCCAGCGCGGAAACCGCCAGGATCGAGCGTACCGACAAGGCCGCTGCACTAAGCGCAATAGGCACCAGCAACAGGGTGATGAACGGATTACTGGCGCCGCCCGTGAAATACAGCAGGTAGCCCAGCACCAGCGTATCGACGGCGATATGGGTGATGGTTTCCCACTCGCGCACCGGCCACGGCTGGCTGAGCCGCCACGCCGCAAACACCGAAAATACGGCGAGCAGGCCGATCCCGACGAGCAATGGCAGCACCGGTATCCCCAGCTGCATCCACCAGGCGCACACCAGTACGGCCACGCTTTGTCCGGCAATCGCGCACAGCCTGAGCCACGCCAGTGTGCGCGCCAGGGCGAAGGGGCCAATGCGTTGGGGCGGTCGGTGCGGCATGGCGAATCCGGCTTGCTCGCTCAGAACCTGGGTTACATCCGGCGCGCATGACGCAGCGGATGTATCCCAGTGCAACGATTGATCTCAATGCAGGGGCGGTGTGTCGAACTCCTCACTGCGTACGGCCGGCAGCGGATTATGACTGGCCGCTGCATCGGCATGACCGGTCGACAACTTTTTCATCAGCGGCAGCATCACCAGCGCGACGCCCGTGCAGGCCAGACCGACGAAGCCCAGGATGTTGAACAGATGGGTGTAGATCACCAGCGACTGGACCGGATCGGTGATGTTGTCCGGAATGTGCGCGCCATTGGCCACCACGCTACCGAGGTATTGCGAGATGCCGACCGCCACGAAGTAGGCGCCCATCATGAAGCCGCCCATGCGCGAAGGCACGTAGCGCGCAATCATCGCCAGTCCGAGGCCGCTGACCAGCAGTTCGCCGAGCGAATACAGGCCGTAGCCCCACACCATGATCCACGATGAAACCTGGCCGTTGACTGCGCCCAACGCGCCGACGCCATAGATGAAGAAGCCCAGCGCGACGGCGGCAAAACCAAAAGCGAACTTCGTCGCCACCGAGGGATCTTTACCGAGCCGGC
>Ga0302314_10011864_pt1 | contig 15150 bp, 22 predicted proteins | sample III_Palsa_N2_3_FD_200533 | JGI IMG/M metagenome (GOLD analysis project Ga0302314, IMG submission 200533) | Peat permafrost microbial communities from Stordalen Mire near Abisko, Sweden - III_Palsa_N2_3 | ecosystem: Environmental > Terrestrial > Soil > Palsa > Peat permafrost | place: Sweden...
GGGTATATCTAACATACCGCAGAGGTCCATACAGCGCTGATCGAACCTGCGGCAGCCAGGAGGCGGCCTAGGGCCGACAGGGGTCAGACCCAGCAGGACGCCCGCGACAGCACTCAGCGGTAATCTCACTTTTGCATCGTGGTTTGGGTGGGTTTCCTCGCGGCTGGGAGGCGCGGGACGGGGAGGGGCCGGCTCTCGCGGCTTCGTGCGGGATGGCGGATCATTTTCCGTGCTATGGCACGGAAAATGATCCGCCATCATGCATTCCTTGTCTTGCGCGCCCTGCCGGGGCGGGCAGGACGGGTCCGTCCGCCGCGGCCGGCGTCTTGTCGTGCGCGGCACCGCGGCTTGAGCAAAGTGGCACGAGCGGGCAGGCGCAGCATGTGAAGCACTGGCATCAGGCAGCAAGCAGCCATCAGCAGCTCGCAGGCTTACTGGAGAGCGTCGTGGAACCGCTGCGGCTCGTTGCGGTGGTCCTCGGGCCCGGCTTTCTTGGCCAGGGCCTCAAGGACGGCGGTCACGGCGGCGGCGCATTCCGGGGTCAGGTCGCCGCGGATCACCCGGCGCCGCTGAACGTGGTCGCGACCTGCAGGTACCGGTCGAGGAACCCGTCGCGATCCTCGTCGGGGTGGCCGGCTTCCCACTGGGCCAGGGCGTGGGCGGTGATCATCCATTTAGGAGGTTTATCACCCAGTTGGAGAGGACGACCGGTCCCGCGCGATCCGGGACCGCACCCCGACGTATCCGGTCGCCGGGCGGCGAGTTCTGGGTGCTGATCGAGCCCGGCATCGGCGGCGGCCTTTTCGACCAGGGCATGCAGTTGGCGAAGCTGCTGGTAAGGCTCCGAAGTCCGGCTGCCGAGGTTAATTCGCTGCGTCATAGAGGTCCACGCTAGCCGCAGCCGGGCGCCGGTGGCCTGCCCCCTCGGTCACGTACGGGTGGTATCCGCCTATGATCGCGGAACATGAAGAGCGAGTTCTTCCGTGATCTGGGCTCTCCGTGCCGCTGACCTGCTGCGGGACCGCCTGCCGGATCACCGCGCGGCCCTCAGTTCCGTCACTGTTCCGCCAGACTCTACGGAACGCAGCCGGAACAGCGTTGCGTCGACCGCCCGGCGCCCTGCTCGAAGGTCTCATCGGTCACGTGGCCGTAGACGCGGAACGTGACCGGGAGCGCCTTCTTGCTGTGCCCGAGGAACTCGGTCACGCCCACCGGCGACACCCCGGCGTCCTGAAGGGTCGTCGAGTAAAAGTGGCGCAGGTTGTGCATGCCCATCCCGTCGCTGTCCCCGTGGAACCACCGGGGAACCCGCTTCCCGTCCGGGACGGCGATCAGCCCGGCCCGCATCAGTGCGGGCTTCCAGATGCTGTCGGTCATCTGGTGCGCCGTTACGTGCAGTCCGTGCCTCCGCCGGTCGTTCCCATGCCAGCGGAACAGGATGCGGCAGGAATGCGGGTCGTCGGCGAGCGTGCCGTCCTCGTTCATCCACGGGAGTTCGTACGGCTGGGACGGGTAATCCTGGATGTGCGCCTGGATGATCGCGGCCAAGCCGCGGGCCAGCGGCGCCGTGCGCGTACGGCCTTCCTTGGGGAGCTTGAAGACGTGCCTGCCGCCGGAGTAGAGCACCTGGCGCCGGATATGCACCTTCATCGCGTCGAAGTCGAAGTCCTCCTCGGCGAGCGCCGGCGCCTCACCCTGCCGCAGCCCCAGCGCCGCGGCGGCTGACACGACAGGCCGGTACGGCGCGGGTACCTCGTCGTGGACAAGCCATATCCGTGCCGCGGTCCACGGTTCGCGCTCGGCGAGTTCCGGCTTGGGTGGCGTGATCACGGGCGATCTTGCGGGGTTGTCGCGCCGCAGCCCGTCCGCGACGGCGAGGTCGAAGGTCCCGGCCACAATCAGGTAGGACGTCGTCGTCATCGCCGAGGGTCTTATCCGCAGGCTTACGCCCGAACAGCTCACCGACCTCGGCACGCGCCTCCTGGTCGCAGGCTCATGACCGAACCGAGGGAACACAACCCAGAGACATGACCACCACTAGGAGGGCTACGTGACCAGCGGAACCACCATGGCCAGCGGAACAAACATGACCACCCGAACAACATGACCACCCGAACAAACGACGGTCACGCGGACGCGCCCACGCTCAGGACCGGCCGCGACGGGCGGCGCTACAGGGCCAGCGCGCCCTCACCGGCGGAACGCGCCCGCGCCCGGCGGCTCGCCCACAAACTCGTCTGCGAGCTCGGTCTCTCCATCCGGGCGGCACAGGCGCTCATGGCCGCAGAGCACGGCGTCCGGAGATCCCGCGGCGCCGTCTGGGAAGACGTAGCGTACTACGAGTGCCCGGCCTGCGCGAACCGGAACGCGGACACGCGGACACCGCACGAACCCATGGCCGCACGAACCCCCGGTTAGAGGGAACCTGTGACCGGGGGAACCCTGACCGTGCGAACGCCATGGCCATGCGAACGAGAGGGCGCCCCGGCCGCGCAAACCCCTGACCGGGGGGACCCTCGCGGTTGAATTAGGGCCATGGTGCACGCCACTTTCCGGGAGGGCCATGGTGTATGTAGAAAAAACGACTCGCCGCACCGTCACTGCCGACCTAGCCGAGATGCTCGCCACCGCCCGGCGCCGCCTCGGCTGGACACTGCGGGAGGCGGCCCAGAACGTCGGGGTGTCGACGGGCACCATCGAGCATCTGGAGAAGGCACGCCGCGCGCCCAGCACCGTGGTCGCCAGGAACATCGCCTGCGCCTACCAGCTCAGCCCCAGTGAGGCCGACATGCTTTTCGCCGAGGCCGTCGCAGGCGCTGGGAAGGACTCGCCCTTCGTGTACGCCAAGCAGTCACGCCGCGGCGGTCGTCCATGGGCCGGGCCTGAGCGGCAGTCATCCATGGTGCAAGGCGGCCCGAGACTTGAGCGCGCCGCGCTGACCCCATAGCGCGGCCGGTTCGGCGTGACCCCATAGCTGCGACCGTGGCCGAGCGGCGGCAGGCTGGCGCTCGTGAGCGCGGTGACGGGCCAGTACACGGGTAACGCTGCCAACTACACGTGTAGCCGATTCCCGGCTGGCCCAGACCGTGCGCCCGATATCGCCGCGCGGCTGTCCGTATCGGTCCGCACTTACCGCAGAAAGTGATGCATTTATGCGCGCGGGTAGAGTGAATAGTAAACAGGTAAGTTGCCCCCGATTCCGCCGGATAACTCTGCCTGCTTTTCTCCGACAGGAGACCCGGACCATGGGCACGGTTCACGCGATCCGCGACAGCGAGACAGCCCGCGCGGCCGGATGAAGGCGCCGGGCGTCAGCGGCACGAACTACAGCGGCAACTACGGCCGGATGACGATGGACATGGACACGGTGGCCGCGCTGGTCGAGATGGCCGAGCGCGCCTGCCTAGATCCGTGACGCGATTCGCGTCACGGGCAATGCAGTACAACCGAAGAGAGATGAACGGCCGTGGGCAAGCCCCAGGTAGTCATCGTCCGCCAGAGGCGGCCAGTCTCGGCGTGGCTCACGGCGGTCAGCGAGTAGCCGATGATCGCGGCGAATTCGTCCTGCTTCAGCCCAGCAGCCCGCCGCCTGGCGGCGAGCGCGGCGGACAGCCTCCCGGCGGTGTCCGGGTCGCCGCCCGCGACGCGCGACCGGGCGTTGGGACTCGGCCCCGGCACGAGGACACCGGACCCGACAAGCAGGCTCAGCGCCTTGCGGCAGGTGAGCGTCGAGAATCCCGTTAGCCGGGCGAGCGCCGCCCCGCTCGGCGCAGGGCCTCCCGGCTTCAGCGTGCCGTCCTCGATCTGCGCGCGGACGGCATCGGCCGCCTGCACGTACTTGGGGACGGTCATGACGCGGCCGTATCCGCCTTGACTGGCACCCACCTGATCCGGCCCGCTGCCCCGACCCTCGCCCGCCACCTCGGCCCGGTGGGGTAGTAGCCGTCCGTCAGGGTGCGCATCCCGAGCTCCGTCGCGGCCTCCTCGACCAGCGCCGAGCTCGCCTGCCCGCTCCGCAGTAGTTCCGCGGCGGCCCGCCGGGCTTCCCGCTCGTCGCCGCTGACCCCGCGGGCTCCCTGCTCCGGGCCGTCCGCCTGCCACAGGAATACAGCGCTCACATCCGTGTCCCGAGGTCACGCGGGACTGGCTTCACGGCGTAATCCGCGGCGATCCCCCAGCCCAGCCCGTCAGGGTCCGCGGCCTCGATCCACTCGCCCAGCCCGTCGAGGCGCTTAGCCCGCCACTTGCCGCCGGAGACCTCGATCTCGTACGCGTCGCCCCAGTGGAACCGGAGCGCATCGAGCGCCGACTCCTTCCAGGGCTTCAGGCCGTCTTCCGCCTGCTCCGTCCCGTCCCCCACCGTGTCTCCAGTTCCGCGTGTGCCAACGTTCCGGCCAGCCTGCTGCTACGCGGGGTACGGTGGGAATGGTGACGTGGTGACCGGGTCCGACGCGGTCACCAGGTCACCAGTCACCACTCCGAGTCGATTGGCACGCGACATGGGGGACTTCACCGGCGTCGTCCGTCGGTACATGGCCGAGCGCGGCATGTCCGTGCGCGCCACGGCCCGCGAGGCGGGCTACTCCGACCACACGCTCCTGTCCAAGGTGCTCAACGGGCACAAGCCTGCGACGCCCTGGCTGGCCGCGCGCCTTGACGACGTGCTCGGCGCTGGCGGCGAGATCAAGGCTGCGATGTCCCCTACGGAAGCGCCGCCCGCGCCCCGCCGAGGCCGGGGCGCCGCGAGTGAAGCGCTGGACGTCATGACCTGGATAACCGGGACCAACGCGAGCGACGACGCGATCGGGGAGCTGGCCAGGACCGCGGGGTACCTGGCAGAGGCGCACGCACGGATGCCGGCGGCGAAGATCCTCCCCGAGGTCCTGGGGCTGCACCGGGCAGTCAACACGGTCCTTCGCGGCGGCCGGCAGCGGCTGAGCCAGACACGGGAGCTGCTGCGGACCGACTCGGCCCTCCTGGCGCACGCCTGCCTGCTCCTCGGCGACCTCGGGCAGTACGAGACCGCCCGCGCGTACGGCAGCGCCGCGCTGCTGTGCGCCCAGGAGTGCGAGGCCGACGAGGGCCTCGCCTGGACGGCCATGGCCAAGACCGCCCGGTGGCAGGAGCGCTTCGCGGAGGCCGCCGGGCTGGCGGCACGCGGCTTCGAGGCCAGCGGGCAGTCCCCCGTCAGGGCAGAGCTGGCCTACCGGGAGGCGAACGCGATGGCCTGTTCGGCGACGCCCCGAGGGCGCGGACCGCGCTCCAGAGGGCCGACCGGGATGCCGAGGGCCTAGACGACGCCGGCACCTCGGCGTGGTCATTCTCGCGGGGGCGCCAGGCGATCTTCACCCTGTCCGTCTGCGTTCACACCGGCGACCCGGACGGGGCACTGCGCGCCGCAGACGCGGCAGATGCCTACTGGGATGCGGGCGGCGGGAGGATAACGGCCACCTGGGCGCAGGTCCGGGCCGGGGCCACCATGGCGCACCTGCTGAAGGGATCACTCGACGGCGCGGCGGCCCAGCTCGCCGCAGTGCTGAAGCTGCCCCCGGACCAGCGCATCCGCACCGTCACCGGCTACCTAGACGAGGTCAGCGGGATGCTGGGAGCGCGGCGCTTTGTCGGCAGCTTGCTCGCCGCCGGGCTCATGGAGCAGATCAGCGAGTTCTGCTCATCCGCCGCGACCACAGGAAAGGACGCATGAGCCCGCTTCCCGTCCAGTTCGCGGACCGGTGGGGAGGCCGCCGCGCCCGGGCGTCGTACGACGACGCAGTGTGCTGGCACCTGCTGCTCGGCGGACACGCCGGGGTCCGCACGATGGCCACGGGCGCGCAGCAGCGGCTAGCGCGCTTCGGCGGACTGCACATGACGCCGCCGCAGTGGCTCCACGTGACCGTCTTGCGCGCGGGGACCACCGGGCAAGTGACGCGGGGCGACATCGACCAGATGCTCGCCAGCGCGCGGAGCGCACTCGCTGATACCCCGCCCGTCACCGTGAGGCTGGAACAGGTCCTCTACCACCCGGAAGCCATCGCTCTCGGCGTGTCCCCCGCGGGCGTGCTGGCGCCCGTCCTTGCGGCGGCGCGGGCCGCGAGGCCCGAGGCCCTCGGCGCGGATGGCCGCGAGGAGAACTGGGCGCCGCACCTGACGCTCTGCTACAGCACGGGCGAGCAGCCGGCGGCGCCCGTTATCGCGGAACTCGGCAGGGCGCTCCCCGCCTGTGAGGTCACGATCGACACGATGAGCCTCGTAGTGCAAGAGGGGCCTGAGCGGCTGTGGAACTGGCGTATCGCCGGGACAGTGCGCCTGCTCGGCGGACCCGCCATCGAACCCTGACGCCGGGACTGCCCCATACGCGGACGTGCCCATCACCATGTCGTTCTCGATCTGGCCCATGACCTTCAGGCACCAGCGCAGGATGGCGTTCGAGCTGATGCCGGGCGGGATGGACTTCGCGTCGACCCGCTGCGTGGCCAGCGGCCGGAAGGACGCGGTGGTCTACTGCAACCGGGCCACCATCCCGGAGGTCCGTGTCGGCACCGGCACGCAGGTCCTCGGTGTCGACTACTTCCTGTGGGTCGCGACCCTGGACGGCACGCTGGTGACGCCCGGCCCGGTGCACCTGGCCGCGCCGCCGTACACTTACCCAGGCGTCGTCGCGTGCCAGATCCGGGGCGCTGGCCTCACCGGTGGCGACTGGGACCAGTCCCTCGTCTTCGAGAGCAAGATATGGGTCTCCCTCCCGCCCGTGCCGGTGCCGGTGCCCGTGCCGCGGGTGAGCCGGGCGCAGGCGGAGACCGCCGTCGCGGGCATCCTCAAGAACCTGGCGGTGCTGACCAAGGCGGCGGGCCAGCTGCCGGCCTGAGCTACGGCGCGACTGCGAACGAGCGGAGCACCTGTTCCTCGGCCAGAGCCACCGGCACCCCGCCGATCAGCAGCAGGCCGCGCGTCCGGACCGCGATCTCACCGGAGAAGATGACCATCGCGCCGAGGAACTGCCGGGTCGCGCCGAGCGGGGCGAGTACCGCGCCGAGCGGCTCGCTGGTCATGCACAGGTTGCGCAGCGCTGCCGCGTCGGGGATGCGGTAGGGGAGATAGACGGCGGTCACCCGGGCGACGTCCCGGCCGCTGCCGGTCCGGAGCGCCCCGCAGCGGCGGATGCCCTGGACGCCGGGCTTCGCACGGAGCGGGCCGCGCTCGGCGGCGGTCAGGGACCAGACCGGTGACGGGCCGTCCGCGCGGAAGGTGATCTTCTCACCGGACAGCCGGGCGGCCAGGTCGGTGAACAGCTCGCCGCCGTCGAGGGCGGCGGCGATGCCGGCGCCGGGCAGCGGGGTGATGGCGGTGTCGAGGCTCACGGTGTCCCCCCGGTCTCGTTGTTCGCGGGAGGACCGGGCGGGTGCGCTGTGTCACGGCGGTACCGGTGATGGCCGGTCCCGCCCGGTCCTGACCCGTACAGATTCGCCCCTTTCACGGGGAGTTGTCAAGCGACTACCAGGAGGAGTTGATTGCGGTGAAACCTCCACTTCGGTGGGATGAACCGGCCGGGGCGCTTTCCGTGGAAAGATGCGCGCCCCGGCCGGGGCTATGTGGTTGTGCGTTATGCCGCCTGGGCGTCCTCGTCGCCCTGGTCCTCGTCGGGCTGGTGGCCGTTCGACTCGGCGTTTACGCGGTCGCGCACCTTGGCGGCCTCGGCACGGGTCAATCCGAACCGCGTTTCAAGCTGCCTGCCCGACCACGGGTTCCCGGCCGCGAGCGTGGCCCGGTAGGAGGCGACCGCCGCACTCTCGGCGCTGTCCGGGAGAGGCGACCAAGGTGCGTCAGGTCCGCTCTGCGAAGCCTCGGCGGACACGCTGGCCTGTGCCTTGATCCACCGTTCGAGGAGGAAGCAGGCCAGGAAGAACGATCCGGCTGGGACACCGGCCCAGGTGGCGGCGAGCCATCCGTAGCGGATGCCCGACTCAACGTTGGCGAATACCGACGCGGCGACACCGGGGCCGACGCCGAGCCACCCCATCCACTCTGTTCCGGGCGTGGTCGTGAGCAGCACGACAGACCCGACAACGATCAGGCCGTCAACGCCGAACGGCATCAGCCGGGCCACGATGACGGCCTGATGGAGCGCCAGTGTCAGCGACTCGATGTGGTCATAGGAGATGATTCCGGCCACGGCGGCGACGGCGGCGAGCGCCAGGCCGCACACGAGACGCGCCCAGTTTGCGCGGAGCCAGCGCCACATCATGCGATCCTCTCCGGGGACAGCCACGGGCGGCATCCTGCTGTCCGGCGATCAGCCAGCCGAGCACCGCGCACGCGCCCAGCTCGGCGGCCAGGGCGAGCACGGGCAGCGGGACGGCGACCGCTTACCCGGCGGCCAGCGGGACCGTGACATGCCAGCCGGACAGCAGCACGAGGACGGCGAGGATGACCGCGGCGGCCTTCACGACGCGCCGTCCTGGCGCGGCTCGGCCCCGTGGTCGGCGTCGAGGAACTCGGCGACCGGATCGGCGCGCGGCACGTGCCGCCAGCGCGGAGCGCCGTTGTACGGGTCGATGGTCGGGACGATCGGGCCGCCGCACTGCACGCAGCGCGCGTGCTGGCCCTCGTCCGGCTGCCCGGCCGCCCCGGCGGCGTGACCGCGGGCGATCAGCCCGGCGATCACCGCGCATGTCTGCGGCTCGAAGCCGGCCAGCCAGCGGATGATCCGGGCGTCGTACTTGCCGGGCGTGACCCCGGTGCGGTCGCAGGCATCGAGCATCATCGCCTCGCCGCTCGCCTGCATCACGCCCCTGGGGCCGTCCCGCATCGCCTCGTAGACCGCGCGGACGGCCAGGTGGGTGCGGGCCTGGTCTTCACTGTCGAATGGCCCGAGGGGGCTGCTGTAGCGGCAGGGGCCAGGGATTAGGGTCATCTCACGATCTCCGATCGGTAGTGCGGTTTGGGGATCGAGGCCCGTCGCGGTGTTAGGCGCACCGCGGCGGGCCGCGTGGGTTACGGGAATGGCTGAGCCCGGGAGTCCGGACGCAGCCGGAGTCAGTTCCGCCTCAGTTCCGTCCGGGGACGGCAGGAGGTGTCAATCGATGGCAATCGGCGACAGGCAAACTTGCAGGTCAGCGGCACACACAGGACATCGCCGCAGGTAGAGGGGATAGCAGAACATGAAGAGCGAGATCATCCGCGTGCGCACCGGCGGGCGGGAAACCGTGCGCGACATCACCGGCGAGTGTGCCGAGTTCGCCAGCGACGCCTCCGGCGGCGGGGACGGCCTCCTGCACGTGTTCGTGCCGCATGCGACCGCGGGTGTCGCCCTGATCGAGCTCGGCTCGGGCAGCGACGACGACCTGCTCGCCGCGCTGCGCGACCTGCTCCCGGCCGACGACAGGTGGCGGCACGCCCACGGTTCGGCGGGACACGGCCGGTCGCACGTGCTTCCGGCGTTCATCGCGCCGTACGCGAGCGTGCCCGTCCTTGGCGGCCGGCTCGCGCTCGGCACCTGGCAGTCGATCGCGCTGGTGGACGTCAACGCGGACAATCCGGACAGGCAGGTCCGCCTGTCCTTCCTCGGCTAGCATCAGCGCCCGCTCCGGGCCGTTTCGCCGTCACCCGTCCGCGGCGCATGACGCTCAACGAGATCCTCGTGCGGCCAACGGCACAGCCCTAACTCACTTAACGTGAGCGGATCCGACCTCGATAGGCCGCCCGGCCCCGGCCCGCCGATACTTGCCGTATGACGGTCACAGACGAAATCGCTGGGCAGCTCAAGCGCAGCGGCTACGCGATCATCCCCGGGCTCATGAGCCCGCAGGATCTGGCCGCGGCCAGGACGGAACTCGGCGCGCTGCTTGACGCCGCCGAGTGGGGCTCCGGCTTCGACGGCACGAGGACCAAGCGGGCCTGCGAGGCCCACACCCTCAGCGCCAGCCACGCGCAGGTCCGCCAGCTCCCGCAGCGCCTACAGGAACTCCTCGGCTTCAACCAGCCGACCTCCTACCTCGGCTTCGTCAACGGGCGGCATCCCCGCGACTGGCTAATGAACGACCAGTCCCGGTGACCGGTAAATGCGGCCCATGGCGGCTAGGATCTGCGTCGTGGGCGAGCTTTATCCGGCGACCAGGCCGTATGCGCAGGGGATGCTTGAGGTCGGCGACGGGAACCAGGTGTACTGGGAGACCTGCGGCAACCCGGACGGCAAGCCCGCCGCCATCGTGCATGGTGGCCCCGGTTCGGGCTGTCGGCCCGGCCAGGGGCGGATATTCGACCCTGAGCGCTACCGGCTCGTGCTGTTCGACCAGCGCGGCTGCGGGCGGAGCAGGCCGCACGCCAGCGACCCGGCCACCGACATGCGCCACAACACGACCGCGCACCTGATCGCGGACATGGAACTGCTGCGCGGGCACCTGGGCATCGACCGGTGGCTGCTGTTCGGGTACTCCTGGGGCTCGACGCTGAGCCTCGCCTATGCCGAGCGGTATCCCGGGCGAGTGAGCGAGATCGTCCTCTCCAGCGTCACCACGACCCGGCGCGCCGAGATCGACTGGCTCTACCGGGGTGCCGGCCGGTTCTTCCCCGAGCAGTGGGAGCGGTTCGCCGCGGGTGCGCCAGGCACGCCGCGCGACGGGGACATCGTGGCCGCCTACGCGCGCTTGGCCGAGGATCCTGACCCGGCGGTGCGGGAGAAGGCCACGGCCGACTGGTGCGCGTGGGAGGACGCGGTGCTCTCTGGCGAGACGAAGGGTCAGTCCATCTACGCGGCCCGCCCGACGGCGGCCAGGCTGGCCTTCGTGCGGATCTGCTCGCGCTACTTCGCCAACGGCGCGTGGCTGGAGGACGGTGTTCTGCTGCGGGAGGCACACCGGCTGGCCGGGATCCCCGGCGTGCTTGTCCATGGCCGACTGGACATGGGAGGCCCGCTTGACACCGCGTGGCAGCTGGCCCGCGCCTGGCCGGGCGCCGAGCTTACGGTGATCGAGGACGCCGGCCACCTGGGCAACGAGGCCGAGACCAGCCTCGTCGTGGACACGCTCAACCGGTTCGCGGTGCGGTAGCCGCGAGTCCCGGATCGTGGTCGGCACGGATGGTTAACTGATCACCAGTCAGGCAGCAGGCTCACCGACCGAGAGGATTGCGACTATGGCTGAGGCCCGGCCGCCGTTCCCGCCCTTTGACCTGCCCGCGGCGCTCAAGAAGGTACAGGCCGCCGAGGACGCGTGGAACACCCGCGATCCCGAGCGGGTGTCGCTGGCCTACACGCCCGACTCGATCTGGCGTAATCGCGACACCTTCCTCGCCGGCCGGCAGGCGATCGTCGAGTTCCTCACCGCCAAGTGGCAGCGGGAGCTTGACTACGCCCTGCGCAAGGGGTTGTGGGGCTTTCGCGGCAATCGCATCGCCGTTCGCTTCCAGTATGAGTCGCACGACGACCGGGGCCAGTGGTGGCGCAGCTACGGCAACGAACTGTGGGAGTTCGACGAGAACGGGCTCATGAGCCGCCGCGAGGCTTCCATCAACGACGTCCGTATCGACGAGGCAGACCGTCGTATCTTCGGGCCGCGGCCCGAAGCCGAACACGGCCTCGACTTCCCCATCTGGTGATTCTACTCAGCCGACGCGGGCGATGCCGGTGATCATCCAGCCCTCGCGGGTCGGCGTCGCGGTGACTTCCTCCCGGCCGGGGCGGCAGATTCTGGCATCCCCGATCCCGGGCGGCACCAGTTCCAGAGGGCCGAAGAAGGTGGCGAAATCCTCCGGCGAATGCTGGTACAGCTTCGAAGGTCCCTCGCCGCTGTACATGCGGAAGAACTTCTCCGCCGCCTTGCCGGAGGCGATGCCCATCGTGAGGATCAGGTAGCTGCCGGGTGCCAGCGCCTCGGCGTACCTGGCCACCAGGTCACGTGCGGGCTGGGGCGCGAAGAAGTGCAGCAGCGAGCCCATGATCAGGCAGGCGGGCTCGGTCAGGTCGATGCCCCCCGCCACGGCGTGCAGAATCGTGTCCGCATCCCGGACGTCTCCGTCCACCACCGTCACGCCCTTGTTCCCGTGGGCGGCGAGCGCGTCGAGGTGGTTGAGCACCACCGCGTCGTTGTCCACGTAGGCCACCCGCGCGCCTGGCGCGACTTCGCGGGCGGTCTCGTGCGTGCTCGGCGAGGTCGGCATGCCCGCGCCCAAGTCGATGAACTGGCGGATTCCCTGATTCGCCGCCCACGTGACGGCCAGGCGCAGGTACGTCTTGTTCTCCCGGAGGGTCACCGGGGTTGACGGGACCAGTTTGACCAGCTGCGCTCCGAGTTCCCTGTCCGCGGCGAAGTTGTCCTTGCCGCCAAGGAAATAGTCGTAGACGCGCGCGATGCTCGGAATGCTCGGGTCGAAGTCCGCCACGGCAAGATCCTAGCCGGAATCGTTTGCATATGAGCCAGACCGGGCACTATATGGGGTTCTGCCCATACAGGTCCGCTCGACGGTCAGCGAGGTAGGTTCCCGCCGATTCGCGGGGGAGGTCGGCGACGAGCAGTTGCTCGCCAAGCGCGGTGGCCTGGGCGAGCACCTCGCCGCCCGGCCCGCAGATCACGCTCAGCCCGTTGTACTCAAACAGGCCGTCGGCACCGCAGTAGTTCGCATAGACGATGCCGCAGCCGTTCTCGCAGGCTCGCGCCCGAACGAGGAACTGCGGTACTTCCTCGTAGCCGGTCATGTTCGCGGTCGGCACGAGCACGGCTCGGGCTCCATCGACCGCGAGATGGCGCACGGCCTCGGGGAATTCGACGTCGTAGCAGATCAGCATCCCGACGCGGGAGCCGTCGAAGTCGAACGCGGTCGGCGGCTCGGTGTTCGGGACAAACAGGCTCCTGTCCACGGCGCCGAAGAGGTGCACCTTGCGGTGGTGCCCGCGGACGGCGCCGTCGGGGCCGACGAGCGTCGCCGCGTTGTACGCGCCACCGCTGGCGGCGCGTTCCGGGTACCCGTAGACGATCGCGAGGCGGTGGCGCCGTGCGATCCGGGCGACAGCGGCCTCGGTCGGCCCGCCGACGTCCTCGGCTAGGCGCAGCACCTGGTCGGGAGCGAGGCCGTAACCGGAGGTGAACATCTCGGGCGTGACGAGCACCTCGACCCGCTGCCCGGCGGCCAGCGCACAGATCTCGTCGAGCCGGCGCAGGTTTCCTGTGACGTCGAGCGGCCCTGGCCGGCATTGCCACGCGGCTACCCGCGTCGTCGTGCTCATCAGTTTCCCAGCTCGACGGGGGCCAGCCGGTCGAAGAGGTCGCCCGGGCCCGGGTTCTCCGGATGGGAACCCCCGCCGAAGTGCGTCATTACCCCCCAGACGGCGTTGAGCGCCGTCTGCGCGGCGCCCTCCGCCCACGCGGGCGTGAAGGAGACGTCGTCGCCGGCGATGAAGATGCCCCGCTCGGCGGCCGGCAGCCCGCCCTGCATGAAATGCCGGTACATGCGATGGTTGTAGCGGTAGTGCCCGGGCAGAGCCCCCTTGAACGCACCGAGGAAGTTCGGGTCGTCCTCCCACGAAACCGTCACCGGGTCACCCACGATGTGGCTCGCGATGTCGAGGCCAGGATAGATCTTGCCGAGGGCATCGAGCGAGAGCCTGACGCGCTGATCGACGTCGTAGGGCAGCACCTTCAGCGCGTCGGACATCCAGGAGTAGGTCAGGCAGATGACCGCGGGCCTGTCGGGGCCGTTGTCGAACAGGTACGTACCGCGGGTGAGCCGATCGGTGAGGGTCATGCCCATCAGCGGGCGGCCGGTGGCGGGGTCGATGTCCTTCCAGAACGGCCGGTCGACCATCACGAAGGTCTTGGATGCCTGCATGTAGCGGGTGCGGTCGAGCGCCATCCAGAGCTCCTGTGCGAAGAGGCTCTCGTCGCACTCGATATTGGTCGTGAGGAGCCAGCTCTGGCAGGTGGCGAGCACCGCATCGTGCGTCCGGCTCGTGCCCCAGCGGTCGCGGACGCTGAACGCGTCGCCGTCGCGCCGATGGATGGCCGTGACGCCTGGCCGCGGTACGCCTCCGTGGAGGCTCGCGAGAGTGGTGCCCGCGGGCCAGGGGCTGCGCTCGCTGGCGGGAAGAGTCCACAGTCCCCGGGGCAGCTGCTCAACGCCGCCGAGTATCAGCCGCTGGTCGGTGTCGCAGTTCGTGACGACGACACGCAGGATCTCAAGCATCGAGTTCGGGAAGTCGGAATCCCAGCCTCCGGTGCCGAAGCCGGCCAGCCCGAACATCTCCCGATAGCGGAATGGCAGCTTCGAGAATGCCTGGGATGTGGCGATGAAGTCGTAGAAGGTCCGGCCATCCCACAGCGGCACAAGCTCATCCCACAGCCGCTTCAACGTGGCGACGTCGCGCGCCCGGATGGCGCTGCGCAGGTCGGAGAAACCGATCTCCTCAAGTGCCTCGTCCCAGGCCCGTGCGACCTCGGTGAACTCCGGTGGCAGCTCGCTGAGGTCGCGGCCGTGGACGGTCTGTCCCGCGACATCGATGACGGTAATTCCCGCGGCCTCGGTGAGCGGGTTGGGGAACGGTGCGCTTGCGAGCCCGAGGCGATCCGCGTAGTGGAAGAAGGACGTACCTGAGACGGGGAACCGCATCCCGCCTAGCTCGGCGATGACCCGGTCCGCGCCTTCGAACTGGTGCGAGCGAAGGCGCCCGCCGATCCGCGCGGCCTCGTAGACGACCGGCCGCAGCCCGAGCTCCATGAGCTCATAGGCGGCCACCATCCCGGCGAGCCCGGCGCCCACGATGGCGACCGTGGCCCCGTGCGCCGCCCGGGGGAGCCGGCCGAGACCCGCGGGATGGCGCAGCCAGTCGTCGTAGGCGAAGGGAAAATCGGGGCCGAAGATGGTAAGCGGACCCGGCGGGGATTCACTCATGCGTCGATGCTACGGGTGAACGAGCCATCGTCAGCCGACGCGGAGGACGAGAGCCTGCTGTCCGGCGCCGGCGTGGCCGGAGTAGTAGCCGGCCACGATCACATTCCCCGCCGAGGAGGCGGAGACGGAGTTGAGCACGTTCGGTTCGCCCTTCGGGCCGAAGTGCGGCAGCGCAACCTGCCGCCAGGAGGTTCCGTTCCAGTGCAGCAGCAGCGCCTGCGGCTTGCCACTCGGGCCGTCGGTGTAGGAGCCGACGGCCCAGGCGTCGCGCGG
>Ga0302314_10011865_pt1 | contig 15150 bp, 15 predicted proteins | sample III_Palsa_N2_3_FD_200533 | JGI IMG/M metagenome (GOLD analysis project Ga0302314, IMG submission 200533) | Peat permafrost microbial communities from Stordalen Mire near Abisko, Sweden - III_Palsa_N2_3 | ecosystem: Environmental > Terrestrial > Soil > Palsa > Peat permafrost | place: Sweden...
CATGGCGCGCCGCGAACTGCGGTTCGCGGCGAAGGAGAACATCGCGACCTTCAACCTGGTCGTCACCATCCCCGAACTCGCCGGTCGGATGGCGTGGAAGGGCGAGATGGAGCGCGAGCGCGCCAGGGAACTGATGAGCGATCTGATCAGCTCGAGCCTCGAGGCGTTCGCACCATCACGGGCGGCGCCAAGGCGACCCGCGGGCCTTTAGGCCGGCGACCGATCAGCCGCCGGGCGGAGCGCCTCGCGCCACACGGCGGTTGCCCGCGGTCACCAGCGCCAGGCTGAGCCGCTCAGCCGTCTCAAGCGAAATCTTGCGCTCGGCCAGCAGCCGCCCGGCGCGCAGCGTGAGGCCGGTCAGGATCACCGTGGTGCCATAGGCTTTGTCGCGCGCGACGCCGTAGCGGCCGCTCAGCCGGTCGGTCATCTCCCGCCTTGCCGCCGACGTGCGGGCCTCGCGCTCGACGCGCAGGCCGATCCGCACTTGCGGACTGTTGAGCAGGGTTTGAATTAGCGTGCCCCGCTCGTTCACCTGTCGCAGGTAGGTGATCGTGGACAGCGCCACACGGGTGTAGTTGTCCTGTCCGCGCTGCACTTCAGAAATGCGGATGGCGTTCATCGCCGTCAGTTCGCGGCGCGCCAGCGCGATCAGCAGATCGTCGCGGCGACTATAGTAGTTGTGCGCCTGCGCCTCGCTGATCCCCACCTCGCGGGCCACGCGCTTCATCGTCGCCGCGGACAGGCCCTCCTTGGCGACAATGCGTCCCGCGGCTTCGACTAACTGCTCCGCCCGCGCCTCGGGCGTCATCCGGGTGCGGTTGCGGCGTGATCTCGAACGGTCGGCGGCGATCACCACCTTGGTCGCGCCCCCGGCCGGCGCGGGCGGCAGCGGTGGCGGCGCGGGGCGCGGGGCGGACTTCGGCTTCGCCCAATAGCCCCGGCCAGGATACGGAATCAGCAGGCGGTCGCAAATCTTGGCCAGACCGTTGCGGCTCATCTTCAGGTCTTCGGCGACGACCGTCATCGGCCTCGCCCAGACGCGGTCGTAGAGGCTGCGCCGGGTCAGCGATCGTTCCAACGCCGGGCCAGCGTCCGTGTCGTCGTTTTGCGGCGCAGCATTCACGTGACGTTAGTTAGCAAACTGACCGAAGAATTTCTACACCGCAGCACTCAGCTTCCTGCCGCGTCCGGCAAACGCGCCATCATCTTGCCATCGCCGAAGCCATCATCTATTGGTGCGTTGATCAAGAAACGCAAAGCGCGGGGAGAACGACATGCCGTACGCCTCAGGCCGGATTTATCACGACGCCGACAGCCACGTCATGGAACCCGCCGACTGGCTCGTGCCGTTCGCTGAAGAGCACATGAAAGACCGGCTGATGCGCCGCGATCCGCCGCGTCCCGCCGGCGCACCGGAGCCCGCCACCTCGCCGGACAACCTGATCGCCGGGCCGAAGGGCCGCCTGGCCTATGGCGCCTACAATCCCGACGACCGCATCGTCGCGCTGAACGAGCTGGGCTTCGCCAGCCAGTTGGTGTTCCCGACCTCGGCCCTGCGCCCGTTCCGCACCACCAAGGACCAGGACATCGTCTACGCCGGCGCCCGCGCCGCGAACCGGGCGATGGGCGCCTTCTGCAAGGACGACCGCCTGCTCGGCGTCGCCTATGTGCCGCTCGACGATCCGGCCCGTGCGCTGGAAGAGGCGCAGGAAGCGATCGGCCTCGGCTGCAAAGCGATCTGGGTCCCGTCCACGCCCGCCGGCGACAAGTCGCCCGGCCACCCGGAACTCGATCCGTTCTGGTCACTGCTGGCCGACAAGAACATCCCGTTCGTGCTGCACATCGGGGCGGGCTCTCGCGTGCTGCCGCAGGAGTACACTAACAACGGCAAACCGCGCTCGCCCGACCTGCACGGCGGCGGCGAGAACCTGCGCTTCAAGGATTATGTCGTGCTGCCGCACTCGGCGGAGATGTTTCTGGGCGCCCTGGTCTATGACGGCATGTTCGACCGCATCCCGCACCTGCGCGGCGGCGTGATCGAGTATGGCGCATACTGGGTGCCCGGCTTCCTGCGCCAGATGGACATGGGCGCGCGCAGCTTCGGCCGCACCGATCCTTACCTCAAGGCGCTGTCGACGAAGCCGTCCGAGCTGATCCGCCGGCACGTCAAGTTCACGCCGTTCCCGGGTGAGGACGCCGGCTATCTGATCCGCGACTCCGGCGCCGACCTCTACATGTTCTCCAGCGACTACCCCCACCCCGAAGGCACCAACGACCCGATCGGCCGCTTCGAGCGCACCTTCGCGGGACTCTCCGCCGACGACCGCGACCGGTTCTACGCGCGGAACTTCGAGCAGATGATGGGCATGCCGGCGCGCGCCATGGCCGACGCCTGATCGCTTCCGTGCTAGATATTCCAGGAGTGTCTACGAGCTCGTAAGAAGCGAGGGCGCCAATGAGTTCAGATTCCCCACTACCCGCGCTGGCCGGCCTGCGCGTGCTCGATGCGACGACGGACGTCGCCGGTCAGTTCTGCGGCCGTCTATTCGCGGACTACGGCGCCGAAGTCATCTTGGCGGAGTCCCCCGAAGGCGCGCCGACGCGCAGGGCCTGGCCGCTGGCGGACCACGGCGTCTCGTTCCTGTTCAAGCACCTGAACCAGGGCAAGAAGGGCCACCGGCTCCCCGCCGACCAAGCGGAAGTGGCGCAAGCTTTGAGCGCCCTGGCCCGAGACGCGGATGTGGTGTTGATCGACCGCGCGCGCCTGGACCTGAAGTCCTGCTTCGATGACACGCGCCAGATCGTCTGCGTCGTCAGCGACTTCGGCGAGCGCGGGCCATATCGCGACTGGCAGGGCGCGGAGATCGTGCATCAGGCGCTGAGCGGGGTGATGTTCGTGACCGGCTCGGAGCACCGCGAGCCGCTCTACGGCGTCGGCCGGCGCGCCGCCTACGCCTGCGGCGCCACCGCCTACATCTCCTGCCTCGCGGCGTTGATCTGGCGCGATCGTACCGGCGAGGCGCAGGCGGTCGAGGCGGTGACCGCGGAAGCCACCGCCGCGATGGCCCAGAACCTGGTCACCCAGTATTCCTACACCCGCACCTACCCCAACCGGCGGCTCTACGCCGGCATGCTGGCGCAACTGGAGTGTCGTGACGGCTGGCTGGTGCTGTTCGCCCTGCGCGGCTGGCCGGCGATCTGCCGCGTGTTCGGCGTGCCGGACGCGGGGACCGACCCGAGGTTCGCCGATGCGGTCTCGCTCAGGCGAAACTGGCCCGCCGCCGCCGACCTGCTGCGCGAACAGGCCAAGGATCGCCTCGTCGATGACCTAGTGGAAGCGTTGCAGAAGGCCAAGGTCAGTTCGGCGCGCATGCTGAGCCTTCCCGAATTGCTGGAAGCCGACCAATACCGCGCCCGCGGCTTTTTCCGGCCCGATCCGACCAACGGCGCCATCGACAGCCTTGGCCCGGTTTTCCGCACCACCTCGCCCTGCCGGGCCCCTGCTCCCGCGCCGGAGCTGTCGGATAAGCCTGCCACCTGGTTGACGACGCCGCGCGAGCGCAGAAGCGCCCTGCCCCGGCCGACCGAGCCCGGCCGCCTGCCGCTGCAAGGCCTACGCGTGCTCGACTTCACCCAGGCCTGGGCAGGACCGATGACCGCCCGGGCCTTGGCGTTCCTGGGTGCGGACGTCGTCAAGATCGAGAACGGCGAGCGCCTCGACTCCTGGCGCGGCCCTCCGACCGGCATGAGCGATCCATCAAGCTACCCAGACCGGCAATCCGGCGAACGCCCCTACGACCGCAACGCCCTGTTCAACACCCAGAACCACGACAAGCTATCGATATCGCTCAACCTCAAGGATCCACGCGCCCAGGACATCGCGCGGCGGCTTGCGAGCACCTGCGACGTGGTGCTCGCCAACTTCTCTCCGCATGCGCTGACGAAGCTGGGACTGGGCTACGAGGTGCTCAGCCGCGACAATCCGGGTCTCGTGATGCTGGAAATGCCGGCCTATGGCAACGACGGACCGTGGGCCAGCCACGTCGGCATGGGCAAGACCATGGAGGCTGCGGCCGGCATGGCCAGCCTGATCGGCTACGACCCCTCGGCCTATGTGCTCACCGGCCCCGCTTATCTCGATCCGGTCGGCGGGTTGCATGGCGCGTCGGCAGTGATGACCGCGCTGGCCGAGCGCAACGCAACCGGGCGGGGGCAGTACGTCGAACTCGCCCAGGTGGAAGGCGCGATGCACTGGATCGGCGAGTTCGTGCTGGCCGCGGGCCACGGCCAGGCCTTCCCCGCCGACGGCAATCACCGCCCGGACATGGCGCCCCACGACGCCTTCCCCTGCGCCGGCGACGACCAATGGGTCGTGATCGCCTGCCACGACGATGCGGCCTGGGTGCGCCTGCTCGGCGTGCTGGCCCTGCCCGAGCTTGCCGCCCCGGTGTTCGCAACGCTGCAGGGCCGCCGCACCGAAGCCGAACGGTTGAAATCGCTGCTGAGCGCCTGGACTCTCCAGCGCACCAAGCACGAAGCGGCCGACCAGTTACAGGCAGCCGGCGTTGCCGCGGCGCCGGTAAATTCCGGAGCCGACGTCTATCGCGACCCATTCCTGCGCCATCGCGGTTTCATCCACGAACTCGACCACCCGGCCGCCGGCGTTAACGAGTATCCCGGCCTAGCCTACCGGCTCTCGAAGTCGCCTGGCGCGATCCGCAAACCCGCGCCTCGGTTCGGTGAGCACACCTTAGAGGTGCTCGAAGGCTTGATCGACATGAAGCGGCCCGAGATCGACCAACTCATTGCCGAAGGTGTGGTCCTGCTCGAGCCCGCCGCCCTCGCCGGGACACGGAGAAACGCATGACCTATCGCCACATCGAGGTGAAGCGCCGCGGCGCAATCGAGATCATCCGGCTGAACCGGCCGCGCTACCGCAACGCCCAATCGCGCATCATGCTGGAGGAGATGACCCAGGCGTTCGCCCGCGCCGACCTCGACAACGACGTGAAGGTGGTCGTGCTCGCCGGCGCTGGCGAACACTTCTCGGCCGGCCACGACCTCGGAACGCCGGAGGAGGTCGCCGACGCGGAGACCAAGCCGTTCGGCGAGGGAATGCTGGGCCGGGTGAACCGCTCCTGGCACCTCTACATCGAGAACTCGCTGCGCTGGCGCGACGTGAAGAAGCCCACCATCGCCCAGGTGCAGGGCCTATGCATCTATGGCGGCTTCATCCTGGCGTCGTGCATGGACGTGATCTTCGCCAGCGACGACGCCAAATTCCTGCCGACCCACCTGCAACTGCACACCGCGCCGTGGGACATGGGCATCCGCAACGCCAAGCGGATCCTGTTCGAGAACCGCTTCATCCCGGCCGAGGAGGCAAAGTCCCTGGGGCTGGTGTCGGAGGTCGTGCCGCGCGACCAGCTCGAAGACGCGGTGATGGCGCAAGCCGAGCGCTGGGCGAAGACCGACCTCCTGACCCTGCGCATGCTGAAGCACTCGATCAACCTGACCCAGGACGCCCAGGGCTTCCGCGTCGCCACCCACGCCGCACACTCGGCCTACATGGTGCGTGAGATCATCAACCACGTCGAAGGCAGCGGCGGCAAATTGCCCGGCAAGCGCCGGATGTCGCTTGTGGCCGACGCTCTGGCGAAGGAGAAGTCCGAGCCCGACTGATCGGGCCCGGGAATCGCCATGCCGATCGTCGAGCGCAATGGCGTCCGCCTTCACTGGGAGCAGCGGGGCGAAGGCACGCCGCTGCTGCTGATCATGGGCCATCGCTACAGCTCGGCGATGTGGCATCCATTGATGCCGGCGCTCACCGCGCGCCATCGCGTAATCTGGTTCGACAACCGGGGCACAGGCGGCAGCGACAGCCCGACCGGCTTCACCGTCCGCGACATGGCGCTCGATGCCCTGGCAGTGATGGATGCCGCCGGCGCTGAGCGCACGCATGTGTTCGGGGTGTCGATGGGCGGTGGCATCGCGCTCGAACTGGCGATCCATCAGCCGCAGCGGGTGACGTCGCTGCTGCTCGGCTGCACCGCCATGCTGACGGCGGACAAGCCGCGCATGCCGCCGATCGTCCGCACGCTCTACTATTTGCCGTCCTGGGCGCTGCGCCTGATCCTGCCGAAGCAACCGAACCAGGGCTACGGCAGCGCCGCGCCGGCGGCCGCGATCGCCGCCGACCAGGTCGTGCTGGCGAAGGACAAGTCCGTCGTCCGCGGCGTCGTCGCCCAGGCCGCCGCCATGCACGGCTACAGCGTGAGCCCAGAAGCGGTCGCGGCGCTGACCATGCCGTCGCTGGTGATGCACGGCGACGAGGACAGCGTCGTCCCCTTCGCCTGGGGCGCCGAACTGGCCGAGGCCTTGCCGAACAGCCGCTTCGTCAAGTTCGAAGGCTGCGGCCACAACTACATCGTCGCCGCGACGGACCTCGCTGCCAGTACGGTGCTGGAGTTCATTGAGGCGGTCGATGCCGGGTCGAACGAGGCAGTCACGCTTGGCTAGCGCCAAGCGTGGAGATTCGAAGGCGGAACACGAAGGACGCGAAGGAAGAGAAGGACACGAAGGCGCGCGTTGCGCGCTGTTAGGTCACCAACGACCGTGGGGATTGGCTGCGCGCGAAGCGCGCCTTCGTGTCCTTCTCTTCCTTCGTGTTGAATTCTTAGAAACCCTGCGGCAGCGCACCTACGGCCGAGTTCCTCTTTGGCCCCCGCGCCTCCTTCCGCGATCTCCGCGCTAAACCCTACCCCGCCTTGCGCTCCGGTGAGGTGTTCAGCGGCGGGTGGGTGGCGGCGACGATGTCGGCCAGCTCTAGCTGGCGCACGCGCTCGGAGATGTTCAGCCGGGTGTAGAGTTCGCTAACCTGGAAGCGCGTATGGGCGTCCGCCCAGAGTTCGCGAGCGTCCTTCATCAGGTTCTGCACCTCGCCGGCGTAGATCAGCTCGCATCGCTCGCCGGTGAAACGGCAATAGAGGAAGTTGCCGCCCATCGGCGACAGCGGTCGGCCGTCCTTGTGCCGCATGAAGCGGTAGGTGACGCCCGACGCACCGGTCACGTCGAAATAGTCTTTCACGCCAGCCTCCACCCATCCCCGCAACTGATCCGATCGTGCCCCGGCAAGCCGGGCGCGAACGGGGCGGGTTTTCGACCTAACCAAGGCAAACCATTAACGTCGCCCAGAGCGCGAGGCTCGTTCACCTCGCTGAACGCGCCGCCCAACCCCTTTGTTAAGGACTGGACGCGCCTAAATACGCCGCTTCATCGGAAGACGCGACAGCGCCATGCGGTCCCTCGCCAAAGTCGCCGGCTTTCAAAGCCTGCGCAGCATCACAGCTAGATCGTCATCAGCGCGGGTGCTGGACCTGCACGCGCTGGCGCATGATATGGCCGACAACCCCGATCACGCCGCGCGGCCGATGTTCGCGCAGCCGGTGCTGAACCGCACCATCATCGTCAAACACCATCCTCGCGCCGGCGAATTCGAGACCGGATCGGAGCGCGGCGCCATCGTCACCAAGGTGATCTTCCCGTTCGATCCCGACGATCTCGACCTTGGCGGCCAGTTCCTGCTGGTCGACGATCCCGACCTCACCGGCCATCTGGGGCGCCACCTCGACTGGAGCGGAGTCGACATGGCGCGCGACGTGATGACGCTGCGGCTGATCGATCGCCTGCCGACGCTCGATCCGTTCCTGCTGCATGAGGCGGCGGTCGCGAATCGGCTGGACATCGCGCCGTGCTATTTCCGCCTCAGCGCCGCGGACAAGACAGAGATGCGCGATTTTGTCGCCCATCAGGTCGAGACCCTGATCGGCCTCTGCTTCGGCGGTCGCGGCGTCTCGGGCGGCCAAGCGGCGCGGCTGTCGGAGCTGATCCTGGCCGAGGGCGATAGCCCGGAACTCGCGCCGCTGCGCCAGGCGCTGCGGATGCAGTCCGACGAGTTCGCCCAGGCGATGTTCTGCTGGAAGGCTGTGCTCTACTACCGCTGGCGCAGCCGCTTGCTGTGGCCCGCGGTGAAGGCGACGCGGCGGTCGATCAAGTCGGTGGAGCTGTCGCGGTTCGACGTCGATCAGGCGCGCTTCGTGCGCGCTGCGATCGGCCAGCTCGAGGACCTGATCCACGATTGCGAGCGCCACATCGCCGAGATGTTCCGCATCTATGACGAGGTGTTCGAGACCCTGACCGCCCAGCGCACGCCCGAGCCGTTCCGCCGCTTCCTGGTCGACGGCCCGCGCCTGTTCGCCCGGCTGGGCGAGCGGATGGGCCGGCTGGAACAACTGACCAGCTATTGGGCGCACCAGTTCCCCGGCCTGCGCACGCGCCAGCTGTCGCCGGAGATGATCTACGACGGCCTGCGCAACCTGCTCGGCGCCCTCTCGCTCGGCACGCCGCTGACCGAGCTGGAGGAAACGGGGACCGAACGGGTCTGGGCCGCCGACGATGTCGAGGTCTGGTCCGAATCCAAGCGCGTGGGCGGCAAGCGGCGCGCGCGCTAAACCTTACCGGCGATCGCCTTCCTGCTCGTCCCAGTCGCCGTCGCGCCAGCCATCGAACTTCGGCATCAGCGCGATCAGCGTCGCCAGGGCGCCGAGCAGGCAGACCGACCCGACGATCTCGAATGTGACGTCCTCGGGCGGCTGCGACAGCCGGCGCGCGCTCAGCTGCTCGGGCGATGGCCGCCACCCCACCGGCATGGCGCCGGGCGTACCGCAGCGAGCGGTCAGGCCATCGGTACGCTGACAGGTAGGCGCCGCGTGGGCCGCCTGGGCGAGGCCGAGCGTTGCGATGGCCGCTAGGGCCGGTAGCCAGTTGCGCATGCTCTAGCTACGCGCTTCGAGGCCGATCGGTTTCACGCAGGCCCAACGCGTTCGCGTGATAGCCTCACCCAAACAGCTCAGCCTGCGCCGCCGCCGGCGCGCCTTCGATCGCCAGCAGCTTCAGCTTGGTGCGAGCGCCGCCCCGCGCAGAGAAGCCGCCGAGCTTGCCGCCGGCCGCCGTCACCCGGTGGCAAGGCACCACGATCGGCCAGGGGTTCTGGCCCAGCGCCGCGCCGACATCGCGCGCCAGCAGCTTGTCGCCGAGCCGCACCGAGATCTCGCCGTAGGTCAACGTCTCGCCGGGCGGAATCTGGCGCGCGATCTCGTAGACCTTGGCGTTGAACGCCGGCACGCGCGCCAGATCGAGCGGCGCGGCGGTGAGGTCGGCCTTCTCGCCCCGCATCAGCGCGCGGATCGCCTCGACGACCGGCGCCAGATCGGCTGGCGCCGCCGCCGCCGTCGCATCGGGAAACCGGCGCAGGAAACTGCGCCGCGCGGTGTCCGGCTCATGCTCGGGCAAATGGACCCCGACCATCCCATGCTCGCCCCAAGCCAGTCCGGCCCAACCGATAGCGGTCTCGAAGAGTGTGTAGCTTGTCATGTCGCCAATATAGCGACGAACCATGCCGGCGCTGGCGGTTTTCGGACCTCGCCAGCAGCTGCTTCCAAAGCCTAGGCAGCGCCCGCGATCGGCGGCTTGAACAGGTTCGCCGGCGAGGCGGTGAAGATCTCGATGCCGGTCTCGGTCACGCCCACCGAGTGCTCGCACTGGGCCGAGAGCGACTTGTCGCGCGTCACCGCCGTCCAGCCGTCGTTGAGCAGCTTCACCTGATACTTGCCGAGGTTCACCATCGGCTCGACCGTGAAAAACATGCCGGGCTTCAGCACCGGCCCCGTGCCGCGTTGGCCGTAGTGCAGCACGTTCGGTGAGTCATGAAACACGCGCCCTACGCCATGGCCGCAGAAGTCCCGCACCACACTGCAGCGCATCGCCTCGACGTAGGTCTGGATCGCGTGGCCGATGTCGCCGAACCGCGCGCCCGGCTTCACCTCGGCCAGACCCCGCATCATGCCCTCGTAGGTGACGTCGATCAGCCGCCGCGCGCGGGGCGACACATCGCCGACGCCATACATGCGCGAGGTGTCGCCGTGCCAGCCGTCGACGATCACGGTCACGTCGATGTTGGCGATGTCGCCGTCGCGCAGCGGCCGATCGCTCGGAATGCCGTGGCAGACCACGTGGTTGGGCGAAATGCACACCGTGTGGCTGTAGCCTTTGTAAAACAGGCAGGCCGGCAGGGCGCCGTGGTCAAGAATGAACTCGCGCGCCAGCGTGTCCAGCCGCTCGGTCGAGACGCCGGGGACCACATGCGGGATCAGCATGTCCAGGCACTCGGCGGCGATGCGGCCGGCGCGGCGCATGCCTTCGAAGTCGGCGGGACTGGTGTGGATCTTGATCTCGCCGGTGCGGGTTTCCGCTTCCAGCATGTCGTCGACGAAGGCCATGTCTCTCACTCCGGGCCGCATGGCGACGCAGCCCCGTCTGCTATGTCGCCACCCTAGCACGGAAGTTCAACTGGGGCGTAGGGGACAGCGGCGACAGTGCGGGCGTTCTATACACCCCGTCACCCCGGCCATAGCGCGCAGCGCGTAGAGCCGGGGCCAGACGCGCCGGTTCCTCGCTGGATGTCGTCTAGGAACCGGTTGGTCCGGCCCCGGCTCTCCGCTTCGCTGCGGCCGGGGTGACGGAGTTAGTGATGGAGAGTTGGATAGAGGTCCGCCCAGCCCTCGTTCATCTGCTCGATCAGCTCGTACTTCCAAGCGCGCCGCCACTTTTTCACCCGCTTCTCGCGAGCGATCGCCTCGGACATGCTTTCGTAGATTTCGTACCAGACCAGCAGCTTACAGCGGCGGTCGAGGGTGAAGCCTTTGAGCAATCCTTCGCGATGCTCGAAGGCACGGCGTGGCAGATCGTTCGTGACGCCAGTGTAGAGCACGCCGAACGGACGGCTCGCCATGATGTAGACAGCGATGCACGGAAACCGCTCGCTCATCCAGCAAAGCTAGCTCGCTCTCCCGCCCCCGTCACCCCGGCCGTAGCGGCGCAGCCGCATAGAGCCGGGGCCGGACCATCCGGTTCCGAGACGACGTCCAGCTAGAGATCGGCTCGTCCGGCCCCGGCTCTCCGCTGCGCTACGGCCGGGGTGACGGAATTGCGTAGCCAGGGAAGTCTGCTCTCGATCGTCACCGCGTCCGGCGTCATCGCGCACCGGTAGACCAGCACCTCCACCCCCGCGTCCGCCGCCGCCTCCAACCCCGCGGCGAAGGCGGGATCGAGGTCAGCGCAGGCGCTGAAGGCGTCGCAGTCGGTGCGCTGGACCACGATCAGCGCCACCGCGCGGAAGCCCGAAGCCACCATCGCCGTCAACTCGCGCAGATGCTTGGTCGAGCGCGCTGCCACGCAGTCCGGAAACTCCGCCAGCGTGCCGCCTCGGCGCAGATGGCAGTTCTTGACCTCCAGATAGCACGACGCCCGCCCTGGATGTTCGAGCAGGAAGTCGACCCGGCTCGCCTCGCCGAACTTCACCTCGCGGCGATGTACGTCGTACCCGGCCAGCTCGGCGATCGTCCCCGCCGCCAGCGCCTCGGCGACCAGCTTGTTGGGGTTCATGGTATTGACGCCGGCCAGGCCGCCGCCGTCCTCGACCAGTTCCAGCGTCCAAGCCAGCTTGCGCTTCGGCGCGTCCGACCGCGACACCCACACGCCCAGCCCTGGCGTGTTCAGCCCCAGCATTGCCCCCGGATTCGGGCAGTGCGCGGTGAGCGCCATCCCGTCGTCCAGCACCACATCGGCGAAGAAGCGCTTGTAGCGGGAGACCAGGCGGCCGTGCGCCATCGGTTGCGGCAGAAGCATCGTCGGCCTATGCCGTCGCAGGCTCGCAGCGTCCAGAGGACAACGATGACAGACCGCGTCACCGCCGCCGTGCTGGTCATCGGGGACGAGATCCTCTCGGGCCGCACCCAGGACACCAACACCAACTTCATCGCCAAGTACCTCACGACCTACGGCGTCGACCTCGCCGAGGTGAGGGTGGTGCCCGACGTCAAGGAAGAGATCATCGCTGCGCTGAATGCGCTGCGCAAAAAGTACGACTACGTCATCACCACCGGCGGCATCGGCCCCACCCACGACGACATCACCGCCGACTGCGTCGCCGAGGCGTTCGGGGTGAAGCTGTACGAACATCCCGAGATCATCGAGATGATGCAGTCGCGCTGGCAGGGCGAGCTCAACGCCGCGCGGCGGCGGATGGCGCGGGTGCCGGAGGGCGGCTCGCTGGTGAAGAACGGCGTGCAGGGTCCGCCCGGCTTCCAGATCGAGAACGTGTTCGTGCTGGCCGGCGTGCCAGCGGTGATGCGCAGCATGATGGACGACGTCGTCCCGCGCCTGCGCACCGGCGCGGTGGTGATCTCTCGCACCGTGCGGGTGGAAGGCGCGGGCGAAGGCGTGATCGCCGAGCCGCTAGCCGCCCTCGCCAAGGCCCACCCGGACCTCTCGATCGGCAGCTATCCGTTCTTCGGCCCGACCGGCTACGGCTCCAACCTGGTGGTGCGCGGCCGCGACGCCGACCTGGTGGAGCGCACGGTCGAAGACCTGATGGAGGCGCTAGGCGACATCGGCGCGAAGTCCATCGCGCGCGTCGACGCCTGACGCACTCCATCCCCGCCTTCGCTTTCATTTGAAGGAACGCCCCATGCGCCCCGCGCTCATCCTCGCCGCCGCCCTCGCGATCGGCGCCTTGCCGACGCTCGCCAGCGCCCAAACCACCGACATCACCACGACCGACGTCCGCTGCGTGATCGTCTCCGGCGCGCTGGCCCAGAGCGAAGACCCGCAGATGAAGTCGATCGGCTTCGCGTCCCTGCTCTACTTCTGGGGCCGGCTCGAGGGCCGCGGCGCGGCCGATAACATCGCCCCCAAGGTGATCGCCCAGGCACGGAGCATGAGCGCCGACGACATCAAATCCCAGGCCCAGACCTGCAACGCCCTGGTCACGGGCGCCGGCCAGAGCATCCAGGAGCTCAGCAACACTCTGCAAAAGGAACTCGGCGGCGCCGCGGCCCCGGCCCCCGCGCCGGGCAAATAGCCCACACGGTCGATGGCGGGGAACTGACGCGCCCGGGTTTCGTTTGCGTGGTTCACGGCGCGTAATGTCTACGGCGCCGACACCCAGCCAACCCACTTCGAACATCAGGCCAGGACAGCACCCATGAGCCTAGCACCGCTGCGCCAACGTCCCGCGTGGGCCGCGCTCGAAGCGCACCAGCAACAGGTGAGCGCGACCAGCCTCAAGCAGATGTTCGACGACGACCCGGCGCGCGGCGAGCGGCTGACCGCCGAGGCGGCGGGGCTCTACCTCGACTATTCCAAGAACCGGGTCACCGACGAGACGATGGCGCTGCTGCTGCAACTGGCCGAGCAGTCCGGCCTGCTCGGCCGGATCGACGCCATGTTCGGCGGCGAGGCGATCAATGTCTCCGAACAGCGCGCGGTGCTGCATGTGGCGCTGCGCGCGCCCCGCGATGCGGTGATCCTGCACGAGGGCCGCAATGTCGTGCCGGACGTGCACGAGGTGCTGGACCGCATGGCTGCCTTCGCCACGAAAATTCGCGACGGCAGCTGGAAGGGTCACACCGGCCAGCCGATCCGCAACGTGATCAATGTCGGCATCGGCGGCTCCGACCTTGGGCCGGTGATGGCCTACGAGGCGCTGCGCCACTACAGCGCGCGCGACCTGACCTTCCGTTTCGTCTCCAACGTCGACGGCACGGACTTCGCCGAGGCCGTGATCGATCTCGATCCGGCGGAGACGCTGTTCATCATCTCCTCCAAGACCTTCACCACCCTGGAAACCATGACCAACGCCCATACAGCGCGGGACTGGCTTCTTGCGGGGCTGAAGGACGAGAGCGCGATCGCCAAGCACTTCGTCGCGGTCTCGACCAACGCCGGCGAGGTGACCAAGTTCGGTATCGACACCGCCAATATGTTCGGCTTTTGGGACTGGGTCGGCGGGCGCTATTCGATGGATTCCGCCATCGGGCTCTCGACCATGATCGCGATCGGCGCGGACGGTTTCCGCGACATGCTGGCGGGCTTTCACGAGATCGACGAGCACTTCCGCACCGCGCCGTTCGCCCAGAACCTGCCGGTGCTGATGGGGCTGCTGTCGCTCTGGTACAACGATTTCTTCGACGCCCAGACGGTCGCGGTGCTGCCCTACGAGCAATACCTCAAGCGCTTCCCGGCCTATCTCCAGCAGCTGACCATGGAGAGCAACGGCAAGCACGTGACGCTTGATGGCGCCCGCGTCGACTACGACACCGGCCCGATCTATTGGGGTGAGCCGGGCACCAACGGCCAGCACTCATTCTACCAGCTGATCCACCAGGGAACGCGGCTGATCCCGGCCGACTTCATCGCCTTCGCCAGGACGCTGAACCCCCTCGGCGACCACCACGACATCCTGCTCGCCAACGTCTTCGCCCAGACCGAGGCGCTGGCGTTCGGCAAGACGGCGGAGCAGGTGAAAGCCGAGGGCACGCCGGACTGGCTGGTCCCGCACCGGGTGTTCGAGGGCAACCGGCCGTCCAACACCCTCTTGCTGGAGGAGCTGACCCCCGCCGCGCTCGGCAAGCTGGTGGCGCTCTACGAGCACAGCGTGTTCGTGCAGGGCGTGATCTGGAACATCGACTCGTTCGACCAGTGGGGCGTCGAACTCGGCAAGGTGCTGGCGGTGAAGATCATCCCCGAACTGAAGGCGGCCGCAGAGCCCGAGCTGAAACACGACAGCTCCACCAACACCCTGATCAAACGCTATCGCCGGCTGAAGGGCGGCGGCGCGGCCCGATGAGCGTGACCGATCAGGCGGGACAGGCGCCGCCGGCCAACGTCGAGAGCCCGACCCGCGCGGAAAACGCGCGCGTGGCGCCGCCCTGCACCATGGTCATCTTCGGCGCCGCGGGCGACCTGACCAAGCGGCTGGTAATCCCGGCGCTCTACACCCTGGCGCTCGCGAACCAGCTGGCCGACGGCTTCCAACTCGTCGGCGTCGACCTCGCCGCCAAGAGCACTGACGACTGGCGTGCCGGCCTGACCGCGACGATGAACCAGTTCGTGACCGCCGGCGGGGGCGAATTCACCGCAGATCACATCGACCAGACCGCCTGGCGCTGGCTGACCTCGCGGATGAGCTACGTCCAGGGCGACCTCAACGATCCTGGCCTCTACCACCGCCTGGGCGAGACGCTGACCGCA
>Ga0302314_10011869_pt1 | contig 15143 bp, 12 predicted proteins | sample III_Palsa_N2_3_FD_200533 | JGI IMG/M metagenome (GOLD analysis project Ga0302314, IMG submission 200533) | Peat permafrost microbial communities from Stordalen Mire near Abisko, Sweden - III_Palsa_N2_3 | ecosystem: Environmental > Terrestrial > Soil > Palsa > Peat permafrost | place: Sweden...
CGTCGAGAGCCGCGGATGATTGGCTGGGGCGACGCGCCCCTTCGTGGGCTTCTCTTCCTTCGTGAGCTTCGTGTTTCACCTTGGGTGTCGCCGACCGCACCGTCGCGGATTGTTTGTCAGCGCACCGCCGATACCCCCACCCCCGACCCCTCCCGCCGACGGGAGGGGAGTTGACGGGGATTCGCTGGGATGGGTCATTGGGACGTTGGCGCTGTGGAGCGCCGGGTCTTTGACATCGTGAGTTTGCAGGAAATCTGGGGCGGCAGTGCGCCCTTTTTGGGGGCGGGGGCCTTAGCTAGTGGTGATCTGTGGTTTCACGTGAAACATTCGCGGCGATGTTCGCGTGGAAATTGGTAGAAAAACTGGAAGCGCGGATCGTTGGCGGGGCTTTGCGCCCCCTCCGTCACTCGACGCTGCGCGTCGAGCGCGACCTCCCCCGTTTCGCTGCGCTACACGGCGGAGGAGTGTTGGGCCGTCAGGCCGCCCTCGCTTCGCTGTCGACCATGCGCTGGATGGCGACATAGTCGGTCTTGCCGGTGCCGAGCACGGGGATCTCCGGCACCTTGACGATCTTGCGCGGCGCGGCGAGTTCGGGGACGCCGATGGACTGGGCGTGGGCGACGAGGGCGGCCGCGGTGGCGTCGCGCTGATCGGTGACCAGCACCAGGCGCTCGCCCTTGCGGTTGTCGGGCTCGGCGATCACCGCGTGGCGGGCGTCCGGCCACAGCGAGGCCGCCAGCGTCTCGGCCGCGGCCAGCGAGACCATCTCGCCGCCGATCTTGGCGAAGCGCTTCACCCGCCCGAGGATGGTGATCCAGTTGTCGGCGCTGATCTCGACCACATCGCCGGTGTCGTGCCAGCCATCGACCGGCGCCTCCAGCACCCCGCCCTCGTTGATATAGCCGGCCATGATGTTGGGGCCGCGGACGAACAGGCGGCCGCCACGCCTGATCCCCTCGACAGGTTCGAGCCGGGTCTCGACGCCGGGCACCAGCCCGCCCACGGTGCCGCGGCGGTTGTCGAGCGGGGTGTTCACGGCGATCACCGGCGAGGCCTCGGTGGCGCCGTAGCCTTCCAGCACCGGGATCGGGCCGAAACGTTCGACGATCAGGTCGTGGGTCTCGCCGCGCACCTTCTCGGCCCCGCAGACGATGAACTTCAGGCCCGACATGTCCTTCGGCTCGGCCGAGCGGGCGTACTGGTTGACGAAGGTGTCGGTGGCCAAGAGCACGTCGGCGCCGGTCTCGCGGATCAGGGTCGGGATGATCTTGATGTGCAGTGGCGAGGGGTACTGGAACGCCTTCATGCCGGTGAGGATCGGCAGGATGAAACCGGCGGTCATGCCGAAGCAGTGGAAGATCGGCAGCGGGTTGAAGAACGTCCAGGCCGGATCGAGTTCGATGTGAGCCGCGACCTGGGCGGCGTTGGCGAGCACATTGGCCTGGGTCAGGATCACGCCGCGCGGTGCGCCGAAACTGCCGGAGGTGAACAGGATCACGGCCGGATCGTCCGGGCTGACGTCGGCGCGGAACCGCTTCGGCGCGAGCGAGGCGGTCAGCGCGAAAAGCCGGTCGGCGAGGCCGATGCTGGCGCGGACGTCTTCGAGGTAGGTGATCGCGCAGCTGTCCTCCAGCGCGTCGATCGCGTCGTGCAACTTGCCCTGCTCGACGAAGCGGTGGGAGCTGAGCACCCGCTTGACCCCAGCCAGCTTCACGGCGGCGCGCAGGTTCCTGAGGCCGGCGGTGAAGTTGAGCATCACCGGCACCCGGCCGAACGCGTGAAGGGCGAAGAAGGTCACCACCCCGGCCGAGCTGGTCGGCAGCAGCAGGCCCACCCGTTCGCCCTTCTCGGTGATCCTGGAGAGCTTGTGGCCGAGCGCGAAGGCGGCGCGGATCAGGTCGGTGTAGCTGAGCGGATTGCGCTCCTGGTCCTCCAGGATCGGCTTCTTGGGCCCATAGGTGTGGGCCGCCTCGATCAGGGCGTCGAACAGGGGGCGCCGGGTCTTCGATAGCTCGAACGTGCGTCGCATGACTGGCTTTGACGCCGCTCCACGAGTGTTTCCATCCCGAGGCAAGGCTACCGGCGCGGGGTGGGAATGAAAAGGTCCGCTACGAGGGCGCGGCCGTGGTCTTGGCCCGCGCGGCGACGAAACCCTCGATCGCGGCGAGCCAAGGAACGCGCCAGTGGTCGTCTTCGAGCTCCTGCGCGCGGTCGGCGCCGGCGAGGCTGCGGCGCAGCGCGACCGGCGGGGCAAGACAGGCGCGGGGCTTGCCGTCGTCGACGATCAGCGTCGGCGTCGAGAGATGGGACGCGCCGGACTCGGTCTGCTTCTGCAGCGAGACCAGTGCAGCCTGCCAGTCCAGGCTGGGACCGCCCAACCGCAGGTCCGGGTTGGCGATCTGCCAGGCGTGGGTGACGGCGCCGCGCCAGCGGTCGTGGGTGCGATGGGCGGCGAAGTCGTCCGGACCGGCGCGCGCCCAGGCGCCGCCGCCGGGGGCGCGGAAGGTCCCCAAGCCGAGGTAGACCAGGGTTCCGGCGGGCGTGGCCGGCACGCAGGTCGGGCCGCTGAGCACCAATCCCGTCGGCGGGGGGCCGGTTTCGGCGGCGCGGGCGGCCAGCAGCGCGCCAACACCCTGGCCGACGACGACCAGGGTCCGGCGCGGCTGAGGCCGGATCACGGCGTCGATCATCGCCCTGATCCCGGCGAGGTCGCCGTCGAAGCTGCGCAGTTCGCCGAGGTCGCGGTGACCGCTGAGCCGCGCCGAGCCGCCCTGGCCGACGCCTTCCAGCACCCAGACCGTGAAACCGGCCGCGTTCAGATCGCGCGCGGTCTCGAACCAGGTCTCGGCGCTTTCGCCGTAGTCGGGCAGGATCAGAACGTCGGCGCGAGAGACGACCGACGGGGCCGAGACGCCGTAGCGCTGCGAAGAACCATGCTCGGGCTGGATATCGCCCCAGGCCCAGTTCTCCGGCGGATAGAACCGCTCGGCGAGGTCGGGTGGCGGGCGGCTGTCGATGAACGGATCGCGGTTGTCGGCGCCGCAGCCGGCGAGGCAGATTAGGGCGCCCAGGCAACCGGATCGGGCGAGGCGGGTTAGGCGGACGTGTCCCAAGGCCCAGCTCCCGCCAGTTCCGCGCCGCAGGCCGGCGTCGTCCTGACCGACGTGCCGGCGCGGCTCGATGCGCTGCGCTGGAGCCGGTTCCACTGGCTGGTGGTGGGGGCGCTGGGCGTCACCTGGATCCTCGACGGCCTGGAGGTGACCATCGTCGGCTCGCTCTCCGGCGCGCTCGGCGACAAGCGCACCCTGGCGCTGACGGCGGGCGAGATCGGGCTGGCGGGCAGCGCCTACCTCGTCGGCGGCATTATCGGCGCGCTGGTGTTCGGCCGGCTGACCGACCTCTTGGGCCGCAAGCGGCTCTTCACCATCACCCTCGGTGTCTACCTGCTGGCGACGCTGGCGACCGGGCTCTCCTGGAACTTCGCCAGCTTCATGGTCTTCCGCGCGCTGACCGGCGCCGGCATCGGCGGGGAGGGGGCGGCGATGAACTCGGCGATCCAGGAGCTGATCCCGGCTCGCTTGCGTGGTCGCACCGACATCACCATCAACGGCAGCTTCTGGGTCGGCGCGGCGCTGGGGGCGCTGGGCTCGGTCGTGCTGCTGAATCCGCGGCTGATCCCCGTCGAGCTCGGCTGGCGGCTGACCTTCATCGGCGGCGCGGTGCTGAGCCTGATCGTTATCTACGCCCGCCGCTTCCTGCCGGAGAGCCCGCGCTGGCTGATGACCCACGGCCGCATCGCCGAAGCCGAACAGGTGGTGGCCGAGATCGAACGCAAGGCGCACGCGCCGGACGGCGCCCAGGCCGGCCTGCCGCGCATCGCGCTGACGGCCCACGCCCCCACGGGCCTCGCCCAAGTCGCCCGCTCCCTGATCCTGCAATATCCGACGAGGACAGCCCTTGGCGTGATTCTACTGGCGACCCAGGCCTTCTGCTATAACGCGATCTTCTTCACCTACGGCTCGGTGCTGACCAAGTTCTTCCATGTAGCCTCGGAGAACCTGGGCTGGTTCCTGCTGCCGTTCGCCGCCGGCAATTTCCTGGGGCCGCTGCTGCTGGGGCCGCTGTTCGACAGCCTCGGCCGCAAGCCGATGATCGCTGGGACCTATGCGATCTCCGGCGTCCTGCTCGCGATCACCGGCTGGCTGTTCGCCGCGGAGGTCTTTTCCGCCGCCACCCTGACGCTGGCCTGGACCGTGGTGTTCTTCTTCGCCTCCGCCGCCGCCAGCGCCGCCTATCTGACCGTCGCCGAGAGCTTCCCGCTGGAGATGCGGGCGATGGTGATCGCGCTGTTCTACGCCCTGGGATCGGCGATCGGCGGCGTCGCGGGGCCGGCGGTGTTCGGCTATCTGATCGAGACCGGCTCGCCACGCGAACTGCTGGTCGGCTATCTGTTCGGCGGCGCGCTGATGGTGGTCGCGGCGGTGACGGAACTCTTCATCGGCGTCGCCGCGGAACGCATGCCGCTGGAGCTGGTGGCGCGGCCATTGTCGCAGGTTGACGCGCCCTGACCGCCCGAGCTTGATCCCGCGCCCCGAACAGCCGATCTAAGGCGCATGACCGTGGTCATCGAGCCAAGAACGGCGCGTCAGCTGCGCCATCCGGAAAAGCAGGCCCGGCCGGATACGCCGATCCTGCGCAAGCCGGAGTGGCTGCGCGTGCGCGCCCCCGGCTCGCCCGGCTACGCCGCGACGCGGGCTGTGGTGCGCGAGCACGGTCTCGTCACAGTGTGCGAGGAAGCCGGCTGCCCCAATATCGGCGAATGCTGGGAGAAGGCCCACGCCACCATGATGATCATGGGCGACACCTGCACCCGCGCCTGCGGCTTCTGCAACGTCGCCACCGGCAAGCCCGCCGCGCTCGATCCGACCGAGCCGGCCCGCGTCGGCGAGGCGGTGGCGAAGATGGGGCTGAAGCACGTGGTCATCACCTCGGTCGACCGCGACGACCTGGCGGACGGCGGAGCGAGGCACTTCGCCGAGACGGTCGCGGCCATCCGCGCCGCCGCGCCGGCCGCGACGATCGAGATCCTGACGCCGGACTTCCTGCGCAAGATTGGCGCGGCCGAGATCGCCATCGCCGCCAAGCCGGACGTGTTCAATCATAACCTGGAGACCGTGCCGCGGCTCTACCATTCGATCCGGCCCGGCGCCCGCTACTATGCCTCGCTGCGGCTGCTGGAGCGGGTCAAGGAGCAGGACCCCGACCAGTTCACCAAGTCCGGCCTGATGGTAGGGCTCGGCGAGAGCCGGGATGAGGTGCTGCAGGTGATGGACGACATGCGCTGCGCCGGAGTCGACTTCATCACCATCGGCCAATACCTGCAGCCGAGCCGCAAGCACGCGGCGATCGACCGCTTCGTCTCGCCCGACGAGTTCGCGGCGCTGGAGACCATCGCCTATTCGAAGGGCTTCCTGATGGTCGCCGCCAGCCCGCTGACCCGCTCGTCGCATCATGCCGGCGAGGATTTCGAGCGTCTGAGGTTCGCCCGCCGCGGTCAGGCCGCCTGACGCTTGCGCCACAGCCTGACGCGTATCCTGCCCTACCGGCCCGACCAACTGTTCGACCTGGTCGGCGACGTCGAGCGCTATCCGGATTTTCTGCCCTGGGTGACGCGGCTGCAGGCGTCGGCCCGTCGTTCGGACGGCGAGGGGGTCACAGTGCTCGACGCGGCCGCCGAGGTGGGATTCTCGATCGTCCACGAGCGTTTCTCGACGCGCGTGCGTCTCGACGAGCCCGCGCAGGCGATCGACGTCGACCTGATCTCCGGGCCGTTCCGGCGGCTGAGCAACCGCTGGCGCTTCAAAGATTGCCCATCGGGCGTGGAGCTGCGGTTCGAGATCGACTTCGAGTTCAAGTCGCGCTTGCTCGAACACCTCCTGGCCGCCAATTTCCACCGTGCGGTGAACCGGCTGGTGGGGTGCTTCGAGGACCGCGCGAAAGTGCTGTACGGGAGGCGCGGTTAGACTTTTCCTGCCTACGGCAGCCTACCGCAGTCGTTCCTGCAGCATCTCCAGCGCCACCTTGACCGCGGCGAGCTGGATTTCCTCGCGCGTCTCAAGCTCGAAGAATTCGTAACGATGATAGACCGACTGGTTGGCGCGGGCGGTGGCGAAGTGGACGGTTCCGACCGGCTTCAGCGGCGTGCCGCCCCCCGGGCCGGCGACGCCGGTGATGGAGACGGCGACGTGGGCGTGGCTGTTTTCCAGCGCGCCTTCGGCCATCATCCGCGCGATCGGTTCGGAGACCGCCCCGAGGTCGGCGATCAGGTCGCCGGTAACGCCGAGCTGTTCCTGTTTGGCGCGGTTGGAGTAGGAGACGAAGCCGCGCTCGAACACGTCCGATGCGCCAGACACCGCACAGAGCGCGCCGGCGACCAGGCCGCCGGTGCAGCTCTCCGCCGTGACGATCCTGAGCGACCGCCCGCGGGCGTCATCGATCACCAAGCGGGCAAGGGTTTCGATCTCGAGTGAAAACATAAGGGCGCCTCCTGGCGCCCTTACTACGCTGGCAACTCGACCATCGCCACGGCCTGCGCGAGCAATCCTTCCTCGCGGCCGGTGAAGCCCATGCCTTCCATGGTGGTGGCTTTCACGCTGACGGCCGCCAGGTCGAGGCCGAGGATCTGCGCGAGGCGCTCGCGCATGGCCTGGCGGTGCGGCTTGATCTTCGGCCGCTCGCAAACCAGCGTCACGTCGATGTTGACGATCCTCCCGCCCCGCGCCGCCACCAGTCCAGCCGCGTGCAGCAGGAACTGGTCGGATGACGCGCCGCGCCATATCGGATCGGTCGGCGGGAAGTGATCGCCGATATCGCCTTCGCCAATCGCGCCCAGCACCGCGTCGGTGATGGCGTGCAGCCCGGCGTCGGCGTCGGAGTGGCCAACCAGGGCGTGGCTGTGGGCGATCTCGACGCCGCAGAGCCACACGCTTTCGCCGGGGCCGAACCGGTGCGCGTCGATGCCCTGGCCGATGCGCATTTCGCGCACCGCGCCGGCGAGCCGTTCGGCCATGGCGAAATCCTCCGGATAGGTCAGCTTGGCGAGGCCGGGGTCGCCGGGAACCAGCGCCACCTGGCCGCCCGCGCGCTCGATCACGATCGCTTCGTCGGTGGGCTCTTCATCGCTCGGCCAAGCGGCGTAGGCGGTCCGAAGCGCGCCGAGGCGGAAGCCTTGCGGAGTCTGGGCGCGCCACAGGCCGGCGCGAGACGGGGTGGCGGCGATACGACTCGCGCCGTCGTCGCGCTTGAGGGTGTCGGCCAGCTGCAGGGCCAGGATGCCCGCGGGCGCGGTCTGCAACGCCTCCAGCAGCCGGCGCACGTGCTCGACCTTCAGCAGCGGCCGGGCGGCGTCGTGGACCAGCACGATCTGGTCTTCGTCGCATGACAGCGCGGCGAGGCCGGCCTTCACCGAATCGGAGCGCGCAAAGCCGCCGATCACACGCTTGATCGGACCAAGTCCGGCGAAGGCCGCTTCGGCGCGGTCTTCCTGGCCCTCGCCGATCACCACGATCAACTCGTCCGCCCCGGCGGCGAGAAGCGCCTCAGCCGACCAGCGTGCGACGGCGCGTCCAGCCAGTAGGCGCCACTGTTTGGCTTCGCCGGGGCCGGCCCTTGCGCCCACGCCGGCCGCGACGATCACGGCTGAGAATCTCATGGACGTTCTCTTCAAGAGTTGAAGGCGCAAGTCCAGGCTTTACGGCGCCGCAACAACTGCCTAAAAAGGAGGCGATGGGGTTGCGTGCAAAATGAGCATCGCGCAGAGGGCGAGCGCGGGATGACAGAAAACCGGGCGCGAGCGGTGGCTGACAGGCGTGTGTTGGATAGCCTGAAAGCGCTGGCCTTCGACCTGATTCCCGAACCCGCCATGGTGGTGGACCGGGAAGGCGCGCTGGTGGCCGTCAATGAAGCGGCGGAGGCGCTGTTCGGCCAGGGCCTGGCGCTGCTGGCGCGCGGCCGGTTCAAGGCGGCGCTGCCGCCGGACTCCGCGCTGGTGTCGTTGATCAATCGTGCTCATATCGAGGAGGGCGCGGTCCGCGAGCGCGGCATCGAGATCGCCCTGTTTGGCCATCCCACCTTCGAGGCCGACGGCGCGGCGGCGCCATTGGGCGATGGCGTGGTGCTGCTGACGCTGCACGTCCGCAGCGGCGCCCTAGGCGTCGATCGTCCCGGCGACATCGCCGGTCTGCGGTCGGTCGTCGGGCTCGGGCGCATGCTGGCGCACGAGATCAAAAACCCGCTCGCAGGCATCCGCGGCGCGGCGCAATTGCTGAAGTCCGGCGCCAAGCTGGAAGATGTGGCCCTGGCCCAGTTGATCATGGACGAGACCGACCGGGTTCGCCGTCTGGTCGATCGGATGGAGGCTTTCTCTGACGACGCGCCACCCGAGCGCGCCTCGGTCAATATCCACCAGGTGCTCGATCGCGTTCGCGCTCTGGCCGCCAACGGCGTCGCCGAGGGGCTGGTGCTTAAGGAAGCCCTCGACCCTTCGCTGCCGCCGGTATGGGGCGAGGAAGACCAGCTCATCCAGATCTTCCTCAACCTGGTCAAGAACGCCGCCGAAGCCGCCCACAGCCGACGCGATGGGCGCGGCGAGGTGTTGATCACCACCGCCTATCGCCACGGCGTGCGGGTGCGCACCGGCGACGGCAAGGCGAGCCAAGGCGCGCCGCTCGAGGTGCGCATCCAGGACAATGGCCCCGGCGTGCCGCCGCACCTGCGCGACCACCTGTTCGAGCCGTTCGTCAGCACTAAGGCGAATGGCGTCGGGCTTGGCCTGGCGCTGGTGGCCAAGCTCGTCGCCGGCCACGGCGGTCTGATCGATTTTGAGTCCGAACCCGGTCGCACCGTGTTCCGCGTCCTTCTGCCGGCCGTTCCCGCGCCGAGCCCTTTCCTGGTGAGTAGATGAACGCCCAATCGCAAAAGATACTGATTGCCGACGACGACTCCTCGATCCGTCTGGTGCTCAGTCAGGCCTTCAGCCGCCTCGGCTATCAGGTGCGCGCCACCGGCAACGCCGCGACGCTGCTGAAATGGGTGACGGACGGGGAGGGGGATCTGGTGGTCACCGACGTGGTGATGCCGGACGAGAACGTGTTCGATGTCCTTCCCCGCATCCGCAAACAGCGCCCGAAGCTGCCGGTGATCGTGATGAGCGCGCAGAACACCTTGCTCACAGCCGTCAACGCCGCCGAGATCGGCGCCTTCGACTACATCCCCAAGCCGTTCGACCTCGACGACATGACCGCCACCGCGCGGCGGGCCCTTGCGAAGCCGGTGGACGGCGAGGCGGCTCGGGCGCAGGCCAGGGCGATCCGCGACGAACGCCTGCCGCTGATCGGCCGCTCGCCGCCGATGCAGGAGGTCTATCGCACCATCGCCCGCCTCGTCGGCGCCGATCTTACGGTGCTGATCCTGGGTGAAAGCGGCTCCGGCAAGGAGTTGGTCGCGCGCGCCCTGCACGACCTTGGCCGCCGCCGCGACGGCAAGTTCGTCGGCATCAACCTAGCCGCCGTGCCGCGCGAACGTGTCGAGACCGAACTGTTCGGCCGGGGTGACGGCGATTTCGGCAAGCTGGTCGAGGCCGACGGCGGCACGCTGTTCCTCGATGAGATCGGCGACATGCCGCTCGACGCGCAGACCCGGTTGCTGCGGGTGTTCGACGGCGCCGACCCCGCGATCAATCCCCGCACCGGCCGCAAGCCCAACGCCCGCGTCATCGCCGCCACCAACCGCGACCTGCGCGCGTTGATCCGCGAAGGCCTGTTCCGCGAGGATTTGTATTTCCGGCTCAACGTCGCGCCGGTGCGCCTGCCGCCGCTGCGCGAGCGCACCGATGACATCCCTGACCTTGCGCGCGCCTTCCTGCTCCGCGCCAATCGAGAAGGCCTGCCGGCCAAGACCATCGACAGCGGCGCGATCGAGCGGCTGAAAACCCATGCCTGGCCTGGCAACGTGCGCGAATTGGAAAACCTGATCCGCCGCATCTGCGCGCTCTACGCCGAGGAGATGATCTCCGCCCGCATCGTCGAGCGTGAACTCTCCGAACAGGCTACGACGCCGCCCGGCGACGAGGGGCCGCTGACGCTCTCGACGCTGGTCGAGCGGCATTTGGCCTCTTACTTCGCCGACCAGCCGGACGGCGTGCCGCCGATCGGCCTCTACGACCGGGTCTTGGAAGACGTCGAGCGACCGCTCATCCAGCTGACGCTCGCCGCAACCCGTGGCAACCAGGTTCGCGCCGCCGAGGTGCTGGGGCTGAACAGAAACACCCTGCGCAAGAAAATCCAGGAACTTGGTGTTTCGCTGGCCCGCGGGCGTCGCTGACGTATTGCCGCCACATGGCTGTTGAAATTAGGGCACAGTAAGCCCTAGGTTCGCATGCATGGAGTCTGAGTCAGCCCTGCCATACCTGCCGAGCCCTGCGTTCGGCCAGGATTGGCTCGATCGGCTGGAGTCGCGACCGCTGCTGTGGAGCGGCTTCGCGATCTCGGTCAGCCTGACCGCGGCCGCTGTCGGGATCGGTTCGTCGCCCAACCTCGCCGGCCCGCTCGGCCCAGCGAGTCCGCTCGTGCTGACGCTCCTGGCAGTCAATTTCGTCCTGATTCTCGGGCTCGGCGGGCTGATGGCCTGGCGCGTGATTCGCCTCGCCGGCGAGCAGACCGGTGATGCAGGCGCGCGACTGCATCTGCGGTTCGTCGCCCTGTTCGCCAGCGCGGCGGTTCTGCCGGCCCTCATCGTCGCGCTGTTCTTCGGCGTGCTCGTGACGCGCGGGATCGACAGCTGGTTCGACGCCCGGGTGCAGACCGTGATGCAGAATTCTGCCCGCGTCGCGCGCTCTTACCTGAGCGAGCAGGCGATCAACATTCGCGACCATGCCACGTTGATGTCGCACGATCTCAACACGGTCGGGCCGTCGGAATTGGCGAGTTCGCCGATCGTCTTTTCCCAGTTTCTGCAGCAGCAGGCCCAGGACAACGGTTTCGTCGCCGCCTACGTGCTGGACAGCCACGGCCGGGTTCTGGCCAGCGCCGCGATGGACGACGCGCCGAAATTTCTGTTGCCGCCGGTCGAGTCTTTCAAGTTCGCCGATCAGGGCGAGATTCCGGAGAAGACCTTCGAGAAAGCCGACGTCTTCCGCGCCCTCTACCGTCTCCGTTCGTTTCCCGACGCCTACCTCTACGTCGTCTGGCCGGTGCCGGCGGGGGTGTTCAGCCACCTCACCGAGAGCGACGCTTCGATCAGCGCCTACCGCGAGGCCGCAGCCAGCCGCGCGCGCATCCAATTCAGCTTCGCAGCGATCTACGTCGAGGTGGTGATGGTGGTGTTGCTGGGCGCGGTCTCGGTCGGCATGTCAGCCGCCAGCAGCATCGCCGGGCCGATCGCGCGCCTGGTGCAGGCTTCGGGCAAGGTCGCCGCCGGCGATCTGTCGGTCAGAGTCGATAGCACCGACGCCATCGAGGAAATCAACGGATTATTCCGTGCATTCAATCATATGACGCGCGATCTTGAAGCGCAGCAGAATGCGCTGGTCGCCGCTCACACCGAGGCGGAATCGCGGCGCCAGTTCGTGGAGACCATGCTGTTCGGGGTCAGTGCCGGCGTAATCGGCCTCGATCCGGCCGGCCGGATCTCCGTGGTCAACCGGCAGGCCGCGACCCTGCTGGAGCTGCCGGAAGCGCGGCTCGGCCGGCCACTGGGCGAACTCGTCCCCGAGTTCCAGGAGGTGGTCTCGCGGGCCGGCGGCTCCGGCGTCCAGGTCGAGGAGGACGTCGATGTGGTGCGCGCGGCCGAGTCCCGGCGTCTGCGGCTGCGGATCGGACACAGTCCCGACGGCCTGGTGCTGACCTTCGACGACATCACCCGCCTTGTCGCCGCCCAGCGCAACGCGGCCTGGAAGGATGTGGCCCGGCGCATCGCCCACGAGATCAAGAACCCGCTGACGCCGATCCTGCTGTCGGCCGAGCGCATCCGGCGCAAGTACCGCGGCGAGGTCACCGGCGATCTGGAGACGTTCGACCGCTGCACCGACACCATCATCCGCCAGGTCGGCGACATCCGCAGCATGGTGGACGAGTTTTCGGCCTTCGCCCGGATGCCGGCGCCGAAGTTCGCCCGCACCGACGCGGCCGAGCTGTTGCGCCAAGCAGTGTTCGCCCAGCGGGTCGCCGACCCCGAAACCGAGATCGAGATCGCGCTGCCTGCCGGCGACGTTGGCTTGCTGTGCGACGTGCGGATGATCGGCCAGGGCCTGACCAACCTCTTGAAGAACGCGGGCGAGGCGGTCGCCGCGCGCCGAGGCGCCGACGGGCGCGCCGGCCATATCTTCGCCCGCCTGGTCGTCGATCACGACTTTGCCGTGTTCGAGATCGAGGACAACGGTGTCGGGCTGCCCGCGAAGGACCGAGACCGGCTGACCGAGCCCTACGTCACCACCCGCGAGAAGGGCACCGGCCTTGGCCTGGCGATCGTCGATCGGATCATGGAAGAGCACGGCGGCGAGCTCTCTCTCACCGACGCCGTCACCCTGCCGGGCGCCCGCGTCAGCCTGCGCTTGCCGCTGGCCCCTGCGCCCGTGGTCAAGCCGCCGCGCCACACCACCGTTACCACCTCCGCAGACGACCCCGCGTTGAAGGACGCTTGAGACATGACCGGTGACGTCCTGATCGTCGACGATGAACCAGACATCCGAGAACTGGTGGCGGGCATCCTCTCCGACGAGGGGTACTCCGTCCGCGTGGCGGCCGATTCCAACGAAGCGCTGGCCGCCTTTCGCGCCCGCCGACCCTCGCTGTTGGTGCTGGATATCTGGATGCAGGGCGCCGGGATCGACGGGTTGGAGCTGCTTGATCTGGTCAAGGAACTCGACGCCGATCTGCCCGTCGTGATGATCTCCGGCCACGGCAACATCGAGACCGCCGTGAGCGCGATCAAGCGCGGGGCCTACGACTTCCTGGAAAAGCCGTTCAAGTCCGACCGGTTGCTGTTGGTGGTCCAACGCGCGCTGGAGGCCACCAGCCTCAGGCGCGAGAACCGGCGGCTGCGCACGCTCAGCGGCACGCCGGACGGCTTTCCGGGCGCCTCCACCGCCGCTCAGCATCTGCGCCAGACCATCGCCAAGGTCGCCTCGGCCAACAGCCGCGTTCTGATCACCGGCCCGGCCGGCGCCGGCAAGGAGACTTCCGCGCGGTTGATTCACTCTGCGAGTGCTCGCCTTAAGGGAGAATTTGTGCCGGTCAGCGCGGCGGGCATGACGCCGGAGCGGATGGACCTGGAGCTGTTCGGCGAGGAAGGCGAGGGCGGCCGTCCGCGCAAGATCGGCGTGTTCGAGCGCGCTCACAACGGCACCCTCTACCTCGACGAGGTCGCCGATATGCCGCGCGAGAGCCAGGGCCGCATCCTGCGGGTGCTGGTCGAGCAGCGCTTCCGCCGGGTCGGCGGCGACACCGACGTTCAGGTCGACGTGCGGGTGATCTCGTCGTCGTCCCGCGATCTGCGCGAGGAGATCAACGCCGGGCGGTTTCGCGAGGATCTGTTCCATCGGCTGAACGTGGTGCCGCTGCGCGTGCCCGGCTTGGAGGAACGCCGCGATGACATCCCTGACCTTATCCGCGACTGCGTGCAGCGTATCGGCGCGGCGCAGAACCTGCCCCGGCGCATCTTCGGCGACGACGCCATCGCCACGCTGCAGGTGCAGTCATGGCCGGGCAATATTCGCCAACTGCGCAATGTGATCGAGCGGATATTGATCCTGACGCCGGGCGACACCGCTCAGCCGATCACCGCCGACATGCTGCCGCAGGACGCGATGTCCCAGTCGCCCACCGGCGGCCTCGGCGCCGAGCGGATTATCGCCCTGCCGCTGCGCGAAGCCCGCGAGCTGTTCGAGCGCGAATACCTCGAAGCCCAGATCATGCGCTTCGGCGGCAATATCTCGCGCACCGCCGCCTTCATCGGCATGGAGCGCTCGGCCCTGCATCGAAAGCTGAAGTCGCTCGGCTTCGGCGGCGCGCGGGCCCTGGAAGAAGTGGAGAGCTGATGAGCCGCGTCGCCTATGTCAACGGCCGCTTCGTCCAGCATGGCGAGGCGGCGGTGCATATCGAAGACCGCGGCTTCCAGTTCGCCGACGGGGTCTACGAGGTCTGGGCGGTGTTCGGCGGCGCGCTCGGCGATGCCGAGGGGCACTTCGAACGGCTGGAGCGCAGCCTGGGTGAGCTGTCGATCAAGCCGCCGATGGCGCGGACTTCGCTGCAGGTGGTGCTGAAGGAGACGGTGCGGCGGAACCGGGTGCGCGAAGGGCTGGTCTATCTGCAGGTGACCCGCGGCGTCGCCAAGCGCGACCACGCCTTCCCCAAGCCGGAGGTTCCCGCCAGCGTGATCGCCACCGCCCACAGTATCGACCGGGCGCTGACCGAAGCGCGGGCCGAGCGCGGCGCGGCGGTGATCACCCTGGCTGAAACGCGATGGGCGCGCTGCGACATCAAGACCGTGGGCCTGCTGCCGAATGTGCTCGCCAAACAGCAGGCGCGGGCCGCAGGCGCGATCGAAGCCTGGTTCGTCGACGACCTCGGGCTGGTCACGGAGGGCGCATCGAGCAACGCCTGGATCATCGACAAGACCGGAGCGCTGCGCACGCGGGACACCCAGGCCAACATCCTGCGCGGCATCACGCGCAAAACCCTGTTCTCGATCATGGCCCGGGAAGGCCTGAGGGTGGAGGAACGGCCGTTCTCGCTGGAGGAGGCCAAGGAGGCCAAGGAAGCCTTCATCACAGGCGCCGGCACCCTCGTTATGCCCATAGTCAGCATTGACGGTCGGCGCGTGGGCGCGGGCGAGCCCGGTCCAGTGGCGAAACGGCTGCGGCGACTCTATATCGAAGAGGCGAGGCGAACCGCGATCTAGGGGACGGGGGTCTTGCGTACAAAAAACTGATGTGTGGCCGCGACTTTGCGGCCGTCGATACGAGAGAACAGGGGCCGAAACCCGATGAACACCGCGACAGCCACGGCAGCCGACAAGAAGCAGAACCTGCAGGACACCTTCCTGAACAGCGTTCGCCGCTCCAAGACCCCGCTGACCATCTTCCTCGT
>Ga0302314_10011870_pt1 | contig 15143 bp, 15 predicted proteins | sample III_Palsa_N2_3_FD_200533 | JGI IMG/M metagenome (GOLD analysis project Ga0302314, IMG submission 200533) | Peat permafrost microbial communities from Stordalen Mire near Abisko, Sweden - III_Palsa_N2_3 | ecosystem: Environmental > Terrestrial > Soil > Palsa > Peat permafrost | place: Sweden...
GTAGGGCACACGCTCCAGACAACAATCGACCCATAGGGGGAAGCAGCATGCCTGAAGAGATCGTCAGTGACGGCGATATCATTGATATCGTCGTCGATTTGGTTCTCGAGGGGCTCGAGATCCACGACTATGGTGACCTGGTTGACGTGGGTGACCGAGTCGACGTGGGTGACTTGCCGTTTGACCAGCAGCTGGAGGCTCTGTCCACGAATCCGGTGGTGCGGGAAGCCGCAGCCCGGCGGATAAGCGAGGCCCAGGCTGAAGGCCGGGCATTTCCGTTGCCGACCGCCCGCGACATCGCGGCCGCCCGCGAGCGCGCGCTCGCGCGTCAACACAAGTCCTGACAGTGGTCACGAGCGCGGTCATCGCGGTCCTCGCAGTGTGGTTCCTGATGACCGCGCTTGTGCAACTGCCAGCGCAGCGGTGCAAGCGCATCCGCCGGTACGACCCGACGGGCAACCTGCTTCCTGGTTGGAACTTCTTCGCCCCGAAACCGATCCAGGCGGACTTTGCCGTCTGGTATCGAGCGTGGGGGTCCTACGACGAGGATCGTGACGAGGTGCTGGAGTCCGGTTCGAGCGCTTGGCGCGAGTTAGCGGGTATCGAGCAGCGCCGCTTCATGGACGCACTGGTAAACCCGGGCCGCTACACGCGCAAGAGCATCTTCAGTTGCTGCTCTCGCATTGCCACCACGATGCGAACCATCAACTACGAGCCAGACGACTTACGGGACCTACCGCCGAGCGAGATCATGCTGAGTCTTGCCTACCTCCTGCTCGCCGAAAGGGTGTCCTCGCTTTCCAGTGATGCGGTGGCGGTCCAGTTCCGCATCGACGTCGTCCGCCACGCTGCGGGCGCGGCCAGGGCGGCCACCGTGTTTCGCTCAGCAATACATCAGGTGTCCGCCGAAGCCCATGGGGAGGGGTAGTCGTGTGGCTCCATCCCCACCCTGATCAAGCGCTGAGCCTGGCGGTCCAGTTCTGTGCCGTCGGGCGGCTCATAGGTGTGCTCGAGCTCATGCTCGTCCGCGGAGAGCTTGCCCACAGCGGGTTTCTCGATTGGACGATGATCGGGAATCTCAGTCCGCATACCCGAATGCGCGTCGGTAGCGTGATCCGTCGGGCATTTCGCCTCATTGGCCCGCGGGCATTCGCCGGGGTCGTCGTCGTCAACGCCGTGGTTGCCGCTGCCCTACTCGTGTACCCATCGTCGGCGCTCCTGATTGCCACGGCGGTCGCAACGCAGCTGGTCATGATCAAGCGCCACCACTTGACGATTGACGGCTCAGACCAGATGTCGCTGGTCGTGCTCATGGCGTGTCTGCTGGGTCGGATCGGCGCCGACGCCGTCAGCCTTCGAGCGGCTGTGTCTTTCCTGGCGGCCGAGCTGACACTCTCGTACTTCGTGGCGGGAGTCTCAAAAGCGACGTCCAGCTACTGGCGGTCGGGGAGTGCACTGACCATCATCGCCCAGACCAGGATGTACGGCCATCCCCTGGTCGCTCGCGTGCTCCGGACCCACCCGGCTCTCGGCCGTGCCGCCGGTCGCAGTGTGCTGGTTTGGGAATCGCTGTTTCTCCTCACCCTTACCGCTCCGCTCCCCGTGGCCTTGGCCGTGCTCGCCGCCGGGGTCGCGTTTCACGTCGGTTGCGCAGCCGTGATGGGGCTGAATAGATTTGTGTGGGCATTCGCCGCCAGTTATCCGGCTCTGCTGTGCACGAACATCGCGATCCGCACCGGGATCGGAGTTTCCGTGGCAGACGCCATTACCATCGCTGCGGCAGCGGTTGGACTGCTGGCTCTCGCAGTCGGTGGCGGCGCCCGTCCGGCCATCCAGCCAGGACAGATGGCAGCGGCGGCTCGCGAGACACGAGCGTAGCCGCACGCCGAGTCGTAGAACAAAGTTTGAGCGAAGGTGTGATCCTGACGGCGTGGTGGACATTGACCGCGCATGGAAGCGCAGCCTCGCGCTGGCCATGGCGTTCGCGGTGGTCCTGGCGTGGGTCGGTGTCGCACGGGCGGACCATATCGTGGCCATTCGCGGCGGCGCCCCCGAGCGCTACACCCCGGGAGTCGGGTGGGTGGCAATGCCCACCCCGGTCCATGTGCCGATGGACGGCATCGCCTACGACGGCGATCACCACGCGTACGTCGTGAGCGTTGGCGAGCCCGGACTCTGCTCGTTTGTCGAGTTCGCCGGTGAGCGCGTGATCGGTCGTATGACGCAGGCGCAGTTTCGGCGGGCCGCGCACACTTCCTTGACGGCGAACTGTGAGCTGCACCCGGACCCTGCCGGCGGCGTGCTCATCTCGGCCTCGGCGGAGACGCTCGGGTCCGAGACAAGTTGGTCGGTCAACATCGTCTCCAAGCGGGCGACATACCTCGGCTACGGCTACGCGGCAACGAGCGATGGGCATCACGTGGTGCTCGTGCAGCACACGTACTTCCCGCCTCCTGTGCTCGGCAGTGCTGAGCTGCTCGCGGCCGGACGTTGGGGACTCCCCGACACCTTGCAGCTCATCGTTCCCATGTCCATGCGCTTTACATGGACCGATCCAGCGCTGTCCCTCAGCGGCAAGCGGTTCGCGGCCGTCCGTAATTCGACTCTAGTGACCGGTCCGCTGGGCGGCCCGCTGCTAACACTTCAGCGCCTCCCGCAAGACACCGTGCTCTACGACCTTCAGTGGTCGGACTCGGGTAGGGACCTGGTTGCGCTCGCCGGCCCGGAAGCGGGAGTATCCGGACGACTGTTGCTGATAAATCCGGGCAACGGGCACGAGCAGACGCTGGCGACATCCGTCACCGGCTTTGCCGCCACTCCTTAGGGCCCTGAGATCAGTCTCGCTGCGCTCGCACAGGGCTTTGGAACGCCGCGGGTAAGGCCAACTTTCGGCGGCGGATCGTCTGCGGGGTTTGCGACAGCCCCAAACGTCGGGGTTGGGTAGCACGACCTCGAGTTCCGCGCGGCGATTTGATTCAGGCGCGGTAAGGGGGTGTGCTGCGTTTGCCCCAAATGTTGGGGGTTACGTAGCACGACCCCGAGTTCCACGGCCGTCGCCGGTCACGACTTGAACGTCGTCGCGTTCCCGAATAGAAATCCGGTCGGTGGACGGGTATTCGGGCTCGTCCCGAACCGATCGGAGGTAGGCGTGGCGACGAGAAAACTGGCGGCTGAACTGCTGGGGACCGCCATCTTGGTGTTCTTCGCCGTGGGCACGGCGACGTTGGCGTTTGGCTTCAAGCTGGACGGCGGGAGTGTCTCGGCCGGGATCGTGATGACGGCGATGGCCTTCGGTCTGGTCCTTCTCGCCCTGGTGTACGCGATCGGGCCGATCTCCGGCTGCCACGTCAATCCGGCGGTGACGATCGGGTTTGTCGCCTCCAAGCGCATGACGATCAATGACGCGGTCGGTTATTGGATCGCCCAGTTCGTCGGCGGGATTGTCGGCGCCGTCGCGCTCTACGCCGTCTTCAGTGGTTCACCCGGCTACAGCCGTAAGGTGCAGGGGCTCGGCACCGACGGGTGGGGAGCCCACTCGATCATCGGGCTGAATGCCGGCAGTGCGTTCGCCGCCGAGGTCATCCTCACCTTCCTGTTCGTCCTGGTCGTCCTGGCCGCGACCAGCCACGTCGCCTCGGCGGGCTTCGCCGGTCTGGCGATCGGCCTGGCGCTCACCACCGTCCACCTGATCGGGATCCCGCTCACCGGGACCTCGGTCAACCCCGCGCGCAGCCTCGGGCCCGCGTTGATCGTGGGCGGCGACGCTCTCAGCCAGGTTTGGCTGTTTATCGTTGCGCCTCTGATCGGTGGGGTCCTCGCGGCTGGCGTGTACCTAGCGCTGGTCGCCGAACGCACCGATTCCGGCGTTGCCGGCCAGGTGGAGCCTTCAGATCTACCCGCCGGCTGATATGCCGGTCTCGATCGAAGGCTCAGAGAGGAGGGGACGCCGGCGTTCGGTCCGAGCGCCTGGCCGACGCCGGCGGCGAGGTGCCGCGTCGCGGGAGGCTACCTCGCGGCGAAGTTCCGGATCACGGCGCGGTCGTCATGCACACGGGTCATGAGCTGCAGGTGGCGTAGCTCCAGATCCATAGCCACAGGATATTGATGAGGTAGATCTGCATATTGGACATCTCGATCGGCCAGTGGCGATGATGGTGCATGGTCACCATCACGTCCATGCGCACGGCCGAGGACGCCGCCGCCTTCGGCCGCCTCAACGAGGAGTGGATCAGCTCGCTGTTCGCGCTCGAGGACAAGGACCGCGAAACGCTCGCCGACCCCTTCGGTCACTACGTCGAGCCGGGCGGCGATGTGCTCCTAGCCCGCGACTGCGAAGATCGCGTCATCGGCTGCGTCGCGTTGGAACCGGTCGGCGAGGGCGTCTTTGAGCTGTCCAAGATGGCCGTCGCGCCCGCCGAGCGGGGACGCGGCACCGGCCGGCGGCTGATGAACGCGGCGATCGACCGGGCGCGCGCCCTCGGCGCCTCCTCGCTCTTCCTCGGCTCGAACCGGCGCCTGGCCACGGCCGTCGGCCTGTACGAATCGGTCGGCTTCCGGCATGTCCCGCGCGAGCATGTTGGCCCGTTGCCCTACACGCGGGCGGACGTGTTCATGGAGCTCCCGCTCTAGAGCATCGGAACCCTTGGGACCTCACCCGCCGGTAGCGTAAGTAAACGACGCGGGACCCAAACGTCTGCGTCTCGACCAACTCGAGGTTTATCCTCTCGCCTCGGGGGGCGAAGTAAGGCGTGCCGGCGCCCAGCAGCACCGGGTTGACGAAGAGCCGGTACTCGTCGATGAGGTCGAGCTCCATGCAGGCGCCGGCCAGGCCGGCACCCCCGACGGACAGGTCCCTTCCCGGCTCCTCCTTGAGCCTGGCTACCTCTTGGGCAACGCTGGTTGTGGCCAGCCTCGCGTTGCCCTCGACGCTTTCGAGGGTGCTCGAGAAGACTATCTTGGGTAGCTCCTTCCAGAGGGCCGCGAACTCGAGCTCGACCTCTGAGGAGGAGGGGTTCTCCTCGGCGGTCTCCCAGTAGAGCATCGTCTCGTAGAGGCCGCGGCCGCACAGGTGGACATCCAGCTCCCGTGTCTGCTCATTATGGAAGCGGTGCAGCTCCTCTTCGGGCGCCGACCAGTCGAGCTCACCCGCACGCCCGGCGATGAAGCCGTCCAGTGACGCTCCCATCGAATAGATGAGCTTCCGCCTCACGCGTCGTCCTGCCGGCCCAGCGCGGTCATGTCGAGGTAGTAGTGCGTGCCGCCGACCTGCTCGGTGCCCCGCCCGTACGTCGAGTAGGTGTGGAAGACACGCTCCCCGTCGCGCAGGAAGCAGCTCGTCCCGTGGAGCTCGAAGGGCTGCTCGAAGTCGATGGGCTTACTGGTCTGATCCCATTCGGCCTTGGTGCGATAGTTGTATTCGAAGGGTGCCACTCGCTCGTCGAGGGTGACATGGAAGTCGTAGTTGAAGTCGCTTCCGTACGACGAGTACCAGGGGAAGGTCCAGCCACGGGCGGTCTTGAACGGCTCGATCTTCGTCAGCGGCGCACGGGAGACGACCGCCATCGTGGTCTCGCGGGCGTGAAGGTAGGCGAGGTTGCCATATTGCTCGACGCGACCCGCACAGCTCGTGCAGCCCTCCTGCCAACTCGGATCGAACATGTAGTGATCGACGATCAGCTGCCGGCGTCCCTCGAACAGGTCGAGCAGAGTCACCCTGCCGCCCGGTCCCTCGAATATGTACTCCTTTTCGATCTCGACCATCGGCAGCCGGCGCCGGTCGGCGCTGAGCGCGTCGCGCGCGCGCGTGAGTTCCTTCTCCTTCGCGAGGAGCTCCTTGCGGGCAGCGACCCATTCGTCTCGTGATGCGACCGGGGGAAGGGTCATTTGCATCTCCTGTGGTCTGGTTCTCGTTGCGGTCCTGAACGGTAGACCGAGCGCGGAGCCAGAGCTCATCGGTGCAGCGTGCGCGTCACTCGAACCCTTCCGGCGGTCCGATCGTCGCCGCCTCGGGCCCAAAGCTCTCGATGTAGTGGGGATGGAAGTCATGCCAGCGATTCATCGCCTCGCGGGGGTCGTCCTCGCCGTCGAGCGCGGTCTCGAGGCCGAGGAGGCAGGTGTGCCAGCCGGCTCCGTCACGTGCGGCCTTGCCGCGCTCCTCCAGCGTGTCGAGCAGGGTCAGCTCGGTGCCCTCCGCGGTCGCTCGCAGCTCGAGCCGCACGATGTCGGGCCCCCAGCGAAGCTCCATCAGCGACGGTGGCTCGTAGGCGATCATCTCGCCCTCGAACGTCGGTGCCTGGTTGGCGGGAAAGGCGAAGCGCAGTGATGCCCCGGCGACGCGCTCGCCCTCGATCGTCGTCGGGAACCAGTGGGCGAGGTGCTCGGGCTCGGTGATCGCCCGCCACACCTTCTCCACCGGATGGCGAAAGACACGCTTGAAGCGCAGCTGCCAGCGTCCATCGTCGAGCTGCTCAAGGGTTCCGTACATCGCTTGCTCCTTACCCGAGGTCTTCTTGGTCGTCGGTCGCATCGAGATGCCGTTCCAGATCATCGAGACGGGCGGCCCACAGATGCCGGTGGGGCTCGAGCCACTCGTCGATCGCGCGGAGCGGATCGGGGCGCATCCGGTACAGGCGTCGCTGAGCGTCCACTCTCACCTCGACGAGCCCGGCTTCGCGCAGGATCCGCAGGTGCTTGGAGACCGCAGGCTGGCTCAGCTCGAGCCGCTCCACGAGCTCGCCCACGCAGTGCTCAGACGGTCCCAGGAGATCGAGGATCCGGCGGCGGTTGGGCTCCGCCAGGACTTCGAATACGGTCACCGTGGCTAGTATGCTGCAGACGGCATATAGCTGTCAAGTAATCGAGCCGGGTGCCGCCAGTTGCCGAATTCGGCAACGGCCGTGACATCGATCAGCTTTTCGAGGCCCCAGCGGTGCGCCGGTTCGAGCGGCGATGCCGCTTCGCGCTCGGCGTGGACAGCCCGACGTGCTCGGGCGGCGCCTCGAACAGCATCATCACGAGCCCAGCGCTGACCTCTGCTTCGTCATGGTTACCGGCCGACAGCCGTGCCCGGCTCTCGGCCTCGATCTCCTCCGACCGCTCCATGATCTCCTTCAGGGCCGCGGCCAGGTCGGCGAATCCCTGAGCGTCGAGAATCATGGGCCGACGGCTGGCGTGCGCGTCGGTCCGGTCGAAACCTCCGATCGAGACCGCTGAGCCCACGTAGCGAACCGCCTGGTCGAGAGTGGCGCTCAGCATCGCGTTCTTGATGATCTCCGGCACCTGCGCCCACGCCTTATCGGTGATGCGAATCCGGCCCAGGGCCTGGTAGTAGTGCTCGATCGCGCCCCGGCGCTGACGAGTTCGCACGAGCTTCAAGAGGCCGGCTCGCTCTAGCACGCGAACGTGGTAGCTGACGTTCCCGAGGGGCGCCTCGATCTCTCCCGCGATCTCGCTCGGGCTGGCGACGCGATGCTGCAGCACCCGCAGGATGCTGACCCGAAGCGGGTGGGCGAGAGCCTTCACGAGCCGCGGGTCGTCTATGTCGGTGAGTTGCTTCACGGTCTTAGACCATTCGAGCCGGTCCGGCTCGGACACCTTACAGCGTGTAGTAACTCTCGCCCTGGCGGAAGATCTTGATCAATCAGAATCTGTTGCCTAAACTCGGCGCGGTAGGGATGGGTGGTCGTCGGGCCGGCAGGGGCCGCGGGCAGATACGGTTGACCCGGGCGTGTGACGTGGTGCGCCAGGCAAGGCGATCTGCGCGCAGTCTGTCGGCGGCTCGGGTCGGCGAAAGAATCAGACGCCGAGCGCGAGCGAGCGCGGGCGCGCTTTCATTGACGACACCGAGCATAGGCGGGTCGCGACCAATCCTGCACGAAAACGCGCAGGATTTCGGGGTCGGATCTGGCAGACTCGCTGGCGTGCCCGCACGTCTGGTGACCATCCCGATCAGCCATTACTGTGAGAAGGCGCGGTGGGCGCTCGACCGCGCCGGCGTCGACTACGTCGAGCAACCGCACCTGCAGCTCATCCACATCTTCGCTGCGCGGCGGGCCGGGGGAGGGCGGACGGTGCCGGTCTTTGTCACCGGCGAAGGCGTGGTGCTGGCGGAGTCCTCAGCGATCCTGCGGTGGTCCGATACCCACGTCGAGCCTCAGCGACGCCTCTATCCGGAGGGAGATCTCGGCGCCCAGGCCGCTGCTCTCGAAGCGTCGCTCGATCAAGGCTTCGGGCCCGACGGCCGGCTGTGGATGTACCACCAGACGCTGCCCGTGGTGCACGACCTCGGTCGGTGGGCGACGGCCGGCATCCCGCGCTGGGAGCGCGGCTTCTTCCGCATGGGGGGACCCGCTATCGAGATGTCCCTGCGCCGCTATCTCGGCGTCGACGCGCCCGCCTCGGAGGCAGCGCTAAAGCGGGTCGACGACGTGTTCGACGACATCGCCGAGCGCCTGTCTGACGGGCGGCGCTTCCTTCTCGGCGACCGATTCACCGCTGCCGATCTCACCTTCGCGGCGCTCGCGGCGCCGATGCTACTCCCGGCCGGCTACGGTTCGCCCCTGCCGCCGCCGGAAGCGATGCCGGAGTCGGCGGCTCGCGAGGTACGGCGCTTGCGCATGCATCCCGCAGGCGTGTTCGCAGACCGTCTGTATGCCGAAGAGCGGGTCCGTCTCGCCACCGTGGCCTGAGAGGTGAAGATCAGCCTGCGTAGGGCGGTGTGGTCGGCCGCGGCGACGGTCCTCATCGCTCTCGGCGCATACGCGCCCTCGGCACGCGCAGCGGCGGCCGCCCCCGCTGTCACCCTCTATACCGACCAGCTCGCCGATCCTGCCTTCATGGGGCTGGGGACTGAGCTCGATCCCTACGACACGCTTTCGCCGAGTCAGATCGATTGGCCACTGATCACTCAGCGGCTCGACTTCATGAGCCCGGGATTGCTGCGGGTGGTGGAGCCGGCGTCGAGCTACTTCGGCGGCTATGACTCTTCGGGCAACCCCGTCTATAAGTGGACCTCGCCGAGCGTCGAGGAGCTGCTCTCGATCCTCTCCTACGCGCAGAGCCACGGGATCACCGTCGTGCTCGGGGACTGGGGCGACCCCCTCATCGGAGGCGACGCGCGCATTCCCGCCGACTTCATCGGTGAGCTCCACACCGATTACGGCTTCACCGACATCCGCTACTACAACGTGATGAACGAGCCCAACGACGACGGGACGAGCTGTGAGTTCACGTGCTGGGAGGGGATCATGAAGGCGGTCTCCGCGGAGTTCACGCACCTCGGCTACAGCAGCTGGCTACAGCTCGTCGGCCCCGACAACGCCAACTCGTGGGACGACACGCAGGTCGCTCAGGCCCTCGACGAGACCTCCGGACTCGACACCGACAACCCCCTTGGCGGGGACTCGTGGGTGACCGATACGCTGCAGACGATCCCTGGCCTCATCGGGGCCTACGATTCCCACCGCTACGCGACCATCTGGGGGGTGGAGAACGGCGTCTACGGGGATCAGGTCCTGGCTCGGCGCGAGGAGATATCGAATCTCGACTCGCCCGCCAAGCCGTACTTCGCCGCCGAGGTTGGGCTCACCGCGCGCCAGGTGACGCCGTTCATCGCGCGGATCATGCCGGCGGCGCGATCGCTCGAGTCGCTCCTCGACCCGAGCGCCACCACCGCCAGCACCTTCGTCGACAGCCAGCCCAATATCACCTCCTACAGCTACGGCGTGTGGATGGGGGACATGATGATCCAGGCCATCGCCGCCGGGCTCTCGGGCGCGAGCGCCTGGGACCTCGACGACGCGATGCACACGGGCGGCGGCTACGGCGCCAAGAACCTCAAGCAATGGGGGTTCTTCAACACGCTCGGCGGCCAGGACGGCTATCCCGCCTCCGACCTCGCGCCGCGTCCGTGGTTCTACGCCTGGTCGGTGCTTTCCCGCGCCTTCCCGGCCGGGAGCCAGACCCTCGCGGTCCCGAGCACGGGCGTGTACGGGCTGAGGGTGGCGGCGGCGAAGGTCCCGAACGGCACCGGTGATGACCTGTCCATCGCCGTCGTCAACGACTCGGCCGCGGCGAACTCGATCACGCTGAGCGTGCCGTCGGTCACGGTGCCGCTGACCATGGCCCAGTACGACTACTTCCCCACCTCCCGGCCCGTCGACGCCAACGACCTACCGCTGCCGGCGCAGGGCGTTCAGCTCCAGCCTTCCGCCGGCCTCTCCGTGCAGCTCCCCGCCGACAGTCTCGTCGTGCTCACCTCACACGGGTTCGGCACACCGGCGGCGCTCGACGAGGGCACGAGGACACTCGTCGACAGCTTCCGGAATTGGCATCTCGCCTACGCCCATAGCAAGGCACTGAAGTTCGATCACCGCACCCCGTCCGAATACAATTACGCTCCTTCACGCGCCACCCCCACCGGGAAGCACGACCAGTTCATCGCCTACCGCGCGAGCCAGATCACGAGCTTCGAGCTCAAGGCGTACTACCCGAAGAGCCTGCGGATCCTGGCCTACGGATCCGAGGACGGGGTGACCTGGACGCCGATCGAGCTCGCTTCGACCGAGCCCGCGCCCGCCGTAGGCGGGCACGAGATGCTCGCCGAGCTGTTTCCGAGCCAGGCGCTCCCCGCCGGCACCAACCGTCTGAAGGTCGTGCTCGGACCCGCGACCGAGCTGGCCCAGGTGAGGATCATGGCCGGGCGCTCGGGACCGGCCTGCCTCGCCTCGGCCCTGGCCACCGGTGGGGACTCGATCGGGGGCGTGAGGCTCGAGGCGTCAGGCGGTCAGGTCCTCGGCCTGCTCGGCGTTCCCAGCGTGCGCGGCCGCCGGGCGTCGGGCTACTGCGTCACGGGCGGCGGCGACGTCGGGCTCGTGCTCACGCGACGCGACGCCGTGTCGCTCGTCGTCTCGACCGCCGCCGGCTACCGGGTACGCGGGGTCGGTCCCGGCACCCCGGTGGCCACCCTGGAGCGCCGGTACGCCCGCGGCGAACTGCTGTCCGTCGGCCGCGGGAGGCTGCTCGTCTCGAGTGGGGGAGTGGTCTTCGTCATCCACGCCAAAGCGGTCGAGGCCGTCGGCCTGGCGACGCCGGCCTTGCTCGCCGACGCTCGTTCGCTGCTCGGCGCCGTCAAGCTCGCCCTTGCGCCCTGAGTCTTCAGGCCCTAGAGCTCAGGTCGGCTCGCTGAAGTAAGCCGTCGTATTGCTCCAGGTGCACCCTGGCTCGCAGACGGCCTTTGTAACCGCCGTGCAACCATGGGCAAGCGATCCTGCCGGCAGGCGTCGCGCGAAGGGAAAGAGAGGAGCGACATTGCGTGTGCTCGTGATCGAGGATGACAGAGAGCTCGCGGAGGCAATCGGGGTGGGGTTGCGCCGCGCTCAGATGGCGGTCGATGTCGTGGGCGACGGTCGCTCGGGGCTTCGCCGCGCGCTCGTCAACGATTACGACGTGGTCCTGCTCGACCGCGATCTTCCCGGCCTCCACGGTGACGAGGTGTGCGCCGAGATGGTCGCGCAGGGAACGCGCAGCCGGGTGCTGATGCTCACCGCCGCGGCCACGATCGACGAGCGCGTCGACGGCCTCAGCCGCGGTGCCGACGACTACCTGGCGAAGCCGTTCGCCTTCGAGGAGCTGCTCGCGCGCGTGCACGCCCTGGCCCGCCGCTCCCAGCCTGCCCTCCCGCCCGTCCTCGTCCGCGGCGACCTGCGGCTCGACACCGCCGAGCGCCGGGTCTGGCGAGGCGACGAGTTGCTGGCGCTGGGGCCCAAGGAATTCGGCGTCCTCGAGTTGCTGCTCGCCGCCCAGGGCAGGGTGGTGTCGGCCGAGGAGCTGCTCGCGCGCGCGTGGGATGAGGCTGCCGACCCGTTCACGACGACCGTCAAGGTGACGATGAGCCGCTTGCGTCGCAAGCTCGGCGAGCCGCCCGTGATCGAGACCGTGCCTCAGGCTGGGTACCGGATTTGACCCTGCGCCCGCGTCTCAGGGCCAGACTCGGCGCGCTGCGCCCGGGCACCGTGCGCCTCAAGCTCACCGTGCTCTACGGGGCCCTGTTTCTCGTCTCGGGCGGGATCCTGCTCACCATCACCAACGTGGTGGTGCGCGGTACCACGTCCAGCGAGGTCCAGTTCAACGCATTGGGTCCGACGCAGATCGCCATCGCGGGGGCGCCGCCCGCCGGTGCGAATCCCGGACCCGGCTTCCTGACGGTGATCCGCGGCGCCCTGGGCAACCGCGCCGTCGGGGGCAACCGCGCCGTGATCGCAGCGGTCAAGGCGTCGCAGGCGAAACTCAATTACGTCCGGACCCAGGCCAACCAGGTCGCCACGAAGTTCCACCGCGTCCTCAGAATCGCCCAGCGCCAGCCCTCGCACGAGGTCCACCAGCTCCTGATCACCTCGCTGATCGCCCTTGCCGTGATGGCGCTGGTCTCGATCGGCCTCGGCTGGCTCGTGGCCGGGCGCGTGCTGCGCCCGTTACGGACGATCACCTCAGCCGCGCGGGACATCTCCGCCAGTAATCTGCACCAGCGTCTCGCACTAGAAGGTCCGGCCGACGAGCTCCACGAGCTCGGCAGCACCTTCGACGGGCTGCTCGGCCGTCTCGAGGCGTCCTTCGAGGCGCAGCGCCAGTTCGTGGCCAACGCCTCCCACGAGCTGCGCACGCCGCTCGCACGCCAGCGCACGGTCGCCGAGGTGGCGCTCAGCGACCCCGATGCCACGGTCGAGTCGCTCAGGGAGAGCCACCGGCGGGTGCTCGCCGCCGGCGAGCAGCAGGAGCGGCTGATCGAGGCCCTGCTCACCCTCGCGCGCAGCGAGCGCGGCCTCGCCCGGCGTGAGTCCTTTGACCTCGCCAACCTCACCGAGTCCGTCCTCGCCACCCGTCGTCCCGAGCTCGAGCAGCGCGGACTGGAACTCGAGGTCACGCTCGATGCCGCCCCGGCCTTCGGCGAGCCTCGTCTCGTCGAGCGGCTGGTGGCCAACCTCATCGACAACGCGATCCGGCACAACGTACCGGACGGATCGGTGCAAGTAGCGACGCGCGCCAGTGCGGACAGAGCCACGGTGTCCGTCACCAACACGGGGCCCTACGTGCCGCCGGACGAAGTCGAGCGCCTGCTCCTGCCCTTCCAGCGCCTCGACGGCGACCGGGCGGCGGACCGTGAGGGCCTCGGTCTCGGCCTCTCGATCGCCGAGGCGATCGCTCGCGCCCACGGGGGGAGCCTGGTGGTCCGGTCCCAGCCCGAAGGCGGGCTCGCCGTGGAGGCGAGCTTCCCGGGCTAGGATCCTGATCCGGAATATCAGGGCGCCAGCGTGGCGCTCTCGGGCGTGCCGGCGTGGCCCCAGGCCAGCGTCGAGCCCGTAAGGGTGAGGCCGGTCAGCATCGATCCCATCCCCGGCGCGGTGATCGTGTCGAGCATATGCACCCCGGTGCCGTCGCTGGCCACGATGTCCTCGGTGGTGCACCAGGTCTGCGCCGAGCACGGGTTCCCGTCCACCAGTGCCGGGGTCCAGGCCGCCGGCCCTCCGGTGGGGTTCGAGGAGATGACCACGTTCCCGACCGCGTCCCCGGCCACGCACAGCGAGCTCGATGCACAGTCAATGCTGCGCAGCTGCTGGCCGCCGTCGATCTCGGTGCTCGTCCACGCGCCCGCCGCCGGGTCGGTGGACACGTCGAGCGTCCCCGCTTGGCCGACGGCCAGGCACAGCGAGATCGACGGGCAGCTCACCGCCTCCGGGATGCCGGGTATGACCACGGACGCCCAGGGCGCTCCGCTCGTCGGGTCGGTCGAGGTGAACGCTTCCCCCGGCGCCCCCTTGACGGCGACGCAGAGCGTGGTCGAGGGGCATGAGACGCTCGCCGGTTGCGGCGGGCTTCCCGACACCGTGGCGGTCTGCCAAGCGCCGGCGCCGGCGGTGGGCTCACTAGAGGAGATCGCGTCACCGGAGCTGTCGATCGTCACGCACAGGGAGGGGGACGGGCACGTGATCGAGCCCAGCCCCTTCGTCCCGTCGACGTTGGCGCGCGTCCAGGTGCCCGCGCCTCCCGCCGGGTCGGTCGAGGTGAAGACGTTCCCTGCGTCATCGTCGGCGATGCACAGCGACGCGGAGGGACACGAGATGCTTTCGAGGATGCCGCTGCCGGTGCCGGTGTCCACCATGGTCGGCGTCCAGGTGCCCGCTCCTCCGGCCGGGTCGGTCGAGGTGAAGATGAAGGTGCCGCCGACGCCGGCGCAGAACGACGGCGACGGGCAGGAGACGTCGGTGAGGAAAGGCGAGCTTGGGGTGATCGTCCAGTCCGGGCCGCCGCCGGACGGATCGATCGAGGTCAGGACCCGGCCGGCGCCGTCGACCGCGGCGCAGAACGAGGAGGATGGGCAAGAGATCTCAGCCAGGGGGGAGGTCAGTGAGCCGGGCGGGAGGGCGGAGGTGAGATCGGCGGCGGACACGCCGCCGCTTCCCACCACGAGCTGGCTGATCCCCGCGATGCAGACCGACGAGTCCTCGGAGCAGATCACCGTCTCACCGCCCCGGTCCGCAACGGCGGCGCCGGTCTGCAGATCGAACACGGCGACCGTGGCCTGCGACCCGCCGTAGTGCGGATCGGTGTAGTAGTTGTCAATCGCCGCGTAGCCTCCGCCAACGGCGGCCATCGGCACGTCGGTGTCGTCGTCCTCGCCGTTGCTGAAGCTCTCGAGCAGGCGCTCGCGCCCGTCGGCGCGCAGGCAGCCCATGTAGGCGTCGTTGCCGGGGTTCGAGTCACCGGTCACCACGGCGGTGGCCGAGCTCGCGATCACCGTCGAGCCCGGCGGCGCGGCGCAAGCGGCCACCGGCGTGCTCGGCAGCGGCTGCCAGTCGACAGCGTCGCCGCGGACACGGGCGACCCAGCGGGCGCGACCGCCTGAGGCCGCCACGATGCGGAGATCGTGACCGGCACCGATGAAGGCGATCGACCGGCCGTCCGGTGACCACGCGGGGGTGCTGCCGCGCACGAGGCGCCTCGCCGAGTGGCGACGAAGGCCAACCACGACGACCCAGCCCTTGCGCGCGATCGCGATCTGCGCGCCACTCGGCGACCACGAGGGTGAGCTGCCGGCACCAAGTCGCCGCAGGTGGTGGGGGATGCCGGCCCACACCTGCCCCGCGCGC
>Ga0302314_10011872_pt1 | contig 15141 bp, 4 predicted proteins | sample III_Palsa_N2_3_FD_200533 | JGI IMG/M metagenome (GOLD analysis project Ga0302314, IMG submission 200533) | Peat permafrost microbial communities from Stordalen Mire near Abisko, Sweden - III_Palsa_N2_3 | ecosystem: Environmental > Terrestrial > Soil > Palsa > Peat permafrost | place: Sweden...
CGTTCGAAAGCGACCTGCGCGCCGTGAAGGCGGAGACGGGGACGCAGATCATCACCTTCCCGGCCGGTCTTCCTGACATTGGCCCATCGCTCGATGAGGTCATGAAGGGCGAAAATCCCGCGCACGCGCCAGCGTCGGCTGCGACCGAGAACGACCCCACGGTCATCGTCTACACCTCCGGCACAACCGGCCGGCCGAAGGGCGCTCTGCTGGCGCACCGCAACCTGACCTACTGCTACCAGTCAGTCAGCCGCTCGTTTGTCGGCGCAGAGCGGGCTCGGGACGATACGCGGGTCCTGTGCAACCTGCCGCCCAACCATATCGGCTGCATTTCCGAGCTGTTTGGAAACGCGATCATCCGCGGCGGCGCCATCGTGTTTGCGGATCAGTTCGACCCCGCGGAGACGCTGGACATCATCGGCCGCGAGAAGATCACCCTGTTCGGCGGCGTGCCGGTGATGCTGGAGTCGATCTTCGGCCACCCTCGCTACGCCGACGCAGACCTCTCAAGCGTTCGCGCCATCGGCTGGGGTGGGGCGCCGGCGACCCGCAGCCTAGTCGAGCGCATGATGGCGACGGGCGCGCGAATGTTTACCAACTATGGCCTTACCGAAGGCGGGGCGGTGGTGACTGCGACACCCGCCACCTACAGTCTAGAGGATCTCTCCGAAACCGTCGGAACGCCGGATGACAGCGGCGACCAGAGGATCGTCACAGACGACGGCCGCGACGTGAACCCGGGCGAGTCCGGCGAGATATGGCTACGCGGGCCAGGCGTTTTCCTCGGCTATTGGAACAATCCCGAAGCCACGGCCGCAGCCACAACGGCGGATGGCTGGCTCAAGACAGGCGATATCGCCCGCGCAACCGAAACCGGGGCCTGGAAGCTGGAAGGCCGAAAGGCCGACATGTTCAAGTCAGGCGGCTTCAACGTCTATCCGCGCGAGATCGAGTTGGCCCTGGAGGAGCATCCCGACGTGGCCTATACCGCCGTCGTCGCCGTGAAGGATGCACAGTATTTCGAGGTTGGCGCGGCCTTCGTCGTGCCGAAACCAGATTGCTCGCCCACGCCGTCAGTTCTGCAAACCTTCCTGCGAGAACGGCTCGCCAACTACAAAATCCCCAAGTCGATCACGATTAAAGACAGCCTGCCCATGCTGCCCATCGGCAAGGTCGACAAGGCGGCGCTTCGGGACGATCTGACGGAGCCTAACGCGGCCACGTCTTAGGGTCGGCCGGGCACGGTCAGACGAACTGCACCGCCCGTTAGGGGGCTATGGCAAGGACGCGGGCCAAAGCCCGCCCTCGCAAGCCCCCAAGTCCATTCCGTTACTTCAACCCCTCGCCGGAGATCATCCGGCTAGGGGTGATGATGTATGTGAAGCTCCCGCTGTCGCTCCGAAACATGGAGGACCTGCTGGCTAAGCGCGATCCAACGCTCAGCCGCCCTGGCTGAGTGGAAGTCCCTCATGGCCTAGCCTCCCGCCTCCCCCGCCATAGCCACGTCTAATGGAGACAAGTTGAGGTTGGACTGACAGCACCGCCACGCAGTCGCCCCTGCTTTTGTCCCTCGGGGGCTTTTGCCCTGGCAGGCCTCAATCAAGCCCATATTTGCGCAAGGCGCGCTGGCGGCAAGTCACCGGGGCCGGCGGAACCCAAATTGGGTTGAGCGGCTTGGAACGGTTGGGCTAGGCTCGGAAGACCATGACCGCTGTACCCGTTGACGACCCCCGAAGCCTGCTGACCGAGGCGACCGTCGCCGAGCTGCGCAGACATCCGAAGCTCTGGGCCACCGCGAAAGGCCACGCCGACGCGACGGTGGAGCGTTTCACCAGGCTGGAGGAGCCCTTCCGCTGGATGGTCAAGGATCAGTTCCGGGTCGGGATCACCTATACCGCCATGCTCCTGCGCGCCGCGCCGCAGGGGCTTTCCGCCGCCACGCTGATCGCAGCCTGCAAGGACATGGACATCAGCAGTCCCGGCCGCGTGCGCCAATTCCTCAGCCGGGGCCTCCAATATGGCGAGATCGTCACCACGCCCGGCTCGGAATACTGGACCAAGCGCGCCCTCGTCCTGGGGCCAGGCTTCTTCCAGCACTTCAGCGCGGTAGTGCGAAACGACATGGAGCACGCCGCCGCCTTCGCGCCCGAGACAGCGGATGGGTTCCCGCTGGCGGATCACGAGGCCTCGATGCTTCACTACATCCTCGTCTCCGGCTTTTTGCAGCAGGCCCAACCGGAACTGTTCAGAAACCAGCCCGGCCATCCCATGTATATCTTCGGCCATCGCGAAGCCGGCATGTTCACGCTGGCCCACCTGCTCCGCTCCCAGCCGCTGGATCGCGCCCGCTTTCTAGAAGAAGCACCGCTGTCGAGGTCGGATCTGGCGCGGCGGTTCGGGGTCTCGCGCGTCCATATCAACAAGCTGCTGAGCGACGCCGCAGACGACGGGCTACTCAGCTGTCCATCGCCGGATCGGGTGGTGTTTTCGCAGCGGATGTCCGACGCCTTCGAGCGCCAGTATGCGCTGCTGCTTCTGTGGATCCGCGTCTCGACCGCGATCGCCTGGGCCACCCTGCCCGCCGGATCCCTCGCCTTCGCCCAGTCTGTCAGCGGCGAGTAGACCGCGCTCAGGTTGAGCGAGACTGTTTGCAGGGGCAATGCCAAAAGAAGCCGCCTACCCTTGCCTCCACCACAGTTAACTTGAGCTGAGCAGTACAGACGCCCCCTGTAGATTCTTAATGCTCATTAATCTCTTGTTTACGTGATATTTCCGGGTGAACTGATGTTCGCCTGGTGGGGCTTAGCTTGTACATGTTGCACGAGAACGCCGGAGCCCTTGGGCACGGTGCAGAGAGACTTACGCCTGGCGCGCGGCGCCGCGCCGCCCTGCTAACCAGCTCGGCCATGGTCGCCGCGGCGCTGCTGTTGGCGCCCGCCGTGGTCCACGCCGCGCCGGCCCTGCCCACAGGCGCCACGGTCGCCGCCGGCAAGGCCAGCATCAGCGCGCCATCGAACAACTATCTGACCATCACCCAGTCGAGCAAAGACTCGATCATCAACTGGAATAGCTTCTCGATCGGCCAGGGCGGGACGGTCCAGATCAACAACGGCGCCGGCGCGACCCTGAATCGGGTCACTGGCGGCTCCGTCTCTTCCATCGACGGCCTGCTGTCGGCGACGGGGTCGGTCTATCTGATCAATCCGAACGGGGTGATCATCGGCAAGACCGGGGTGGTCAACACCGGCGGGACCTTCGTCGCCTCGACCCTGGATGTCTCGAACGCAAACTTCCTCGCCGGCGGGAGCCTGACCTTCTCCGGCGCGTCCACGGCCAGCGTGGTCAACCTGGGCAAGGTGGGCAGCCTCGGCGGCGACGTCGCCCTGATCGCCTCCACCGTGGAGAACGACGGGACGATCACCGCGCCGGACGGCACGGTGGGCCTCATCGCCGGCCAGCAGGTGACGCTGAAGGACGCCGATAACGACGGGAACGGCTTGTTCTCCGTCCAGCTTGGCGGCGCATCCACCAGCGTCACCAACACCGGCTTGATCGAGGCGGCCAACGCCGAGCTCCGCGCTGAACAGGGCAATGTCTACGCCCTGGCGGGCAACATCGCCGGCGTGATCCGCGCCACCGGCGTCGACGCCAGCGACGGCAAGATCTGGCTGGTGGCCGATGGCGGGACCACCACCGTCGCCGGCACGCTCGACGCCCAGGGCGCCAATGGCTCGGCCGGCCAGATCGAGACCTCCGGACAGACGGTCCTCGTCGACACCGCGGCCATCGACGCTCACGGCGGCCAGTGGCTGCTGGACCCGCAGAATATCGAGATTACCGCGGCGGCGGCGAACACCATCTCCAGTTCGCTGGCCAACAACAACGTCACCGAACAGACCACTTCGACCACGGCCAGCGAGACCGGGACGGGCGCGGCGACCACCGTCTCCTCCGGCGCGGGGGACATCACCCTGGACGCCGGCGCGAGCATCAGCTGGGGCTCCAGCCACGCCCTGACCCTGAACGCCTACAACAACCTGAACATCGACGGTTCGATCACCGTGTCCGGCGCGGGGACCCTGAACCTCACCGCCGGCCAATCCGTGGCCGTCAACGGGCCAATCGCGATAAACGGCGGCGGCAAGGTCGCCCTCAACGCGGGCGCTGATACGACGACCGTCTCGGGAACGTCGCTTCTGCAGCTCTACTTCGCGCCAGGCGGGGACATCACCTTCGCATCGGGTCAGACGGGACAGACGCTGGCGATTAACGGGACCGCCTATACGCTGGAATATTCGTCGTCGGCGCTGATCGCGGCCATGAACGCCAATTCCAACGGCGTCTTCGCCCTGGCGCAGTCGGGCCCGGGCGGAAGCTTCACCGGCACGCCCGTGAGCAGCTTCGGCGGAACCCTTGAGGGCCTGGGCAACACGATTTCGAACCTGACGATCAACGTAGGGGACGGCGACGCCGGCTTAGTCGGCACCCTCAACGGCCAGGTGCGCGACATCGGCCTCGTCGGCGGCGGCGTCACCGACGGCACTCAGCTAAGCTACGGGGTGGGCGAGCTGGCCGGGCTCAGTAATGGCGTCGTGGCGGGAAGCTTCGCCACGGGCGCGGTTAACGCCTCGGGCGGACGCACCGGCGGCCTGGTCGGTGTTAACCGAGGCGTGATCGTCGACAGCTACACTACCGGCGCGGTGGTCGGCGCAGATGCCGGGGGACTGGTCGGTGATAACCAGCTCGGCTCGATCACCCAGAGCTACGCCACGGGAGCAGTTAGCGGGCGCTATGACAACGGCGGTCTCGTGGGAGACAACGACGCCTCCATCATACGGAGCTACGCCGCCGGCGCGGTGAGCGGCAACGGCTCAACAGACGGCGGCCTTGTCGGAGATAACTCTGGTTCGATCAGCCAGAGCTTCGCCACCGGGGCGGTCGTCGACAACGGCGACGACGCCGCGGCCGGCGGCCTCGTCGGACTGAACGAGGACAGCTCAATATTCCAAGCCTACGCCACCGGCGCCGTCACGGCCAAAAACGAGGACGCCACTGTCGGCGGCCTGGTCGGTGAGAGCTTCGGAGGTTCGATCAGCCAGGCCTATGCCACGGGCCAGGTCACCGCTAACCCTGAAAACGAGGATTTCTTCGGCACCTTCTCCGACGGGGGAGGCGGCGCCGGGCCGCTGATCGGACAGAGCGGCGGCACCACGGTCACAACGGCCTATTACAACTGGCAGACCACCGTCAACAACAGCCAAGCCCAGGGCTCACAAAACGACGGCGCCAATGGTGTGACCACGGCGACGCTGCAAAGCGGGGGCCTGGCTGCGTTGGGCTTTAGCACCAGCGCCTGGAGCGGAGCCAGCGGCGGACTTTACCCCTATCTGACGAGCTTCTTCCCGAACGGCGTCCAGGCGATCACCGGCGTGACCAGCGCGGGATCACAGGTTGGCGTCTATGCCGGCGGCGCGTTGCTGACCGGCGCCACGACCTCCACCGGCGCCAACGGCGCCTACTATGAGATTGTGGCCGCCGGGACCTTGCCGACCAGCGGCGTACTGGCTGGCGCGACCGTCGCCAGCAGCGGCGCCAGCGTCAGCGGCCTGACCTATTCCAACAACCTGTCCTTCAGCGCAGGCATCCTGACCCTGCCGAGCCTGACCTCGGGCCAGGTTTCCGAGACGACCGGGGCGGCGACTTTCAGCGCACTGCAGACCAACCTGGCCTCTACGTTCGGCTCGGCCAATCTGACGGCGCTTAACACCGCCTTGGCCTCGGCGTCGCTCAGCATCATTTCGAACAGCGGCACGGGCTTCACCCTCGACCAGCCGGTGACGTCGAGCGGCAGCCTTGGATTGCAGACCACGGCAGGAAGCCTGACTATCGCCGACGCGGTCTCGACCGGTGCTGGCGGCTCGCTGACGCTGAACTCCTCTAGCGCCCTGGTGATCGACGCGCCGATCACGGTGTCCGGCGCGGCCGCGGTCAATCTCACCTACAACACCGCTGGGCCGACCAGCCTAAGCTTCGCCGAGGGCTCCTCGATAAACTACGGCGCCGTCAACAGTGGCGGCACGCTGAAGATCAACGGCCAAGCCTATACCCTGCTCTACAAGCTGGCCGACGGCACGGACGTCGGCCCAGACAGCGGCGGCGATGATATCGCCGGCATCGACCACATGGGCGAGAGCGGCCACTACGCCCTGGCGACCAGCCTGAACGGCGCGGGCACGACCTTCACCAATGCGCTGGCCGGCTTCGGCAATGCCTTCACCGGGACCTTCGAGGGTTTGGGCAACACCATCACCGGCCTTAAGATCAGCAGCAGTCACCCCTACGTCGGGCTGTTCGATGACCTGAACCCCGGCGCCGTGATTCGCGACATCGGTCTGATCGGCGGATCCGTATCCGGCGGCACCTGGACCGGCGCGCTCGTGGCGTTTGATGACGGCGGGACGATCACGGCGGTCTACAACACCGGCTCGGTCTCCGGCTCCGGCAGGGTCGGCGGCCTTGTCGGAGAGTTATTCGACGGCACGCTCACGCAATCCTACGCCACCGGATCGGTCCAGGGCGGAGGGTCGACCGGCGGCCTTGTCGGAGAGGTGTACGGCGGCACGCTCACGCAATCCTACGCCACCGGCGCGGTCACCGGGGGATCCAATGGCGGGCTGGCGGGAAACGTCATGGACGCAACCATCAGCAATTCCTACGCCACCGGCTACGTCGCGGGCGACGCGCTCATCGGCAGTGGGTCGGGCATATCGGCCAGCAATCTCTACTACAATTCCGACACCACCGGCGCATCGAGCAGCTACGGGACTGGGCTGACCACCAGCCAGCTCAAGGGCTCGCTGCCTTCCGGCTTCGGCGCGGCTTGGGCGACGGGCCCCGGCCTTTACCCTTATCTGACCAACTTCTTCCCGGGCGGGGTCCAGGCGATCACGGCCACAACCAACGGCGGCGCCGCCGGATCACAGGTTGGCGTCTATATCGGAGGCGTGCTGCTGGGCGGCGCCACGGCCTCCACCGGCGCCAACGGCGCCTACTATGAGGTTGTGGCCGCCGGGACCTTGCCGACCAGCGGCCTGCAGGCGGGCGTGACCGTCGCGAGGAACGGGTCCAACGTCAGCGGCTTGGCCTATGCCGACAACCTGTCCCTCAGCGGCGGCGTCCTGACTCTGCCGAGCCTGACCTCGGGCCAGGTTTCCGAGACGACCGGGGCCGCAACCTACAGCGCGCTGCAAACCAACCTGGCCTCCACCTTCGGCGCCGCCAATCTGGCCGCGCTGAACGCAACCCTGGCGGCGGCGCCGGTCAGCATCACCGCGACCGGCGCGGGCTTCACGCTCGACCAGGCCGTGACGGCGACCGGCGGCCTGACGGTTACGGGGTCATCCATCACCCTGGATGGCGCAAGCATCACCAGCAGCGGCGCGGTTTCGCTCGACGGCGCGGTGACCCTGGCCGACGCCAACACCATCACGGCGTCGACGACGACCTTCGCGGGGACCGTCGATGGCGCCCAGGCGCTGACCCTTGTCGGCGGCGCCCAGTTCGATGACGCGGTGGGCGCCATCACGACGCTGACGTCCCTGTCGGTGAGCGGCGCATCGGCGCTCGATGGCGGGCCGGTGAACACCACCGGCGCCCAGACCTACTCCAGCGCGGCGACCCTCGGCGCCGACACCACCCTGACGGCGTCCAACACGACCTTTGGCTCAACGCTGGACGGCGCCCACGCGCTGACGATCACCGGCAATGCGACGCTGGATGGCGCGGTGGGCGCGAGCGCGGCGCTATCTTCCCTGTCCATCAGCGGCGCGAGCACCCTGGACGGCGGTCGCGTGACGACCACCGGAACCCAGACCTATTCCGGCGCGGCCACGCTCGGCGCAAACACCACCCTGACGGCGTCCACCGTCAATTTCGGCTCCACTCTGGACGGCGCCTATGGGCTGACGATCACCGGCAAGGCGGCCTTCAATGGCGCGGTCGGGGGGCTAACCGAGCTGTCCTCGCTGTCCGTAAGCGGCACGAGCATCTTCGATGGCGGCGCGGTGAGCACGACCGGCGCCCAGACCTATACCGGCGCCGCGACGCAGGACGAGAACACCACCCTGACCGCCGGCGGCCTGATCACCCTCGGCTCGACCCTCAACGGCAAGTACGCGCTTTCGCTCACGGGCAGCGCCCTGCAGTTCAACGGCTTCGTTGGCAGCTCGCAGCTGCCGACCAGCGTCACCGCCGTGGCCACCGACGGCAATGTGACGCTCGGTTCGTCAGGCAGGATCGACAGCGCCGGAGCCATCCTGATCGCAGCCAACGGCGACTTCATCAACCAGGACACCGCCGCCGGCGCCAGCGCCCTGAAGCCGGGCAGCGCGGGCTATGTCGTCTACAGCCAGGATCCGACCAACCCGACCACGGTGTTGCCGGCCGACACCCGCGGCGGCCTGACGGGCAAGGACTATTTCAACGACGCCTATGACTTCTCCACGGGCGCGTTCGCGTCCGCCGTGCCGACGGGCAATCACTTCGTCTATGGCTACGCCGCGACCCTGACCTATACGGCCAATACGGCCAGCAGCGTCTATGGCTCGGCGATCTCGCCCCTCAGCGGCACGATGAGCGGCTTCGTCAACGGCGACACGGCGACCACGGGCACAGCCAGCTACGCCACCACCGCGACCTCATCCTCGCATGTGGCCGACGGCCCCTTCGCCATCACCGGATCGGGCTTGTCGAGCGTCTACAATTACAAGTTCGTCCAGGCTGCGGGCAATGCGACCGCCTACAGCATCACCCCGGCCGACCTGACCATCACCGCCGACAACCAGTCGAAGGTCTATGGCGCCGCCCTGCCGACCCTGACCGTCAGCTACTCGCCCTTCGCCAACGGCGACACCGCCGCCAGCCTGACCACCCAGCCCAACGTCACGACCACTGCGACGGCCGCCTCCCACGTGGCGGGCAGCCCCTACGCCATCAACGCCTCGGGCGCGGTCGATAGCGACTACACCATATCCTATGCGGCCGGCGGGCTGACCGTCACGCCCGAGTCGATCACCATCACGGCCGCGGCGAACAGCAAGACCTACGACTCGACGACCAGCGCGGCGGCCACGCCGACCGTCACCAGCGGCACGCTGTACGACAGCGCGACCTTGTCCGAGACCTATGGCTCCAAGGATGTGGGCTCGAACCTGACGCTCACCCCGACCGCGACCATCGCCAACGCGAGCGATTATTCGGTGACCCTGGCTTCGGCCAACACCGGGACCATCACCGCCGAAGCGGTCACCATCACGGCCGCCTATAACGACAAGCTCTACGACGGAACCACCGCCGCCAGCGCAACGCCTACGCTCACCAGCGGGACGCTGTACGACAACGCGACCTTGCAAGAGGCCTACAGCGCCAAGGATGCCGGCTCGAACCTGACCCTGACGCCGACCGCGACGATCACGAACGCGGGCGACTATTCGGTGACGCTGGTGTCGGCCAACACTGGGTTCATCGACCCCGAGCCGATCACCATCACAGCGACCTATAACGACAAGAGCTATGACGGAACCAGGGCCGCCAGCGCAACGCCCACGCTCACCAGTGGGACGCTGTACGACAACGCGATCTTGCAGGAGACCTATAGCGCCAAGGACGTCGGCTCGAACCTGACGCTGACGCCGGCGGCGACGATCACCAACGCCAACGACTATTCGGTGACACTGGTCTCGGCGAATAGCGGGTTCATCGAGCCCGCGCTGGTCACCATCACGGCGACGGCGAACTCGAAGGTTTATGACTCGACGACCTCGGCGTCCGCGACCCCCACCGTCACCAGCGGCACACTTTACGACAGCGCCACCCTGACCGAGACCTACGGGTCCAAGGATGTGGGCACAGGCCTGACCCTGACGCCGACGGCATCCATCTCCAACGCCGGCGATTATTCAGTGACCCTGGCTTCGGCGAACACCGGGACCATCGCCGCCGAGCCGATCACGATCACGGCCGTCGCCAATTCGAAGACCTACAACGACTCCACCGCAGCTTCGGCGACGCCGACCGTGACGAGCGGGACACTGTATGACAGCGCCACCCTTGCCGAGACCTACGGGTCCAAGGATGTCGGTGCGGGTCTGACCCTCACGCCAACCGCGACGATCACCAACGCCGGCGATTATTCGGTGACCCTGGCCCCGGCGAACACCGGAACGATCAGCGCCGAAGCGATCACCATCACGGCCGCAGCCAACAGCAAGACCTATGACTCCACGACCTCGGCCTCGGCGGCGCCGACCGTGACCAGCGGCACGCTGTATGACAACGCCACCCTGGCCGAGGCCTACGGCTCCAAGGACGCCGGTACGGGCCTGACCCTGACGCCGACCGCGGCGATTACAAACGCCAGCGATTACGCCGTGACCCTGGCCCCGGCCAACACCGGAACGATCACCGCCGAAGCGATCACCATCACGGCCGCAGCCAACAGCAAGACCTATGACTCCACGATCTCGGCTTCGGCGACGCCGACCGTGACCAGCGGCACGCTCTACGACAGCGCGACCTTGGCGGAGACCTACGGCTCCAAGGATGTCGGCACGGGTCTGACCCTCACGCCGACCGCGACGATCACGAATGCAGCCGACTACTCGGTGACTCTGGCCTCGGCCAACACCGGGACGATCACCGCCGAAGCGATCACCATCACGGCGGCCGCCAACAGCAAGACCTACAATGACTCCGACTCGGCTTCAGCCGCCCCGACGGTCACGAGCGGCACGCTCTACGATGGCGCGACCCTGGCCGAGGCCTATGCCACCAAGGATGCCGGCGCAGGTCTGACCCTGATCCCGACAGCGATCATCTCCAACGCGAGCGACTACTCGGTGACTTTGGCCTCGGCCAACACCGGGACCATCACCGCCGAGGCGATCACCATCACGGCCGCCGCCAACAGCAAGACCTATGATTCGACGACTGGCGCCGCGGCGACGCCGACTGTCACCAGCGGCATGCTGTATGACGGCGCCACGCTCGGCGAGACCTACGCTAGCAAGGACGCGGGCACGAATCTGACCCTGATCCCGACGGCGACCATCACGAACGCGGGCGACTATTCGGTGACCCTGGCCTCGGCCAACACCGGAACGATCAGCGCCGAGGCGATCACCATCACGGCGGCCGCCAACGCGAAGACCTACGACTCGACGACCTCGGCGAGTGCGACACCGACGGTGACCACCGGGACCTTGTATGACAGCGCGACCCTGGCCGAGGCCTATGCCACCAAAGATGCCGGCGCCGGTCTGACCCTGACGCCCACGGCGACGATCACCAACGCCAACGACTATGCGGTGACTCTGGCCTCTGCCAACACCGGCGTGATCAGTCCCGAAGCGATCACCATCACGGCCGCGTCGAATTCGAAGACCTATGACTCCACCACGTCGGCCTCAGCCACGCCCACAGTCACCAGCGGGACGCTGTACGACGCCGGCAGCTCGGCGTTGGCGGAGACCTATACGACGGGCAACGCCGGCACAGGCCTGACGCTGGTCCCGACCGCATCCATCCCGGACGCGACCAACTACACAGTGACCCTCGCCTCGGCGAACACAGGGAGCATCACGCCTGAGGCCATCACCATTACGGCGGCGGCGAATTCGAAGACCTATGACTCCACCACGTCGGCTTCGGCCGCGCCGACGGTCACCAGTGGCACGCTGTACGACGCCAGCGGCTCGACCCTATCGGAGAGCTACACAACCGCGAACGCCGGCGCGGGTCTGACGCTGGCGCCGACCGCCTCGATCCCGGACGCGTCCAACTACACGGTGACGCTGGCGTCAGCGAACACGGGGACGATCACGCCCGAGGCCATCACCATCACCGCCGCGGCCAACACCAAGACCTATGACGGCGGAACCGCGGCCGCCGCGACGCCGACCGTGACCAGCGGCGTCCTGTATGACAACGCCAGCCTGTCGGAGACCTATGCTGGCAGGGATGCGGGAACCGGACTGACGCTCACGCCAACCGCCACGATCACCGGCGCCTCCAACTATGCGTTGACGCTGGTTTCGACCGCGAATGGCGAGATCGATCCCAAGGCGATCACCGCCTCGCTGACCGGCGTTGTGGACAAGACCTATGATGGGACCGCGAGCGCGACCCTAGGCGCCGGCGACATCCAGCTGTCTGGTATCGTCGCCGGCGACACGGTGACCGCGAGCGCCACCAGTGCAGCCTACGCCTCCGCCAATGTCGGGACCGGCGTCTCGGTGACCGCGTCCGGGGTCGGACTCGGCGGCGCCCAGGCGCGGGACTACACATTGGTCTCCACCACCTACAGCGCCAATATCGGCGAGATCGACCCGCGCGCGATCACCATCACCGCCAACGACGTGGACAAGTTCGTCGGCCAGCCGGACCCCGCCCTGACCTATCAGCTGACCAGCGGATCGTTCGTGGGCGCGGACACGGCGAGCGGCGCCCTGACCCGCGCGGCGGGCCAGACGCCGGGCGACTACGCCATCCAGCAAGGAACCCTGGCGGTCTCGGGCAACTACGCGCTGACCTTCGTGGGCGGCCGGTTCGTAATCGATCCCACCGGCGGCGCTGGCAGCCTGGCAGGCGAAACGCCTGATCAGAGCGGCTTCAACAGCGCCTCGGTGAGCTTCACCTTGGCGTCGGGCCCGCGCTATACACCATCGATCAATCCTCAGGCGATTGGGTCAACCGACGTCCAGTGCCACATCGATCGTAACTGCATCAACGTCCCCTATCCCGCCAATCTCGATGTCGGCCCAGACATCCGGTTTGTCCCAGGACTGTAAGGCCCGTCCATGACCCGTCCGCCGATACAGTCCGCCTTCGGACGAACACCGCGCCGCGCGACCTTGCTGGCGGCCGCGGCGGCCGTCGCGGTTTGCAGCGCCAGCCAGGCCTCGGCGCAGGCGATCGAACGCAATCTGCCGCCGGCGTCCACGCCCACGGCGCCGCAGATCGCGCCCCCGAACGCCGTCCCGTCAGCCGAGGACGCCACCCCGATCGGCCCGGCCCTGCGCAGCATCGTTCTGTTGGGGCCGACCGATGCGCCAGAAGCCGCCCCTGCCGCCGGCCTTGATCTCGCCCGCGCGCCGCGCCTGGCCAAGGATGACGCCGCCTTTTCCAGCTTTCTTGGCCGGCCGATCTCCCGTCGCCTGATCGCCGAGATCGAGGCCGAGATCGCGCGTCGCTATCGCGCCAAGGGCTTCCCGTTCGTCTCGGTGTCGACACCGGAACAGGAGATCAGCGGCGGCGCGATCCAGGTGCGGGTGGTGGAGTTTCACCTCGGCGCCAAGACAGCACCCGGCGCCTTGGCCAAGGACGCGCCCTATATCGAAAGCCGCGTGCGGGCCCAACCCGGCGATCCGATCGACGCGGGCCAGCTCGCCGAGGACCTCGACTGGCTGAACCGTTTCCCGTTCCGCCGCACCGAAGCGGTGTTCACGCCTGGGACCGGCCTTGGGGCGACGGATCTGCGCCTTCAAACCACCGAATCCAAACCCTGGTCGGTCTATGTCGGCTACGCCAATTCCGGCAGCCCGCTGACCGGCTGGGATCGCTATTTCGCCGGGGCGCAGGTGGTGTTGCCCGGCCTGCACGACGCCACCCTCTCCTATCAGTACACCGGGTCGGGCGATGCGGTGTTCAACGACGGCCGAGTCTTCAACAGCGCCCCCGACCCCCGCTACCTCAGCGACGCCGGCCGCTTGGTGATACCGACCCTGGCGCGCCAGGAGATCGAAGCCTCCTACAGTTACGTCCAGTCCTACGAACCGATCGCCTCGCAGCCGGGGCTGGCGACACGCCAGACCACCTACGAAGCGACCCTGGCCTACCGCAGCGCCCTGTCGAATCTCTGGTCGGTGCTGCCGGGCGAGGCCGCGGTAGGCGTGGAAGTCAAACGGCAGGACGCCCAGACCCTGTTCGGCGACGTCGGCGTCGAGAGCGCCGCCTTCAACGTCTTCCAGATCACCGTCGCCTACGCCCAGCAGGAGAACGACGCCTTCGGCTCGACCTCCGGCGATCTGACGGCCCACATCAGCCCCGGCTCGGTCGGCGCCTTGAACAGCAACACCGCCTTCGCCGCCGCCTCCAGGGGCGTGTCGGACGAGGCCAACTATGTCTATGTCTCCGGCGACTTCAGCCGCACGACGCATCTGCCGAACATCTTTGGCGCCGCGCACACGGCCGCCTCGGGCTGGAACCTGATCGACAGCCTGATCGGCCAGTATTCCGCCATCCCGTTGCCCCTGACCGAGCAGATCGGTCTCGGCGGCGCTGGCCTGGTGCGAGGCTATACCTTGGACGACGGGGCCTTCGACACCGCCTTGATCAGCCGCAACGAGCTGCGGGCGCCGGGCTTACCGCTGCTGGGTCGGCTAGGTGGCCCAGCCGATGGGCTCTCCTCCTTCGTCTTCGTCGACGCCGGTTTCGGCAAGGACCAGCGCACCGGCGTCACCGCCAGCCCGGTCTCCACCGGCCTCGGCGCCGACTATCAGTTTGGAAGCCATCTCTCCGCCAGCCTCGACGGCGCCTGGGCCCTCAATCACGTCGGAATGACCCGTAATGGCGAGGCTCGGCTGGAAAGCCGGGTGACGATAACTTTCTAGTCACCATATCAGTAAAGATAAAATATACCGGTCTGAATACAACTTAACCAAGCGCGTAAGCATGCGCTTTACTATCATTCTGCACTGAGGGTTAATTAGGAAAACATAAGATCAGCGCGCATTTGGAGGTTATCTCTTGCGCGCGCCGAGGCTCGAATACAGACGCACGACTTTGGCGGCGTTGCTTCTTCTGGTCGTGGTAGGGCTGAGCGCCTGTGCCACGGCGCCGGCGCCATTCGACCCCCTGCCGATGGGCCGGAGCGTCAGTGCACCCACCGGCTTCCTGCAATTCTGTCAACGCCGGCCCGACCAATGCCAGGTCTCGGCGCCTATCGTTGATCACCGGCCAGCGGCCGAACCGTCGACACTGGATTTCGCCGGTGGCCTCCAGCCCGCCAGCCTTGTGTTTCAGCGCCCCGCGCCCGCCCCGGCCGATCTGTTTGCGAAACCGCCCCAGGCCGATGACAGCGCATGG
>Ga0302314_10011874_pt1 | contig 15139 bp, 13 predicted proteins | sample III_Palsa_N2_3_FD_200533 | JGI IMG/M metagenome (GOLD analysis project Ga0302314, IMG submission 200533) | Peat permafrost microbial communities from Stordalen Mire near Abisko, Sweden - III_Palsa_N2_3 | ecosystem: Environmental > Terrestrial > Soil > Palsa > Peat permafrost | place: Sweden...
CTCTAGGGATTTCAAGCCAGCAACCGGACGGCGTCCGAACCCGTGCAGGTCGCGATAGCCCGGATGGGCGCCGACGCTGACGCCGCGGGCTTTTGCCAGTTCCACGGTATGGCGCATGATATCGGCATCGCCGGCATGAAAGCCGCAGGCGACGTTGACCGAGGTGGCGAGATCGATCATGGCGGCGTCATTGCCCATCTCCCACGCGCCAAATCCTTCGCCGAGATCGCAGTTGAGATCGATTGTTGTCATGTTGGCGGTCCGCTTTAAGTGAGAAGGTCGTTGATATCAGTCGGGTGTCACCGTTTCCGCAGAAGACGGAACTTGCCAGGTTTGTGCGTCAACGGCGCTGATGGCGCTGCCTGCGACATTGGCATCTTGCAGCGCTTCGAGGTTGAGATCAAAACTTTCGATGTCGCGGAGACGGTCGGGCAGGGTGGCGATCTCTTTGACGAAGTTCCGCAACGCCGCCTGCGCTTCCGCCATGCCGATGGCCTTGAAGCGAAAGCCACGACCGGCCGGGATTTGCGCGAACCGGCCGAAATCGGCCGATATCACGGTTGCGATCTTGGGATAGCCGCCGCTGGTGCCACGATCGCGCATCAGCACGATCGGCGAACCGTTGCCGGGGACCTGGATGCTGCCATTGACGGTGCCGTCGGAGACGATGTTGTGGCCGTGCAAATGCCGGATCACAGCACCTTCCAGCCGGTAGCCCATGCGGTCGCTGGTCGCCGATATCTTCCATTCGCTGTCCAGAAACAGTCTTTTCATGTCGTCGCCGAATTCATCGTCCTGCGGGCCGAGCAGCACCCGGATCGGGCCGTTCGCAACCGAGGGAAGATCGATCCGGCGCTCGGCCACGCCGCTTGCGTCGGCCACCTGCAATTCGTCACCGGCCTGTAGGGGCCGCGGGTAGGGACTGCCAAGGCCCGCGCGTGCATTCACGGCCAGGCTGTCAAACATCGGCTCGCCCTGAACTCCGCCTTCGATCGCGAGATAACTGAACGAGCCGCCGCGCGCGAAACCGAGCGTCAGCGTGTCACCGTCCGCGAGCGTCACGGAAGTGTCGAACGCAACCGGGCGCTTGGCGATATCGGTGTCGCGCGCCGCACCGGACAACGCGACACGGACCGCACCGCCGCGTGCGGTCAAGGATGCACCGAACGGGCCGATTTCGATGGCTGCGGTGAACGGCGGGTTTCCAACCAGAACATTCGCGGCGGCCAGAGCGAGGTGATCCATCGCGCCGCTCGGCACCAGCCCGTAACGCTGCGAGCCCGGCCGGCCGCCATCCTGGACGGAGCTCGCGGGCCCGATGCTCGTGACGGCCAATCTGCTCATGACGCCATCAGCTCGGCGATGATTTCGCCGGCGGCCGCGGCACGATCCTGTTCGGCGAACGTCTTATGGTCGACCACCGAAAACGTCACGCGGTCACCGGGCTCGAGCAGGAAGGTCGGCTCGCGATGCAATTGATAGGTTCTGACCGCGGTGCGCCCGAGCAGATGCCAACCGCTCGGGCCGGCCAGGCATTGCACGCCGGCCTGCACGCCGCCGATGGAAATGGTCCCCGCCGGCGTCAGCAGCCGGGGATTCTGCAATCGCGGCATTTGCAGCGAATCCTCCAGACCGCTGAGATAGGACCAGCCGGGCGTAAACCCGATCATCGCGACGCGGTAATCGCCGGCGACGTGCCGGGCCACGATGTCATCGGGGGTCGCATTCAACGTCTTGGCGACGTCCTCGAGATCGATGCCATGCTCGCCGCCGTAGGCTACCGGAATGCGCCAGCGCCGCGTGACGGTCGCGGGCGGAACGGGCAGCTCCGCCAGCGCGGCGAGTTTCTCGCTCAACGCGTCGAAGCCGATCACAAGCGGATCGTAATGCACCAGCAGCGATCGGTAGGTCGGCACCGTCTCGGTCACGCCGGCGATCGGATCACGCGCAAGGATGCGATCGAGCGCCAGCACCCGCTGGTTGGCCGCGTCGTCGACGTTGCGGCTGAATTCCACCGTGATGGCGCTGTCGCCGCTGGGCAGCAGGCGGCTCGGGGCAAGTGGCTGGGCCATGATCCTTAAAAACTCGGGCCTCACGAAATCGGGCCTCACAAGAGCGTAGGCGCGACACCAATCTCTAGCGCGTTTCGCATCGAAGTGGAATCCGCATTGTCGAAATGAGCCTGCAAGTTCAATAAATTAAACGACACGCCGGTGATAAGATGAGGTTATGGCGCCATGCGATGCCAGCGCCCCGAAAGGCTGATTGCGCCCCTTGACGCGATGGCCGTGCCCCGCAAGATGCGCCCGCCGATCAATCCCCACCGGAGCTTCCTTTTCGATGTCCCTGACCCCCGAAGCGATTGCGACCCTCTCCAAGGTGTCGACCGCCACCATCACCACGGTTCTCCTGAAGAAGGGCCTGCGAAACGTCTGGCTGCGCGGTACGCGTCCGCTGCGGCCCGGACAGGCGCGGCTGGTCGGGCCGGCATTTACCTTGCGCTTCGTGCCGGCGCGCGAGGATCTGGCCACCCCGGAATCCTGGTCGTCGCCGATCTCGACCCGAACCGCGATCGAAGCCATGCCCGAAGGCTGCATCGCCGTGGTCGACGCCATGGGCGTCACCGACGCCGGCATCTTCGGCGACATCCTGTGCGCGCGCATGGTCAAGCGTAAGGTCGCAGCGCTCGTCACCGACGGCGTGGTGCGCGATCTCGAAGGCGTGCTCGGCACCGGCCTGCCGGTGTGGTGCGACGGGTTCGCCGCACCTCCCTCGGTCGCCGGGCTGACTTTTGTCGGCTGGGGCGAGCCGATCGGCTGCGGCGGGGTTGCGATCTTCCCGGATGACATCATTGTCGCCGACCAGGACGGCGCGGTGGTAATTCCCAAGGCGTTCCTCGATCTGATTCTGGCCGAGGGCGCCGAGCAGGAGCGCATGGAAGCCTGGATCGTCGATCAGGTGAACGGCGGTGCCGAACTGCCGGGCCTCTATCCGATGAACGCCGAGACCAAGGCGCGCTACGCGGCAACCAAGAAATAACATCAAGAAGCAGAGGTAACCCCATGGAAGTCCATCTCGCCGGTTCACGTCCGACCCGCCGCGCACCCAGTGAGAATTTCACCGGCACGGTCTGGCAAGACCCGGTCATCATGACGCCGGCGCCCGCGCACCTGAATTGCTCCCGCGTCTCGTTCGAGCCCGGCGCGCGCACCGCCTGGCACACCCATCCGCTGGGCCAGACCCTCTACGTGATCTCGGGAATTGGCCGGGTCCAGGCCAAGGGCGGACCGGTCCGCGAGATCCGGCCCGGCGACGTGGTCTGGATTCCGCCGGGTGAGAAGCATTGGCATGGCGCTTCCCCCACCAACGGCATGACCCACATCGCCATGCAGGAAGCGCTCGATGGGGTTTATTCGAGCTGGATGGAGCACGTCACCGACGCTGAATATTCCGAAAAGGTCGGATAGAGCCCGGCATCGGCGGCGACCGTCGTCGTCGCCGGTCAGATCCGCTGCGCGGTCCAGGTGCCTGAGCACATCGCGCCGTGCCAGGTGCCCGATCCCGACGTGGCGGTGAGGCGGCCGGAGCCTATCGCCTGCTTGATGCCGCTCGTCAGGGTGACGCTGATGCCACCGGCATCGGCGACATGGCCGGATGCGCTCACCATGGCATTGGACGACTCGACCTTGCCATTGGTGATACCGATCGAGACGCTTGCGCCGTTGGGGCAGGCGGCTCTCGTCGAGGCGATCTGAACATTCCATTGGCCATCGAAACTGGCCGCGGCCGCCGGCGTCGCGATGGAGGCTCCGATCAGCATCAGGATGCGCACGGCAATCGTGGTTTTGCAGAAATAGTTCATGACGTTCCCCTTTGTTCCGATGCGAACAAGGTCTCACATCGGGACATCCCGGACCGTGATGGGGGTCACACGAACATTGGCGTGAGGCAGATGTTGTCTGACGAGTTATTTTACGAACCTTGCAACGGCAGAGAGGCATCGTATGATTCCGTGGTTGCAGATCGATACGGCGCGCGTGCCCGGTGCCGACGTCGAGCTTCGCTTGATGAGAAGGGGCGAAGAGTTCTCGATGATGCTCGGCCAGAACGAGCTGATGAGCAGCCGGCTCAGCGGATCGGAAGAGGCGCTGGCGACGCTGACCTGCAAGAAGATCGAGGCGGTCAAGCGCCCGCATCTGCTGGTCGGCGGTCTCGGCATGGGCTTTACGCTGCGCGCGGCGCTCGCGGTGTTGGGCAGGGAAGCGCGGATCACGGTCGCCGAGTTGGTGCCCGCCGTCATTGCCTGGGCAAATGGGCCAATGGCCGAGCTGTTCGGCGAGAGCCTGACCGATCCGCGTGCCAGCATTCGCGAAGCCGACGTGGTCGATGTCATCAAAACCTCGCCGTCGGCATTCGATGCCATCCTGCTCGATGTCGATAACGGCCCGGAGGCGCTGATCCGCAAGGCCAATGATGCGCTCTACGATCTCAACGGGTTGAGAGCGATCCGCGGCGCGCTGCGGCCGGGCGGTATCCTTGCGGTCTGGTCGTCGGGGCCGAACATCGCCTTCACCAAACGGCTTCGCGCGGCCGATTTCGACGTCAACGAAGTCGGCGTGCGCGTCACGACCAAACGCAGCGGCGCACACCACATCATCTGGTTTGCGACAAAGGCCGGCATCCAAATTTAGCAGTCTTTAATTTTGACGCGTTTTCTTCACGCGAACCGGTGCCCGCTTCGCTCGAAAACGCTCTAGACTAGTTCACCCGGCTCCAGGTCTGGCCGCCGCAGAACATGCCGCCGAAGGCGCAGCCTTGCACCCGCAGCGTATCCGAACCCTTCATCGCGATAGTGGAATCATAGGTGCTGCCGGAGTTCGGATCGAGAATCCGCCCGCTCCATTTGGAGTCCTTGGCGGGCTTCATGTTGATCAGGACCTGCTCGCCGTTCTGGTTCGACTTTTTGTCCACGGAATAACCGCAGAGATTGGCGCCGCATTGCTCGATTCGAACCTGGCCTTCCTTTTCTTCGGTCAGCCACAGGCCAAGCGGTGTAGTCGAGGGCTGCGCGGTTGAGGTCGGCGCCGCCGCGGCCTGCTTTTGAGCCGGTGCGGGTGGCGGCGGAGGCGCGGTCACAAGGGCGGGTGCGGGCGCGGACGGTGCAACGGCCGGAGCTGTGTCCTGCGCGGGCACGGTTGCCGGCGTGTTGGCCGGAGGCGGCGGCAATGTGGCGGCATCCGCCGGTGCGACGTTGGCCGTGGTGGTTGACGGATCGGGCGTTGCATTCGCCGGCGCAACCGCCGTGGAGGGCGCGGCATCGGGTTGGACCGGCGCCAGCGGTTCGACCTTGGCCTGTTCGGGCGCCTGCTTGCGCGGACGGTCGCTGTCGCGATCGCTATGCGAGTGCTTTCGCCGGCCGGTATTATCGTAGACGCCGGGGATCGAAACCGTGCCGCGATCCGGATCGATGCGAATGGTCCGTCCGCCATAGTCGAAGGTATACTGAGCCTGCGCGGCGGTGCTCGCGAGCAAAAACGCGGCCAGGGCGAAAAGCCTCTTCATCATGACCTCCAGGGCAGGGCAATCCCGGTTCGACCCTACACGTCGGAAAAAGTTGGCTACGTGATTTGGATCACGTTCAAATGTTAAGTCGTAAGCTAACGGTTTCGGTTCAATACATCTCGCCCGCAGTCTAGCAGTTTGCTGAAAAACCCTCTCGCCACGATGAGGAGTTGGTGATTCACTTTATCACCTCGAATCGCAGGAGACGAGCATGCGTGGCAGGTTTGCGGATCAGGGCGGCTTGTTTTCGTACGTCTCGCCGGAGGCGCGGGTGCCCGCGAACCATCCGCTGCGGAGTATCCGGGCGCTGGTGCGGGATGTATTGGGCGATTTGAGCCGCAGCTTGGGGAAGCTTTATGCGAGCGAAGGGCGTCCCTCGATCCCTCCGGAGCAATTGTTGAGCGCCTTGCTGTTACAGGTGTTTTACGGCATTCGGTCGGAACGTCAGTTGATGGAGCAACTGGACTACAATCTATTGTATCGCTGGTTCGTGGGGCTTTCGCCGGACGACCCGGTGTGGGATCCGACCACCTTCACCAAGAACCGCGATCGACTGCAGAACGGTGAAATATTTACAAGCTTCATGACCAAGCTGCTGAACCATCCGCAAGTCAAGCCGCTGCTGTCGGACGAGCATTTCTCGGTAGATGGAACGCTGATCGAAGCCTGGGCTTCACAGAAGAGCTTTCGCCCCAAGGACGGTAGCGGTGACGATGATGGCGGCGCGAACTTCCATGGCCAGAAGCGCAAGAACGACACCCACGCGAGCACAAGCGACCCCGACAGCAGGCTTTATCGCAAGGCGGCCGGGCGGGAGGCGAAGCTTTGCTATATGGGCCACGCCACCATGGAGAACCGGCATGGGCTGGCGGTAACCGGCATGGTCACGCACGCCAATGGCACCGCCGAACGCCGAGCCTCGGAGATCATGCTGAAGGCCAGGAGCAAAGCCGCCGGCCACCGCATCACGGTCGGTGAGGACAAGGCCTACGATACGGCCGATCATGTGGCCAATCTTCGCGCCATCAACGTGACACCGCACGTGACACAAAACAACGCCGTCACCAAAACCGGCAAGACCCGCAACAGCGCCATCGACGAACGAACCACGCGGCATCCGGGCTACGGCATGTCGCAATCACGCCGGGCGATGGCCGAGTGCATCTTCGGTTGGGGCAAGCAGCACGGGACCATGCGCAAGACCAAACATCGCGGCATCGGTCGCGTCGCCGCCGATTTCTTGCTCAATCTGATCGCCTATAACCTGATCCGCATTCCCAAACTGATCGCTGCGTAGCAGTGCCGGGCGCCAAGACCGCGCGTACGTGAACAAATTTGCCCCAAGCCACCGAACACCGCACCTGAAACTTGATCGGCGGCACACCTCAAGACAAAGAAAACTCAAATTTCCAGGTTTTTCAGCGGACTGCTAGAGCGTTTTCGAGCGAAGTGGGTACCGGTTCGCGTCAAGAAAACGCGTCTTTAGGACCGGTGTAACTCAGGTCTTGAGCGTGAGGCTGGCCTGCGAGCTGGTCTGGATGCCCGTGGTGGCATCGGTATTGATGGTGGTGATCGTCGCCTTGCCGGCTGCGGTCAGCGCAAACTGGGAGTCGCCGATTCGAAACGTGTTCTTGGTGGTGATCAGCGCCTGTTGGTACTGCAGGCCGGCGGAACTCTGAAGCACAACATTGGCGCGGAAGCCGTTGACCTTGGTGATCGAAACCGTAACGGGCTGATGGGAGCTATCCGTGCCGGTCCAGCTACCCTGCCATTGCGTCGGATCGACTTTGGCGAATTTCGAGCCCGGCGAGAGCAGGCTCGCCGAAGACGACGTGTAACTCGACTGCAGGATGCTCATGATGTCAGACATTGGAATCCTCCATTGACCCAGCGAAAGCGGGCGACTGAGACATCACTGCCAGAACAAAATTAATCGCTGCTTAACCAAGCCCGCGGCTTTCGCCCGTTCCCGCCAGCCTAGAGCATGATGAGATTAGATTGAGCCGGGGCTATCCGCGCGCTTCACTTCACCTCTCCCCGGTGGGGAGAGGTCGATTTGCGAAGCAAATCGGGTGAGGGCCCTTATACCAAACGAGCGACCCTAACCCCTCACCCGCCGCTACGCGCCGACCTCTCCCAACGGGAGAGGTGAAGGGAAATCGCGGCCGATTCAATCAATAATCATCATATTCTAGTTGCGCCACAGCGGGCTTGCCGCCGCCGACTGAATGATAACGGCGGCATCATCCGGCAACAGGAAGCCGTCGCGCTCGAGGTCGCGCGCGGCGATGCGAACGAGGTTCACATATTCGTTGCGGGTCTTGTATCGTTCGAGCACCGGGCGATGGCTGTCGTGCCTGGCGTCGGCATCGGCCTGGGTGCGCGGAAACGCGACATAGGCGCCGGCCAGCATGCAGCTGAACGACAGCGGCGGATTTTGCTGGGCGTTGGCGCCGAGCGGCACCTGCATGTCAGGCAGCCGGACGCCGCCGAGCGCGTTGCCGTCGGCATCGCGCTTGGGGATTTCGATCACGGCCTTGGGTAGATTGGACGGCGCGCGCAGCACCATCGGATTGTCTCCGGCCGGCTCCAGCGGCATCAGGCGGTTGGCCGGCGGTTCGGTGCCTTTGGCGACCCAGTCGTCGAGATGCAGCAGGGTCGCGCGCAACACCGGGCTCCAGTCGAGCCTGGCGTAGGGAAGTTCACACTTGACCTTGGGCACAATCGCGTGGGACGCGCCGGCGATGTCGTACATGCGGACGTTGGCGGGGATCGGCACTTCGCTACTGCCGTCGCCGCCGGTTCGCCCGAGCGAAGCGCGCAGCGAATAGAAGTCGGTGGTTGAACTCAGCATCAGGATCAGCGGCGGTTTCTCGCCGCGCTCCTTCACGTGCTTGATGACGTCGCCGATGGTCAGCACCGCGCCGTGGACGCCGGGAAATTCCGGATTTGAAAAGTCCGGGGTGCCGGTCGCGCTGGATTGCGGCCCGGTGCCCGACTGCATGATCGGCAACATGCCGCCGCCCGAGACGATCACATGCATGCCGTCGAACAGCCGCCGTCCCTCGGCCACGTTGAAGCCGTCATACAGGAAGGTCTTGAGGTAACGGCCCGACTGCGACTTGCCGGACGCCAGCGCATGCTTGACGGTGCCGTGCAGCGGATTGGCGGTGCCGGCGCTGTCGGCGGCCGCGTTCCTCAGAAAGTCGGTGGCATCGCGCACGATCGCAAAGCCCACGCCCTCGACAAAATGTTTCTGCCCGGAGGCGTCGGTGAAGGTCGGTAACTCGGTCCCCGGGCCGAGCTCCCATTGCACCTCGGCAACGGCAAAGCCGTGGTCTTGCAGGAAGCCGTTGCCGACGTCGGTAACGCCGGCTTCGAACGGTTCATCGCGCGGGCTGTCATAGAGCCCCTGCGCATAGGGCCGGCCGCGATTCGGAATATCGACCAGCAGCGTGCCGTTGCCGTTCTTCGGGTTCTTGGGAAACATCAGCGAGATCTTCGCCGAATATTCCACCATGCCATGGGCGTTTCTGGCGGCCTTGTCGAGATCCGGAATTTTTTCGGTCGGCGCCAATTCGCCCGAGATCGTGCCCTGCCACCAGACATATTCGCCCGGCTTGAACATGCCGTAGCTTTGCTGCGAACTGATCTCGAGTTTTGTCACCTTTGCGGCCGCGGGCGTGGCGATGCCGCCACCGAGGATCGAGATTGCAAACGCGGCGGAAACAAAACCAAAGCGCGCCATCGGAACAACTCCCGGATGCAAGATGCGGCGCACCTTACAGCACGGGTAACACGCGCGAGCAAACCCCGGCGCTATCAGACGTGTTATGCGTTGGGTCTGTTGCGTCGCATCATTGTCTAAAGCGGGATGAGGTCAGGTTGAGCTGGGACGGCGTCTAGAGTCACCTCTCCCCGCCGGGGAGAGGTGAACGGAAACAGCGGCGAGCCGATTCAGCTAAAACTCATCACACTCTATTCGGCCGGTCGGCGGGCGATCAGGTCGATCTCGATCAGGGCGTCATAAGCGAGGCCGGTGACGCCGACGCAGGTGCGCGCGGGCAGGCGGTCTTGCGCGAAGTAGCTGCGATAGGTTTCGTTCATCGCCGCATAATCGCGCTTGAACTCGGTCAGATAGATCCGCGCCATCGCGACGTGCTCGAAGCCGAGCCCGACGCCGGCCAGCACCTTGTTCAAATTCGCCATCACGGCGTGGGTCTGGGCAACGATGCCCTCGGGCAGGATGCCGGGCGACTGCGGCGTATCGGGCATCTGCCCTGTGATCAGGACAAAGCCGTCGGTCTCGACCGCGTGGCTGAACGGCGCGACGGGCTTCGGGCCGCCCGCAATCATATGAAATATCATGGAATCCCTTTTGATGTTCAGCTTGCGCGTTCAGCGCGTGGTTTGATTGGCAAACAGGCGTTTGCTCAAGGTGGCATGGACGCCCCAATTGCCGTCGACGACTTGCGTGACGCCGAAATCCACCGCCGCCGAGATCAGCGCGATCGCCTCGTCCTCGCTCAATCCCCTGGTGTTCATCAGGAAGCGGCGAACTTTTCTGAAGGCGTCCTTCATCGCGAGATCGAGCGAGGATTTCGCGTAGACCTCGCTTTGGCCCTTGGCGCCGAATTCGGCGAGGTAGTTCGGATGGCTGAAGCCTGTCAGCACCCAATCGGTTTCGGTTTCGATCAAGGGATAGGTCAAATCGGCGAACGGTTGCCCGGCATGATCGGCTTTCTTGTGCAGCACGACTTCGAAGGTGCCGGTCATCGAGCATTCGATCGCGGTGCCGCTCAATTCGCCGTCGCCTTGGGCGGCGTGGGGATCGCCGATCGACAGCAAGGCTTCGGGGACCGAGACCGGCAAATAGACCGCGGCACCCTTGCCGAGCCGCCAATTGTCGAGGTTGCCGCCGAAATACGCCGGCGGCACGGAATCGACCAGGCCGGCCTCGCGCGGTGCCACGCCGATCACGCCGAAATGCGGACGCAGCGGAATCCGGATGCCGTCGAGCACGCCGTGCCGCCGCCGGATCGTCTCGGCCGCGACCGGGATGCCGGGATAATCATAGGTCTGGTGCAGCACGCCGGACGGATCGGTTTGCGGCTGCCAGCGATAAGAATAGATCGCTTCGGCGTGCGGTTCCTCACCTGGAAAAATCTCGAAGATCGTGACGGATTCGCGCGGCTTCGGCTCGGTGAGAAATTCGTCGTAGTGATAGCCCCACCACGCCGCGACACTGCTGCCGAAGATCCTGCCCTTCAGCGCCGGATTGCGGCTCGGGCGCGGGACCATGTCGAGGATACGGACTTCCAGCACGTCGCCGGGCTCGGCGCCCTTGATCGCGATCGGCCCGGTGCAGATGTGGACGCCAAAACCTTCGCCGGCGCCGCGGCCGTAGATCGAGGCGTCCATCGGCCCGGCGCCGCGACGCTCGACGCCCTTGCCCTGCGCCGTCCAGCGAAACACGCTCTCGGCGCCGGGGTCGCCGAGGATCATGCGTTCGGGATCGTCGGAGGCGTGCTGCGACAGCGTCTCGACGGTGATGGTGTCTCCCGACGCGATCTCGATCAGCGGCTTCAGTCCGCGGCTGAAAAATCCCCAATGCACATGGCTCGCATCGATCGGCAGATGATGATGCGCGGGCTTGTCCCGCGGCAGGGGCGTGAGGTCGGCCGGCTCCAGCTCAGCCGCCGCGATCATCGGCGCGGCCCGATGCGGACGCAGTTGCGCGATCGCATCCTGCGGCCAGCCGCGCTGCCCCGCTTTGACGCCGAGACCCGATAGCCGTTCGGCCTGCTGTTGCCGGAACGCGCGCGGCGACAATCCGAACCGGTCGCGGAACGAGCGGCTGAAATGCGCGGCGTCGGAAAAGCCGCAGCCGAAGGCGATATCGGATACCGATCGGTGCGCCTCGCCGGCATTGGCGAGATCGGCCCAGCAACGCTGCAACCTCCGCTCCCGCAGATAATGCGTGAAATTGTCACCGCTGCCTTCGAACAGCTTTTGCAAGTAGCGCTCCGAGATGCCTTCGATCTGCGCGATGCGCGCCGGCGTGATGTCGGGATCGCCGAGTTTGCGTTCGATCGCGTCATAGATCCGTTGCAGCAGCGCGGGCCGGGTGCCGATGCCGACCGCCTCGGTGGCGCTGGAGGATTTTTGGCGCGACAGTGTCAGCAGCATTTCGGCCAGGCTGAGCCGGATCGTGTTCCAGGCCTCGGGCGACAGCTTCTCGAGCGCTTCGGCGGCGCTCTCCAGGGTGCGGCCAAGCACATCGGCCAATCCCTCCGGCGCGACGATGACGGCGTCGCGGCATTCCGGCAAATTGATCTTGCGGCCGCCAAAGCTCTCCGCGGTTACCGACAGCACGATGGCGCGCATGTCGCGGTGAAAGGTCACGCGCCAGTCGTTCTGGCGCGGCAGCAGGAGGATGCGGCCGCTGGGGACCGTTTGCGGCGAACCGCCGGCCTTGAGCACGGCGCCGTCCTCGGCCGGCATCAGCAGGATCGGCAAATCCGCGCGCCGCGGCAGCGGCGAGAAAACCTGCGGGCCCGCGGCAAAACGCATCAATCCGACGCCGTCCAGCGAGGCACGGGACAGCGCCGTGGCGTGTTCGCCATAGCGGGCCGATAGCGGTGAAGATCGCAGCCCAAAGCCGCCCAACACGTCCTGCCAGGCTTCGGTTCTGTCGTGTTCCGAGTAGGATTCGCTGGTAAACGCGTGGATACTCATGGTTCGGCCGGCGTCATGAGCCAATTCCGAAGCAACCGCCATGCCAGAAGCGGGAACAATCCGTCATGGCCGGGCATAGCCGTCCGAAGGACGGCGTCGCTTCCGCTCGCCTATGACCCGGCCATGACGCGTTTTAGGTGCACATGAAAACGTTCTTCCGGATCGAGCCGTGCACGCCCCAATTGGCGTCGACCACCTGGGTCACGCCGAAATCGGCCGCCACCGACATCAGCGCGATCGCCTCATCCTCGCTCATGTGGTGAACCGTCATCAGGAACCGCCGCAGCTTGCGGAACGCGTCGCGCATCGCCTTGTCGAGGCTCGAATGGTTGACGATGTCGGTCTGGGCGTTGGCGCCGAGTTCGGCCAGATAATTCGGAAACGTAAAGCCGTACATCGACCATTGCTGATCGGTTTCCAGCATCGGATGGGTCAGCCCCTCCAGGATGGTGCCGCCGAGATCGCGGTTCTTGTGCAGGATGAATTCGAAATCGCCGGTCAGCGAGGTCTCGATCGCGGTGCCGCCGAGTTCGCTGTCGCCCTGCGCCGCATGGGGATCGCCGACCGAAAACAGCGCGCCGGGGACAGCTACCGGATAATACATCCGCGCGCCCTTGCCGACGCGCCAGTCATCGATGTTGCCGCCGGTGTAACCGGGCGGGATCGAACTGACGAAATCGGATTCGGCCGGCGCCAGCCCCATGGTGCCGAAATGCAGCCGCGCCGGCACCCTCACATTCGCCAGGATGTTCTCGCGCTTTTGCACCAGGCGGTGGTCGACCGGCACGCCCGGATAATCGATGGTCGGATGCACGATGCCATCGGGGTCGGTCTGTGGCGTCCAGCGATAATTGTAGACCGCCTTGGCGTAGGGCTCGCCTGAGGTGTCGAGTTCGAAGATGGTGATGACCTCGCGCGGCTTCGGCTCCTCGATCAGGTCGTGATAGTGAAATCCCCACGACGCTGCGGCATTCGAGCCGAAGCAGCGCCCGGCATGGCAGGCGTTGCAACTCGGCCGCGGCCGAACGTCCAGAATCCGCACTTCCAGGATATCGCCGGGCTCGGCGTTCTCGATCGCAACAGGTCCGGTCAGAAGATGCACGCCGACGCCTTCGCCGGAGCCGCGGATGAACGGACCTTCGGTCGGGCCGGCGCCACGGCGCGCGATGGCCTTATGTTCTTTGGTCCAGCGGAACACGCTCTCGGCGCCGGGATCGCCCGCGATCATCCGTTCGTAGTCGTCATTGGCGTGGTGCGTCAGCGTTTCGATGGTGGCGCGGTCGCCGGATTTCAGCGTCAACGCCGGCGCTATCTTCTTGCTGAAATAGCCCCATTGGACGTTGCTGGGCGAAACGGGAAGGAGATGGTGCTTCATGCTGATGGCCTCGGATAACGCTTGTGGAAGGCAAGCCTGCTTTGAGTTTCGGGACGGCGTCGCTTAGGCCGGCGCCACGCTTGGTTTGTCGGCCTCCATCACGTTGAGAAAACGCGCGGTGACGGGGTGGCGCGGCCGGGTCAGGACCTCATGCGCGGGGCCTTCCTCGAGGATGGAGCCGCCGCTGAGGAACACCACGCGGTCGGCGACCTCGTCGGCGAAGCGCAGTTGATGCGTCGAGATGATCATGGTGAGCCCATCCTCGACCGCCAGCCGCCGGATCACTTCCAGCACTTCATTGACCAGTTCGGGATCGAGCGCCGAGGTCGGCTCGTCGAGCAGCAGCACGGCAGGATTTGGTGCGATCGCGCGCGCGATCGCGACCCGCTGCTGCTGGCCACCGGATAGATGTCGCGGCAATGCGTCGGCGCGCGCGCCGAGGCCGACCCGTTCGAGCAATTCGCGGGCGCGATGCTCAGCGTCGGCGCGTGAGACGCCGTGAACCCAGCGCAAGGGGCCGGCGATGTTCTCCAGCGCGGTGAGATGACCGAACAGGTTGAATTGCTGGAACACCATGCCGACGCCGACGCTGGCGCGTTCTTCGGCCAGCGCCCGCGGCGACAGCGCCTTGCCGTCTTCGCGAAAACCCATGCGGCGGCCACCGACCTTGACGGTTCCGGCATCCCAGCCTTCGAGATGGTTGATACAGCGCAGCAGCGTGCTCTTGCCCGATCCGCTGGGACCGAGCAGGGCGATCACCTCGCCAAGCCGCACCGTCAGATCGACGCCGGCCAGCACGGGCTGGCTGGTGTAGGCCTTGTAGAGGCCGCTGACGTCGACCACGACCTCGTTATGCGCCAGCGTCGCCGACCGTTTGGTCCGGTCCGCCCGCGAGGCCTTGGCGTCCTTTGGCGCAGCCGGGGAGGGCGCCAGTTCGTTGTCATGCGCGGCCGGTTCGCCTGCGACGGGTCCCAGCGCCAATGGCGCGCGGTACCACGGCAGCCAACGCGCCAAGCGGTTCCCGGTCGCGGGCCGGTCGAGATCGAGCGCGCGTTCGACCAACAACTGGATCACGCTGACGCCGGTGGTGAGCACCAGATAAATCAGTCCGGAGGCAAAGAAGATCGAGAAGAAATCGAAGGTGGAGGACGCCAGTTGCGTGCTGCGCAAGGTCAGCTCCTGCACCGAAATGACGCTCGCCAGCGACGAATTCTTCAGGGCGCTGACGGTCTCATTGCCGAACGCCGGGATCATCGTGCGGATCGCCTGCGGCGCGATGATCCTGCGCATCAATCGCGCAGGCGTCATCCCGAGCGCCTGGCCGGCCAGCACCTGGCCGCGGTCGATGCCGAGCACGCCGGCCCGGAGCATTTCGGCGATGAAGGGCGCTTCATTGGCCGCGAGTGCCAGGCCCGCCGCGCCGATCGCGCTGAGTTTTATGCCGATCTGCGGCAGCGCGTCGTA
>Ga0302314_10011875_pt1 | contig 15138 bp, 12 predicted proteins | sample III_Palsa_N2_3_FD_200533 | JGI IMG/M metagenome (GOLD analysis project Ga0302314, IMG submission 200533) | Peat permafrost microbial communities from Stordalen Mire near Abisko, Sweden - III_Palsa_N2_3 | ecosystem: Environmental > Terrestrial > Soil > Palsa > Peat permafrost | place: Sweden...
GGGGTCCTGGTCGATGATCAGCTCAATATCATCCAGTTCCGCGGCAAGATTAAGGAATATCTCGAGCCCACCCAGGGCGAGGCGAGCCTCAACCTGGCGCGCATGCTGCCTTTCGGCCTGGTCCATGGGATCAAGGAGGCCATCGCTGCGGCCCAGCTGAGCGTGGCGCCGGTCCTGCGCGAGCATCTGCGCCTGGGCGAGGGGAGCGCTTCCATGAGCTCGACGTCGCGGTCAGCCTCATCCGCATCCAGGGCACCACCGAGGTCAGCTTCCTGGTACTGTTCCTGGCGCGGGTCCGGAGGCGGCTTCGGCCCTGGTGATCGAACGTAAGCAGATGGACGCTGAGGTCCGTGATGGGGTGCAGCTGCGCCAGGAGCTTTCCGCGGCGAAGAGCTATCTGCGGTCGCTGATCGAGGAGAACAACATCGTCAATGATGACCTGCGCTTCGCCAATGACGAGACGTTGTCCAGCAATGAGGAGCTGCGCTGCACCAACGAGGAGCTGCAGACCGCACGGGAGGAGATGGAATCCTCCAACGAGGAGTTGCGCAACCGCAACCTCGAACGGGACATCACCACCAATGACCTCAACGATTTCCTGGATACCGTCGATCTGCCGATGGTCATGCTCGATCGGGACCTGCGCATCCGCAAGTCGACCCACGCCGCTGAGCGGGTCCTTGGGCTGACCAAGGCCGATATCGGCAGTCCGTTGAACAGCGCCCGCTTTGACATCTCACGCACGGTGTTCGAACGTCTGCTCGATGACGTCATCGATACACGGGCGTCATGCACCCGAGAAGTCCAGGACGTGCTCGGACATTGGTTTTCGATGCGGATGACGCCCTGCCGTATCGAGAACGAGGGCGTCGATGGCATGGTCATCACCCTGATCGACATCGACGGCTCGCAGCGCGACAACGAGCTGCTGAGGATTCCTGGGGATTTCGCCAAGGCGATCGTCGATTCGGTGCGCGATCCGCTCCTGGTTCTCGACACCGATCTGTGCGTCCACTCGCAGAACAAGGCCTTCGAGCGCGTATTCCCGGGACGGATTTCGGATGTAGGGAGGAATGTCTTCTCGATCCTCAATTGAGCGTTCGACATCGCCGCGGTCCGGACGATGCTCGGCGGGATCCTGGTCGACCCCTGTCTGTCGATGATTTCGAGGTGACCCATGATTTCGCCCACATCGGCAGGCGGGCCATCCTGCTCAACGCCCGTCTCCTGATCGGGACCTCGGTGGGCAAGCGGATGATCGTCCTGGTCATGCTCGACATCACCGACAAGAAGAAGATGGCCGATGATCTGAAGGTCATCCCGCCGAACTGCGCCGTTCAAATGCGGAGCCGACCAGTTCGCGGCGGTCGCCTCCCACGATCTGCAGGGAGCCGCTGCGCATGATCACGAGCTATGCGAGCCTGCTGCAGAGCCGTCTCGGACCTGGCCTGGATTCGAAGTGCGTGGACTACATCGGCTACATCACCAACGGTACCAGTCGCATGTACCAGCTGATCAAGGCGGTCCTCGACTATTCCCATGTCGGGAACCAGGGCATCGTGCGGTCATTCGTCGAGGTCGACGGGGTGCTGCGCTCGGCGATGATCAATCTCGAGCGCAAGATCCACGATGGCAGAGCATCGATCAGCCACGGCCGCTACCGATCGTGCGCGCCGATCCGGTGCTCCTGCTCCAGCTCTGGCAGAACCTGATCAGCAACGCGATCGAGTTCCAGTCCAAGGAGCGCCTGCCGCTGATCACCATCTCCGCGGACGAGAGCGCCATGGAATGGATCTTCGCGATTACCGACAACGGCATCGGGATCCGGACGGAAGATACCGAGCGCATCTTCACGCTCTTCCAGCGCATCTATTCCGTAGCTGACTATCCAGGCACCGGCATCGGGTTGGCGACCTGCAAGAAGATCGTGGAGCGCCATAACGGCAGGCTCTGGGTCGAATCGACGGTGGATGTCGGTACGACGTTCTATTTCAGCCTTCCCAAGCTCTGACGGTCCGCATCCCGGCACGAACAGGCAGGACATGGGATACGGTCCCCGCTGCTGCGCGCAGGTGCCGACGTCCCTCCACCAGGCTGCCAGACACGCCGTGCGCGTCGGATGACGAGTGGCTGATGTCATGCGCTGTGCATGACATGCGGGATTGCTGGCGGCTCACTCACGGAAGGCCGGTTCCTGGTCGGCCATCGCCAGCCGGTACTCCGGAGAGGGGTCAGCTGTCCCCACCCCACAATCTGGATGGTGGCTGGCGGCCATCTCGCTGCCATGGTTCGGCGTGACGGTGTCCTGATCTGGATGCGTCCCGCACTCGGGCGATCGCCGCATCAGGATCCGGCTGCCGCGTCATGTCCTGATTCACGCGATCTTCACCGTGCAGGCAGACGGCCGACCGACTTGGCCCGAGCATCCATCGGCCCTGACGTTACGCTCGGCGATGCGCCTATGACCCCAGCAGCCATCGCGACGTCGCTACCCACCTATCTGCAGCTGACCCGGCTGCTGCCTCCGGCCCTCGCCCGCTGGCTGGGAGGTGTGCTCGGTGACTGGTTTGCACGGCTGCCGCTGCGTGAGCAGAAACGCTGTCGCCGGCATCTGCGCAGGGCCTTCCCATTGAAGGACGAGGCATGGATCCGGCGCACGACCCGCGGCTGCTTCCGCCATTTTGGACGCATGGCTCTGTGGAGCATCAGCACCGTGACGCATGGGCCTCAAACCCTGATGCGGCCGATGGTGGTCGAGGGCGCCGAGCATCTGCGCGACTGCAATCGGGCCGCACGGCGTGGAGAGGGCACCGTGCTCTTCACCGGGCATTTCGGCAACTGGGAGCTCGCCTGCCGCGTCGGCTCGAAGGTCATTCCGGCGACCCTGATCGGCAAGCGTCTGCGCCAGCCGATCCTCGACCGCCTGGTGGTCGGGGTACGCACCAGCTTCGGGGCGGAGCAGCTGTATCAGGATGCGGACATCCGCCATGCGATCCGTGCACTGCGCACCGGGCGGGTGATCTGCACGCTGGTCGACCAGGACATCGAGCGCCTGCCAGGGATCCACGTGCCCTGGTTCGGCATTCCCGCATACACCGCGACCGCGCCCGCGGCCTTGGCCATGCTCGGGGGAGGACAGGTGCAGCTGGTGTTCTGCTACGAACGTGATGGCCGCAGGGTCCTGCATTTCTCGCCGCGGCGCCACTTCCAGCGCAGCGCGTCGCGTGCTGACGACCTGCAGGCCATCACCCGCTGGGTGACGTCCTACGAGGAGGGCCTGGTGCGGTAGCATCCCGAGCAGTGGGTCTGGTGGCACCAGCGCTGGCGCACCCCGTTGCCGCTGCTGCCGCTGGCGCTGCCGGCCCTGGCGCACCCAGGGGCGAGCCCGGTTGCGGACATCGTGGTGCCCGTCGGATAGATGGCAGGAGGCCTGAACCGGTCACCGCATCGTCCTCGACCTGCGGTCTGCAGCGGGAACGGTCGCTAACGCTCCCGGCTCCCATGCCCGGGACTTGGCATCGGGAATCCATCGGCGTCGGGCAGCGCTGGGAATGTCGTCCGAGCGCTGCGACGCAACCGGGATCACGCCGTTGCGATGCCTGCGCGGACGACGCTGACGATCTCATCGCAGGCGCTGCCCATGCGCGATTTGGCAAATCCGTAGGCCAGCCCGTGGCGTCGATCGGCCCAGCCGGACGAGCCGCCGTGGCCCGCGTGGCCGAAGCTCGCGGCCGGGTCGCTGTCGGGTCCGCTCACGGCGTAGCCCAGTCCACGACCATGGATCTCGCCTGGCAGGGGCGGATCATGCAAGGCATTCTCCAGGGTTTTCTCTGAGATCAGGCGGATCCCGTCGACCCCATCACCGATCAACGCGGCGTAGTGCCTGGCGATGGAGCGTGCATTCATGAATCCGGTCGAGGCCGGAATGCATGACTTACGTACCGCAGGCCGATTGATCCACTGCTCCAGCGGACCGATCCAGGATGGGACGGAACGGCCGGGGATGATTGCAGCAGGACTTCCCGGCGGCGCGGGCGCTGGCGCGGAGGATGCCGAGGTCGACGCGATGGTGGGCGCAGCCGGGGGAGCCGGCTCCGCATCCTGCACGCGGTGCAGCGCGCTATCGGGCAGGCCGAAGAACATGCCATCCAGGCCGAGAGGACGGGCGATCTCCTCGTGGATGAGCCGGCTGAAATCGCGTCCATCGGCCCGTCGGGCGGTCTCACCCAGCAGCCAGGCCTGGGTGATGGCATGGTAGAAGCGCGCGCTTCCCGGAGCGGGGAAGGGGGCCATCGCAGCAAGCTTCCGGCACATGCCATCCCAGTCCGCCACGTCGTCCATGAAGCCATGTTCCGGCATCATCGCCATGCCTGCGGTATGGTTCAGCAGCTGGCGCACGGTGATGTCGTGCTTGCCATGGGCGGCGAACTCCGGCCACCAGCGCGATACCCGATCGTCCAGGGCCAGGATTCCCTTCTGCACCAGGATGTGTATCGCGGTCGCCTGGATGCCCTTGCCGGTCGAGAAGATCGGGAACAGGGAGGCGCCGGAGATGGTGCGTCCCGGCGTTGCGGCCCAGGCGTCGACAATGAGCCTGCCATGATGGTAGACGGCCACCTGCAAAGCGGTCTCTGTCCCGCCGGCGATCAGGCGGTTGAGCGTCTGCTGCACAGCATCCTGGACGGCCGTCATGAAAGGCCTCCCCTCGCGCAGGCCAGGGGCCTCCGCCAGCGGTGAGACGAACGGTCGGAGTCAACATGTGCCATGGTCTGGGATGATCCGGGCCAGAAGCGATCGAGCAACCGGCAGCGTCGTGTGCGCCTCCCGGCGGCCATCGGCCTCGTGCATGGCCGGCGCCGGTGCGCACCAAGCGGAGATCAGTGCAGGCCGCGCCGCGCTGACGATCGCAGCACGACATTGCGACCCGGTTCACGAACGACAGTGCCGGAGCCAAGCCGTCCGCCGGCGTGGAGCTCGCAACACGCATCAGGTGTCACGGGTCTGGGAGAAGGGGCCTGGAGCGAGAAGCCTCCTGTTCAGGAGTCTGAAGATGGCACCATGCTCGGGATGTCGGAAAATTGCGATGTCCTTTCCGGCCGCGGGAATGTCAGCAGTCGCGGTTGCCAAAAGAATGCTGTTTTTGCGAACCGGGAATGGAACGATGCGCTCATGCGTCGTCCATGCTGACCGTCGCCAGTCGTAGGGGCCATCGCTGCATGGTGCAGCGCACCCCGCCATCCCGCGCCCGGTCGGTCCATGCGGGATCAGACCAGTCAATGCCGTCCCGCAGCCGTGGGATGTACTGGCGACGCTCCTCGCCGTGGCTCACAGCCACCCCGGCCCTGTGCCGGCATGGTGGTCCATGACGGCCACGCGGCGATCACGGCTCTGGCCACTGCTGCTCCTGCTGGGGATATGTGCACTCCTCGGTCTGACATGGGCCGGGTTCATGCGCAGCAACGGGCACGGTGGGCCCGTGGCGCCGGCGACGCGGGCGCAGCTGCTGTCGAACCCCACGGTCCGCGACTGGATGCATGCCCTGAGCGAAGAGGAGCGGGAGGTCGCATCACTGCAGCGCCAGCAGTTGCGTCAGCCTGGGATACCGCTGCCGCAAGGCGAGGCGCTCGACCAGGAACAGGCCCAGCTGCTTCGTACCTGGAGCGGCCTCTATCAGGAGTGGCTGGTTGATGGGGGCCAGCCCCAGGAATGCCCGGAATATGAACGATACCACGGCTGCCTGGCGACGCCTGCGCACTAGACGCCAGCTCAGCGGGATCGCCTGACGCGCCACAGCGTGCGCAGACCCAGGCCGGCCAGGCCCAGAACGAGCAGCGCTTCCAGCGGCAGCAGGGCGTCTGCCCACCCGCTCGGCTGCGGATAGAACAGTGCCTGGCGCAGGCCATCGATCGCGCCATGCATCGGGTCGAGGGCGCACAGGACCCTCAACCACGCCGGCAGCATCGCCACCGTGCAGAAGGCCCCGCCCAGCAGGAACAGGATCGTGCTCAGCACCATCGCACCGAGGCCGAGCGCGCGCGGTGCAAATGGCAGGTGTCCGATCAGGGTGCCGAGCACGGCAGCGCTGATGGCGGCCAGGCTGAGTGTGGCAACCAGCAGCGCCGGATGCGGAATGCTGCCTAGGCCGCGCGGCAGCATCCAGCAGCAGAGTATGACCACGCCCGCGGCGCTGATGGCGATGGCCGATGACATCACAATGCGGGCGATGACGGCGGCCAGGGGGGCTACCGGGGTGGTCCTCCAGGCCCTCTGGACCCCGGTGGCGGCATCGCGTGCACCAAAGACCGTGGTGCCGATCATGGCCATGTTCAGCACCAGGGAGATGATGACCGGCACCAGCTCGTAGGCCAGGAAGCTGACATCGGTCTGACGCCGATCATGCTCCTCGACCTCCAGCAGGTAGGGGTTGCCATCAGCCACAGACGGGGTGCTGGTCGGGATCGGGAGTGGATCGGCTCCCGCACGGGGGACCTGCTTGCGCGCTTCAGGAATGGGAGATGGGACGGGAGCGCCTCCAGGCGCATCGTCATCGTCGTCGCGCTCGAGCGGGAGCCCGTTGAAGATTCCCACGGAGCGATCGAGGGAGCGGCGGATGTCGTCGGAGAAGTCCAGGTCGACGTTGTTCAGATCGAGGAGCACTCGACCTCCGCCAGTGGCCGCAGCACCTGCGAATCCTCCCGGGATGGTGATGATGGCCGCGACGCGCTGCGCGTGCAGCAGGGCCTCGGCCTGGACGGCGTCGGTGACCATCAGCCGGTAGGCATCGGTATCACTGACCAGGATCTGCAGCAGGCGCTCGCCGCTGGGTGACTGGTCCTCGACCACCAGCGCCACCGGCTCCTGCGTGACGTTCAGGGTCAGGGCCCAGACCAGGACCGCCATGGAGGCGGGCGGCAGCATGGCCAGGAGCAGGATCTGCGGATTGCGCAGGTAGCGCACTCCCTCCATGCGCAGCAGCAGCGCGGCCTGTCTCAGGAAGGAGGTCAAGACTGGCGCCTCGGGAAGCGCCAGACGGCGAACAGCAGCGCCGCGAGGGTCCAGCCCACCGCGCTCAGGGCGTTGAGCAGCTGCGGCTCAGGTGTGATGTCGAGCCCGTGGGCCGTGGCCTCGAGCAGCGCCACCGCGGGATAGGCTGGAGAGGCATGTGCGAGGTACCAGATGACCTCGCCATCGAAGCGCTGCGGTTCGAGGGCGCCGCTCGCCAGGTAGAGCGCCAAGGAGAGTCCGAGTATCAGCGCGATGGCCAGGGTGCTCTGCGGGATCACGGCGCCCACAGCGACTCCGAGGCTGCAGCCGCACACCAGGATCAGCGCCGCGCACGCTGCCAGGGCCCAGGGATGCAGCGGATGGATGCCGATGGCGAGGACCAGCCCCAGGGCGGGCATGATGGCCAGCCCGGCCAGCATCAGGGAGGCCAGCACCCGCCCGACCAGCAGGACCCCGGGATGCACCGGGGAGCGTTCCCAGAAGCGGTCCAGGCGAGCTTCCCGGTCGCGGCACATGGCCACCGCCGCCAGCACGGCGCTGATCGTCAGCAGGTCGAGAGCGAAGGCGCTGACCGCCAGGTAGGGGATGAATCCGGTGTCATGCCCGATGCGATCCGACTCAACCAGGCTGAGGGTGAGGCCTGCCGGGTCGCGGGCCTGGCCGAAGGCGACGATCGCCGAGGGCAGCGCGCTGCGGACATCCTCGCTGAGATCCGCATTGACGTTGTCGATATCGACACGGATGGCGACAGGCCGGCGCTGCGCCAGGCAGGCGCTGAAGCCATGGGGGATGGTAATGACCGCGCTGACCCTGGCCTGTGCCAGGTTCCGCGCCGCGGTGGAGGCATCGCAGATGGTGAGCGCGAAGGAATGGTGGCACGCGGCCAGGGCCTGTTGGAAGGACTGCGCGTCGCGTGAGGAATCCTCCATCACCAGGTCCACCGGGGCGCGGCTGCCGGTGAGTCCGAAGAGCAAAACCAGGCTCATCAGCACCAGGGCATGGACGATTGCCAGGATGAGCATCGAGGGCGCGCGCAGGACCTGCCGCCATTCCGCCAGCATCCCGGCACCGACCATCCGCCCCACCAGGCGATGGTTCACGGAGCCTGCTCGATGAACCGCAGCAGGTCCGAAAGGTCGGCAGCGCGGCGATGCCAGGCGCTGATCGTAGCGATGCTCGACAGCAGGCGGCCCAGATCGGCGCAGGCCGATTCGCCGACCATCAGTTCCAGTCCATCCGGCACGGGATCGGCGCGCACGACGCCCTGCTCGCTGCGCAGCTGCTGGCACAGCTGCTCGCGCACCGCCATGGTGCAGCGTGCGGCGAGGATGATGCCCGATCGTTCCAGCAGCTGGTCGAGGTTCTCGATTCTCTGAAGACGACCCTGGCGCAGCACGACGACCTCGTCGCAGACCGCCCGCGCCTCCTCCAGATAGTTGGTGGCGATGACCACCGTGCGTCCCTGGTCGCGCTGGCTGCGCAGGTGGCGCCAGATGAGATGGCGGGTGTCGGCGTCGACGGCCAGGGTCGGCTCATCGACGAGAAGCAGTTCGGGCTGATGCAGCAGGGCACGTGCGATGACTACGCGCCGCCGCATGCCGCCGGACAACCGATCGGCGCGCGTGGACGAAACCGGTGCGAGTCCGAGCAGATCGATGATCGCCATGAGTGCCGCGTCCGTCCTGGCCAAGCCATAGACCGAGGCGAAGAGCAGGAGCTGTTCGCGCACGGTCAATTCGTCATACAGCGCCGTGTCCTGAGGCACGATCCCGATGCGGCGCCAGGTGGCCCGTTCGTGGAAGGGAACGGTTTCGCCCAGCACCCTGACCGTACCCTGGCTGATGGAACGCTCTCCGCTGAGCACCTGCATGAGGGTGGTCTTGCCAGCGCCGTTGCCGCCCAGCACTCCGAGGATGCGCCCCGTGCGCAGGGACAGGGTGACCTCGCTGAGGATGGTCCTGGCGGCAATGGCTACGGACACGCCCGCGAGCTGAAATGCGAGCCGCGTACGGTCGGGGTCGGTCATGGGCAATTCACCATCTGATCGCCTGCCCGGGAGGCAACCCATGACTGGCATGGGACGGTTCGTGGCCAGTCGCAGGGCGCCGTCAGGGAATCGTGCTCGCGCCCTCGCGCCCTCGCGCACACGCTGCTCATCCGAGGAGCCAGGTCCGACGACCGCCCCCACGTGCCGGCCAGTACTTCCAGCGCGAGGCGAAGGAGCATGGAGGTCTTGCGTTATTGCGCAATCATGACCATTGATAAACCTGATCATACCCAGGGGTGATCAACGGTTGCCGACCCAGATCCGTATGCAAGAAGGGCTGCTGGCATTCATGCGGCAGCGTCTATCCTGATTTTCGCTCGGGAGCGCACTGCCATCGATTCCATACAACGATTCCTGGAAGCGGTTTCCACCCGTGAGCATCTGGCGCGTCTCGCCCGCAGCGCCACCAGGGTCGGCGTGCCGGCCGGCCTGTCCTACCTGGCCGTGGGGACCCTCGGGCGCCTGACCGGCCTGGCCCCGATGCTGCTGCCCTGGCCAGCGCTCCTCGTGCCGCTGGTTCTGGGCGGCATCTGGAGCCTGGCCGCCCAGCGCCGCCGCTCCAGCGCCGCCACCGCCCGCCTCTGCGACAGGATCCTGGACAGCGAGGATGTGCTCGTGACCGCTGCGACCATCCGCACCAGCATTCCGGCCAACGGCTTCCAGCAGGTGGTGCTCGCCCAGGCACAGCGGCGCATCGGCACCGTCACCCCGCACCAGGTCCTTCCCTGGCGCATGTGGCCAGGGCTCCTGCGCTGGGGTACCCTGTTCGCAGCGATGGTGGTGGTGATCGCCGCCGTTCCGGTCAGGGACCCCTTCGGACGGCGCCAGCACCTGCGGGAGATCGCCGCGCGCCACGGGCAGCTCGAGCAGCAGGACCGGGAGATCAGGCAGCGCACCGCCGAGATCGCCGCCAGCCGCCCCGATGACCCGACCTCGACCGCGGTTGCCCAGGAGCTGGCCAAGATCCAGGCCCAGCTCGAGCAGATGAAGCCCGGCTCGATTCCGGCCAACCACCAGCTGCTGTCCCAGGATCATGCCGATCTCAAGCAGAGCATGGAGCAGCTGCGGACAGCCCGTTTCGACAGCAGCATCGATCCCAAGCAGGTCCAGGAACTGGGTATGGACGCCGATCAGGAAGCGGCACAGGCGCTGGCCTCGGCCCTGGAGCATGGCCAGGCGGCATCGACCCAGCAGGCCATCGACCAGGTCATGGCTCTGGCCGATCAGATGCGCACCGCCTCCCCCGTCGACCAGACGCATCTGGCAGAACAGTTGGACCAGAAGCTTGCCACCCTGGCCCAGGCCGGTTCGGGACAGCCGTCCGGGCTCTCCGCGGCGATTCAGCATGCCATCGACAGCCTGGCGCAGTCAGGCAGTCCGGAGATGCGCGACCAGGCTTTGCAGAACCTTCAGGACGCCCTCGAGCTCGCCAAGATGGCTGCCGGCGCCGATGCGCAGAGCGCACGGGACATCGCGGATCTGCAGGAGGCCCTCAAGGCCCTGCATCTGGCCGATCAGCTCAATGACAAGGGGGCGCTGGATCCGGCCTCCGCCAAGGATCTCGATGACTATGCCGACTTGTATGCCCAGCGTCTGGCCGAAATGCAGCAGGGCCGGGGGCGTGGCAACGGCAGGGGGCAGGACGACGGCTCAGGCAGCGGTGACGGCGCGCGTACCGACTCCTCCATGGACCAGGCGGATGTCGATGCGAAATACGAGGGCGCCCAGGAGCATTCCCCGGTGCGGGCCGGCGCCACCATCGCCGAATGGCATATCCATGGACCTGCCGATCCGGGCAAGGTCATCGACGACTACCAATCGACGCTCGGCGACATCAAGCAGGACCTGCCTGAGGCCTTGGAGCGGGAGCAGGTCCCGGAGGCCTACCATGCGGGGGTGAAGAAGTATTTCGATGGTCTTCAGCCGCATCCCTGAGCCGCTGCTTGCGGTCCCGTCCTGCTGGCGCGCGACGGCCGCGCGGTGATCCGTCGACTTCTAGAAGCCTGCCTGCCTCCGCCACGGCGCCCCGTGACCTGGGGCGGGCTCTGGCCGCTCGCGCTGATCGCCGTCATCCTGGCCGTCGCCCTGCCGGGTCTGATCATCGCGCAGCGTCTGCGCCTGGCCGAACCCTGGCAGCTGGGCTGGCTCCTGGCCATGATCTGGGTGTGGTACCTGCATGCTGCCGGGTGGGGTGGCCTGGGGCGGCTGCGCGGACAGTTCTCCCTGCTGATCCGCCTGGCGATCATCGCCCTGCTGGTCCTGGCGCTAAGCGGCCCGCGCGCGCTGCGCACCAACGACCAGCTCACCGTCCTCTATGTGCTGGACTGCTCGGATTCCATCGGCGAGAAGGTCATCGACGCCTCGACCACCTGGATAGCGACCACCGCAGCAGGCAAGCCCGCGCATGATGCCGCCGGGCTCATCGTCTTCGGACATGACGCCGCGGTCGAGATCCCGCCGCGCCAGGCGTTCACCTTCGATGCCATCTCCAGCCGGCTGGAGCGCGATGGCACCAACCTCGAGAATGCCCTGGCCCTGGCCGCTGCCAGCCTGCCGGAAGAGGTTCCAGGCCGGATCGTGCTGATCTCCGACGGCACCGCGACCGAAGGGGACACCGAGCGCATGGTCGACCAGCTGGCCGCCCGTTCCATCCCGGTCGATGTGCTGCCGGTATCGTACGAGCATAGCGAGGAGGTCTGGCTGGAACGCCTGGAACTGCCGCAGGAGGTGCACGTCCGCCAAAGCTACCAGGCGGCTATCATCCTGGGCAGCCTCGCTCCCGGCCACGGGACCCTGATCCTGACCGAGAACGGCCATGAGGTGGTGCGGCAGGCGGTGGACTACCCGGCGGGCAAGAGCCGCTTCACGGTGCCGCTCTCCCTGCGCGAGGCCGGCTATTATGAATATGCGGCGACCATCTATCCTGAGCCCGGTCACGACACCTGGGTCCAGAACAATACGGTCCTCGGCGCGATCTCGCTGCGTGGGCAGGGCCACGTGCTGCTGGTCCATGACGCCGGCAGTCCCGATCGCGACTGGCAGCCGTTGGCTCAGGCGCTGCGCGAGAGCGGACGCAGCGTCGAGATCATGGACCCCGCCATGTTGCCTGAGGACCCGCTGGCGCTCGAGAACTGCGATGTCATCGCGTTGATCGACGTTGCAGCGGATGCGGTCGGGCAGAACCAGCAGCTGGCGATCCGTGATGCGGTCCAGGACCAGGGCGTCGGCCTGCTCATGGTCGGAGGTCCGAACGCGTTCGGCCCCGGCGGCTGGAATCATTCGCCAGTGGAGGAGGCGCTGCCGGTGACCATGGACGTGACCCAGCGCAAGGTGCTGCCCAAGGGCGCCTTGGCGATCATCATCGAGATGTGCGAATTCCCGGATGGGGACGGTTGGGCCAAGCTCATCACCAAGAAGGCGATGCAGGTGCTCAGTGCCCGCGATGACGTGGGCGTCCTCACCTACTCGTACGACGGCTCGGGCGACCACTGGATCTTTCCCATGACCTCGGCGGGGGAGTACGACCGATTGGCGCCACTGCTCGATGGGGCGGAGCTGGGCGACATGCCCTCCTTCAACTCCATCCTCGGCGTGGCCTTGAAGGGCCTGCAGGCGGATGACGCGGCCGCCAAGCATCTCCTGCTCATCTCCGATGGCGATTGCGAGCCCCCGACCCCGGCCCTGCTCAAGCAGTACACGGCTGCCGGCATTCCCATCTCGACCGTGCTCGTCGTTCCCGACAGCGATGAGGCGAAGGAGCTGATGGAGCAGATCGCGCGGGTCACCCGCGGGCGTTCCTACTACCCCTCCTCCCCCCAGGCACTGCCGGCCATCTTCATCAAGGAAGCGAAGACGATGAAGCGCAGCGAGATCCAAAACGGCGTGTTCACGCCACGCATCACCTTCCCGTCGCCGGTGCTCAAGGGACTGGAGCCCCTGCCCGCGCTCAAGGGCTACACCCTGACCACCGCGAAGCCGCATGCGCTCACGGTGCTCGCCGGCCCGGATCGCGAGGAGGATGACCCGGTGCTCGCGACCTGGCGATTCGGCGTCGGTTCGGCGGCCGCCTGGACATCGGACCTGAATGGGAACTGGGCGAGCGCCTGGGTGTCATGGAGCCATTACCGCGCCTTCATCGACCAGCTCTTCACCCATATCGCGCGAACCCAGGAGGACTCGGGCATCGGCATCTCCCTCGACGCCTCCAGCGGTACGGGCTTGCTGACGGTGGAAGACCATTCCCAGAGCATCGACTTCCTGACCGTCAGTGCCCGCGTGCTGTCCCCATCCGGTGTGGCGACCACCCTCGACGTGCCGCAGGTCGCGCCGGGACGGTATCAGGCACCCTTCCCGCTCTCCGGCATCGGCCGCTACCATGTCGGCGTCACCGCCGTCGGCGGTGGCGAGGGTAAGCGGGACGAGCATGCGGTCGCCTCCCTCAATGTGAGCTATTCCCCGGAATACCTGCGTTTTCGCGCCAATCCGCTGGTGCTCAAGTCCATCGCCAACCGTACCGGAGGGCGGGTGCTGACCGGACACGAGGACGGCTCGGTGCTGTTCCCGGCGGAACGCCAGGTCCGACAGCGGACCCGCTCGATCGCCGACCTGGTGCTTGCAGCCGCCGCCGTGCTGCTGCCTGCGGATATCGCCATCCGCCGGATCAGCATCGACTGGATCGCGCTGGCGGCACGACTGGCCTGGTGGCGACGGCGGCAGTCGGTCTCGACCCCCACCCTGGGGGCGCTGCTGGTGCGCAAGGCGTCCATCGCCATGCCGCGGTCCACCCCGCTGCCATCCACCGCACCGTCGTCCGCCTCGCCGCCAGCCGCCGCTCCGGCCACGGCGCCTCCAGCCGCACAGGTACCGCCTGCGGCGGCAGGGGACACGACCGGTCAGCTGCTGGAAGCGCGCCGCCGCCGCCAGAACCATCCGAAACCGCCCCCATGATGCCAAGCCAAGACCTCCTCCAACCCACGTCCCCGTCAGGACCGACATGACCGAACCTGCTCCCGAATCGGAGATCCAGCACTTCCGCGATGATCTCGCCCGCGTCCGCACCGAGGTGGCCAAGACCATCGTCGGCCAGGCCCGCATCGTCGAGGGAGTGATCACCGCCCTGCTCGCCGGCGGACACGTCCTGCTCGAGGGCGTTCCCGGCCTGGGCAAGACCGAGCTCATCAAGTCGCTGTCCCTGGCCCTCGATCTCGACTTCCGCCGCATCCAGTTCACCCCTGACCTGATGCCGGCGGACATCATCGGCACCACGGTCATGACCCAGACGGGAGCCAATGGCGCCTACGCCGTCGATTTCCGCCGCGGACCGGTCTTCACGCAGCTGCTGCTGGCCGACGAGATCAACCGTGCGACGCCCAAGACCCAGTCGGCACTGCTCGAGACGATGCAGGAGGGGTCGGTGACAGTTGGCGGCATCACCCATCAGCTGGTGCAGCCCTTCATCGTGCTGGCGACCCAGAATCCGCTTGAGCAGGAAGGCACCTACCCCTTGCCTGAAGCCCAGCTTGACCGCTTTCTGCTCAAGCTGGAGGTGCCCTTCCCGACCAGGGCCGAGCTCGCGCAGGTGGTGTCGCGAACCATCCTCGATGAGCGCGTGGCCCCCGCCAAGGTGCTCGATGGACCCGCCATCCTGCGCGCGCGCGCGATCCTCAATCGCGTCGTGGTCAGCGACGCGGTCCGGGATTATGCGGTGGCGCTGGTCATGGCCACCCATCCCAGCAGCGAGCTGGCAACCGAACGGGTCAAGAAGTACGTGCGCTGGGGCGCCAGTCCACGCGCCGCGCAGGCGATGGTCCGCGCCGGACGCGTACGTGCGCTGACCCAGGGCCGGGCGCATCTCGCGATCAGCGACCTGAAGTACTTTGCGCGCGAGGTCCTGCAGCACCGCATCATCACCAACTATGACGGCCAGGCCGACGGGGTGACGCCTAAGGACCTGGTCGCCGAGATCCTCGCCCAGCTGCCGGAGCAGGTGCCGACGTGAGTCCCGTCGCCGGAGCGTCGCGCCAGATCGGCGACCTGGACACGGCGCTCATCCATCGCCTGGAGCGACTGCGCCTCATCCCACGCAG
>Ga0302314_10011876_pt1 | contig 15137 bp, 13 predicted proteins | sample III_Palsa_N2_3_FD_200533 | JGI IMG/M metagenome (GOLD analysis project Ga0302314, IMG submission 200533) | Peat permafrost microbial communities from Stordalen Mire near Abisko, Sweden - III_Palsa_N2_3 | ecosystem: Environmental > Terrestrial > Soil > Palsa > Peat permafrost | place: Sweden...
CCTGGCGATCGCATGCAGCGGCGCTGCGAGAAGCGGATCGAAGATCGGATTGTTCAATGCGATTTCTCCTCGATGTCGAAATTCGCGTTGCCCAGGCCGCTTGTCTTCAAGCATCGACGAAAGCACTGCACTTTGTACAGTCGGGCAATCACGCACTGGGATGAAAGAATCCGCCTGAAAATGCTCCTCCCCGGGCCGGCGAGAATTTTCTGCTTGAATTGAGTGTACTAGCTGTTATAGTACACGCATGGTTCCCTTCCGGGTTACATTCCGCGCCGGCGCTTCGCTTTTCGAGCAGGTGGTCTACGCGGCAATCAAGGCCATGGTCTCCGGCCAGTTGCGGCCCGGCGACCCGTTCCCTTCCGTTCGCGCCTTGAGCAAGGAGCTCAAGATCAATCCCAACACGGCCCACAAGATTATTGCCCACCTGGTGAATGAAGGATTACTCGAGACGCGCCCCGGCATCGGCACCGTGGTTGCCGTTCTGCCCGATTCAACGCGCAAGGAACGCACGCAACTGCTGGGCCACGAGATTGAAGAACTGGTAGTGGAAGCCAAGCGCCTGGGAATCGAACTCGACGAGATGCTGGCGTCCATCGCCACGCACTGGAAGCGGCTCAGCAGCGACGATTCAAGCACCAAGCCAAAAGGGAGCGAGGGACGATGAACCCGACCATCCGTACCGAGAATCTAAGCAAACGATTCGGCCGCACCGTCGCCGTGGACAGCATCAGTCTCGCGGTCCCGGAAGGCTCGATCTACGCCCTGGTGGGCGCCAATGGCGCGGGAAAAACTACCCTGATCAAGCTGCTGATGAATATCCTCAGGCCCAACGCGGGAGCCGCGCAGGTGCTCGGCATCGACTCCGCAAAACTCGCCGGCAGCTCCTTCAACCGCATCGGCTATGTGTCTGAGAATCAGGAACTGCCGGAAGGAATGACGGTGGGCGGAATGCTCGATTACTTCCGCCCTTTTTATCCCCACTGGGACCGCGCTCTGGAGAAGCAGCTTGTGCGCCAGTTCGATCTTCCCCTCAAGCGCAAGCTCAAGCACCTGTCGCGCGGCATGAAGATGAAGGCTTCGTTCGCTAGCTCCCTCGCATACCGGCCCTCGCTCATCATTCTCGATGAGCCGTTCTCCGGCCTCGATCCACTGGTACGCGATGAACTGATTGAAGGCCTCATCGAGCGCGCTCCGGAGACGACGATCTTTCTCTCGTCGCACGACCTGGCCGAGATCGAGAGCTTCTCCAGCCACGTGGGCTATCTGCAACAGGGCCGTCTGCTCTTCTCCGAAGAGATGTCCACGCTGAGCAACCGCTTTCGCGACGTGACTGTCACGCTCAGCGAGCCTTCACCTTTGCCGGCGCAACTCCCGGCCACGTGGCTCGAACCGCAGACTGCCGATTGTGTGCTGCACTTTGTCGACAGCGATTTCAGAGAAGATTCGCCGCGAGAGCTTACCAGCCAATTCCCTTCAGCGCGCGACATCGGAATCGAGCCTATGACTCTGCGCCAGATTTTCCTGGCCATCGCCAAATCCGGTCGCGGCCCCGCCGTATCCACCGCCGAGGAGAAGGAAGCATGAATCAGACTCTGCACATTTTCAAGAAAGATGCGCGCCGCCTTTGGCCCGAGATTCTCATCTCGCTTGCACTCACCGCCGGCCTGGTTTTGACCGTGCCCTTTAAGTGGGCGAACCTCAACAGCAGTCAATCCAATTATCTGGGCCCCTCAGTAGCACAGTTGCTCGCATATTTTATTGAATTGCTGGTACCGGTGAGCTGGTGGCTGCTGATCGCGCGCTGCATTCATTCTGAAAGGCTGGTTGGAGATCGCCAGTTCTGGATCACCCGGCCTTACGAGTGGAAGAAGCTGCTAATGGCCAAGGCCCTCTTTGTGGCTGTCTTTCTCTATCTACCTTTACTCACCGCTCAGTGGCTCTTGTTGTTGCGAGCTGGCCTGGCTCGGTTCTCAGCTCTTCCGGAACTGCTCTACAACCTGCTGTTGATTTCCATCATCGTGGTTCTGCCCCTGATTGCCCTTGCCGCGGTCACCAGGAATCTTGCCCGCATGACGCTCGCTTTGCTGGGCGTCCTGGTTGCCTTGTGGTTGCTCATCGCCCTGTCCTCGTTGACCTTAGCCAACAGCATCGCCGCACCGGTCGCCGGCATTATCGCAGCAACATTGATCTTGTGCGTGTGCAGCGCAGCCGTCGTATGGCAATACGCTACCCGCAAGGCAGGTCTATCGCGCGCGCTTCTGATTGCCGCGCCGGTGCTTCTTGTGGCGATGCAGTCGATCGCTCCGGGCGAGCCGGATGTGGCGCTGATGAACCGCACCTATTTTCCGGCGGCCGGAACCGATGCGCCGTTGCAGGTTTCTTACAACCCGCAAGCAGACGTTCGGCCCTCGGCTTTTGTACCCAGAATATCCAACAGCGTCGGCATTGAAATCCCTCTCCAGATCTCCGGAATCAGCGCCGGAACGATCGTGGATGCCGAAGACGTGAAGGTCGCGATGGAATCTCCGGCAGGTTCAGAATGGCAATCATCCTGGCAACCGCTTTTCCGGCAGGAACACGCCCAAAAGAATTCGACCTTTTTCGCCGATATCACCTTGCCTCGAAAAATCTACGAGCAGTTCAAAGACGCTCCGCTCACCGTGCATCTCAACCTAGCCTTGAAGCAAATGAGGACGGAGAAGGTAACGCGCTTGACAAATCTGCGAAGTGAATACGCCGTGCCCGATGTGGGCAACTGTCAACTGCAGGTGCTGCTCAGCAACCCGGATCCCGTCACCGGCGTGATCCGGGCCAGCAACAATCTGGACTGCAGGTTTGGTCTGCGCATTCCGCTCACCCAGGTCACCGCAAGCTGGACATACAAGCCTTGCCTGGCATCGCAGGCGGACATCGGCCCAAGAGGGCCGCTCAATTACGCCTCTTATTGGGCAGGGTCAGCAAACGAGTCCCCGTTGGCGCTGCCCCTGATCCCCTTTCAGACTCAGAATGAGAGTTTCAGCAATAGCCTGAACGGAGGGCCGGACAATCAGTTTTGCCCGGACAAACCCAGTCTTACGTTTACACAGTACTCGCTGCTTCGCCGCATGCAGGCTGAAGTCTCGATCCAGGAGTTCCACCTTCCCGCGCTGACCGACGGCCAGCTTAAGGTGATCGAAAACCCATAATCGCTGAGGGAGAGTCAGTCAGCGGGCCGGCTTGCCGGGCGGCCGTCGGCAGTCTTCAACGTTGCTCGCGTCCATTCATGGCTTCCCCTGCATTCTCGTGGCCATCCACAATATAGACCGCGCCGCCCAGCGGATTGCGGCCGGTGGGCCTGCCTGTGCCTAGATATGAGTAGTCGAAGCGAAGATCGGTGAACTCGACTGTCGTCCAGGCCCGGTTCGGTGGCAGTTGCGGCAGGTCCATGCCTCGCACCGGCTCCTGGCCCACGTCGCGCACCATGGCCCACGTTCCCCAGTCCAGATACACCTTGCCCAGCAACGTCTGCTTGGCGGCTTCCACGGCAGCATCCGCAGGCGGCTTGTAGAGCACGTCGCGCTGCGCGTCGCTGTCGATATCCGCACTGCGCGTATTCACTTCGGCAGTCTGATAGAAATCAGCGGTTTCCAGAATCACGTGCCAGTGGAAAGGATCGACAGGATAAGGCTCCGCTTCCGCTCGTTTCACCGGTTCTGAAGCGACTTGCGCGTTGTTCACCATGGCCAGCGCGTGTGCGTGCTCTGACCATCGCCATCCCCACAGCACTACCATTCCGACAAGCGCGAAGATCGCCCATCCGCGTCCGCGAAATGGCTTGCGCCGCTCCCCGATTTCGCCGGCGATCAGTCCGAACAGCCAGGGCATCACCAGCGCCAGGAAAAACAGCGCCCACAGAATGGGCTCGGCGATGAACATGAAACTGCCCGCATACCAGCGCGGATTGAAGGGGAAAAACGGCCGCAAGCCGTAGTTGTTTGTCCAGTCCAGCAGCAGGTGGCTCAAGGCGGCGATGAGCGCCGTCAGGTAGAGCCATCCCCAGTGAACGATCCTGGGTTGAAGCCGCAACGGAACAGGAGCGCCGGGGTCGAGATTCGCAGCCGCCAGCCTGCGCGCGCGGCGATGCTCGCACCAGAAATGCAACAGAGCCACCGCGCCCACAATCACCCCCGCAACCACCGGCGCGCCAACAAAAGTGTGTGTAATACCGCGATGGTGCTTGAGCCCTTCCACCGGCCCGCCCAACGACCACAGAACATCCAAATCCGCGGCCTCGGCAGCCAGCACCGCGGCCAGCGTGGCGTAGGCTGTTTTTCGGTTCAGCCCGGCGCGGCCAATGCAGGCGCCGGTAAGAAAATGCGTGATGGGTTCCATATCGATCTCGAAACCATACTACCTTGTAGGCGTTGCCTCCTATAATTCAGCCCATGGAAGAAGCCACCAACGCTCCATCCCATCCGGCAAAGCGCGCCGAAGAGCTGCGCGCCGAGTTGCGCCGTCACGAGCACCTTTATTACGTCCTGGACGCGCCGGCGGTCAGCGACGCGGAATATGACGCGCTGATGAATCAGTTGAAGCGCATTGAGGCCGCGCATCCTGAACTGCTCACCCCTGACTCGCCCACGCAGCGCGTAGGAGGCAAGCCGGCGGAAGGCTTCCAGAAAGTGCGCCACTCGCGGCCCATGCTGAGCCTGGATAATGCCTACACCGCCGAGGAACTGACCGACTGGGAGCGGCGGGTGCGGGAACTCGCGGGACGGCTGCCGGTGGAGTTCACGGCCGAACTGAAGCTCGACGGGCTGAGCGTGGCCCTGCACTACGGTCCTGCGGACGGCGGTGGCTCAAGGCTGATGACCGCGGTGACACGGGGCGATGGCCAGACCGGCGAAGACGTCACCTCCAACATCCGCACCATCCGCAGCGTTCCGCTCACCATTCACGCGGACAAGCTGGCAGCGGCGAAGCTTCCGCAGGCATTCGAGGTGCGCGGAGAGGCGGTGATGCCGCAATCCGCATTCGTGCGCATGAATGAGGAACGGGAGCGCGAAGGGCTGGCGCCGGCCGTGAATCCGCGCAACGCAGCCGCCGGAACGCTGCGCACACTGGATTCGAAGATCGTTGCCCGGCGGCGGCTCGATCTCTACGCATACTTTCTGCTCGTCGAAGGCGAATATTGGCCGCAAGGCCAGCGCGCCACGCTGGACACCCTGACTGCGCTGGGCTTCCGCGTCAACCCGCACCGCTCGCTGGTCGATTCGGTAGAAGCGATGACGCGCTTCATCGATCAGGCCGAAGCGGGACGCGCCAAGCTGGGCTATGAGATCGACGGCGTGGTGTTCAAGGTGGACGCGCACGCCACGCAGCAGCGCCTTGGCTACACGGGCCGCGCGCCGCGCTGGGCCATCGCGTATAAATTTACCGCCAAAGGCGCGGTAACCCAGTTGAACGGCATCACCATCACCGTTGGCCGCTCGGGCAAGCTCACGCCCACGGCGGAGTTGACGCCGGTCTTCATCGGCGGAGTGACAGTGAGCCGGGCCACGCTGCACAATGCGGATTTCATCGAGCGCATGGGCCTGCTGATCGGCGACTGGGTGAAGGTGGAGCGCGGCGGAGACGTGATCCCCAAGGTTGCCGGCGTGGTGGAGGACGCCGAACATCCGCGCGGGACGCGGAGTTTCGTTTACCCCACGCACTGCCCTGAATGCGGCAACCCGGTGGTGCGACAGGAAGGCGAGGTGGACTATCGTTGCGTGAATGCGGACTGCCCCGCCAAGCTGCGCGAGACACTGCTGCACTTCGGCAGCCGCGGCGTGATGAACATCGAAGGCCTGGGCGAGGCCGTGGTGGCGCAGTTGATGGACCGCGCCCTGGTGCGAAGCGTGGCCGATCTCTACAAGCTTACCGAGGAGCAGCTCATCGGTCTCGACCGCTTCGCTGAAAAATCCGCACGCACGCTGCTCGATGAGATTCAGCGATCAAAGAAAGCCGGACTGGCGCGGGTGATCATGGGCCTGGGAATTCGCTTCGTAGGTGAACGGACCGCGGAGCTGCTGGCGCAGGAGTTCGGGTCGATTGAGGCGCTGGAGAATGCGACGCCGGATGAATTGGAGCGTGTGGAAGAGGTGGGTCCGCGCATTTCTTCAGCGATTCGCGAGTTCTTTACGCGACCGGCAAATTTGGAGTTGGTGCAAGCACTGAAGGAAGCCGGCATCGATATGACTGCGGAAAAGAAGCAGCGCTCGACGCAGCTGGCCGGATTGACGTTCGTACTCACCGGTACGCTGCCCACGCTCACGCGCGATGAGGCGAAGCGGCGGATTGAAGAAGCCGGGGGAAAGACTGCTGGGTCCGTGAGCAAGAAGACGGACTACGTGGTCGCCGGCGAAGAGGCAGGATCAAAGCTCGACAAGGCCTTGGAACTCAAGGTCCCGGTGATTGATGAGGCCGGTCTCCTGGCGCTTCTTGAGCCTCCAGGCGCGGAAGGTTAGGCGAGAGCCCGCTCACGTCTTTGAGAGGCTCGTGAGAGCGCCGCACGCGAATCGCGCTCCAGGACAGCAGCGGAAAGACAACGACAAGCAAAAGCAGCAAATCCAACCACACGGCGTCCTCCCACTCAGCGGGTTCAGGATCCCGAGCGTCGACGTGGATTGTTGTCCGGCCTGCGTTCCACGGCGCGCATCTCGCGCTCCCGCTCACGGTCCCATGCTTCGGCGCGCCAGTTGCGCGATGTGTAGCGAGGCGGCTCGGCCGGAGCCGGCGCCGGCGCTTCGACCGCCGGTCTTGCCGGCATCGCGACCAGTTCCGCGGACGGCCGAAACGGAGCGCGCTTCGGCAAAGGCTGTTCGGGCGCAGGAATCAAGCGGGCGGACGACTCCACTTCCTCAAACTCCGCCTGTTCATTCGCATCCTTCGACGTAAGGCTGGCATCGATGGCCGCAACCGGATTCTCGACCGCCGGTTCCTCTGCGATGCCCGTTCGCATGCTCACCGCGATGGTCCGTGCCATGAATTCATCCACCAGCTTGTGCAGGCATGTTTGGCCGCATAAATGCTTCATACCGGGACGAAGCCGCGTGCGAGCACTCAGCCCACTCACGCGCAACTCTCCGCCCTGCTCTAAAGAAACAAACCAATGGTTCGTCTGTCTCTTCTCCGTTGCACAAACGTCGCACGATATCGCCTGCCGGATCACCGCATTCTCCCCAGTCCGCGCAGTCTCCCCGCGGTTTTCAATGGTGCCGCTCGTTCTTCCCGTCGCTGCAGTGCGTCCGCACAGTCGAATGCCGCAGGCCGAGCTGGCAATCCCATTGGAAATCTCTTGGGAATCGCCCTTGTTCCATTTCATCGTGCGTCGGAGCAATTGAGGTCAGTTGGACGGGGAAAGAATCCGGGGGTGAATCAAATCTGAACGCAGGAAGAAGACAGCATCCTGAAATGGAACAGACGAAGCGTCTTGGTTCAGGATTTCATGAAGAATTTCGCACAAATTGAACGGGCGCATTCCGTCAAACGCGCAGGCGAGCCTGCCGCAGCGCAGAGCGTCTCTCCATTGCAATGCGGGCTTGGGGCGCGAACGCCATCTACTGCCGTGGCGCGAAGTAACCCTTCTTGGCGCGGGCCTGGTAGCGGCGGTCGTTGCAGTAAAGATAAATACTGCGGAAGGAACCGTCGTACTTGAAGTCGGCAGGCGTATAGGTCAGCGCGTACTGGCTGCGCAGTTCTTCCTCAATATCTTTGAAGCTGTTTGACATCTCCTCGACGGAGGGCGGGAAGAAGACGCGGCCGCCTGTGGATTCGGCCATCTGCGTCAGCACCGCATCGCCCTTGCCGCGGCTGGGCGTCCAGTTGGTGCTGATGGCGTAAATGATCGTCTCGGCGCGTTCGCACTCCTTGATCACTTCATCAGGACGCACGCGGCTCTGGTTGTCGTCGCCGTCGGAGATGAGCACCATGGCCTTGCGCACCGGCTCCTGGCCGCGCGACACATCGAGCAGCTTGTCGCGGCAGGCGGTGTAAACAGCGTCAAACAATGCCGTGCCGCCGCCCGGCCGCAGGCGGTTCACGCCGGTCTCAAGCGCATCGACGTTGTTGGTCCAGTCCTGGGTCACGCTGGGCGTTACGTCGAAGCCCATCACAAACGCGCGATCGCTGCGCGCTTTAAGAATTTCGAGCAGAAACTCGGTGGCCGATTGCTGCTCGAACTGAAAGCGGGAACGGATGGAGGTGCTGGCATCGATCACAATGCCCACGCGTAGCGGCAGGTTGATCTGCTGGTGAAACGAGTTCACCCTGGCCGGCGCTTTCTGGTCGTCGAGCAGCGCAAAATCGTTCTGCTGCAGGTTGGGAATGTAATGGCCATGTTTGTCTGTGACGGTGAAGATGAGGTTGACCTCATTCACGCCCAGGTGAAGGACGGTCGGGGTCTCATCCGAGGGCGCCTGGCCGGAGGGAGTTCCGGTCTGCGCGGCGGGCGCTTGCGCGGGCGGGTTTTGCGGGACCGGGGCTGCAGGAGGAGTTGCGGGTTGCTGCGCAGTTGCCGCGACACAGAGAAATGCCGCCGCGATCGCGAGACATGTGATGTTTCGGTTCATAGCTTCCTTATTTTAGCAATCGCACCCACCCAGCCGCATATAGCTCAATCCGGCCATTTGATTCAGCCGCGCACAGGCCCGGTTGCATCGGCCTCCAGCCGGACCAGAAAGCTCTCCAGTTCCTCTGGCAATGGCGCTTCCAGCTGCAGCAATTTTCCGGTTTTGGGGTGCGGAAACTCGAGCTTCGCTGCATGAAGAAAATTCCTGCCCAGCCGCAGCCGCTCCGGCTCGGCCTTGCGCCGCGCTGCCTTGGATTGCGCTGCCTGCGCGGCAGCCTGGTCGGTTAATTGCCCGGCGCCGCCATAGAGCGTGTCTCCCACCACCGGGTGCCCAATGGAAGCCATGTGTACGCGGATCTGGTGGGTGCGGCCGGTCTCAATGCGCACCCGCACCAGGGTGAACTTGCCGAAGCGGTTGGCGAAGCGCCGGACGACTTCGTAATGAGAAACAGCGGATCGCGCGTTGTCACCGGGCTGCGTAGTCATGCGCGTGCGCCGCACCGGATCGCGTCCGACGCTCGCGTTAATGGTCCCCTTGGGACGCTCCAACGTTCCCTGCACCAACGCGATGTATGTCTTCCGGATCTGGCGGCTGGAGAACATCTCCCCCAGCGCCGCATGCGCGCGGTCGTTCTTGGCTACGACGATCAATCCGCTCGTATCCTTGTCGAGCCGGTGCACAATGCCCGGCCTCAAGTCACCGCCTGTCGATGAAAGCTTCTTGAACCGGTAAAGCAGCGCGTTCACCAGCGTGCCTTTGCTACGCGCATCTTCATTCTGCCCGGAGCCCGCATGCACCATCATGCCGGCCGGCTTGTTGACCACGGCCAGATCGGCATCTTCATACACCACGTCCAGCGGAATGTCTTCCGCCGTGGCTTTCAGCGGCGCGGGGTGCGGTTCGCCGGTGACAACGATCCGCTCGCCGCCACGCAATTTCATAGACGCTTTTTCACGCTCGCCGTCAACCAGCACATCGCCCTGCTCCATGAGCAGTTGCACGCGCGAGCGGCTCACGCCATCGAGATGCGCGGTAAGAAACTGGTCGAGCCGCTGTCCGGCTGCTTCCGCAGGCACGTCGATCTTGAGCGGCGCCGCCTCTCCCTCTTCAACCATGATTCCCCTCGTCTTTCTGCATGTTCACCTCGGACGTTCCGTGCCCCATCCTTTCGCCTTTTTCCTGGCGAAAGGGCGGGAGACCTCGAACCTCGACGGAGCCCTTGCGCTCCATCAACACAGTTGCACCCGCCAACACAAAAACAATCGCCGCAACTTGAGGCCCATCGAGCGCACCATCGAGCAGCGTACCGCGCCCTTCGGTGTCCCGCCAAAACTCCGTGATGTAAATGGCCACGCCCGCGCCGAGCAGCCACAACCCGGCAACATCGCCCGCCTGACGCCGCGCCGGCAACACCACCAGCAACAGAACCGTAAGCGTGAGAAAAGCCACTGCCGCATAAGCCTGCACGGGATGCAGCGGAATGCCCAGCGGCGTGCCGCTCCAGCGCATGGCCAGCATATCGTTGTACGTCACCGCCCAGCGCGCCGTGGACTGTGTTCCATATCCTGAGCCGGCCAGCAATGCGCCCAATTGCTCAAAGGCGAGTCCCAGCGCGAGCGGCGCTGCAAGCGCATCGGCTGTCGCAGCGAGCGGCATCCGCTGCCAGCGCGCATAAATTGCAGCGGCCGCCACGCCGAAAAACGCGCCCGCGCCCGCCAGCAGCGGATGATGAATCATGGCCAGCCCCAGCATCCAACCGGGATGCCGGCGCAGGTCGCTCCAATTCACCGCAATCAGCAGAAGCCGTTCGCCCGCGAGCGCCGCGAACAACCCGATCACGCACAGGTTCCAAGCGTGCGCCGCATGCACACCGGCAATGCGCGCCGTGCGCTGCGCAAGAAACAGCGCCAGCAGCACGCCCAGCGCAGACAGCGCGCCATACGACGGGATGAGCAACGAGCCGATGTGAAAGAGAACTGGATGCACCTGAGTCAGAATACTGCGTCAGGCCTTGCGGAAGGTAGAATCCGGCCCACGGGGCCGTGAGTAATGCACAGGTGAACCCGTCCTAAGACGGTGGAGCTCTCCGCGGTTCGTTAGGCATTCCGGACTGGCGGACACGGCACACGGAACCGATTGTCGAGTCGAGCCCCTGTTCATTGAATGTTGGTTCAACCTGTGTTGACTACCCACCTGCTTTGCAGGCCGGTTTCTATTGCGGATAGTATGGGTCCGCGCGAAAAAATACAAGGCCTTGTGTAAGGTGCCCGCGGTGTGCTACGTTTTCGGCCCCTGTTTTCAAATCCAGCGGGGGCAAAAATGAAACCGCTCGTACCCTGCTAATTGCCGCTACCCGGCGATGCGTCCGCCGTCACCGGCGCGGGTTTGCGGTTGTTGACTTCCGCCGCATGGACAACCAGCTTCTTCAGCTTGCCTTCGATATCCGCGTCGCCCACATGCTGATCTTCAAGCACGCCGTCGGCATCGATGGTGAATGTGGCCGGAATCGCCGTGACGCCGAATTTCTTCGCCACCGCGCCGTTGAAGCCGCCGTCGCGTACCTGCGTCCAGTTCATTTGATTCTTCTCGACAAATGTCTTCCACTTGGCTTCATCGCTATCCAGGCTGATGCTGATCACCACCAGCGGCTGCCCGTCGAACTTGTGTGCAATGTGCTGAATGTGCGGCAGCGCTTCGCGGCACGGCCCGCACCACGTGGCCCAGAAATCGATCAGCACCACCTTGCCGGCCAGGCTGTCCATGGTAATGTGCTGTCCATCGAGCGTGGTCGCCATGAAGGGAGGAGCCATGGTGGCGCGCGCCAGATCGATGCGATCAAGGAAGCGCTCGGCGCGTTCGTGCAGCGAGGGATTCTTGCGGTCTTCGTCGAGGAATGCGGAAAACTGCGCGCGCGCCGCGTCGTCCTGGTGAAGATGCGCCAGCGTGACGCCCCAATGAAAGCGCGCTCTGCTCATGTGCGAATCCAGCCCGAGCGCTGTCTTGAACTCCTCGTTGCTCTCCTGAAAGAGCTGGTCCTTCTTCTCCTTGATGCCCTCCACCTGCAAAGCCGTCGCCAGCCGGAAATGGACATTGGCCTTGTCGGCATCGCTCTCCGCCAATGGCAGTAGCTCGCGCGCGATCTCCACCGCATCCTTGTAGGCATCCAGCTTAACGGCAAGCGAGTTCGCCCGCCGCAGGCAATCGAAGCAATGGCCGCCGTCCTGCTTGTTGGCCTTGAGGAACGAGTCCAGCGCCTCGTTGTAGTCCCGCTGTTTCTCCCAATCGATCGCCGTGGCATAGGTCTTGCGCGCCTTGGGGTCGGTGGGCTCGCCCGCCTTGACGCCTTCGGCAGCCGCGTTGGGCTTGGATAAGTCTGCTTTGGGTGTATCCAGATTCGGCGCGTCGAGCTTCGGCGCATCGGGCTTGACGATGTCGACCACTCCCGCGTCGTTCTGCATTGCGGCAGATGCGGGGCAGGCAAATCCAAACGCGAGCAGAAACGCCGCGAATGCTATCCCTCTCCTTTGAACTAGACATTGAACAGCCGACATGCGATTCCTCCCCATCCCTGAATCGAAACGAGCGGCACCTTCTCCGAATGCATCTTTATCGCGAGCTTACGAACCCGTCTTGAGTTCGTCTTCGAGCACTTCGTCCAACAAGCCATGCAGAGTGGCCGCGCGCGCATGGCCCGGCTGCGCATCGGAACCGATTGCCTGCGTCAACTCATCCGCCAAATTCAGCGCCGCCAGCACGGCTACCCGCAATGAATCAACGGTACGGCTGTGCTTGGCCACCGCGCGCATCTTGGCGTCCACGCGCGCCGCCAGGTCGCGAATGTGATTGGCGTCCTGGCCGGAGAGATGATAGACCTGATCGTAGATCTCAACGGTCACATAACCGCTTCCGTTTTCATTTTGTCCCTCAGCCATGCTTCGCCTCCGTTACAATTCCAGCGCGTCCAGTTGCCCCAGAAGCCGCTCCACGCGCTCGCGCACATGTTCCCGCTCGACGCGCAGCGCGTTGAGGTCCCGTTCCAACTGCTCCAGTTGTGGAGACTGCTCGCGCAGTTGCGCTTCGGCCCGGTCAGCACGCTCCTCCGCTGCCGCGCGAGCCTGACGCTCCTTGCGCACCACTTCCACCGCGCGCAGAATCCGCTGCTCAAGCGCTGAAAAATCGTTGGCGCTCAACGTCAGCGTTCCCCGCTCGTCCGTTTCAGATCGTGATTCATGCTCAGAATTCTGCTTCTGAGCTCCTTCCCCAGTGAATCCATAGTCCGACATCGAATAGCCTCCGCCTCTTCACGCTTCATCGGTGCAAGTATAGCGCCGATTCTGTCCGTTTTCTGTTCCATCGCCTGCGATTAACTGCGCAGCCGCGCGCCAGCATTGCTCACAGCGTCGACGACACGCGCCTGGAAGCTCTGCAACTCTTCCTCGCGCAGCGTGCGGTCGACCGCCTGGAATGTCGCGCCCAGCAGCAAGGAGTACTCGCCTGCCCCCATGCGCCCCGCAGGCCGCGCATCGCGAAATACCTCGCGCACGCGCCAGTCCACCAGTTCCGGAATCTGCAAGCTTGCCAGCGCCTGGTCAATCTTTTCCCACCCGATGCTCTCGTCCAGCGTCAGCGAAAAGTCGCGCCGTACCGGCTGGTACCGGGAAATCTCTTTAGCCAGCGGCTTGCGCAAGGGTAGTTTATAGAGGCGGTCGAGATAGAGTTCGCCCACCAGCGGTGCTTCTCTCAGCTTGCGCGCCGCGGCCTCGCGTGGATGCAACTGGCCGAACCAACCGACCGTGATGCCTTCAACCGCAACCCGCGCCGACCGGTAAGGATGCAGCCATTCCGGTGTAAGGCCGGCCTCGGCGGGGAATCGATCGAAGTAGACTGCGCGCACCTGGAACCGGGTGAGCACCTGTTCCACCACGCCCTTTACATCGTGAAAATCGATGAGACGCGGCGGGTGCAACGCGCCCTGCTCCGCAACGGTACCCGTTGCGCCAAACGCAACCGCGGGCCGCTCCTCCACTTTGTCGGTGGTCCCGCTGAAGACCGTGCCGAGTTCAAACAGCCGCACATCGCTCACATCGCGATGCAGATTGCCGGCAATCATGGAGAGCATTCCTGGCACCAAGGATGGCCGCAGGACGCCCGCCTCTTCGCTGAGCGGGTTGCCGAGAGGAACCGCGAGGCCCGGTTGCGGCGCGGTGAGAGCGGCTTCCGCAACCGAACAGAACGTGCTGGCAATCGCTTCATGAAATCCCGCCGCGAGCAGCGCGCGCCTCACCGCGGACTCGCTCTCTGCCCACAGCAGCGCCCGCACCCCTTCCCCAAATTCAGGCAGGGTGTTGGCGAAACGGTTATACCCGTACACGCGCGCCACTTCTTCGATAAGGTCGATCTCGCGCTCCAGGTCAAGCCGCCAACAGGGCAGAGTCACCCGCCAGGCTGCGCTGTCTTGTGGTAACTGCGCGAGTCCGCAACCCAGCGCCGTCAGCACGCCCTCAACCGTGGCTGCTGTAATACCGTCCTTCTCGATCGTTGTTCCCAGGATGCGCTTTACTTCGCTTAGCTCGAGCGGCACCGGACTGCGATCGGCCGTGCGCTTCTCGAACTCAGTCACGCGCGCGTCGACCAGGTCGCCCTCGATCCACCCGCCATTGGCCAGCAGGATGCTGCTCACAAGCGCCGAAGCAACCGGCCCCGCATGGAAGTCAGCCCCGCGCTCGAAGCGATGGCTTGCGTCCGTGTGCAGTCCGTGGCGCCGCGCCGTGCGCCGCACAGCCATGGGCTCAAACCAGGCCGCTTCCACAAGCACGTTGGTCGTCTGCGGTGTGATCATTGTGTCCCAGCCACCCATCACGCCGGCAAGACCCAACGGCTTCGCATGGTCGGCTACGATCAGGTCTTCCACGTCGAGAACGCGCTCCACGCCGTCCAGCGTTTTCAACCGCTCGCCCTTGCGCGCGCGACGGACGACGATGCCTCCCTCGATCTTGTCCAGGTCGAAGGCGTGCGTGGGCTGGCCCATGGCCAGCCAGGCGAAGTTGGTCGCGTCAACGGCATTGGAGATGCGCTTCTGCTCAAGAAGGCCAAAATATGTCGCCACCTCCGCGCCTTTGAACCAGTCGCGCGAGTCGCCGATCGTGATGCCGTGCAGCACGCGTGCCGTGAACCGCCCACACTCGTTCTGTGCTTCGATTTTCACCGAAAACGGCGACTCTGAAGGACGCGGAACAGGAAGCGGGAAATCAAGCGGCGGCAGATTCAACCCATAAATCGCCGCCGCCTCGCGGGCCACGCCGTAGTGGTTCATGGCGTCCACGCGGTTGGTAGTGATGTCCATCTCGAACAGCGAGCCGTTGCCAGCGCCAAGATCGTAAATGCCCTCGACGGCAATGCCGCGCAGGGTCAGGTCTTCGGCGAGGTGCGCGTCGTCAACCGGTAGATCGGGCAAAAATGCTCTCAACCACTTTGTTAGTATCTTCATCGTTGATTACCTGATAGCGAGTTAGTTTGCGCTGCGCGCAAAATAGCGAGATAGCG
>Ga0302314_10011877_pt1 | contig 15137 bp, 11 predicted proteins | sample III_Palsa_N2_3_FD_200533 | JGI IMG/M metagenome (GOLD analysis project Ga0302314, IMG submission 200533) | Peat permafrost microbial communities from Stordalen Mire near Abisko, Sweden - III_Palsa_N2_3 | ecosystem: Environmental > Terrestrial > Soil > Palsa > Peat permafrost | place: Sweden...
GCTCGTGATGAGCCGGCACGTCGAAGGCGATCGAGCTTGCGCCGCCAGGGAGTCGGCGCGCACCTGCGGTGACGATTGCCTCCGGCGGGGCTATCGCTTCTCGACGATCGTGGGCACCAGTTGCAGCGCGGTGCGGACATGCTCCGCCGCGCTCCTGGCGTCGTCCCGCGTCACGTACGGCCCGGCCTGCAGCTTGTTGAGTCCGTGCTCGCTGAAGACCGCCAGCAGCGGCGCGAGCCAGGGCTGCTCGTCGATCAGGCGGCGCTGGAAATCGAGCGCGCCGTCGCGCTGCTTGAACGCACCGAGCTGGATCCACCAGCCGATACCCGCCGTGGTATCGGCGCGCGCGTGCTCGTCGGCCTTCTCCGGCCCGCGCGCGGGCAGCATGGCCGCCACCACCGTCTCGCTGACCGTCGTCACCGTGCCCGGCACGGCCGCCGCCGCGTCGGCAGCCGCGGCGCCGCCGAGGTCGACGCCGGGGCCGGGCGTCGGCGACTGCGGCGCGGTCATCGCGCCGGCATCGACGCCGTTACTGGACGAATCGACGGCCGCGACGACGACGTCGCCCGGCGCGGGCGGCAGCGGCGTCGCGGCCGAACTCGCTGCCACGGCGGCCGGCTTTGCGCGCGTCGTCGAGACTGGGCGATCGAGATCGCCGACGGCCACGGTCGCCGGCTTGTCGGCCGCGGCCATCGTCGGCGGCTTGCGGAACGCGGCGCCGGTGCGGATGTCGTCGTCGGTGATGCGCGTGATCTCCACCGGCGTCACGCCGTTGAGCACGCCCAGCTTCAGCGCCGCGGTGTACGACAGGTCGATGATGCGGCCCGGCGAGAACGGCCCGCGGTCGTTCACGCGGACGATCACCTCCTTGCCGTTGGCCGGGTTGCGCACGCGCGCGTAGCTCGGGATCGGCAGCGTCTTGTGCGCGGCCGTCATCGCGTACATGTTGTAGGCCTCGCCGCTGGCGGTGCGATGGCCGTGGAATTTCTTGCCATACCACGACGCCAGGCCCTTCTCGCTGAGCGCGCGGTCGTCTGTCAGCGGCACGTAGGTGTGGCCGGCGATCTCGTAAGGCTTGTTCGGGCCGCCGTTGCGGATCGGTTCGATCTGCGGGACGGCGTCGGGCACCTTGTCGAGGTCGGGCGGCGGCCTGGCCTCGGGGCCGTCGCGCTGCGCGTTGCCGGGCGGAAGCCGCGACACGTTGCCGGGGCCCGGCGGCGCGGTCGGCTGCGTCTGGCACGCCGCGAGCACGGCCAGCAGGACGGGCGCGATCGCCAGGCGCAGCGCGCGCGGCGGCGCGATCAACGGCAATGAGTGGGCACGAAGCGGCATTCGGTGAGGCGAGGCGCCCGCGGTGTCGTCCGCGTGCCGGGCGAGCTTACACCGGCTCCCGCCGCAGATGGCAGGCCACCTGGTGGCCCGGCGCGATCTCGGTCAGCGCGGGCCGTTCGACGTCGCACAGCCCCCGCTGCGCGATCGGGCAGCGCGTGTGGAACGCACACCCGGCCGGCGGGTTCAACGGACTCGGCACATCGCCCTTGAGCGCGATGCGCGCGCGCCGCACGCGCGGATCGGGCACCGGCACCGACGACAGCAGCGCCTCGGTGTAGGGATGGCGCGGCCGCGCGTAGAGATCGCGCGACGACGCGATCTCGACGATGCGCCCGAGGTACATCACGGCCACGCGATCGCTGATGTGGCGTACCACGGACAGGTCGTGGGCGATGAACAGGTAGGCCAGCCCGAGGCGCTGTTGCAGATCCTGCAGCAGGTTCACCACCTGGGCCTGGATCGAGACGTCGAGCGCCGACACCGCCTCGTCGCAGACGATCAGCCGCGGGTTCGTGGCCAGCGCGCGCGCGATGCCGATGCGCTGGCGCTGGCCGCCCGAGAATTCGTGCGGGTAGCGTCGCGCGTACTCGGGCTTGAGCCCGACCAGCGCCAGCAGCTCGGCGACGCGCGCGGCGCGCTCGGAAGCGCTCGCGGCGAGCCTGTGGATCACCAGCCCCTCGCCAACGATCGCCCCGACCGTCATGCGCGGATTCAGGCTCGCGTACGGGTCCTGGAAGATGATCTGCATCTCGCTGGCCAGCGCGCGCCGCGCGGCGCCGGTGAGTGCGCCCATGTCGATGCCGTCGAAGCGCACCTCGCCCGCGCTCGGCTCCACGAGGCGCAGCACGCAGCGGCCCGTGGTGCTCTTGCCGCAACCCGACTCGCCGACCAGGCCCAGCGTCGTGCCGGCCGCCAGGTCGAAGCTGACGCCTTCGACGGCGTGCACCTGACCCGTCTGGCGCCGCAGCAGGCCGCTGCGCACCGGAAAGCGCTTGACGAGGTCATGCACGCTCAGGAGTGGAACGCTCACTGCGGGGCCTCCTCGAGGATGCAGGCGACGCGATGGCCGTCGCCGACCGCGCGCAGCGCGGGCGTTGCCTGCGTGCACGCGTCACGCGCGTAGGCGCAGCGCGGCGCGAAGCGGCAGCCGGGCTGCGGGTCGACCAGCGACGGCACGGTGCCGGGAATCGATGCCAGCCGCGAGCCGCGCGAGGCGTCCGCGTCGATGCGCGGGATCGAGCGGATCAGCCCCTGCGTGTACGGATGCCAGGGCCGCTCGAACACTTGCTCGACGCTGCCTTCCTCGATCACCTGGCCCGCGTACATCACGACGACGCGCTGCGCGACCTCGGCGACGACGCCCATCGCATGCGTGATCAGCAGCACGGCCATGCCCAGCCGCTCCTTCAGCTCGGCCAGCAGGTCGAGGATCTGGGCCTGGATCGTGACGTCCAGCGCGGTGGTGGGCTCGTCGGCGATCAGCAGGCGCGGCTTGCAGGCCAGCGCCATCGCGATCATCACGCGCTGGCGCATCCCGCCGGAGAACTGGTGCGGATAGTCGTGCACGCGGCGCGACGCCTGCGGGATGTGCACCAGCGCCAGCAGTTCAGCGGCGCGCTCCAGCGCGGCCGCGCGCGACAGTCCCTCGTGCAGCCGCAGTCCTTCGCTGATCTGCTCGCCGACCGTGTAGACCGGGTTCAGCGCCGTCATCGGCTCCTGGAACACGACGCCGATGTCGCGCCCGCGTATACGCTGCATCTCGGCCGGCGGCAGCGGCACGAGGTCGCGGCCGTCCCACAGCACCTGGCCGGCGACGATGCGCCCCGGCGGCGTCGGCACCAGCTTGAGCACCGACATCGCCGTGACCGACTTGCCCGAGCCGGACTCTCCGACGAGGCACACCGTCTCGCCCGCGGCGACGCTCAGGTCGACGCCGTCGACCGCATGCACCCAGCCGTCGTCGGTCTTGAAGTGGGTCTTGAGGCCGCGAATCTCGAGCAGTGCCATCGGCGACTCACATCACCCGGCGCGGATCGAGCGCGTCGCGCAGGCCGTCGCCGACGAAATTGATGGCCATCACGGTCAGGAAGATCGCGCCGCCGGGAAACAGCGCCCAGTGCGCGGCGATGTCCAGGTGATCCTTGCTGTCGAACAGCAGCCGGCCCCAGGTCGGGATGTCGGGCGGAAAGCCCAGGCCGAGGAACGACAGCGTCGACTCCGCGATGATGGCCGCGGCCACGCTGATCGTGCCGGCCACGATGACCGGCCCGAGCGCGTTGGGCAGGATGTGGCGCCAGACCACGCGCGTCGTGGTGGCGCCCAGCGCCCGCGCGGCCTCGACGAATTCCTTCTCGCGCAACGAGAAGAACTGCGCGCGCACCAGCCGCGCCACCTGCATCCAGCCGAACAGCCCGATGACCAGCACGATCATCACGAAGACGCCGCCCTCCGGCCCGAAGACCGCCTTCAGCGGCTCGCGGAACAGGTAGATCAGCAGCAGCAGCAACGGCAGCTGCGGCAGCGACAGGAACAGGTCGGTCAGCCACATCAGCGCGGCGTCGACCGGGCCCCTGGAGATGCCGGCCAGCGCGCCGATGCTCACGCCCAGCAGCACCGCCATGCCCATCGCCGCGAGGCCGACCGCCAGCGAGATGCGGCCGCCGTAGAGCGTGCGCGCCAGCAGGTCCTGGCCGAGGTCGTCGGTGCCGAACGGGTGCGCGAGCGACGGTCCCTGCATCGTTGCCGAGAAGTCGATCGCGTCGATCGGCATGCGCCACAGGACGGGCCCCAGCACCACCGCGGCCACCAGCAGCGCGAGCACGCCCAGGCTGAAGACCGCCAGGCGGTGGCGCCGGAAGCGCCGCCACGCCTCGCCCCACGGCGACATGGCGCGAGCGGTCCGCGGCTCAGCGGAGCGCGATGCGGGGATCGAGGAGGCCATAGAGCAGGTCGGCGACGAGGTTGAAGGCGATCACTAGCACGCTGAAGACGAACGTGACGCCCATGATCACCGGCGTGTCGTTGCGCAGGATGGCGTCGATCAGCAGCGAGCCGATGCCCGGGATGCGGAAGATCTGCTCGGTGACGATCGCGCCGCCGAACACGGTGGGCAGCTGCAGCGCGACCAGCGTGACGACCGGGATCAGCGCGTTGCGCAGCACGTGGCGCGTGATGACGCGGCGTTCGGGCATGCCCTTGGAGCGCGCCGTCGTCACGTGGTCGAGGCGGATCACGTCGAGCACCGCGGAACGCACGTAGCGCGTCCAGCCGGCGGCCTGGAACAGGCCCAGCACGAGCACCGGCATGATGGCCTGGCGCACGTGCTCGACGACGGCGCGCCAGCCCGTCATCTCGACGTCGGAGCGGTACACGAATGGCAGCCAGTCGAGCTTGATCGAGAAGACCAGGATCAGCAGGATGCCGGTGAAGAACGTCGGCAGCGAGAAGCCGGCCAGTGCGATGGTGCTGGCGATCCGGTCGAACCACGAGTACGGCTTGACGGCCGACAGCGTGCCCACCGGAATCGCGATGGCCAGCGCGAGCAGTTGCGACGTGCCGATCAGGCCGAGCGTGACCGGCACGCGTTCCCAGATCAGCGTGGTGACGTCGACGCGGCTGATGAACGAGAAGCCCCAGTCGCCGTGCAGCATCGCCCACAGCCAGTGCACGTAGCGCAGCGCCACCGGGTCGTCCAGCCCCAGGCTCGCACGCAGGTGCACGCGCACCTCGGGCGGCACGTTGGTGTTGGTGGCGAGCTCGGCGAACGGGTCGCCGGGCGCCAGCGCCAGCGCCGCGAACAGCACGACGCTGATGCCCAGCAGGCTGGGCAGCGCGAGCGCCAGGCGGCGCAGGATGAAGCTTCCCATGCGTCAGGCAGCGGTCATGTGCGGTACCAGTCGTGGATGCCGGACAGGTCCAGGTCCCAACCGGTCAGCGGCGCCGAGATCGACTTGCCCAGCGCGGTGACCTGCGCGCGCACCGCCACCGGAACGACGTGCCCCGCGTTGCAGGCCAGGTCGTTCATCTGGATGAACATCGCCGCGCGCTTGACCGGGTCGAGCTCGTTCTCCGACAGCCGGTACAGGCGGTCGTACTCGGGACTGGACCAGCGGCACTTGTTCTGCAACTGCCAGCCGTTGGCCTTCTGGCAGACCTCCCACGACACCCATTGCTGCATGAAGCGATCGGGATCGGTGCCGGACCGGGTGTTGAGGAACATCTCGATGTCCGCGAAGAACTTGCCGTAGGTGTCCGGGTTGGTCAGGTCCGACGAGAAGAACACCGAGGCCTGCACCGTCTTCAGCTCGACTTCGATGCCGGCCTTCGCGCAGGCCTGCTTGACGATGGCCTGCACCTTCTGGCGCACCGAGTTGATCGAGGTCTGGAAGACGAACTTCAGGCGCTTGCCGTCCTTGGCGCGCACGCCGTCGGCGCCGCGCTTCCAGCCGGCGCCGTCCAGCAGCGCGTTGGCCTTGTCGACGTTGAACTCGGCGACGATCGCCTTGCTGTTGTATTGCGCCGGGTTGTTGAGGGTGTTGGCCGTGGCCGTGGCGGCGCGGCCGTAGACGAAATCCTCGATGCTCTTGCGATCGATCAGCAGCCCGAACGCCTTGCGCACCGCCGGATCCGAGAAGGCGAAATGTCTGGACTTCACGCTCGCGCGTTCGCCGTCGACCTCGGTCCACGGGTCGGCCGCGTTGAGGAAGATCGATTCGGGATTGCCGGACGGCTTGAACACGACACGACCCTTGCCGGTGGCCTCCATCTGCTTGAGCACGTTGTCCTCGACCTGGATGTTCCAGGCGTAGTCGAACTCGCCGGTCTGCAGCACGGCGCGCGCCGCGGACGTGGCGTCGCCGCCGCCCTTGATCTCGATGGTGTCGAAGAACGGCCGGTTCGGCAGGTGGTAGTTCGGGTTCAGCTCGCCGCGCACGAGGTCGCCCGGCGTGAAGGAGACGAACTTGTACGGGCCGGTGCCCACGGGCTTCTGGTTGGTCGGCGCCTCGCGCGACTTCGCGCCCACGTAGCCCGAGAACAGATGCTTGGGAATCATCCACAGGGAGCAGCTGCGATCCCAGATCGGCGTCGGCTTGACGAAGTTGATGCGCACGGTGAAGGCGTCGATCTTCTCGACGCTCTTGACGTTGGCGTAGAAGCCGACGCTGAACGCGCCGCCCGCCGGGTCGGTGGCGTACTGCCAGTTGAAGACGACGTCGTCGGCGGTGAACGGCTGGCCGTCGTGCCACAGGACGTTCTTCTTCAGCTTCCAGGTGGTGGACAGGCCGTCGGCCGCGATGCCGCCGTTGGCGCGGCTCGGGATCTCGGCGGCCAGCACCGGCACCAGCACGCCGTCGGCGTCGTAGCGCGCCAGCGACTCGTAGAAAGGGCGGCTGCCTTCCTGGTCCTTGGTGCCGGTGGCGAAGTGCGGATTCAGCAGCGTCGGGCCTTGCCACAGCAGCAGCCGCAGCGGGCCGCCGCCGCCGCGCCGGGTCGGCCTGTACGGCGCTTCGGAGGATTGCGCCTGCGCCGCGCCCGCGGCGGCCAGCATCGCCGAGCCCAGCGGCACGCCGACGCCCAGCGCCACCATGCGTGCCATGAAGTCGCGGCGGGCCAGTCGTCCGTCGCGCACCTGGCCGACCAGGTCGTGCAGCATGTCTTCCGTCATGGTTCTCTCCCAGAGCTCTGCAGGCGAGACGTCGCCATTTGTTGCCGCACTCTAGGGTGTGAGGGCCGACTGCCCTATCGGGGTCTACGAGCAGCCCGCGATTGGGGCGACCCGAACCAGGAACGTGCGCCGGTCGCGCGCGGGGTGCGCCTGCACCGACGTCTCGACACGGTCTTTGTGCTTCAATCGACCGTCAGCAGGCCCGCACACGACGGGCACCGGCGACGCGGAGGGATTCCCATGGTTTCAGGACTGCAGCGCGCGGCCGCGCGCCTCGTCGGCGCGCTTGGCTTGGGCGCGTGCGCGCTCGCCGGCGCCATGGCGGCCGTCGTTCCGCCCGGCACGCCGCTTGCGGCGAAGCAGGAGATGGTGCGCAACAACGGCGGCGAGCCGGAGTCGCTCGACCCGGCGCTGACCGAATCGACCGCGGCCGGCAACATCCTCCTCGACCTGTTCGAGGGGCTGACCACCATCGACAACCATGCCCGGGTCGTGCCGGGCGTGGCGCAGTCCTGGCGGCAGGTGGATCCGACCACCTGGGTCTTCAGGCTGCGCAAGAACGCGGCGTGGTCCAACGGCGAGCCCCTGACCGCACAGGACTTCGTCTACAGCCTGCAGCGCCTGGTCGACCCGAAGACCGCGGCGCCGCTCGGCGCGGTGTACGGCGCCTATTTCGTCAACGGCGATGCCGTCGCGCAGGGCAAGCTGCCGCCGAGCGCGCTGGGCGTGCGCGCCATCGATGCGGGCACGCTGGAGCTGAAGACGGCGGGCCCGGTGTCGTTCATGCCGGACCTGATGTCGCAGACGCAGCTCTTCCCGGTGCCGCGGGCGACGGTCGAGAAGTTCGGCATCCAATGGACCAAGCCGGGCAACCTGGTCGGCAACGGCGCGTACGTGCTGAAGGACTGGCAGGTCAACAGCAAGATCGTGATCGAGCGCAACGCGCGCTACTGGGATGCCGCGAGCGTGGTGCTCGCGCGCGCGACCTACCTGCCGGTGGAAGACGGCAACGCCGACCTGAAGCTGTACCAGTCCGGCGAGAACGACATGATGCTGCGGGTTCCGCCGGGCACCTACCTGCTGCTGAAGACGCAATACCCGAAGGAGATGCACAACAGCCTGCTCATCGCCATGCGGTTCTACGTGCTCAACGCCACCGATCCGCTGCTGAAGGACGTGCGCGTGCGCAAGGCGCTGACGATGGTGATCGACCGCGACATCCTGGCCGACAAGGTCACGGCCGACGGCGAGACGCCGCTCTACGGCATGACGGTCAAGGGCAGCGAGGGCGTCGACCCGGTGCGCTACGACTGGGCCGACTGGCCGATGGACAAGCGCGTGGCCGAGGCGCGCCGGCTGCTGGCCGCGGCGGGCGTGAAGCCCGGCACGCGGCTGCGCTTCGCCTACAACAACAGCGACTTCCACAAGAAGATGGCGATCTTCGCGGCCTCCGAATGGAAGACCAAGCTGGGCCTGGACACCGACATCGACTCGATGGAACAGAAGGTGCTGATGCGCAAGTCGCACGACGGCGCGCTGCAGATCGTGCGCAAGTCGTGGACGCCCGGCTACGCCGACATCACCGGCTTCCTGCAACTGGTGCAGTGCGGCGCGGAGGAGAACGACAGCAGGATCTGCGACAAGGCCGCCGACGACCTGATCCACCAGGCCGGCGCGCAGTCCGATCCCGCCAGGCGCAGGGCGCTGATGACGCAGGCGACGCGGCTCGAGATGGAAGACTATCCGCAGATCCCGCTGCTGCAGATGTCCGTCCCGCGCCTCGTGAAGCCGTGGATCGGCGGCTACGACGACGCGAACGACCAGGACGCGTTCCGCAGCAAGGATCTCTACGTGATCAAGCACTGAACTGGATCGAATGAACATGCCCATTGCAAGAACCCTCTGCGCGCTCGCGCTGACCGCCGGCGCGCTCGCCGCGCCGCAGGCCGCCACCATTCCGCCGGGGACCGCGCTCGCCGCGAAGCAGGAGATGGTGCGCAACAACGGCGCCGAGCCGGAGTCGCTCGACCCGGCGCTGATCGAGTCGACCAACGCCTTCAACATCCTGATCGACCTGTTCGAAGGCCTGACGGCACTGGACAGCCATTCGAAGGTGGTGCCGGGCGCCGCGCAGTCCTGGCAGCAGACGGACGCGACCACCTGGGTCTTCAGGCTGCGCAAGGACGCGCAGTGGTCGAACGGCGAGCCGGTGACGGCGCAGGACTTCGTCTACGGCTGGCGCCGCATGCTCGATCCGAAGAACGCCGCAGCGCTCGCGTCCACCTACGGCAGCTACATCCTCAACGGCGTCGCCATCACCCAGGGCAAGCTGCCGCCGACCGCGCTCGGCGCGCGCGCGATCGACGCCGCCACGCTGGAGGTGAAGACGCCCGGCCCGTTGCCGTTCCTGCCCTACCTGCTGGCCAGCCCGCAGCTGGCGCCGGTGCCGCACGCAGTGGTGGAGAAGTTCGGCCGCGACTGGACCAAGCCTGGCAACCTGGTGGGCAACGGCGCGTACGTGTTGAAGGACTGGCAGGTCAACAGCAAGGTCGTCGTCGAGAAGAATCCGAAGTACTGGGACGCGGCCAACGTCAGCCTGATGCGCGTCACCTACCTGCCGGTGGAGGACGGCAACGCCGACCTGAAGTTGTACCAGTCGGGCGAGGAGGACATGATGTCGCGCCTGCCGCCGGGTACCTACGAATCGCTGAAGGCGAAGTATCCGAAGGACATGCACAACAGCCTGATGATCGCACTGCGCTTCTACGCGTTGAACAACCGCGATCCGCTGATGAAGGACGTGCGCGTGCGCAAGGCGCTGTCCATGGTGATCGATCGCCAGATCCTTGCCGACAAGGTCACGGCCGACGGCCAGGTGCCGATGTACGGGCTCGTCGTCAAGGGCAACGAGGGCGCCGACGCGGTGCACTACGACTGGGAAGCCTGGCCCATGGACAAGCGCGTGGCCGAGGCGCGCAGGCTGCTCGCCGACGCCGGCGTCAAGCCCGGCACGCGGCTGAAGTTCGTCTACAACAACAGCGAGTATCACAAGAAGATGGCGATCTTCACGGCGTCCGAATGGAAGACCAAGCTGGGCCTGGACACCGACATGGAAAGCATGGAATACAAGGTGCTGATCCGCCGGCGCCAGACCGCGGACTACCAGATCGCTCGCCACGCCTGGATCCCCGGCTACGCCGACGTCACTGGACTCCTGCAGCTGGTGGAATGCGGCAACGACGCCAACGACAACAAGAGCTGCAGCAAGGCGGCCGACGACCTGATGCACCAGGCCGCCGCGACGACCGACGCCGTCAGGCGCAAGGCGCTGCTGACGCAGGCGGTGCGCCTCGAGATGGACGACTACCCGATGATCCCGTTGCTGCAGATGTCGGTGCCGCGCCTGGTCAAGCCGTGGATCGGCGGCTACGACGATGCGAACGACCAGGACGCGTTCCGCAGCAAGGACTTCTATGTGCTCAAGCACTGAGCTGCCGACGACCGTCCGCTTCCAGCCGCTGTTCGCTCCAGGAAACCGACCGATGACCTTGCCTTCGATCTTCCGCATTGCCTCGGCGCTGGCGCTCGCCGCCGGCGCGCTCTCCTCGGCGCCTGCCGCGACCATCCCCGCCGGAGCCGTGCTCGCGGCCAAGCAGGAGATGGTGCGCAACCTCGGCAGCGAGCCCGAGTCGCTGGACCCGGCGGTGCTCGAGTCGGTCAACGCGGGCGAGATCGCGCGCGACCTCTTCGAAGGCCTGACGTCCACCGACCACCACGGCACCGTCGTGCCTGGCGTGGCCGAGTCGTGGAAGCAGGTCGATGCCACGACCTGGATCTTCAGGCTGCGCCGGAACGCGGCCTGGTCCGACGGCCAGCCGGTGACCGCCGACGATTTTGTCTATTCGTGGCGGCGCCACTACGACCCGAAGACCGGCTCGAAGGGGGCGTCCATCACGGCGGTCTATTTCCTCAACGCCATCGACGTGCTCGCGGGCAAGAAGCCGGTCGCCGACCTCGGCGTGCGCGCCATCGACAGGCAGACGCTGGAGGTGAAGACCGCCGGGCCGGTGCCGTTCCTGCCGGCCGTCCTCGCGGTGGGCACCTTGTGTCCGCAGCCGAAGGCGATCGTCGAGAAGTTCGGCCGGGACTGGACGAAGCCGGGCAACCTGGTCGGCAACGGCGCCTACGTCCTGAAGGACTGGCAGGTCAACAGCAAGATCGTCATCGAGAAGAACCCCGGCTACTGGGACGCGGCCAACGTGCAACTCACGCGCGTCACCTTCCTGGGCGTGGAGGACAACAACGCCGACCTGAAGCTGTACCAGTCGGGCGAGGAAGACATGGTGCTCGGGTTGCCGCCGGGCGCCTATTCCGCGCTCAAGGCCCAGTACCCCGCCGAGATGCACAACGGCATGCTGCTCGGGCTGCGCTTCTACGTGCTCAACAGCCGGGACCCCATCCTGAAGGACGTCCGCGTGCGCAAGGCGCTGTCGATGGTGCTCGATCGCGAGACCCTGGCCGCGAAGGTGACGGCCGACGGCCAGGTGCCGGCCTACGGCCTGGCCGTCAAGGGCGTGGCGGCCATCCATCCCGCGCGCTACGACTGGGCAGACTGGCCGATGGAGCAGCGCGTCGCCGAAGCGCGCAAGCTGCTCGCGGACGCCGGCATCAAGCCGGGAACGCACCTGAAGCTGACGTACAACAACAGCGACTATCACAAGAAGATGGCGATCTTCGCGGCCTCGGAGTGGAAGACCAAGCTGGGCCTCGAGACCGATCTCGACAGCCTCGAGTTCAAGGTGTTGATCCGCAAGCTCCACGACAGCGACTTCCAGATCTCGCGCTACGGCTGGCTCGCGCCGTACAACGACGCCACCGTCTTCCTCGAACTCGTGCGCTGCGGCTCGGACGCCAACGCCGCGCACACGTGCAACCCGCAGGCAGACCGGTTGATGGAACAGGGCAACCTGAGCACCGATCCGGCGCGGCGCGCGGAGTTGCTGACGCAGGCCGGGAGGCTGGCGATGGACGACTATCCGATCGTCCCGCTGCTGCAATACAGCGTGCCGCGGCTGGTCAAGCCCTGGGTGGGCGGCTACGACGATGCGAACGGCATGGACCGCAATCGCAGCAAGGATTTCTACATCCTCAAGCACTGAATCGCCGCCGTGGCCCGGAACCTGCTTCGTTCACGGCACCCCCCTATACTGCAGCCGCCTCGTCCAATGTTGCCCCGGAGCTTTCCTGAAATGAGCACGCGCTCCAAGTCGCCCTTCGCACGCGCCTTCGTCCTGCTGGCGCTGGCCACCGCCGGCGCCTCGCATGCCGCGACGATTCCGCCCGGCACCCAACTCGCGGCCAAGCAGGAGATGGTGCGCAACAACGGTGCCGAGCCGGAGTCGCTCGATCCCGCCTACATCGAGACGGTCAACGCGGGCGAGATCGATCGCGACCTGTTCGAGGGCCTCACGTCGACCGACCATCACGACAACGTCGTGCCCGGCGTCGCGGAGTCGTGGAAGCAGACCGACGCCACGACGTGGGTCTTCAAGCTGCGCAGGAACGCGGTGTGGTCGAACGGCCAGCCCGTCACGGCCGACGACTTCGTCTACGCCTGGCGGCGCTTCCTCGACCCGAAGACCGCGGCCAAGATCGCGTCGACCTACGGCATCTACCTGCTCAACGGCCTCGACGTCGTCAACGGCAAGAAGCCGGTGACGGAGCTCGGCGTGCGGGCGATCGACAAGCAGACACTGGAGGTGAAGACCGCCGGCCCGGTGCCCTACCTCTTGCGGGTGGTGTCGGTGGCGCAGTACGCGCCGCAGCCGAAGGCGACGATCGACAAGTTCGGCCGCGACTGGACCAAGCCCGGCAACCTGGTGGGCAACGGCGCGTACGTGTTGAAGGACTGGCAGGTCAACAGCAAGGTCGTGATCGAGAAGAGTCCGACCTACTGGGACGCCGCCAACGTGCAGCTGACGCGCGTGACCTACCTCTGCGTGGAGGACGGCAACGCCGACCTGAAGCTGTACCAGTCCGGCGAGAACGACTTCATGCAGCAGCTGGCCCCCGGCGTGTTCAACGCGCTGAAGGCGCAGTACCCCAACGAGATGCACAACGGGCCGCTGCTGGGCATCCGCTTCTACGCGCTCAACAACGAGGATCCGCTGCTCAAGGACATCCGCGTGCGCAAGGCGCTGTCGATGGTGATCGACCGCGACATCCTCGCCAACAAGGTGACCGCCGACGGCCAGCCGCCGCTGTACGGCCTGGCCGTCAAGGGCCTGGCCAGCATCAGCCAGTCGCGCTACGACTGGGCCGACTGGCCCATGGACAAGAAGGTCGCCGAGGCGAAGAAGCTGCTCGCCGAGGCGGGCGTGAAGCCCGGCACGCACCTGAAGTTCACGTACAACAACAGCGACTATCACAAGAAGATGGCGATCTTCGCGGCCTCCGAGTGGAAGTCCAAGCTGGGCCTCGAGACCGACATGGACAGCCTCGAGTTCAAGGTGCTGGTGCGCAAGCGCCATGACGGCGACTTCCAGATCGCGCGCCACGGCTGGGTCGCGACGTTCAACGACGCCACGCTGTTCCTGGCGCTGACCCAGTGCGGCTCCGAGGTCAACGACGACCGCAGCTGCAACAAGAAGGCCGACGAGCTGGTGGCGCAGGGCAACGCGAGCCCGGATCCGGCCAGGCGCGAAGCCCTGCTGACGCAGGCGGCCAAGCTGATGATGGACGACTATCCGATGATCCCGTTGCTGCAGTACTCGGTGCCGCGCCTGATCAAGCCGTGGATCGGCGGCTACGACGACGCGAACGGCACCGATCGGTACCGCAGCAAAGACTTCTACATCCTCAAGCACTGACGACTCGATCCCATGTGGGCCTACGTCGTCAGACGCCTCCTCGTCACGATCCCCACGGTGCTCGCCGTGGTGACGATCTGCTACCTGCTGCTGCATTTCACGCCGGGCGGCCCGTTCGACGCCGAACGCAAGGTGTCCGACGCGGTGCTGGCCAACCTGCAGGCCAAGTACCACCTCGACATGCCGCTGTGGAAGCAGTACCTGTACTACCTGGACAGCCTGCTGCACGGCGACCTCGGCGCGTCGTTCCGCTACGCGGACTGGTCGGTCAACGACCTCGTCGCGCGGGCGCTGCCGGTGTCGCTGGCCATCGGCGGCACGGCGATGGTGATCGCGGTGATCCTGGGCGTCGCGCTCGGCATCGTCGCCGCGCTGCGCCAGAACAGCGCGGTCGACTACGCGATCATGCTGGTGGGCAACATCGGCAGCGTGCTGCCGTCGTTCGTGCTGGGGCCGGTGCTGGTGCTGGTCTTCGCGATCGCGCTGCCGTGGCTGCCGTCCGGCGGCTGGGACGACTTCGCGCCGCGCTACATGATCCTGCCGATCGCGCTGCTCACGCTGATCAACGTCTCCACCATCGGGCGCATCATGCGCGGCAGCCTGATCGAAGTGCTCAGCTCCAACTTCATCCGCACCGCGCGCGCCAAGGGGCTGCCGATGCGGCTCGTCGTGATGCGCCATGCGCTGCGGCCGGCGCTGCTGCCGGTGGTGTCGGTGATCGGGCCGCTGGCGATCGCGTCGATCACGTCGGCCATCGTCACCGAGTCGTGGTTCTCGATCCCGGGGCTGGGCAAGCTGATCGTCAACGGCGCGTCCGACCGCGACTACACGCTGGTGCTGGGGCTCGTCGTCCTGGTCACGGTGCTGGCGGTGTTCCTGAACCTGGTCGTCGACCTGGCCTACGCCTGGCTCGACCCGAAGATCCGCTACTGATGACTGCCACCGCAACGACCATCGACGCCGCGCCCGCCGGGCGCAGCCCCTGGCGCGACGCGCGCCAGCGCTTCCTGCGCAACCGCGCGGCCGTCGGCAGCGTCGCGGTGCTCGCGCTGATCACGCTGGCCTGCGTGTTCGGCCCGATGCTGCTGCCCAACGCGTTCGACTCGGTCGACTGGAACCTGATGAGCAATCCGCCGACGCGCGCCGGCTGGCACCTGTTCGGCACCGACGAGCTCGGGCGCGACCTGCTGGTGCGCACGCTGATCGGCGGCCGCATCTCGCTGCTGGTGGGCGTGCTGGCGACGCTGGTCTCCGTCACCATCGGCGTCGTC
>Ga0302314_10011878_pt1 | contig 15136 bp, 15 predicted proteins | sample III_Palsa_N2_3_FD_200533 | JGI IMG/M metagenome (GOLD analysis project Ga0302314, IMG submission 200533) | Peat permafrost microbial communities from Stordalen Mire near Abisko, Sweden - III_Palsa_N2_3 | ecosystem: Environmental > Terrestrial > Soil > Palsa > Peat permafrost | place: Sweden...
TGGTGCGGTTCAAGGGCGTGGAGCGGTTGCCGATCGACTACGGAATCACGGTCGACGATCTCAACGCCTGTTGCGCCAGCCAGGGCGTCGAGGTCCAGCTGGGCGATATCGTCCTGGTCCGGACCGGTCATATGCAGGTCTTCACCATCGACCAGGACCGTCAGCGCTTCATGGGGATGCAGCCGGGCCTGAGCTTCCAGACGGCCGAATGGCTGCATGACAAGTCCGTCGCCGCGGTGTGCGCCGACAATATGGCGGTCGAGTTGCTGCACCCCGAAGGCTTCAGCTCGGAGGCGCCCCTGGCGCTGCACATGCTCTGCCTGCGCGACATGGGTTGCCCGCTTGGCGAGATGTTCAACCTGGAAGCCCTCGCGGCGGACTGCGCGGCTGACGGGCGCTACACCTTCCTCCTGGCGGCGCCGCCGCTCGCGGTGACCAACGGCTTTGGATCGCCGGTCAATCCGCTGGCGCTGAAGTAACCCGGAGGAAGCTCGGATGGCCACGATTCAGTTCGGCGAGCGGGCGGATGAGCGGCTCGTCGTGGCCGATCGTGCGGCGCGCGCCGCCAGCGGCTTGAAGGATTGGGGCGTGAGGCCCGGCGACGCCATCGCCCTCGTGCTGCGCAACGACTTCGCGTTCCTCGAGGCCACCGTCGCGGCGGGACTGATCGGCGCCTATGTCACGCCGGTGAACTGGCACAACACCGCCGAGGAAGCGGGTTACGTCCTCGCCGACTGCGGCGCGAAGGCGATCGTCATCCACTCGGACCTGCTGCGCAAACTAGCGGGCAGCCTGCCGCCGGGCGCCCTGTTGGTTCAGGTTCCGACCCCGCCCGAGATCGCCGCGGACTACCAGATCGCCGCGGAAGACGCGGCGCCCGTCGCGGGAGTCCAGGTCTGGGCTGATTGGCTAGGCGGGTTCGAACCGGCGATCAACGAAGGCATCCCGGCGCCAGGATCGATGATCTACACGTCGGGCACGACAGGGCGGCCGAAGGGCGTGCGCCGCCAGCCGCCGCGTCCCGAACAGACCCAGCGCATCCAGAACATGCTGAACGCCGTCTGCGGTTTCATCCCCTGGGCCGATGCGCCCGAGCAGATACGGGTGCTTCTCTCCGGTCCGATCTACCATTCGACCCCGAACGCCTGGCTGGGCACATTCTTCAATCTCGGGGCGAGCATATTCGTCGCCGCCAAATTCGACCCGGAGCAGATGCTCCGCGACGTCGAGCGGCACAGGATCACCCATCTTCTCGCGGTGCCGACCATGTTCGTGCGGCTGCTGCGTTTGCCCGACGACATCAAGCGCAAGTACGATCTCTCCAGCCTGAAGTTCGTCATGCATGGGGCCGCGCCCTGCCCCGTGCATGTGAAGCGCGAGATGATCGCATGGTGGGGGCCAGTGATCCACGAGCACTACGGCGGCACCGAAACCGGCGCCGTCACCTACCTGGACTCGGAAGAATGGCTCGCCCATCCCGGTTCGGTCGGCAAGCCGATCGAAAGCGTGCGGCTGCTCGTGCTGGACGAGCGTGGCGAGGAAATCGAGGCGGGAGGAACCGGCGAAATCGTCGCCTGGCACCAGCACTATCCCGATTTCACCTACCATGGCGACGACGCGAAGCGCCGCCGGGCGCAAAAGCAGGGTCTGTTCAGCCTGGGCGACGTCGGCTACCTCGACCGCGACGGCTATCTCTACCTCTGCGGCCGCGCGTCGGACATGATCATCTCCGGCGGGGTCAATATCTATCCCGCCGAGATCGAGGCTGAAATTCTCAAGCTGGCGGGCGTCGCCGACGCCGCGGTGTTTGGCATCCCCGACGAGGAGTTCGGCGAGCAGGTGTGCGCGGTGATCCAGCCGCGACCAGGATTTCAGCTGAACGCCGACCAGGTGAAGGCCGACCTGCGCAAGACGCTGGCGGGTTACAAGACACCCAGGACGGTCAAGTTCAGCGACGCCCTGCCGCGCGAGGATTCCGGCAAGATCTTCAAACGAAAGCTTCGCGATCCCTATTGGGAGAACGCCGGGCGGGCGATCTGACGTCGTTACGGCCTCACGACAAGGCGGCCGCGCCGGCCTGGGCAACGACCATGTCCTGCTCGTAGTGGCCGCCGCTGACGCCGATCGCCCCGATGACGCCGTCGATCTGCAACGGATAGCCCCCGCCGAAGACCACCAGGCGCGGCGTCTTGACGATCCCGTGCAGCAGCGGCGGATCGTTCTTGATGAAGTCGAACCACGCATGGGTGGGAATGCCGTAGGCCGCGGCGCTGTAGGCCTTGTCCTTCGCCAGGTCGACGCTGAGCAGCGGCGCGCCATCCATCCGGACGAAGGCTTTCAACACCCCGGACTCGTCGACCACCGCGATCGCCATCGGCACGCCGATCTCGTTGGCCTTTTGCTCCGCGGCTCGGATCACGTCAGCGGCCGCCTCGGCGGTGATGGAGGACTTGGAGATTGTCCTGGCGCCCATGAACTCGGCCTCGGCTCGTCGATCGCGCGAGGGTAACGGAGCGAGGCGCTCTCCGCGGATACCGAAAGTTTTTTCCGGCGGTCAAAATAAAACACAACGCCGCCGATGGCTTGCTCGAAAGCGCCATCGCCCGAAGCTTAGTCGGCCCTCATCTTCAAATAGCGCGGCGGACGTTGAGTGATCGTCAATCTGGTTTCTCGTGGGACGACATTTTTCTGCTTTGGCCGACGTCGGCTATCAACCCTAGTATCGCTCTCCATGCGTCGGAATTCTACGCCAGTCCCGTGGCCGCGTGACACGCGCCGCGCCGCTTCATTTGGAGTCCATCCATGCCGAGAGTGAGGCCCGTCGCGCGCGCCGAGGCGCCGGAAGAAATCCTGGCCCACTACGATCGAATGTTCGGCGAGTCCCGCGACCCGGTCGCCGAGCCCGGAACTTCAACCGGCACGCCAGGCGACTGGTGGACCGTATGGGCGAACACGCCGGGGATACTGAGGGCGTTCAGCGCCTACCCGATGGCGGAAGCTTCGCTGGACGGCGCGATACGCGAGATCGCGATCATGCGGACCGGCTTCGCCCGCGGCAGCCAATTCGTCTTTTCCCAGCACTGCAAGGCGGCGCGCCGAGCCGGCGTCAGCGAGGAAAAGATCGCCGCCATCCCCTATTGGACCGTCGCCGACGTGTTCACCTCCGAAGAGCGGGCCGTGCTCGCCTATGTCGACGGAATGATCCTCGAGGGGGGACGCGTCCACGATCAGGTGTTCGCAGGGCTGCATCGCAGCCTGCCCGAGGACCAGATCCTGATGCTCACCTACTTCGTCAACATGTACGCCCTGCACGCCACCGCGACGAAGGCGTTGCGGCTCGAGTTCGACGACGTGCCGGAGCGGGTGGTCGAGATCCCGGCGCCGGCGCAACCGGGCGTGCAGGATTGGCGCGATCCGATCTGGGCCGATCGGGCCGCGATCTAGGTCAGGAGAGCAAACCGGTGACAATCGGAGTGATCGCGCGCGTCAGGGTGATCGCCGGGAAGGGCCCGGAATTCGAGGCAGCCTTCGCCGAGCAGGCCAAGGGCGTGTGGGGGAGCGAGCCGGGCAACACGCTCTACCAGCTCGTCCGCTCGCGCGAGGACGAGAACAGCTACGTCGTGATGGAACTCTTCGCTGATGACGCGGCCTTGGACGCTCACCGCGCCGCCCCGCACATGGTCGCCAACCGACCTCGAATGGCGCCGCTGATCGCCGAGCGCACGGTCGTCGAGATCTACGACGCCGTCTGATGTCGTCGGTAGTCAGTCACGGGCCGTTGACGGGCCTGATCGTCATCGAGGCCGGACAGCTGATCGCCGGCCCCTTCTGCGGCCAGCTGCTCGGCGACCTCGGCGCCACGGTGATCAAGATCGAGCCGCCCGGCGTCGGCGATCCGATGCGCGCCTGGGGTCAGGGCGCGCCGGTCTGGTGGGAAGTCATCGCCCGCAACAAGAAGTCGGTGTCGATCGATCTGCGCAAGCCGGCCGGCCAGGACCTGGCGCGGCGGCTGATCGCCGGCGCCGATTTCCTGATCGAGAACTTCCGCCCCGGCGTGCTCGAGGGCTGGAACCTGGCGCCTGAGCGGCTGCGCGCTGAGACCCCGGGCCTGATCGTGGTGCGCATGTCGGGCTACGGCCAGACCGGACCCTATTCGGATCGCGCTGGTTTCGGCGGCATCGGCGAGGCGATGGGCGGCTGGCGGGCCATCGTCGGCGAGCCTGACCGGCCGCCTTCGCGGATGGGCGTCTCCATCGGCGACAGCCTGGCCGCGACCTACGGCTGCCTCGGCGCGCTCGCGGCGCTGCACGTCCGCAGCCAGACGGGCCTCGGCCAGGTGGTCGATTCCGCGCTCTACGAGGCGGTGCTGCAGGTGATGGAGAGCCTGGTGCCGGAGTATGCCGTCACCGGCCACGCGCGCGAGCGGTCCGGCGCGATCCTGCCCGGGATCGCGCCGTCGAACGTCTATCGCTGCAGCGACGGGGAATATCTGATCGGGGCCAACGGCGACGGCGTGTTCCGCCGGCTGTGCGAGGCGATGGGCCGGCCGACGCTCGCCGACGATCCGCGCTACGCCGACCACGCCGCGCGCGGCCGCCATCAGAAGGCGCTCGACGCGCTGATCGAGGCCTGGACGTCGACCCTGACGGTCGCCGCCGTCGAAGAGCTGATGCGCGTGCATGGGGTTCCAGCCGGCCGCATCTTCCGGCCGGCGGACATGTTGAGCGACCCGCATTTCCGGGCGCGCGAAGCGTTGATCGCCTTTCCCGACCACCCGCGGTGGCCGGGCCTGACGATGCAGAACGTGTTTCCGAAGCTTTCCAGCACGCCCGGCGCCATCCGCTCGCTCGCGCCGGCGAAGGTGGGCCAGGACAACGCCGAAATCCTGCGCGGCCGCCTCGGCCTGGACGATCAGGAACTGCGCGCCTTGGCAGACGCCGGCGTGATCTGACTTGGGGAACGGCGGACCTTGGTCCGCGTCATTCGGCCGGGACGGCGACCTGCTTTACGATCACACCCGCCGCCTTGACGCCCTCGGCGGTCATCGGGTCGTGGGCGACGTCGGCGTCGGTCATCGGGCGGGTCCAGGCGGCGAACTCGAGGCAGGCGCCGTCGGGATCGAAGAAATAGACCGAGCGGACGAACACGCCCGGATGCAGTTCCTTGCTGACCTGGGCAGGCGAGTCGTCGTGGTTCATCACCGTCGAAATCTTGACGCCCTTGGCCTTCAGCCGCGCGCAATACTCGTCGAACTTCTCCGGCGGCACGTCGAAGGCGACGTGATTCATCGAGCCGTGGGCGGTGACGATCGTGCCTTCGCCGGGCAGCGACCCCGGACTGGCGAACCCGGGCTGCCGCTCCGGCGCATTGGGGAACCAGAAGAAGGCCAGCGAGTCGCCGTTGCCAATGTCGAAGAAGAAGTGCTGGCCCATGCCGCCGGGAAGGTCGATGGTCTTGGTCAGCGGCATGCCGAGGACATCGCGGTAGAACTCCACCGTCCTGGCCATGTCGCGACAGGTCAATGCCAGGTGATTGACGCCACGGATTTCGAACTCGGCGTTGGATGGCTTGGTCATGCGTCTCTGTCCTTGCGGCTCGGGTTGGCGTTCAGCGCTTGGGGGCGGCGCTGAGGAAGTCGGCGCCTTTGAAGTTCTCCGGCGCGGCGACCTCGACGATCGCGTCGGGGCGGTCGTCGAACTCCATCCGCAGCGCCCGGGTGATCACCGCGTGCATATCATAAAGGCAGGTGATGTAGGTGAACTCGAAGATCTGCTCATCGTCCCAGAAGGTCTTCAGCTTGTCGAAAACCTCGTCGGGCGCCCGTCCGTCGGCCTGGGTCAGGCAGTCGGCGTAGGCCAGCACCGCCCGCTCCTTGTCGTCGAACAGGTCCGACACCGTCCAGTAGGGCACCGCCTTGATCTTCGCTTCGGAGACGCCGAGGCCGCGCAGCGACTTGCAGTGCTGCGAGAAGACGAACTGGCTGGCCTTGTTCCAGCCGGCGCGGGTCTGGCCCAGCTCGCGGAGCACCGGCTCGATCCGCCGATCCGGATGGCGATAGACGGCGAAACCGTCCACCGCATGTTGCAGGATGTCGGGGGCCAGCGCGAACACCGTCCACCAATCGCCCGGCGTCCCAGTCGCCGTGCCCGGCTGGCTGACGGGGTCGCGGTCGCCGAACAGGGCGTTGTACATCTTCAGCACGATCGGGGCGGTGGCCTCGGAGCGCGGCACCTGGCGCAGTCTGGGCATGGTTCTCTTCCTACCGAGGTTCGCTCTTGGCCGCGCCGCCGCGAAACTGCGCCACCTGAGCGGAATCGAAATACTCGTCCAACCGGGTGATGCGTCCGTCCTCCACCGCGCAGACGAGGCACGCCGCCAGCCGCACCGCCACGCCGTCTGACCGCACCCCGCGCAACTCGTGCTGCTGCACGAAGCCGCCCGGGAACACCTGCAGCCGCCGGTTGGCGTAGACGCGGTTCGAGATGCGAGCGACGAAACCCTTCAGCGTCGCGGCGTTGTCGGCGCGGTTCTGCACGGCGTCGTCGGTATTGTGCCAGATCTCGGCCTCCGGCGCGTAACAGTCGTAGAGCGTATCGATGTCGCCCCGCTCCACGGCGTCGAAGAATCGCTGGGCCAGCGCGCGGATATCGGCATCGGATGGCATGACGGCTGTTGCACCATTTCCGGCGTTACCTTGCGACACCGTTTCCTCCATCGTTTAGCGGCGAACAGGCTTTTCGCTCGCCCGGCCGGCTATTGGAATTTGAATCCGAATTCGACGCCGAAGACCCGCGGGTCAGCATAGTAGTTCACGGTGAAAAGCCCGGCGATCGGATTGTCGTTCAGCAGATGGATCGTGTTCGTCAGGTTCTTGCCGAACACGGAAATCCGCCAGCGATCGTTCGGCGCCCGGTAAGTGAGATCGGCGTCGACCTCCGACCAGGACGGCTGGAAGCCCTGCGGCGCGTTCTCCAGGTCGCTGAAATATCTCGTCTCCGCGGACCAGGCCACGTGCGGCGTCAGCTTCCCGTGCTCGCCAAGATCGAAATCGTACGAGGCCGCCAGATTCGCCGTCATATTGGGCGAGAACGGCGGGATCAGGAAGCAGGGCGTGCCCGGCGTAGCATGGTTCTGCATGATCGGCGCGGAGCCTGCGCCGCCTGTCAGCCCATCGCAAACGTGGCCGGGGAAATCGTAGGCCAGCGCCGAGATGAAGCTGGTGTAGCGGGCGTCGAGATAGCCGACCGACGCCGTCAGCCTGAGTCCCTTGACCGGCAGGGCCGTGGCTTCGAACTCCACCCCACGCGCCCGCTCGAACGCAGAGTTGGCGATGAACGCCTGCTGGCCGGTGCCGCCTGAGGCCGGGCGATACGCGCCGACTTGAAGATCGCTGTAGTTGTTCCAGAACCCAGTGACGTTCAGCAATAGACGGTTGTCCAGCCACTCGGAGCGGACGCCGGTCTCGAACGCCGTCGCCTGCTCCGGGCTATACGGCGTCATCTGCGACTGGGTGGTCGCGGTGGTGCTGAAGCCGCCCGCCTGATCGCCAGTCGAATAGCTCGCATAGACCATCAGGTTGTTATTGATATTGTAGTGAGCGGCCACGTGATAGGTGAAGTCGGCCCAATTGTCTCGGTTGAACAGTCCCTGCGGCAGCGGCGCGCCCAGATTCACCAGCACCGGGAAATCCGTGACGGAGGTGTATTCATATGTATACCTTCCCCCCAGAGTCAGGATCAGGTGAGGAATGAGTTCATAGTCGACCTGGCCGAACCCGGCGATATTGAAGTTATATTCCTTGGCTCCGAGGTACTGGGTAAAGGTCGGTGACGACGCATTGGTGTCTGGATCGAAGAAACTCGGACCGACGATATTCCCCTGCCGCGTGAAGAAGCTGGTCGTAAAGAAGTAGGCGCCGGTTTGCCACTTGAGCCGCGAGTCGCCGTTGGACTGCGCCCGCAGTTCCTGCGAGAATTGCGTCTGATCGTAGTATATGTCCGAATCAAAGTAATTTAGGTCCGTTGCGGAGAAGTCGTCGATATTCAGCGTGTTGAAACGCATGTAGCTGCTGATCGACTTGACGTCGAATCCGTAGTTGGTCTTGTAGTCCACGTCGAGGATCCCGCCGGTCTCATCGAGGTTGTCGGCTCCGTTCGTGTAGCGATGGACGATGAAGGGCGACGTAGGCCCGCCCGGATAGCCCAGCCCGGGCCGACCAGCGACCGGCGAGTTGGCGTCCGGCAGGCCTGTGTAATATATCGCGTCGGTGGGGCCGCTGGCGTTCACGCCGACGGGTGAGTCCTGCCGTTGGGTGAGGTCCCAGCCGGTCAGCAAGACGGTCAGCTGATCGTTGGGAGTCCACTCCAGCTTGCCGCGGATGGCTTTGTTGTCGTCGCCACCGGTGTTCTTGTTCTGCAGGCTCTCGCCAGTATCTGGGTTGACGTAGAGATTTTGATAGTAGCCGGTCGAATACTGGGTGTTGACGGAGATCCGCGCCGCCAGGGTGTCGGTGATTGGCAAGTTGGCAGTGAGGTTGGTATCGAACCGGCCGAAATCTCCAACCCTGACGAATCCGGAAACCTCATAGTCATGAGTCGGATTGTTGGTGGTGATCTGAACCACGCCGCCGATCGTATTGCGCCCAAACAAGGTGCCTTGCGGGCCCTCCAGGAGTTCGACCTGGTTGACATCGTAGATGCTCAGCAACGTGCCTTCGTTGGTGGCGTAGAACATGCCATCGATCGACACGGCGATCGGCGGGGCCACGCCGCCGCTGCCCTGAAAGCCGATCCCGCGCGAATACATCACCGCCGAACTGCGCGTGACCGCGCCCACACCCTGGATCGTGAAGTTTGGCGCCAGATCGGTGAGGTCGGCGAGGTTGTGGATGAACAGCTGCTGGATCTGCTGGCCGTTCACCGCGGTGACGGACGCGGGAACCTTCTGAATCGGTTCCTCCCGACGCTCGGCCGTGACCACGATCTCCTGGATTTGAGTGGTCTGATCGGTCGCGGCCGGCGGCGCATCTCCGGCCGCCGTGGCGCGACCGGCCAGGCAGACCAAAAGAGCAACCGTCCCAACACCGGCGAACAGGCGTGTATGAAAGCGCATGACTTCCCCCCAACTTATTTTCTGTTGGGAGCTTAGGCGAAGAACGCCGACTGTATGAGGCGTGAAAAATTTACGCCTCGGCAAACGTAGTTTGCGCGGGGCGTAGGTCTAGTCGTGCAAAGCGACGTCGGATATGGATAATAGCCACGGAAAATCATGCGCTACAGATACGACAACTGTGCGCTTTGGCGGGCTGTTGAGGTGACTGGCGCCGATTATTTCATCTACATCGCCGGACGAAAATCCCGACCCAGCCTATTGAGTTCATCCAGGAGCCACGCTCGGAAGGCGACGAATTCGGGGCTGTCGGCGAAGGACTCGCGACAGACCAGCCAATAGGATCGCTTCGACGTGACGTTGAGATCGAACGGCGCGACGAGCAGGCCCCGTTCGATCCAGTGATCGACCAAGGGCGAGCGCCCAAGATCCACGCCGACCCCTTGGATCGCCGCCGTCATGGACATGGTGAAGAGGTCGAACCGGCGCGCATTCGCAAGCGAGACCCCGGCGACATCCTCACCCCTTGCCGCCGCGGCCGCCAGCCAATCACGCCAGCCTTCCGGCGCGACGGTCGCGTCGAGGATCGGATGGCTGGCTAGGTCCGCTGGCGTGCGGATCGCGTTCGGGCCTTCGAGCAGGCAGGGCGCGCAGACGGGGAAGTAGATCTCGTGCGCCAGCTTTTCCGCCCAGAGCCCCGGGAATTCGCCGGCCAAACCCGCGCCGCGGATGGCGACATTGGCGCCGGTGCGCTCGAATTCGATCGGTCCGTACCACTTCGTGAGCGTCTTGATCTCGAGCGAGAGGTCCGGGTAGGCGGCGTAAAACCGATGCAGACGCGGAACGATGAAGTCGGTGGCGAACGAGGTGACGCTGTCCAGGATCAGGTGGCGGCCGGATTCCGGATGTTTCAACCGGCGTGAACTTTCGTGCAGCGCATCGAAACTCTGGGTGACGTGGGTCAGATACTCGTGACCCTTCAACGACAACGTGAGGCCTCGGTTCGAACGCAGGAAGAGTACGACGCCGAGGTCGGCCTCCAGCACGCGGATCTGATGCAGGATCGCCGCCCGCGTGACGTTCAGCTCGCGCGACGCCCCGGCGACGCCGAAACGGCCGACCGCCTCGAAGGCTCTGAGCGCTGTTAGCGGAGGCAACCAATCCATGTCGAACTCTTCAACCTGGGCGCCGGATCCCGCCGACAGCCGCATGCATTCGCTCACCGAACATGTTCGACCACTCGTCGCGGTTCAGGACCTGCTTTCGGCCCAAGTATTTCGCCGGGGCCGCAAGGTCGGCGCGGGCCAGGACCCTTTGCACCGCCGGCCGCGCCGCCACCCGCTCATACCAGGCCCGGGTCGCGGGCCAGGCTTCCGCGCCGCGCCCGGACAGGGCGGGGGCGCGACCCGGCCAGATCGCCATGTCGGCGATGGTGTATTCGTCGCCGGCCACGAACGGCGCGGCGCTGAGCCGCCCCTCGAGCACCCGCAGCAGCCGGTCATATTCCTTTGCGTAGCGGTCGATCGCATAGTCCTGGCCCGGCGGCGCATAGCGCATGAAGTGACTCGCCTGCCCGCCCATCGGCCCCAGCCCCGCGACCTGCCAGGTGAGCCACTGGATGGCCTGGCTCCGGGCGCGTCCCTCGGCGGCAAGAAAGCGCCCCGTCTTCTCGGCGAGGTATTGGAGGATTGCGCCCGACTCGAACACGGCCAGCGGCTCGGCTCCGTCGTCCGGCGACGTATCGACGACGGCCGGCAGCTTGTGGTTCGGATTGATCTGGCCGAACGCCGGCGTGAGCTGGTCGCCGTCGAAGATGTCGTAGGTGATCACCCGGTAGGGGAGTTCGAGCTCTTCCAGCATGAGGGCGATCTTCTGGCCGTTGGGCGTCGCGCAATAGTGCAGGTCGATCATGCGGTTCCCTCGACGGTGAGGCCGGCGGCGACGGTGTGGAACGCCGCGCGGATGTGACTGGTCATCACGGCCCTGGCCCAGTCGGCGTCCTTGGCGCGGAAGGCGTCGATCAGCTCGCGGTGATGACGCATCGAACGCTCCAGCTGGGCGGCGTCGTAGCGCTCGAACGTGCGCACGGTGAGCGGGGCCTCCACGACCGATCGCGCCATCACCTCCAGCCGCCCGCTGCCGGCCGCGTCGATGATCAGGCGATGGAACTCCGCATTGGCGGGGGCGAGCCGAAGCGACGCCGCCTCGCCGGCCCCGACCGCCGCCTCCATCTCATCGGCCAGATGACCCAGGGCGGCGAGCGTTTCGGCGGAGACGCGCTCGGCCGCCCGCGCCGCCGCCTTCCCCTCGATCATCGCGCGCAGTTCGTAGAGCTCCTCCAGCTCGCGCAGGCCCATCAAGGCGACCTGGGCGCCGTACATGGGCATCAGCCGCGCCATTCCCTCGTTGGCCAGGCGGCGCAAGGCCTCGCGCACGGGGGTCCGCGAGACCTCGCAAAGGATGGTGAGCTCCTCTTCTTTCAGGCGCTGACCCGGGGCGAAGCGGCCTCCCACGATGCCGGCCTTGATAATTTCGTAGGCGCGTACGCTGGCGCTGGACATGTCTATGCCGGGATGAGCTCGAGCCGCTCGCAAGTCGGGAAAACGCCCCGAGGCGCGACTTCGGCGATCTCGATCGCTGAATGCGATTCACTCATCGTATACACTCGCAATTGATTTCGCCTTCTGCTCCCGCATATTCCCGGAAAGTCGGAGATATTGGATACAATATGAGACCGGCGGCGACAAGGCTGCGGTTCTGGCGTCGCGACGTCGGCGCCGACAGCCGCGCTCCAACTCAGAGATTGAGCGCCTTCGGACCGCTGACAAAGCGATTGCCGCGAGCGTAGAAACGCAGCAGGCGGCTGGTTTCCTGCGACAGGCCGATGCGCGTGCTCGTTCCGATTTCAGGCGCCTCGCGACCGTCGCGCGCGATCCACAAGGGTCCCGCGCGGCAGAGGTCGACGCCGTCGAGGCGGCGATCGATCTCGAAGGCGGCGGCAAGACGCCCCGGTCCCCGGGCCAGATCGCGAAGGTTCAGGACGCCGCGATTTCGCTGCATCGTGGCGCTGCCCTCGAGCGGTTCCAGCGCCCTGATCAGGACCCCGGCGCCGACGCCCTCAGCTTCACTAGAGACGTTGAGCATGTAGGAGACGCCGTAGGCGAGGTAGACATAGGCGTGGCCGCGACAGCCGAAGAGCGCGCGATTGCGGGCCGTCTCGCCGCGGTAGGCGTGACCGGCGGCGTCGCCCGGCGGATAGGCTTCCGTCTCGACGACACGCCCGCTGAGCACGCCGTCCGGGGCCGCCCGCACCACGACCTTGCCGATCAGGTGGCGGGCGAGTTCAACCGTGCCCAGGGGCAGCTGCGACCGCGTGATCACCTCATAGCCGTGGCCCGTCACCGCCGGCACGCCTCAATCCACCCGTTCGACCCACTGGGCGCGGGATGGGCCCGGCTCGAACGGTTCGCCGAAGTATTGCGTCTCGCGAACCACCTTGCCGCCTTCGAATTCCATGATGCTCACGACGAACACGGGTTGCTCGTCATAGGTGAGGATGCGTTCGCTGATCCAAGGCCGCCGCCGCCGAGCACACGCCGCACGTTGAACCGCTTTCGGTTCGGCTGCGCCATGCGCGACGCCTGGATGTTGTGCGGACCGCGGATGCGCTCGCCCGACTGGGGATATTCGAGGACCGCGTGGTCTGCGTAGATCGCATGCTCGGCCACGAAGTCATTGGCGTCTGAAGCCGCCCAGTGCCGCTGCAAGGCGCCCCGCACATCCTCGTCATGCATGGGCGTCACCCCTCGCCAACCGTTGCTACATCAGGTTCCGCTATTGTAGAACCGGGCTGTATTGACCAGTTGTTCCGTGTCGGACGTATAAGTTCGGATCATCTCTAAGATATCCTCTCTTACAAGAGTCGCAAGCGGCACGTACACGGTGCGATTTTTGTCCGACGTCGCCAGGAGACCAAGATCGGTGAGCGTCTTTATTTTCCTTCTTACGGTCTCTCTTGGTATTCCAGTCGTCTCGCCAATCGTCAGGGCTGAAAGGCCCAGGGATATCGATTCCATATAGCCCTTCTCCATCGTGGCGAAGTCGGCGTTCGCGCCGCCGAAGACGATGATGGACTGAAGACAAGCTTCCACGACGATGAAGAATATCATCAGCATGTCGTAGTCGTGGTCGAGCAACTCGGCGAAGCGGCGCATGGTCCGTGTCACCAGGCGCAGCGAGAAGTAGAGTTCCAGGCGGGTCAGAACGGCAAGATCCGCTTTCGGATCGACCTTCGGCGGCCGACTCATAAGTCGATGCCCAACCGCGAGCAGCGCTTTGGCGACATATCAGGCGCCACAGCCATCGCGATCGGCGGCGCCCCCGCTCTACGCGCAGCCCCTCGGGGGCTACGTTCCCCATGACAGGGGATTGGTTCGGAGCGGAACGTCCGCCTAAAAATGTATTTTCAGACCCATTTTGGGTGCATTGCAACCATTTTAGGCGAATACTCGCCTGGGGAGCAGGGCGGGCGCTGGCGGGTTAGCCGGCGCCAAACCAACGGGACGCTCGAGAGCAGGTTGGGTTGGAGCTGAATCGACCCTTCCCGAAGGGCCGATGGATTTTGTGGCTGGACGGCGAATAATACCATTGGTAACAAGAGCGCCGGACGCCTCGCCGCGGCCGGGTCTTTGACATCGTGAATTGGATGAAGGAACGCCTTTCCCGAGGCCGCGCGCATGCGGCGTCACAATCGGGCCACCGTTAAAAACGGAAATTTACGGTGGAATCGCGTGCAGCTCGACGCGCGCGTCATGTTTCACGTGAAACACTTTTGGTATCCCGCGCCGAGGGGGCGCGACGGCTGCGGTCCAAACTTAGCCCAGCATCGAACTCAGCTCATCGCGTAGCGGATCGGCAGCGTTTTCGGTCCACCGACGAAGTTCGTCGTGGTCCGGCGCGGTTCGCCGGCAAATTCCAGCGACTGGAGGCGGGGCAGGAGTTCCTCGAAAAAGATCGCCATCTCCATCCGGGCGAGGTGCATGCCCAGGCACTGATGGGCGCCGTACCCGAAGGCGACGTGCCGGCCAGGCCGCCGACCGACCTGGAAGGCGAAGGGATCCTCGAACGCATCCTCATCCCGATTGCCGGAGGGGAAGCAGAGCGCCACCTGCTCACCCTTCGCGACCGTCTGCCCGCGCACTTCGGCATCCCGCGCCGCCACCCGGACGAATTGGTAGACCGGCGTCGTCCATCGGATCGATTCCTCGACCAGGCTCGGGATCAGCGCCGGATCGGCCTTGACCTTGGCCAACTCCGCCGGCCGCTCGGCCAACGCCCAGAGCCCCCCCGCGAGCGACGAGGAGGTGGTGTCGTGTCCGGCGAAGGCAATGGTGATGTAGTAGCCGAGCGAGCCCGGCTCGGGCAGCAACTCGCCGTCGATGCGGCCGTTGGCGATCACGCTGGCGAGGTCGTCGGCCGGCTTCCGCCGCCGATCGGCCGTGACGGCGCGGAAATAGTCGCTGACCTCGGCGATGGTCTCCATCAGCCCGCGGGTCACCTCGTCCGGAGTCATCGTCCCACGCCGCGCCAGTTCGGCGTCATTGTTGCCGAAGTACTGCTGGGTCAGCCGCAGCATCATCGGCTCGTCCTCGGACGGCACGCCCAGCACCGACATCACCACCAGCAGCGGGTAGTGGACCGCGATGTCGCGCACGAAGTCGATCTCGCCGCCGGCCGCGGCCATCAGGCCCACGTAGCGGCGCGCCGTCGTCCGCATGCCGTTCTCGAGCTTGCGGATGTTCTTCGGCGCCAGCCACGACTGGGTCAGCAGCCGGTATTTGGCGTGCTCGGGCTCGTTCATGCCGACCACGCTACGGAACCCCTGGGCCTCACTGCCGACCTTGGCCGCCATCGCCCGGCTCGCCAGCGCGCCCAGGCCGCTCAGGAAGACGTCGTTCTGGCGGGCGATGGCCTGGATGTCGTCGAACCTGGAGGCGACCCAGAACGGCGCGTAGTCCGGCAGTTCGGC
>Ga0302314_10011880_pt1 | contig 15135 bp, 12 predicted proteins | sample III_Palsa_N2_3_FD_200533 | JGI IMG/M metagenome (GOLD analysis project Ga0302314, IMG submission 200533) | Peat permafrost microbial communities from Stordalen Mire near Abisko, Sweden - III_Palsa_N2_3 | ecosystem: Environmental > Terrestrial > Soil > Palsa > Peat permafrost | place: Sweden...
CTGACGCGATCGTCCCAGCCCAGCACGGCCACCGGCACGCCGAGCGGCGCGAACTTCAGGCGGATATAGGTCTCGCGCCAGATCGAGAGGTTCTGGCCGTTGAGGGTGACTCCGGGCGCCGAGCCCGTGCCCGGATCCAGATCCTCCTGGTAGTTGGCGAGCCACTGGGTGTCGCTGTCGGCGTAGTTGTTGATCAGGAAGTCGTCGGGCAGCCAGGCGGCGCCGTTGCGCGCGTCCTCGAACAGCGGCCGATAGCCATCCTTGCCCAGCAGCGTCGCCTGCAGGAAGGCGGACAGATAGACCGCCGCGATCTGGCGCTGCGCCGCCGGCTGCATGATCGGCCGCGGGTCCAGGAACAGGCGGAACGGCAGGCCGCTGTCGTAGCGGCCCCAGGTGGTGTTGAACTGGCCGTGGTTGGCGCCGGTCACATAGACGCTGGCCTTGAACGCCCTGGCCGCGCCGGAGAAGCTCGCGCGCGAATACTGGGAGGCGCCCATGAACGAGGTCATGTCCCCGTCCATGCTTCCCTGGATGACGAAATAGTTGGTGTCCTTCATCGGCGTCGGCCAGTCGCGAAGCTTGTGCTGGCCGTCGACCGGGGCGATCGCGGCGACCGCGCCCAGTTTGAAGTGGTAGTTGAACGCCAGCGTCGCATCGTCGGGATCGTGGCTGAGGTCGTTGAAGGCGTTGGCGGTCGCCACCGCCTCGCCGCCCCGGGAATGGCCGATCAAGGCGATCCGGTTCATGTCCGCCTTGCCGAACATCGGATGCCTGGGGTCCTGGCTCCACGCCCGCCACTGGGCCAGGTGTTCCAGCAACAACCAGCCGCGGACGCTGTTCTCCTCGCCGCCGCGGATGGCGAACGGATTGACGAAGTCGGCCACGGAGCTGTTGAGGAAATTCTCGTCGACCGAGACGACGATGAAGCCCTGGCTCGCCAGCAGCACGCCGAGATAGGCGTAGCCGGGGTCGGAAAACGACTCCATGCCGTGGTTGCCATGCACGATCAGCACCAGGGGAAATGGCCCCTGGGGCGCTCCGACCCGCCGGGTGTCGGGCATCCACACCCGTCCCTGCACCGGGAAGTTCTTCGGGCCGAAACCCCAGTACTGGGTTCGCACCCAGCCGCCGGGGCCGGTCCATTTCACATCCAGCTTCGAGCCATCGACGGGCGCCGACCGGAAAAGGACGCCGCCGGCGTATTCGGGCCGCCGCCGGTCGGTTCCGCTGCCGTAGGTGAAGGTTCGCACGAGGTAGGGGCCCGGCTTGGCTGGGTCGGCCAAGGCGAGCGTCGCGCCGCGCAGATGATAGCCGGCCAGGGCTGGATTGGGGTCGGCCGGAGCTTTCACCAGGCCGTAGGCGAGGAGGCCCAGCATCCCGACCCCGACGGCGAGGAACACCACCGCGCCGATCCGCCGGGCGCGCGGCGCTTTGCGCTGTGTCAGGGCCGCCCCCGACCCGAAGAGCAGGCTGAGTCCGATCAGCGTCAGTAGCGCCGCGATGGAGCCGCCCATCGCGCCCCAGGTGAACAGCCCCAGCAGAAGCATGGGCGGCAGGCTGAGCAGGAGCGCGACCCGGTATCGGGGCTTCAGCAGGGCCAGCAGCCAGACCAGCAGCAGCAGGACGCCGCTCGCCAGCGCCATGACGCCGTAGATTCCGACGACGCCCAGGGCCATTTCCCAGGTCAGCCGGTCGGAGCCGTCGCTGAACAGGAACGACAGAGCCAGCAGGCCCCAGAGGATGAACAGGGCCAAGGCGGCGGCGGACCAGGCCGTGGCGGATGGCGTGAACACCCGTCCCAGCCATCCCGTGGTCGCCTTCAGCCACAGCCGGACCGTCTTCGCCGCGCCGCCCATTGCCCCGAGCTCCCGCGCCGACCGCGCCATCTGGGCAGCTTAACGCCCATCGACCGCCTGACCCAAACCGGGTTCAGCCCCGAGCGGCGGCGGGGGGCGGCGGCGACGCGTCAATACGACCAGGGGCTTCCACCGGCCGCGTGCTCATACAATTTGCGCGCTGATTCCGACCGAAAGCGCCGCGCATGTACTCGCAGAAGTTCTACCGCTCACGCGTGCGTCTGGCGAAGCAGCTGGCCGCCTTGCCGGAAAACGCCGGGCGCAGACGCGCCTACCTCGCGCTCGCGGAAAACTGGCAGCGGATGGCCGACATGGCCGCCAGCGCGGCCACGGCGTCGGCGACGCGGGACGTCAAACAAAAGTCAGCCGGCGCGTGGGAGCCGATGCTCGAGCGCGCCATGCGCGAGGCCGGCCTGACCTAGGAGCGGCCGGCGGCTGCTCTGCCCGCTCTCTACAGATATGCCCACGCCGCCGCCACCACCCCGCCGGCGCTCAGCGCCAGCGCCGCGAGCCAGGGCCAGCGGCGGCGGAGCAGGATCGCCAGGGTGGCGATGGCGATGCCCATGTGCAGCAGGGTGGAAGCGACGGTGAGCCGGCCGTGCCGCTTCTCCAGCACCTCGCCCCGGTCCAGCGAGGCGTCGCGCTTAGCTTCATCGGCCTTGGCCAGCGCCTGGGCCGCTATTTCGTCCTTGCCCTCGTGGGTCGCCGACTTCGCATAGTCGGGCGCCTTGGCGCCGCCCTGGTCGGCGGCGAGTTCGAAGAGTTTCTTCCGCAGGCTCTTGGAGTTGGCGAAGCTCCAGTGGTCGGTGGCCTGGTCCTGGTAGAGCACGGCCTCGTTCTTGGCGACGATGGCGCTGTCGCTCTCGGTGGTCTCGAGGCTGGCCGAGATCGCCGCCGCCACCGCCAGCACCGCGATGGTGAAGGTGACCTGGGAGATCAGCGGGTCGCCGGACTCGGCCGCTTCCTTCGCATGCTCGGCGTGCTCGTGACCTTCCAGTTCCTCGAGCGGTGAATCTGACATGGCCTGCCCCCCTTGGCCGCGCGCTGACCTACTTGGACGACACGTCTTCCAGCATGGCCCGCCGCAAGATCAGATTGATCTTGGTCTGATAGCCTCTGCCCTTCGCTTTCAGCCACGCTAGCACGTCGCTGTCGAGACGAACCGTTAGTTGTGACTTTACAGGACGATAGAATGGATTGCGCACCGCCCTGCGCCAGAACTCCTCATCCAGCGGCGGAATATCCGAATAATCGATCGGCGCGTCCGATTCGGCGAGTTGCGCCACGCGTCGATCTTGCTCCGGCGTAAGCGGCCTAGCCCCTCGAACTCTCACGACGGGCTCTTTCATATTTCGATCTCTCCGCGGGGTCGGCCCGCCGGGCGGAAATGATGCGGACCACTTCCACGTCGCCCTCCTCGTAGACCGTGTGCGCCACCAGGAGCAGCAGCACGCCGTTCACCAGCCCGACTGTCCGCCATCGTTCTTCGGCGGAAGCGCTGAAGTCGGGCTCGACCAGCGCGAACGGGTCTTCGAACACCTTAGCCGCGATCTCGAAGTCGATGCCGTGCTTGGCCAGATTCGATCGGGCCTTGGCGGAATGCCATTCGAACTCAATTGTCATGTAACTCCAGAAGTGTAGTTACACAAGACCATCCGGCTCATCCATCTCGCGTCACGCCACCTTGCAGCGCCGCCTGGGCGGCCGCGAGCCGCGCGATCGGGACGCGGTAGGGCGAGCAGCTGATGTAGTCGAGCCCGACCTTCTCGAAGAAGCCGATCGAGGCCGGATCGCCGCCGTGCTCGCCGCAGACGCCGAGCTTGATGTCCGGCCGCGCCGCCCTGCCCCGCTCCACCGCGATGGCGATCAGGGCGCCGACACCGTCCTGGTCCAGCGAGACGAACGGGTCCTTCTCGAAGATGCCCTTGTCGATATAGGCGGTGAGGAAGCGGCCGGAGTCGTCGCGGCTGATGCCGTAGGTGGTCTGGGTCAGGTCGTTGGTGCCGAACGAGAAGAAGCTGGCGTGCGGCGCCAGTTCGTCGGCGCGGATCGCGGCGCGCGGCAGCTCGACCATGGCGCCCACGGTGTAGTCGAGCGTCGCGTCGCGCTCTTCCAGCACCTGTTTCACCACCCGGTCGGTGAGCGCGCGCAGATAGGCCATCTCCTCGCCCTTGGCGACCAGCGGGTGCATGATCTCGGGGCAAGGCGCGGCCTTGCCGGACGCCTCGACCTCCAGCGCCGCCTCGATGATGGCGCGCACCTGCATCTCGTAGATCTCGGGGTAGGAGACGCCGAGCCGGCACCCCCGGTGGCCGAGCATCGGGTTGGTCTCGCGCAGCTCCTTGGCGCGGCGCAGCAGCTTGCCGGTGTCGAGGCCGGTGGCCTGCGCCACCGCGGCGAGATCCTCCTCGGTTTGGGGCAGGAATTCGTGCAGCGGCGGGTCGAGCAGGCGGATGGTGACCGGCAGGCCTTCCATGATGTCGAACAGCTGGACGAAGTCGCCGCGCTGCATCGGCAGGATCTTGGCCAGCGCGGCGCGGCGGCCCTGCTCGTCGTCGGCGAGGATCATCTCGCGCACGGCGGCGATGCGCGCCTCGTCGAAGAACATGTGCTCGGTGCGGCAAAGCCCGATGCCCTCGGCGCCGAACTGACGGGCGGCGGCGGCCTCGGTGGGGGTCTCGGCGTTGGCGCGCACTTTCAGCCGCCGGATCTTGTCGGCCCAGACCATCAGGGTGGCGAAGTCGTCCGAGAGCTCCGGCTCGATCATCTTCACCGCGCCCGACAGTATCTCGCCCTTGCCGCCGTCGATGGTGATCACCTCGCCCTCGCGGAAGACGCGGCCTCTGGCGCGCATCTCGCCCTGCTTCTCGTAGATCTGGATCTCGCCGGCGCCGGAGACGCATGGACGGCCCATGCCACGGGCGACCACCGCCGCGTGGCTGGTCATGCCGCCGCGGGCGGTGACGATGCCGCGGGCGGCGTCCATGCCGCGGATGTCTTCCGGACTGGTCTCGTCGCGGACCAGGATCACGTCCTCGCCCGTCGAGCCCAGCCGCTCGGCCTCCTCGGCGGTGAAGACGATCTTGCCGGTCGCGGCGCCCGGCGAGGCCGGCAGGCCGACGGCGATCACGTCGCGCGCGGCGCCCGGATCGATGGTCGGGTGCAGAAGCTGGTCGAGCGAGGCGGGCTCGACCCGCATCACCGCTTCTTCCTGGGTGATCAGGCCCTCGTTGGCGAGGTCGACCGCGACCCGCAGCGCCGCCTTGGCGGTGCGCTTGCCGTTGCGCGTCTGCAGCATGTAGAGCCGCCCGCGCTCGACGGTGAACTCGATGTCCTGCATGTCGCGATAGTGCCGTTCGAGCCGGCCCACCACCCCGCGCAGCTCGCCGAACACCTCCGGCAGCGCCTCTTCCATCGAAGGCGCCTTCTCGCCCATCTCCTCGCGGGCGATCTTGGTGATCGACTGCGGGGTGCGGATGCCGGCGACCACGTCCTCGCCCTGGGCGTTGAGCAGGAATTCGCCGTAGAGCGCCGCTTCGCCGGTGGACGGGTTGCGGGTGAAGGCGACGCCGGTCGCGCTCGTCTCGCCCATGTTGCCGAACACCATCGACTGCACGTTCACCGCCGTGCCCCAGCTCTCCGGGATGTCGTGCATGCGGCGGTAGAACTTGGCGCGGTCGTTCATCCAGCTCTCGAACACGGCGCCGATCGCGCCCCAGAGTTGCTCTCCGGGGCCCTGCGGGAATGGCTTGGACAGTTCGCGCTGCACCGCGGCCTTGTAGTCGCGCACCACGCCTTCCCAGTTCTCGGCGGTGAGCTGGGTGTCGATGGAGAGGCTGAGCGCGTCCTTGTGGTCGTCGAGCACCTCCTCGAACATGTGGTGGTCCAGGCCCAGCACCACGTTCGAGTACATCTGGATGAAGCGGCGATAGCTGTCGAAGGCGAAGCGGCGGTCGCCGGCGAGCTTCGCCAGGCCCTCGACCGTCTCGTCGTTGAGGCCCAGGTTCAGCACCGTGTCCATCATGCCGGGCATCGAGGCTCTAGCGCCGGAGCGCACCGAGACCAGCAGCGGATTGCCTGGTTCGCCGAAGCGCTTGCCGGTGAGCGTCTCGACCCGCGACAGCGCCTCGTCCACCTCGCCGCGCAGCGTCTCGGGAAAGCGCCGCTCGTGGGCGTAGAAGTGAGCGCAGGCCTCGGTGGTAATGGTGAAGCCGGGGGGCACCGGCAGGCCCAGCGACGACATCTCGGCCAGGTTCGCGCCCTTGCCGCCGAGCAGGTTCTTCATCGACGCGTCGCCGTCCGCGCCGCCGCCGCCGAAGGCGTAGACGAAGCCCTTGCGCGTCAATGTCTCGACCATGCCCAAACCCTATCCCGAAACCTGCGAGAAGTCCGCTACCTGGCCCATCAGAGCGCGCACCTCGGCCAGAAGTTTCAGCCGATTTTCGCGCTCGGCGGCGACCTCGGAATTGACCAGCACCTTCTCGAAGAAGGCGTCCACCGGCGCGCGCAAGGCGGCCAAGGCGCGCATCGCCGCAGCGAAGTCCTCGGCCTCCAGCGCACGATCCACGCCAACGTAAGTATGCACGAGCGCGCCAGTCAGGGCGCTCTCCTCCGGCGGCGCGCCGACGAGCGCCGCGGACGCGCCCTCGGGCAGCGGCCCTTTCCGGGCTTCCGCCGCCAGAATGTTCGACGCGCGCTTGTAAGCGGCCAGCAGGTTCACGCCGTCATCGGTAGCGAGGAAACGCCCCAGCGCCTCGACGCGGCGGCTGATGCGGACCAGGTCGTCGTCGCCGAGGGCGAAGACCGCGTCGACCAGGTCATGGCGCGCGCCCTGGTCGCGCAGCAGCACCTTCAGCCGCTCGACCAGGAAGCCGGTGACCTCTTCGGCGACCTCGCGGGCGCTGCGGAAGCGGTAGATGACCGGCTGCGCCGGCGCCCGCGTGGCGACCACGGTGCGGTCGAACTCGATGGGACGGTCCTCATCGACGGCGATGACATAGGCCGCCTCGGTGGTGAGCGCCGCTTGCAGCTCCTCGAGATAGACCTCGAACTCCTCGCTGGAGCCGCCCGCCCCCGCCCCCAGCCAGCCGGTCGTGCGGCCCGAGGAAGCGTAAACCGCCCGGCCAGGCGCGGCGTAGGTGCGGAGCGACAGGTACCAGCCGCGGACGGTCTCGCGCACCGGCAGCCGCACGTCGGACTTCAGCACGATGCGGATCAGGCCCAGCGCCGCGCGGCGCAGGCCGTAGGGGTCGCGCGAGCCGGTGGGCTTCTCGCCCACGGCGAAGAAGCCGACCAGGGTATCGAGCTTGTCGGCCAGGGCCAGGGCCATGGCGAGCGGCGTATCCGGAACCTCGTCGCTGGGACCGGCCGGCCGGTACTGCTCGCCGATCGCCTCGGCGACGGGGCGTGGCAGGTCGGCCTCGCGGGCGTAGTAGGCGCCCATGACGCCCTGCAGCTCGGGAAACTCGCCGACCATGCCGGAGGCGAGGTCCGCCTTGGCGTAGTGGGCCGCCTCGCGCGCCCGGCGCGGATCGGCGCCGACCCTAGGCGCCAGCGCCTCGGCCAACACTTCCAGCCGCGCCACCCGCTCGGCCATCGTGCCCATCCGGGCGTGGAAGGTGACGCCGGCGAGCTTGGCGAGCCACGGCTCGAAGCCGGCGCGGCGGTCCTCGTTCCAGAAGAACTGGGCGTCGCTAAGCCGCGCCGACAGCACCCGCGCATTGCCCGCCGCGACCAGCGCCCCGCCATCCTTGGTCTCGATATTGGCGACGACAATGAAGCGCGGCGCGAGCTTGCCGGTGGTGCGATGCTGGACGGCGAAGTAGCGCTGATTGACCCGCATCGAGGTGCGGATCACCTCGGGCGGCAGCTCCAGGAACGCCGGGTCCATCTCGCCCAGGATCGGGACCGGCCATTCGGCGAGGCCGCCGACTTCGTCCAACAGGCCTTCGTCCTCGACCAGGTCGAGATCGTGCGCGCGGCAGAGATCGCCGGCGGCGGCGAGGATGCGCGCCTTGCGCTCGTCGGCATCGAGCAGCACGAACCGGCTGGCGAGGCCGGCGCGATAGTCCTCGAAATCGCGCACCCGGAACAGCCGGGCATCCCCCATGAACCGGTGGCCCTCGGTGAAATCGCCCGAGGCGATGCCCTCGATCTCGAACGGTGTGATCTTGCCGTCGAAGACGCAGAGAATCCGCCGCAGCGGCCGCACCCAGCGCAGCGAACTGACCCCCGAGGTCATCGACTTCGGCCACGGGAAGCCGCGCACGATGCCCTCGACCATCTCGGCAATGATCTCGGCGGTGGGGCGGCCGGTGCGGGAGATATTGGCGAAGTAGACGCCGTTGCGCTCGATCAGTTGGTCGCGCGCCACGCCGGCCCCGCGCAGGAAGCCGGCCAGGGCGGCGTCTGGCGCGCCGACGCGCGGGCCCTTGCGTTCCTCGGTGCGGTCGCCCTGCGCCGCCGGCAGGCCATCGACCACTAGGGTGAGCCGCCGCGGGCCGGCGAAGGCGCGCAGCCGCTCGAACGGCAGCTCGGCGGCGGTGAGGCGATCGCGCGCCATCCGCTCCAGGTCGCGCTGGGCGCCTGCTTGCATCCGCGCCGGGATCTCTTCCGACAGAAGTTCGAGCAGAAGCTGCGGCATCAGGCGTCCTTCTCCCCTTGCGGGAGAAGGTGGCCCGCGGAGCGGGTCGGATGAGGGGTGAAGGCGCGGCGGCTGGGCGGTTGGCTGGCGTCGGACATCCAGCTGACACCCCTCATCCGTCGGCTCCGCCGACACCTTCTCCCGCAAGGGGAGAAGGGATGCATTCGGTTCATGCCGCTTCCTCCCGCGCCACCCAGGCTTCCGCGCAGGCTTTGCAGAGGTCGCGGATGCGGCCGATGTAGCTCTGCCGCTCGGCCACGGCGATGGCGCCGCGGGCATCCATCAGATTGAACAGGTGCGAGGCCTTCAGCACGTGGTCGTAGGCCGGCAGCACCAGCGCATGCCCCTGCCGATCGCGGCAGCCGAGCAGACGCGGGACTTCGCGCTCCATGTCCTCGAACTGGCGCTTCAGCAGCCCCACGTCGGCCGCTTCCTGCTCATAGGCCGAGAACTGGCGCTCGTTCTCCAGGAAGACGTCGCCATAGGTCATGAAGTCGGGGCTTTGCGGGTCGTTGTAGGCGAGGTCGTAGACGCTCTCGACGCCCTGGACGTAGAGCGCCAGGCGCTCCAGCCCATAGGTCAGCTCGCCGGCCACCGGTGAGACGTCGAGGCCGCCCACCTGCTGGAAGTAGGTGTACTGGGTGACCTCCATCCCGTCGCACCAGACCTCCCAGCCCAGCCCCCAGGCGCCGACGGTGGGGTTCTCCCAGTCGTCCTCGACGAAGCGGATGTCGTGCAGGGTGGGATCGATGCCCACGGCGGCGAGCGAGCCCAGGTAGAGCTGCTGCATGTCGGGCGGATTGGGCTTCAGGATCACCTGGTACTGGTGATGCTGGTGCAGGCGGTTGGGGTTCTCGCCGTGGCGGCCGTCGGCCGGGCGGCGCGAGGGCTGCACATAGGCCGCGCGCCAGGGCTTGGGCCCCAGCGCCCGCAGCACCGTGGCGGGCGCCAGCGTGCCGGCGCCGATTTCCACGTCATAGGGCTGCAGGATCACGCAGCCTTGCCGGCTCCAATAGGCGTGGAGCGCTAGGATCAGTCCCTGGAACGACAAGGGCGGGGCGGCGGCCATCGGTACGTGTGGAGTTGAATCGCGGGCGCGAAAAAAGGTCGGCGGACCTATAGGGCCCGCCGACCTCTGCTTCAAGCTGACCCGGGCGGCCGCGCCCGGGCGTAGCGGTCCAGCCTAGTTGCCGACCGGCGGCGTGCGCTTGCCGGTCATCGACAGCGGCTTGCCGTAGGCTTGGCGGTTGGCCGGGGTGTCCGGCACCGGCTGGCTGGCGATCACCTGCACGCCGCTGGCGTCGGTGGTGACGGTGGCCGAGGTGTTGGACGCGGCGCCGGTGGGCGCGGGGCCCGTGGCCGGCTGCTGGTTCATGTCGGTCGAACCGGACGGTGCGGCCGGACCGGTCGCCGGCGCGCCGGCGTTCATGTCGGAGGTCCCGCTCGGGCCCGGCGGATTGCCGGTGGGCGGGGTTTGCGGCTGTTGCTGCTGCATCGAAGAGTCACCGGCGGGAGGCGAGGTGTCGCCGGTGGCGGGTTGGGCGTAGGCGGCCGCGCCGATGAGGCACGCCGCCGTCGCGATCAAAGCTGTGCGAACGAGGGGCATGGCGTAAATCCTTCTGCGGGCGACCTCATTCGGCCGCACCGCAAAAGCCAACGCGAAGCCTCGCCTTAAGGTTCCGACCGGATCCCGGGCCCCTACGGCGTGGTCGCCGGGGCCGCAGTTGGCGCCGGAGCCGGCGCCAACTGCGCGGCGTAGGGACTGTCGCTCGGGACCAGCACCTTGTCGATCACATGGATGATGCCGCCGTTGGTCGTGCGGATGTCGGCCTGGATGATGTCGGCGCTGTTGACCTTGAGGTCAGCCGCGTCGCTGCCGTCGAGGTTCACCGGGGTGTCCTCGACCGTCTTCACCGGGCCCTTGGCGCCGCGGATCTTGCTGGCGTCCACCTGGGCGTTGATCAGGTGGTACTTGAGGATCTGCTGCAGCTGGTTGGCGGCGGTGTCGTTGGCGGCCATCAGCTTGGCGAGCACGTCCGGCGGCAGGGCGTTGAAGGCCTGGTCGGTCGGGGCGAAGACGGTGACGGGGTACTGCTTCAGGATCGGCGCGAGGCCGGCCTGGTCGACCGCCTTGATGAAGATGGTGAACTCGCCGGCGGCTTTCAGCGTGTCGTAGATATTGGCGCCGCCGGTGATCTTGGGGATGCTGGGCAGGGCCGGCGCCGGGGGCGCGGCGGCGGGCGGCGGAGACGGCGACGGCGACGGGGCGGCCGCGCCCTGGGCCAGGGCGATGGCGGGGCAGGCGATCAGGGCCGCCGCGCTAGCGGTGGCGATGAAACGGGTCAGGCGCATGAAGGTCCTCGGCTGGGCGCCCCCACTGGGCGTACCGTGCGCCGCGATTTATGAGTCCTTGCGGGCCTCCGTCAATCGCCCTCGCGGTTCATGACCTAAGCGACGGGTCCTCGGCGCCGCCGTCTCGCTCGACGCCTGTTCGACATTTCAGCGCCGACGCCGCCGAATATGGCGCCCCTTTTTTGGGCGCCGAATTGCGATCCTGCGCAAATCCCAGGCCGGGCGCGGCGTTCCACGACGAAAGCACCCCAATCGACGCCGCCTTTCGAGGCGCCCGCCGATAGCGTCGCCTTGCCGGCCTGCGAGGCGTTGATTGGCGGACATGAGGGGCCCGCTGGCCGGTTTGGGGATAGACACTTGACCAAGACGCGCGCGCCGGCCGCCAGCCACCGGACGCGCGGGAGCGAGGCGAATGAAACTGATCATGGCGGTCGTCAAACCCTTCAAGCTCGACGAGGTTCGCGAAGCCCTGGTGGCCGCGGGTGTCGAGGGCCTGACGGTCTCGGAAGTCAAAGGCTACGGCCGACAAAAGGGGCACACGGAAATCTACCGCGGCGCCGAGTACCAGGTCACCTTCGTGCCGAAGGTGAAGCTCGAAGCGGTGGTCGACGACGCCGCGGTCGCGGGGGCGGTCGATGCGATCAAGGCGGCGGCCGGCACCGGCAAGATCGGTGACGGCAAGATCTTCGTCCTCAGCGTCGAAGAGGCCGTCCGCATCCGCACCGGCGAGACCGGCGCGGCGGCGCTCTAACAAAACATCGGGATAAGGGGATAGTGCAGATGAAGCTATTTGGTACCCATCGATGGGTGGGACTGGCCATTGCGGCCATGATCCTGGGCGCGCCTCTGGCCGCCGTCGCCCAGAACGCCGCGGCGCCCGCGCCGGCGGCCAACGCGGCCGCGACGAACGACGCCAACGCCACCAATTCGGCGTCCAACGCGACCAACTCGGCCGCCGCGACGCCAGCGGCTCCGGCCAACGAGTCGACACAGACCTACCCGAAGGACAACAACAACGCAGGCGACGACGCCTGGATGCTGACGTCCTCGGTTCTGGTGCTGATGATGACCATTCCGGGGCTGGCGCTGTTCTACGCCGGCATGGTGCGCAAGAAGAACGTGCTGGCGACCATCGCCCAGAGTTTCGGCGCGACGGCTCTCATCACCGTGCTTTGGATGATCATCGGCTATTCGATGGCGTTCATCGGCAACGATCCTTACGTGCCCAGCTTTAGTTACTTCCTGCTGGCGCCGCTGAACAAAGATATAAATTTAGCCAACACAGGCCTGGCGCCGACCATCCCAGAAACTGTGTATATGTTCTTCCAGATGACGTTCGCGATCATCACGCCGGCGCTGATCGCCGGCGCGCTGGCCGACCGGATGAAGTACTCTTCGTTCCTGATCTTCATGGGCGCGTGGTTGCTGCTGGTTTACTGCCCGATCGCTCACTGGGTTTGGTCGGCGAAGGGCTTCCTGGGCACCGGCGGTCTCGGCGCGCTCGACTTCGCCGGTGGCACCGTCGTGCACTTGAACGCCGGCACCGCGGGCTTGGTCACGGCCATCATGCTCGGCAAGCGCAAAGGACTCGGCACCGAGAACTTCGCGCCGTTCAACCCGGCCTATGCGGTCATCGGCGCCTCGCTGCTGTGGGTCGGCTGGTTCGGGTTCAACGCCGGATCGGCAGCCGAAGCCCATGACGGCCAGGCCGGCATGGCCGCGGCGGCGACGCAAATCGCCACCGCCGCCGCGACGCTGGCCTGGATGGGCATGGAGTGGATGATCGCCAAGAAGCCCACCGTCATCGGCATGGCTTCGGGCGCGGTGGCGGGTCTTGTCGCCATCACCCCGGCCTCGGGTTTCGTCAATCCGACCGGGGCGCTGATCATCGGCCTCGCGGCCGGCGTGGTCTGCTACTTCGCCGCGGTTCACCTGAAGAAGATGCTGGGCTTCTACGACGACGCCCTCGACTGCTGGGGCGTGCACGGCATCGGCGGGGCGCTCGGCGCGATCCTGACCGGCGTCTTCGCCTCCAAGGCGATCAACGGCAACATCCCGTCCAAGGGCGGTTGGCTGATCGACGGCAACTTCGGCCAGATGTGGCTGCAGCTCATCGATGTCGGCGTCGTCTTCGTCTACTGCGGCGTGGTCACCTTCATCATCCTGGCGGTGCTGAAGTACACGATCGGCATCCGGGTCAGCGAGGACGTGGAAGTCGAAGGCCTCGACATCAACCTCCACGGCGAAGTGATCCAAGGCGGCTGAGCCGAGTACGGTTCTTCAGTAAGCTTGAGCTTTGGGAGCGGGGGTCCTTCGGGGCCCCCGCTTTCGTTTTGGGGGGCGAGTTCGGCTCCTCATGGAATTGAAGACGCTGGCCGGACTCACGAGTACCGGGCCTACGCCTGAGACCCCGCGAGGTGGCAGGGCTGGACCCACCAGGCCGGATGCGCCGCAGCGATAGTTGAGCCCAGCCGGCGCGCTGCGGCTTCGTCGGCGCAGAGGGCGAAGCAGGTGGCGCCGGAGCCGGACATGCGGGCGATCAGGGTCTCGGGGGCGGTCCGCAGCGCCGCCAGCACCTCGGCGATGGCCGGCTGCAGGGCGATGGCCGGGGCTTCGAGGTCATTGCGGCAAGTCGCCAGGAGCTCGGCGACCGCGCGGGCCGTCGCGAGCGAAGCCGGCCAGTTTGGCGCATCGGCCCCGCCGGGCGCGCCGGCTGCATCGTAGGCCCGATAGACGGCGCCGGTCGGCGACGGCAGCAGCGGGTTGACCAGCACCGCGTCCAGGTTGGGGAACGCCGGCGCGGGCCGCAGCACGTCTCCCCTGCCCTGCGCCACGGCGGGCCGTCCAGCCAGGCACATCGGCACGTCCGCGCCCAGACCGCCGGCCAGCCGCGCCAATCCCGCCTGATCGCCGGCCGCCTCCCATCCGGTCGCCTCGCCGATCAGACGCAGCGTCGCGGCCGCGTCGGCCGAACCGCCGCCGAGCCCCGCCGCGATCGGCAAGCGCTTGTCCAGGGTCAGCCGAAACGGCGGCGCGCCCGGATGGTCCGCGAGCGCCAGGTCGCGCGCCCGGATCACCAGATTGTCCGCGTCGCGCTCGAGTTCGGCGCCGAACGGACCTTCGATCTCGAACCCCATCGCCGCGCCCAAGCGCAGGCGCACGACGTCGCCGACGTCGGCGAATGTCACCAGACTGCAGAGCGGGTGGTAGCCGTCCCCCCCGAGCGGGCCGACGTGCAGGAACAGGTTGACCTTGGCCGGCGCCAGTCGCTGGGCGTCCATGGGACCGGCGTCAGGGCGTATTGGCGGGCGGCGGCGCGGGCGTCTGCGGCGCGTCCGGCCCCAGCGGCGAGGCCAGCTCGGATTCGACCCGCGCCTTCAGCTTGGCGTCCGGCGCCAGCGACAGCACGCGGCGCCACTGGAACTGCGCCTCCGTCCTGCGCCCTACCCGCCAATAGGCGTCGCCGAGATGGTCGTTCACCTCCGCGATGCTGGGATCGAGGCTGATCGCCTGCTCCAGCTTCTCGACCGCGGACTTGTAGTCGCCGAGCCGATAATAGGCCCAGCCGAGGCTGTCGATGATCTCGCCGGACTGAGGCTCGGCGGCGGCGGCGCGCTGCACCATGTTCAGCGCCTCCTTCAGATGCTCGCCGCGGTCGATCCAGAAATAGCCCTGAAAGTTCAGCAGCTCCGGCTCGTCCGGCGCCTGTTTCAGCGCCATGTCGAGATCGGCCTGGGTGCGCGCGGCGTCGCCCATCTCGTCGTAGGACGAGGCGCGCAGGTAGTAGAGCCGCCAGTCCGGCGTCGCGCCCGGCGCGTCGATCAGCTTGCCCAGGACCGCCACTGATTCCGTGTACTGATCGTCGCTGCGCAGCAGATCGGCGAGGTTCACCGCCGCCTCGCGGCTGTAGGGCGCGACGGCGAGGGTCTCGTGGGCCAGTTTCAGCGCCGCTTCGTGGTCGCCGGCGTTCTGATAGGTCAGCGCCAGCTTGCTGCGCGCCGAGACATAGCTGTCCGACTTTGGCGAGACGTTGGCGTAGGCGGTGCGCGCGCCGTCGAGATCGGCCGGCGCCAGCAGGTCGCCGAGCAGCAGCCAGCCTTCGTCGCTGGCGGGGTCCAGCCGCAGCGCCAGGCGCAGATAGTCGAGCGCCAGTATGTCCTGCTTCTGCGCCACCAGGGCGGCGGCCGGGATCAGCAAGGCGCCGGCCGCGCCCTGCCGCACGCTGGGCTGCGGCTGCGGCCGGGCATGTTTCTGAGCGCGCGCCAAGCCGGCGGCCGCGGCGCC
>Ga0302314_10011881_pt1 | contig 15135 bp, 11 predicted proteins | sample III_Palsa_N2_3_FD_200533 | JGI IMG/M metagenome (GOLD analysis project Ga0302314, IMG submission 200533) | Peat permafrost microbial communities from Stordalen Mire near Abisko, Sweden - III_Palsa_N2_3 | ecosystem: Environmental > Terrestrial > Soil > Palsa > Peat permafrost | place: Sweden...
CCGACAAGGGCGAACTGGTGTTCGGCGCCGGGCTCGACCTGTATCCGTCCTACGCGCAGCGCGGCAATCTGAACATCACCCAGGGCGTCGTTGCCGGCATGCTGGAGATTTTCCCTTGCTTTCGCGGGCTGAAAATGCTGCGGCAATGGGCTGGCATCGTCGATGTGCCGTGGGACTACAGCCCGATCCTCGGCCCCTCGCCCATGGAGAATCTGCACCTGAATTGCGGCTGGGGCACCGGCGGGTTCAAGGCGACGCCGGCGGGCGGCTATTTTCTGGCGCACGCGATGGCGACGGGCGCGCATCACCCGATCTCGCGGCCGTTCGACATCTCCCGTTTCACCACCGGCGAACTGATCGACGAAGCCGCCGGCGCCGGCATCTCGCACTGACGGACCTGAAATGCTCCTCATCCCCTGCCCCTGGTGCGGACCACGCGACGAGCCGGAATTTCTGTTCGCTGGAGAGCCCGCCGTGCGACCGGTTCCCGCCGAGCAGGTCTCCGACGCCAACTGGGCCGACTACCTGTATTTCCGCGACAACGACAAAGGCCCGCACAGGGAAATCTGGTGTCACAGCGCCGGCTGCGGCCAGTGGTTCGTGATGGAGCGCGACACCGTGACGCATGCGGTGCTGTCCGTGCGCAAGCCCGGGGAGCCCGCATGACCGCGCGCAGGCTGGCCGAGGGCGGACGCATCGACCGCGGCACCGTGCTGCCGTTCACCTGGCAGGGCGCGAAGCTGACCGGCTTTGCCGGTGATACGCTGGCCTCGGCACTGCTCGCCAATGGCGTGAAAGTCGTTGGTCGCAGCTTCAAGTATCACCGGGCACGCGGCATCTGGGGCGCCTGGGTGGAGGAGCCGAACGCGATCCTGGATGTCGAGTGGAACGGCATCCAGGACCCCGACGCGCGTGCCACCACGGTGGAATTGCGCGCCGGCATGGCGGTGCGCGGCGTGAACGCGCGGCCGGATGTGGACGGTGATATCTACCGCGGCATCGACCTGCTGCAACGCTTCCTGCCGGCCGGGTTCTACTACAAGACGTTCTTCCCGAACTGGCACCGCTACGAGCCGCGCATCCGCGAAATGGCTGGCCTTGGCCGGCTGCGCACGGCGGCGGATACGCGCAAGTTCGAGACGCGCAGCGCGCAGGTGGATGTGCTGGTGGTCGGTGGCGGGCCGGCCGGCCTCGCGGCAGCACGGGCGGCGGCGTCGGCCGGTCTGTCGGTGATTCTTGCTGATGATCGGCCTGAGCTCGGCGGCTCGCTGTTATGGCAGAGTGCGTCGATCGACGGCCAGGTTGGCGCGGACTGGGCCGCCGCGACCGCACGCGACTTGGTCGCTGCCGGTGTGCGGCTGATGCCTCGCACCACCGTCTTCGGCGCCTACGACGACGGCGCGTTCGGGCTGCTGGAACGCCGCACGGCCGCCGCCGACGGCTGGGCGGAGGAACGGCTGTGGACGGTGCGCGCGCGCCACGCCGTGCTCGCCACCGGCGCCATCGAGCGGCCGCTGGTGTTTCCGCACAACGATCGGCCCGGCGTGATGCTGGCCTCCGCCGTGCTGCAGTACCTCCTGCAATATTCTGTTCTCGTTGCCGACGACGTCGTCGTCACGACGAACAACGACTCCGCCTACGACGTCGCGCTGGCACTGCGCGCCGCCGGGGCCGTTGTGACGCTGGCCGACGTGCGGCCAGAAGCACCCGCGGTCGCCCGTGCCGCAATAGAAGCCGGCGTCCGCGTGCTGCCCGGCAGCATCGTGCTGCACACGATCGGTCGCGACGGCGTGCGGCTGGTGGACATCGGGCCGGCGGATGCGACGTCCGCACGCGCCGCGACACTGCGCGTGCCGGCGAGCGTGGTTGCCGTCTCCGGCGGTCTTTCCCCCGCCGTGCATCTGCACAGCCAGTCGCGCGGCAAACTACGCTGGGATGAGGCCCGTGCAGCATTCCTGCCAAACGGCGCGGTCGCCGGACAAAGTCTGGTGGGCGCGTTGGCAGGGGCGGAAACCTTGGCGGCAACGCTGGCCTCCGGGCATCAGGCCGGCATCGCCGCCGCATTGGCACTCGGCCGCACCGTGACCGCCACGGCGCCGTCGTCGCCCGCCGCACGGCGGGCCGACCCGATCCGCCCGTACTGGTACGTGCCGATCAAGGGCGCACGCCAGTGGATCGACCTGCAGAACGACGTGACGGTCAAGGACATCAAGCTGGCAGCGCGGGAAAACTACGCCTCGGTCGAGCATCTGAAGCGCTACACCACGCTCGGCATGGCGACCGACCAGGGCAAGACCAGCAACGTCAACGGGCTGGCCATCCTGGCGGAAGCGACCGGCCGGCAAATTCCTCAGGTGGGCACAACTACATTCCGGCCGCCCTATACGCCGATCACGTTCGGCGCGATCGCCGGCATGCGGCACGGCACGCTGCATACGCCATGGCGCAGGCTGCCGGCGCACGCGGAGCATGTCGCGCTGGGCGCCGATATGCGCGAGTATGGCGGCTGGTGGCGCCCCGCCTGCTATCCACGCGCCGACGAAACCCCGGCGCAGGCGATCCAGCGCGAGGCCGCGGCGGCGCGGCGCAGCATCGGCCTGTTCGACGGATCGAGCCTGGGGAAAATCGTCGTGGACGGGCCGGATGCGGCGGCGTTCCTGAACCTGATGTACTACAACGAACTCGCCAACCTGAAGCCGGGCCGGCTGCGCTACGTGCTGCTGCTCCGAGAATCCGGCATCGTCTACGACGATGGCGTCGTTTCCAGGATCGGGCCGGAGCGCTACCAGCTTTCGCCATCATCCAGCCACACGGCCGGCGTGCTGTCGGCGCTGGAGGCGTGGCGGCAGACCGAGTACCCGTCGATGCGCGTCGCGTTCCACGACGTCACCGGCGCCTGGGCAACGTTGGCCGTCAGCGGCCCGGACTCGCGGGCAATGCTGGCGTCGCTGACCGATATCGACTTGCGCCCCGAGGCGCTGCCGCACATGGCATTCGCCGAGGGACACATTCTCGGTGTCGCCGCCCGGATCGCCCGCGTCAGCTTTACCGGTGAGCGCAACTACGAAGTCTCCGTCCCCGCCGGCTATGGGCCGGCCCTGTGGCGCGCGCTGATGGAGGCGGGCGAACCACGCGACATCACGCCGTATGGCATCGAAGCCTTGTCGGTGCTGCGCGCGGAGAAGGGGTATATTCTCATCGGCACCGACACAGACGGCATGACGCTGCCCGACGATCTCGGCATCTCCGGGCCGCTGCGCAGCAAGAAGGTCGATTTCGTCGGCAAGCGCTCGTTGACGACACCGGATGCGACGCGCACGAACCGCCGCCAGTTCGTCGGGCTGCTGCCGCTCGACACGACCGCGGTGCCGCATCCCGGCGCGCACGCAATCGAACGGACCGCGGGTGGCATGCGCTCGCTCGGCTGGGTCACCAGCGCCTGTTGTTCTCCGGCACTTGGCCGTGCCATCGCGCTTGGCATGATCGAGGCAGGCCGTGCACGCGCCGAATCCGGCGCGGAGCTCGATCTGTTCCATCTCGGCCAGACATTGCGGGTACGCGTGGTCTCGCCGGTGTTCTACGATCCCGCTGGGGAGAAGTTGCATGGCTGAGCTTGCCCGCCTCAGCGTGCGCGACCAGATCGGCGCCGGCGACCCGGCGGTGCGAGCACCGGGCGTGACCGTGCGCGTGCTCGACCCGGTGGGCCAGTTCTACGTCACCGGAGCCCCCGCCCTCGCGCCGAACACGCGCGCCGATGCCGATCCGTACAGCCTGTGGCTGGCACCGGACCGCGCCCTTGTCGTGTACGAGGCGCAGCGCACGGAGCCGGTTGGCGGTTTCGTCTCCGACGTCACCGACGGTCTTTTTGTCGCCGAGATCGTGGGGCCGCGCGCCGGCGACATCATCGCGGCCAGCACCACGCTTGATCCGCACAGCGACGTGCTCGCCGTGGGGCGCTGCGCGCAAACCTTGTTCGGCGGCGTGAAAGTCGTTCTGTACGCCTATGGCGAGGGCTTCCGCCTGCATGCGGAACGCCAGTTCGCCGCCTTCCTGCTCGAATGGGTCCGCCAGGCCGGGTCCGCTCTCGCCGAGCGGCCCGCGCCAACTGCAGAGGAATAGCTTTGATGAAATCGCATGTTCAGGTCGCGGTGATCGGCGGCGGTGTGGTGGGGTGCAGCGTGCTCTACCACCTCACGAAATTCGGCTGGAAGGACGTCGTGCTGCTGGAGCGCGACGAACTCACCTGCGGCTCCACGTGGCACGCGGCCGGCGGCATGCACACGCTGAACGGCGATCCCAATGTCGCAAAGCTGCAGAAATACACGATCGAACTCTACAAGGAGATCGAGGAGATCTCCGGCCAGTCCTGCGGCGTGCACCTGCCCGGCGGCCTCGTGCTGGCCGGCACGCCGGAGCGGATGGACTGGATCCGCATGGCGGAAGCGCGCAGCCGCTATCTCGGGCTCGACGCACATGTCGTCAGTATCGACGAAGCGGCGCGGCGCATGCCGCTGCTGGACAAGAAGTATTTTATCGGTGCGCTCTACGATCCGCTCGAAGGCCATCTCGATCCGTCCGGCACGACCTACGCTTACGCCAAGGCCGCGACCAAACAGGGCGCTGAAATCCACCGCAAGACAAAAGTCGAAAGCCTGACGCAGCGCGCCGATGGCGGCTGGGACGTGGTGACCAACCAGGGTACCATTGTCGCCGAGCATGTGGTGAACTGCGGCGGCCTGTGGGCGCGCGAAGTCGGGCGCATGGTGGGGCTCGAACTTCCCGTCCTCGCCATGGAACACCAGTACCTGATCACCGAGGACATCCCCAGCCTGCCGCAGGAGGAACTGCCGCATTTGATCGACTTCGAAGGCGAGATCTATCTGCGGCAGGAGCGCAAAGGCATCCTGCTCGGCACCTACGAACAGAACGGCCTGCCGTGGTCGCCGAAGGAGACGCCGTGGGATTTCTCCGCCGAGCTGCTGCCGCCCGACCTCGACCGGATTGCGCACAACCTTGAAGTCGGGTTCCTGCATTTCCCGGCGCTGGCCGATGCCGGCATCAAGCGCATCATCAACGGCCCGTTCACCTTCGCGCCGGACGGCAACCCACTGGTCGGGCCGGTTCGCGGCCTGCGCAACTACTGGGTCGCCTGCGGCGTGATGGCCGGCTTCAGCCAAGGCGGCGGCGTCGGGCTCGCGCTCGCCAACTGGATGATTACCGGGGATCCCGGCTTCGACGTGTTCGCGATGGATGTCGCCCGCTATGGCGACTGGGCGACGCTCGCCTACACGAACGCGAAGGTGCGCGAAAACTACGGCCGCCGGTTCCGCGTGACCTTCCCCAACGAGGAGCTGACGGCCGGGCGGCCGTTGCGGACCACGCCGCTGTACGACCGGATGAAGGCGGCGAATGCGGTATTCGGCGCGTCGTTCGGCCTGGAATATCCCCTCTGGTACGCGCCCGAGGGAACCGAGGCAAAGGAAGAGATCACGTTCCGGCGCTCCAACGCGCATGCGCATGTCGCCGAGGAATGCCGTGCAGTGCGCACCGGCGTCGGCCTGATCGAGACCAGCGGCTATGCCAAATATGAATTCTCCGGCTCCGGCGCCGAAGATTTCCTCAACCGCATGCTGCCGAACCGCATGCCGGCACTCGGCCGCATCGTGCTCGCGCCGATGTTGAACACGAACGGAAAACTGATCGGCGATTTCACGGTTGCGCGCCTGAGCGCCGAAACGTTCCACGTGTTCGGCAGCGGGCCGGCCGAACAGTATCACATGCGCTGGTGGGAATCGCATCTGCCGGCGTCCGGCGTCACGATCCGTTCGCTGCGCTCCTCGCTGATGGGCCTGTCGATCGCTGGCCCAAAATCCCGCGAACTTCTCGCGAGCCTCACGCGCGAGGATCTTTCGACCGACGCCTTCCCGTTCATGAGCTACCGGCGCATGGACATCGGCATGATCCCGGCCTTCGTCGGCCGCATCACGTTCACCGGCGATCTGGGCTACGAACTCTGGGTGACGCCGGACTACCACGCGGCACTGTACGACACGCTGCTCGCCGCCGGCGCCGCGTTCGGGCTTAAGCATGTCGGGCTGCGGGCGTTGAACTCCATGCGCCTGGAAAAGGGCTTTGGCACCTGGGCGCGCGAATACCGGCCGATCTATGGGCCGTACGAGGCTGGCCTTGGCCGCTTCGTCAACCTCAAGAAGGGCGACTTCATCGGCCGCGAGGCTGCCCTGCGCGAGAAGGAAGCCGGCGGAACGTTCAAGCTCGTCACCATGATCGTGGAGGAGTTCGGCGCCGACGTGGTGGGCGACGAGCCGGTGGACTACGACGGCAAGACGGTCGGCTGGGTGACGTCCGGCGGCTATGCGCACTGGACCGGCAAATCCATCGCGCTGGCCTACGTGCCGGCCGAACTCGCGCAGCGCAACGACGCCTTCGCCATCGAGGTGCTGGGCGCACCGCGCCGCGCCGCCATCACGGCCGAGGCGCCGTTCGACCCCGCCGGCAGCCGCATGCGGGGATAACGGCGGCCGCCCCGTTCGTCGCCGCGCGCCCGGCGCCGGGCGCGCGGCCTCACGGCGTGTTGACAGCGCTTTGGTGGCAGATTATTAAACTAATCTGATTGAACAATCACGCGGCCCCGCGCAGAATCGGCCCGTGGAGGAACGTCAACAGATGCCGATACGCCGTGTCGGGCAAGGGGCCTCGTCGGTCCACATCCGACATTACAACCAACGGCTGATCCTGCAACGCCTGCGTCGGCTGGGGGAAGCGTCCCGTGCCGATCTGGCGCGGGCAGCAGCACTCACCAACACGGCGGTCGGCGAGATCATCAAGCAGTTGGAGGCCGGCGGCCTCGTCCGCACCATCGGCAAGCGGCACGAGGGCAACCGCGGCCAGCCGGCGACGATGCTGGGGCTCGATGCGCGCGGCGCCTACGCCATCGGCGTGCGGCTGGACCGCACCCGCATCGAGACCGCGCTGAGCGACCTCGGCGGCACGGTGCTGTCCCACCGCACCCACGACCACACGCTGCCGCCGCCGGAGCAGACGCTGGACCTAGTGCGCGAAGACGTCGAGCAGTTGGTGCGGCTGGTGCCGGCGTCGCGGCGGCGGCGCATCACCGGCATCGGCGTCGCGCGCCCGTACAACCTTGGCAGTTGGCTGGCGGAACTGGATCTTTCGGCGGACGTGTTCGCCCCCTGGGAGCAGGCGGCGTTCGGCCCGGAGCTTGAGCGCGTCTGCGGCCTGCCGGTGGTGGAGGAGAACGACGGCACCGCCGCCTCGATCGCCGAACTGTTCCACGGCCACGGCCGCAGCCACGACGACTTCCTCTACGTGTTCATCGGCCCGGCGATCGGCGGCGGGCTGGCGCTGGCCGGCCAGTCGGTGCGCGGCTATTCCGGCAACGCCGGCGACATCGGCATGATCCCGGTGCGCCCCTCCACCCTGCCCTCCGCCGTCCTGCGCGACGGCCGTGACATCCTGCTCGGCCGCGCCTCGCTGAACGCGCTGCGCCGCCACCTGCGTTTTCGCGACGTGCCGCACGCGGACTACGGCGAACTCGGCACCGACGCCGGCGGTGCCGCGGCCGAGGAGTGGCTGGCCGATTGCGCCGATGCGCTGGCGGAACCGCTGCTGACCGCGCGTGCGCTGCTCGATGTGCCCGTGGTGGTGATCGACAGCGATTTGCCCGCCGCCTGGATCGACCGGCTGCTGGAGCAACTCGGGCCGCTGCTGGCCCGGCGCGTCGCCGAGGCACGGACGCCGCCGGCCCTGCTGCGCGGCAGTTTTGGCGCGATGGCGGGGGCGCTCGGGGCGGCGACGCTGCCGCTGTTCCTGCATTTCGGTCCCGGCGCGGGCAGCCTCGCCGGCCCCCCCAACGAACCCAACCGGCAGGGAGGCCCCTATGCCCTCGTCGCATGAGCCAAAGACTGGGCCTGAGCCGGCCGCGGGCGGGACCGCGCCGATCCTGCAGATGCGCGGCATCTCGAAAACCTTCCCGGGCGTGCGGGCGCTGAACGGCGTTGAGCTGACCGTCTACCCGGGCGAAGTGCACGCGCTGATGGGGGAGAACGGCGCCGGCAAGTCGACGCTGATGAAAATCCTGTCCGGCGCCTACATCGCCGACCCCGGGGGCGAAATCAGCGTGAACGGCCAGCCGGTGCACATCACCGGGCCGACGAGCGCCAAGGCGCACGGCATCGCCATCATCTACCAGGAACTTTCCCTCTCGCCGAACCTGACGGTGGCGGAAAACATCTATCTCGGGCGCGAGGTGCGTCGCGGCCTCGCGGTCGATCGCGCGGCGATGTTCGCCGGGTGCGCCGACGTGCTGGCACGGCTCGGCGCCACCTTCGGGCCACGCACGCCGGTTGGCGACCTGTCCATCGCCGAACGGCAGATGGTCGAGGTGGCCCGCGCCATCCACGCACATTCGCGCATCCTGGTGATGGACGAGCCGACCACGGCCCTGTCCAACCGCGAGACGCGGCGGCTGTTCGACCTGATCCTGCGGCTGAAGGCCGAGGGGCTGGCGATCATCTACATCTCGCACCGCATGGCCGAGGTATACGAACTGGCCGAGCGCGTGTCCGTGCTGCGCGACGGCGGCTATGTCGGCACGCTCGACCGCACCGATCTGCGACCGGAAACCATCGTGCGCATGATGGTCGGGCGCGACCTGTCCTCGTTCTACAAGAAGGAGCATGGCGGCGGCGCCCTCGGCCCGGCCGTCTTGGAGGTGTCCGGCCTGTCGGACGGCAAGCGCGTCAAAAGCGGCAGTTTTGTCGTGCATGCGGGCGAAGTGGTCGGGCTTGCGGGTCTCGTCGGCGCTGGCCGCACCGAGCTTGCGCGGCTGATCTACGGCTCGGAGCCGCACATCGCCGGCCGCATCACGCTGGATGGCAAGCAGGTCAGCTTCCGTACCCCCAGCGAGGCGATCGACGCCGGCCTTGTCTACCTCACCGAGGATCGCAAGGCGCAGGGCCTGTTCCTCGACATGACCGTCGGCGACAACATCAATCTCGGGGTGATCGGCCGCGATGCGGCACTGGGCGTGTGGCTCGACCGCGGCCGTGCGCGGCAGCGCGCGCTGTCCGCAATCAAGGCGCTGACCATCCGCGTCACCGGGCCGGACGTGGAGGTCGGCGCCCTCTCCGGCGGCAACCAGCAGAAGGTCCTGCTCTCCCGCCTGCTGGAGACGCAGCCGAAGGTGCTGATCCTCGACGAGCCGACGCGCGGCGTCGACGTCGGCGCGAAGTCCGAGATCTACCGGATCATCGACGAACTGGCGAAACGCGGCGCGGCGATCCTGGTGATCTCCTCCGAGTTGCCGGAAGTCGTCGGTGTGGCCGACCGCGTCGTGGTGATGCGCGAAGGCGAGACCGTGGGCGAGGTCGGGGGCAACACCGGCATCGAGATCACCGAACAGAACATCATGGCCCTGGCGACGGGCGTGGACATGTCGAAGGTGGCAGCATGAGCAACAGCACGAGCGGCGGCGGGCCCGCCATCACCGGCCCGGTCGCCGCAAACGCCAGGGCCACGCGGCAGGCGTCGATGCGGGCGCTTGTGCGGGCGGTGGGCATGCTGCCGGTGCTCGTCATCCTGGGCGGTCTGGTGCAGGTCGGCGGCATCTACCTGACCGGCGAAGGCCGCTTCCTGTCGTGGCAGAACCTGTCCATCGTCGCTCAGCAGGCCTCGGTGAACGCGGTGCTCGCCGCCGGCATGACCTTCGTCATCCTCACCGGCGGCATCGACCTCTCGGTCGGCTCCATCCTCGCGGCATCGGCGATGATCGGGCTGATCGGCTCGATCGACTACGGCTATCTCGGTCTCGCGCTGGCGCTGCTCATGGGCCTGGTCATGGGGCTGGCCAACGGCGCGCTGATCGCCTTCGTGCGGCTGCCGCCGTTCATTGTCACGCTCGGCTCGCTGACCGCCATCCGCGGGATCGCGCGGCTGCTCGGCAACGATACCACGGTGTTCAACTCCGATCTGTCGTTCGCCTGGATCGGCAACGACAACCTGACCATCGGCCCGATCTCGGTGCCCTGGCTGATCATCATCGCCTTCCTGGTGATCTTTGCCTCCTGGCTGATCCTGCGCCGCACCGTGTTGGGCGTGCACATCTATGCGGTCGGCGGCAACGAGAGTGCCGCGCGGCTGTCCGGCATCAAGGTCTGGGCGGTGCTGCTGTTCGTCTATGGTGCGTCCGGCGTGCTGGCCGGCCTCGGCGGCGCGATGCAGGCGGCGCGGCTATATGCGGCGAACGGGTTGCAGCTCGGCCAATCCTACGAACTCGATGCGATCGCCGCGGTCATCGTCGGCGGCACCAGCTTCGTCGGCGGCATCGGCAGCATCTGGGGCACGCTGATCGGCGCGCTGATCATCGCCGTGCTCAACAATGGCCTGATCCTGCTCGGCGTCTCCGACGTCTGGCAGTACATCATCAAGGGTGCCGTCATTATTGGTGCGGTGGCGCTCGATCGCTACCGCCTGCGCGGGTCCGCCCGCACCTGACGGTTCATCGGGGTCTGTGTGCGCGAACCAACCTGGGCGGCCGCGCGCGCAGCTTTCACACACGCTCCAGGGGGAAGTTACGCATGCTCAAGAAGATCCTGCTCGCCGGCGCCGCGTTGGCCCTATCGGTCAACGTCGCCTCGGCCAAGGAGCTGAAGTCCATCGGCATCTCGCTCGGCTCGCTTGGCAATCCGTTCTTCATCGCGCTCAAGAACGGCGCCGAGTTCGAGGCCAAGAAGGTCAATCCGAACGTGCAGATCACCACGGTCGGCTACGACTACGACCTGGGCAAGCAGAACACCCAGATCGACAACTTCATCGCCGCCGGCGTCGACCTGATCCTGCTGAACCCGGGCGACCCGAACGCGATCGAGCCGGCGATCAAGCGTGCCCAGAAGGCCGGCATCATCGTCGTCTCGGTCGATACCCACGCCAAGGGCGCCAACGCCACCGTCGAGACCAACAACGTCCAGGCCGGCACCATCGCCTGCGAGTTCCTGATCGACAAGATCGGCGGCAAGGGCAACGTGCTGATCATCAACGGCCCGCAGGTCTCCTCGGTGATCGAGCGCGTGAAGGGCTGCGACGCGGTGTTGGCGAAGCATCCGGGCGTGAAGATCCTGTCGCAGGATCAGGACGCGAAGGGCTCGCGCGACGGCGGCCTCGCAGTCGGGCAGTCGTTGCTGACCCGATTCGACAAGGTCGACGGCGCCTTCGCCATCAACGACCCGACCGGCGTCGGCTTCGGGCTGGCCGCGAAGCAGCTCAAGCGCAGCATCCCGATCACCGCGGTGGACGGCTCGCCCGACGCCGAGGCGGCGCTGAAAGACCCGGATGCGCCGAACTTCCTTGCAACCTCCAGCCAGGACCCGTTCCTGATGGCCCGGCTTGCGGTGCAGGTCGGCGTGAAGATCCTGAACGGGCAAAAGCCCGACCAGGAGGTTCAACTGATGGACAGCAAGCTGGTGACGCGCGACAACGTGAAGGACTTCCACGGCTGGACGTCGGCGCACTAAGCTTGCGGCTGCGGCATTGCACCAAAGTCTAGGGGGGAAGGCGCCGGCCGGCAGGCCGGCGCCCGACCTTTGTTGAGCCGGCCCATCCGGGCCGGCCGTTTGCCGGGAGAGGAAGACAGCATGGTTGCCCGCGTGATCGCCGTCGATCCGTTTGACATCATTGTGTTCGGCGCCACTGGCGACCTGTCGGCCCGCAAGCTGATCCCAGCCCTGTTCCATCGCGACGAGGCCGGGCAGATCCCACCCGAGGCGCGCATCATCGGCGCGTCCCGCCGCAAGCTCTCCAGCAAGGAGTTCCGCAACCTCGCCCGCGACTGGCTGAAGGCGCATGTCGCCGCCGAGGACCGCAAGGACGGCGCGGTGGACCGCTTCGTCAACCGGATCAGCTACGTGCCGGTCGAAGGCGACGGCGACGAGGGCTGGAGCGATCTGGCGGCCGCCCTGGCCGACCAGCCGGACCGGATCCGCCTGTTCTACCTTGCCACCGGCCCCGACCTGTTCGGCCCGATCTGCGCCGGCATCGGGCGGCACAAGCTGGCGACGCCGAATTCGCGCGTCGTGGTGGAGAAGCCGATCGGCAAGAGCCTGGAATCGGCAACCGCCGTCAACAACGCCATCGGTGCGGTGTTCCCCGAGGAGCGCGTCTACCGCATCGACCATTATCTCGGCAAGGAAACGGTGCAGAACCTGATGGCGCTGCGCTTCGCCAACGCCCTGTTCGAGCCGTTGTGGAACAACGCCCATATCGACCACGTGCAGATCACGGTCGCCGAGACGCTCGGGGTGGAAGGCCGCGCCGGCTATTACGACACCGCGGGCGCGCTGCGCGACATGGTGCAGAACCACATGCTGCAGCTTCTCTGCCTGGTGGCGATGGAACCGCCGACCTCGCTCGCCGCCGATGCGGTGCGCGACGAGAAGCTGAAAGTGCTCAAGACGCTGGTGCCGATCACGCCGGAACGGGCGCAGGAGAGCACGGTCCGCGGCCAGTACCGCGCCGGCGCCTCGGCCGGCGGGCCGGTGAAGGGCTATCTCGAAGAACTCGGCAACCCCAGCAGCCGCACCGAAACCTTCGTCGCGCTGAAGGCGGAGATCGCCAACTGGCGCTGGGCGGGCGTGCCGTTCTACCTGCGCAGCGGCAAGCGGCTGGCCAGCCGCGTCAGCGAGATCGTGGTGGCGTTCCGGCCGATCCCGCATTCCGTGTTCGACGCCGCCGCCGGCCCGATCGACGCCAACCGGCTGGTGATCCGCCTGCAGCCGGACGAGGGTGTGCGGCTGTGGCTGATGATCAAGGACCCGGGACCGGGCGGCATGCGCCTCGCCCATGTGCCGCTCGACATGAGTTTTGCCAGCGTTTTCAACGTGCGCAACCCCGACGCCTACGAGCGGCTGCTGATGGACGTGGTGCGCGGCAACCAGACCCTGTTCATGCGCCGCGACGAAGTGGAGGCGGCCTGGACCTGGATCGACCCGATCCTGGACGCCTGGAGCAACGCGAGCGAGCCGCCGAAGCCGTACACCTCCGGCACCTGGGGGCCGAGCGCGTCGATCGCGTTGATCGAACGCAACGGCCGCACCTGGCACGAGGACGACGCCGAGTAGCAAGGCGCTTTCCGGACAGGGCCGGCGTTCCCACCGCCCCGACGAAGCGAACGGCGTTACCGGGCGGGCGCGTGGGCGTGTTCAGGCAACGCGCCTCGCCCCGGCGCCGAGATCAGCGCTGCGCTCGCCTCGCGCAGCGCCTGGATCATCACCGCCGTCGGTTGCGCCCCCGAAAATAGATAGTAGCCTCCCAGAACGAAGCTGGGCACGCCGTCCAGCCCCAGGCTGCGCGCCAGAGTCTCCTCGCTCGCGACGGCCTCGGCGCTTGCCGGGTCGGCGAGGAACGCTGCCGCGCATGCCCGGTCGATCCCGGCAGCAGCCGCGATGTCGGCCAGCACCGCACCGTCGCCGATATCGACGCCCTGCGTGAAATAGGCGGCGAACAGCGCCTCCACGACGCGATCCTGCATCGCCGCTCCGCCGAAATCGTGCGCGAGCCGGAGCAGCGCATGCGAGGCCACCGTGTTCGGCGTCCGCGCCATCAGGTCGTGGCGGAACGTAAGCCCCGCGCTCGCCCCGGCCGCCGCGACCTGCGCGTCGCGCACCTGGCTCTGTTCCCACGAGCCGAACTTGGCCGTGCGGTAGGCACGCCGGTCCACGCCCTCCCTCGGCATGTCCGGGTTGAGCTGGAACGGGCGCCATGTCACCTCGAATGCAAGTCCCTCGGCCGCCAGCACCGGAAGCGCCGCGTCAAGCCGGCGTTTGCCGACGTAGCACCACGGACAGATCGTGTCGGACACGATATCCAGTTGCAGGGTGGACCGGGACATGACGGCTCCTCTCGCGGTCGATCGTCTGTAATAAATGTCTTTGGTCATGCCCGGGACAAGGCGCCTATGCGAACCGGCGCCCCGGATCAGGTCCCGTCTGGCACGAACATGTAGCCGACGCCGCGCACCGTGCGGATCGCCTGGGGATGCGCGGGGTTGTACTCGATCTTGCGGCGCAGCCGCGCCACCCGCAGGTCGATGGCGCGGTCGATCGGGCTGCGATCGCGATGGCTGGTCACCTGCATCAGCCAGTCGCGCTCCAGCGGCCGGTGCGGATTGGCGGCAAAGGTGCGCAACAACTCGAACTCGCCGGCGGTCAGCTTCTCCTCGGTCCCGTCGCCGTTGCCCTCGCGCAGCACGCGCTCCTCCAGGTCCAGCACGCACCGCCCCATCCGCACCCGGGACGCCGAAGTTGCCGCCGGCGTCCGCGACCGGCGCAGCACGCTGCGCATTCGCGCCAGCAATTCGCGCGGCTCGTACGGTTTCGCAACATAATCGTCCGCTCCGGACTCGAGCCCCAGCACGCGATCCACCGTTTCACCAGCCGACGAGACCATGACGATCCCTACCTGCGGCCCGCGTTCGCGCACATAGCGCGCCAGGCTGAACCCATCCTCGCCCGGCAGGCGGACGTCCAGCAGCACCAGATCCGGCAATTCCCGCTCCAGCAACGTCCGCAACCCGCCGCCGCGGTCGAACGCGGACACGCGAAACCCCTGTGCCGTCAGATAGGTGACGAGCAGTTGGCGCTGGATCGCCTCATCCTCGACGATCACGATATGCGACGCTGACTCCATCCCCGGGCCTCAACTCCCAATCATTATGGTGTTATTATATCGGGAACGTAGAGGCAACGCTGTCCGGCCCGAAAGTAGACACAGGTGTTACACAACCGTTTGGCATCCGGATCTCACGTCTCCGCCTGGGCCTGCGCGCGTGCCTGACGCACCGCCCGGCGACCCCGTATTGAGCGCCGCAGACCCCGCGACGGCGCTGGTCGAAGCGCTGCGCAGCGCGCTCTCGGCCGTCGCGGACGGTGTGGCGCTGTTCGATGCGGATGGCACGCCGTTGCTGCAAAGCGGCACGCTGCATTCGCTGGATGGCGGCCCAGGCTCGCTGTTCGTCCAGGCGCAGCGGCTGCGCGACCATTTCCGGGCGGATCTGGCCGAGGGATGGCTGGAGGTCACCGACCAGGACATCGAGGGTGTCCTCGA
>Ga0302314_10011882_pt1 | contig 15134 bp, 15 predicted proteins | sample III_Palsa_N2_3_FD_200533 | JGI IMG/M metagenome (GOLD analysis project Ga0302314, IMG submission 200533) | Peat permafrost microbial communities from Stordalen Mire near Abisko, Sweden - III_Palsa_N2_3 | ecosystem: Environmental > Terrestrial > Soil > Palsa > Peat permafrost | place: Sweden...
CCCGCGCGTGGACGCGGCACGCGGCTGCGTGGCGATCGAACGCGGCCCACTGGTCTACTGCCTCGAACAGATCGACCACCCCGGCGGCGGACTGGACGACCTCGTGATCGACACCACGCACCCCCTCGCCGCCAAACACCGCCCAGACCTGCTCGGCGGCATCACCACCATCCTCGCCACCGGCTACCGCCAGAACATCCCACCCCAGGGCTGGTGGCCCTACCCCTCCGGCCCGACAAGCAACGCGGACGCTTCCGGCGCCGCCGCGAACGGCCGGATCGAACTGACCGCCATCCCCTACTACGCCTGGGCCAACCGACAGGACGGAGCAATGCGCGTCTGGCTCCCCGCCGTATAAGCCTCGGTGTACAGCCGCCCGCCTCCCCCGCCGTCGCCACCACCGACCTCGGCGGGAGTGTCCGTCCATACAGTCCCGATCAGGAAGCGATCTTCTCCGGTGCGGTGGCAGGCGCCGAGGTGATCGCGCTGCGGTCGTCGCGCGGGGTGTCGGCCGGGGCGATCGGTTGGACGCGCGGGGAGGCGGGGCGGGCGTCGACGCGTGCGGTGATGTTCGCGCACATGTCGGTGTAGGCGAGGGTCGAGATGACGAGATTGCCGTCGAGGAAGATCTCGATGTACTCGCCTGCGCGCAAAACGCGCAGGGACCGTTCGGGCTGGTGCGGGAGTGGCGCCGTGGCGAGCGGGGGTCGGTCGCGGTAGCCGACGGTCGCCAAGTCGGGGGTGAGGGTTACGGCGAGCGGCCCGGGTGCCTGGTGGTCGTATTCGAGCTCGACGTGTTCGGGGTGGTCGAATTCCACCGTGGTGCAGGCGTCGCGGACCGGAGTGTCAGTGGGCTGATCGAGGTGCTTTTCCAGGCCGGGCCACCAGGTCAGGCGCGGGGCGTTGCCGGGGGCGGTGGTCCAGAGTTTCGGCGGGGCGAGGACGCCGCGGCCGAGTACGCCGGTGTCGGTCAGGTCGTGGCGGCGCTGGAGGGTGTGCAGCACGACGCGTTGGCCGCCCGCGTCGGTCAGTCGGGGCGCGTAGGGGCCGGCGGGCGCGATCGGGCCGAGGTCGTGCCATTCGGCGTTGAGCTTTTCGGCGTACCAGGCGTGGATGTGGTGCTCAGGCCCGATGCTGCCGAGCAGGTACCAGCCCCCGCCCGGGGCGGGTTCGAGCACGGGGCATTCGAGTTCGTCGATGTACCCGGGGGCGATCAGCGGCGGTTGGACCTGCCAGTGCTCCAGGTCGTCGGACAGGGCGAGGGCGACGCAGCCGGCGCGGCCGGGGGGCAGGTCCTTGGCCTGCGCGCACACGAGCATGACCCAGCAGCCGAATCCGTCCGGGTCGTGCACCACGAACGGGTCGCGCCAGCCGGTGAGGGCCTGGTCGTCGCGGTACCAGCGGGGGTCGGGTTCGACGACCGGCCGGTCACCACGGCGCAGCCAGCCGGTGCCGTCGGCGCGTGGGCTGACGGCGAGTCCGACGCTCTGGCGGTGGCGCGGCCGGTTGGTGACGCCGGTGTAGAACATCGCGAGGCCGCCTTCGGGCCACGGGACCTGGCTCATCGTCCACACGGCGCTGTCGTCGAACGCGCCGGGCCGTGCGATGCCGAAAGGCGAGCCGAGCGGGGTCCAGTTGACCAGGTCGGTGCTGTGGGCCAGGCCGTAGGAGGTCTCGAGCACGCTCGCGTCGAAGGGTTCGAGCGGCGGGGCCTGGAGGTGCAGCAGCCGCCAGCCGTCCGGCGTCGCCAGGACCGAGAAGTCGTTCAGACACAGCCCCGGGGGCGCGTAGTACATGGCGAGTCCGATCGTATGCGCTTGTGGCTTTCCACCGCTTGGAAGTCGCGTTGAAGATAACGCTCGTGGCACAGGCGTTGCAAGCGCTTGCAATGACCGGGGGTCGGACGTAGAGTGCGCGGTGCCAGGAACGAACGCAATGGTGCGGCGGAGGCTAGAGATGTCAGCGACGAGCGAGGATGTGGCGCGGGCGGCCGGGGTGTCCACGGCGACCGTGTCGCGGGCTCTGCGCGGAGTGGACGGGGTCAACGCGCGGACCCGGGAGCGGGTGCTGGCCGCGGCGCGCGAACTCGGCTACAGCGCCTCGCCGGCCGCCTCGCGGCTGGCCGGGGGCCGCACCGGCACCGTCGCGGTGATCGTGCCGTACATCACCCGCTGGTTCTTCGCCGAGGTGATCAGCGGGGCCGAGCAGGTGCTGCGGGATCAGGGCATGGATTTACTGCTCTACAACCTCGGGCACGTCGAGGGGCGCGAGCGGTATTTCTCCGGCGAGGTGCTGCGGCAGCGCGCGGACGCGGTACTCGTGCTGTGCCTGCCGCTCTCGCACACCGAACTCGAGGCGCTCGGCGGGGCCAGCATCCCGGTCGCGTTGGTCGGCGCGGACATCGAGCACTGCCCGAGCGTGCGGATCGACGACGTCGCGGGCGCGCGCACCGCCGTGCAGCACCTGGTCAACCTGGGGCACGAGCGGATCGCGCTGATCGCCGGCACACCCGGGGACCCGATGGGCTTCACCACGCCGGTCGACCGGCGCAAGGGGTACCGCGAGACCCTCGAGGCGGCCGGGCTGCCGACCGATCCGAGCCTCGAGGTAGCCGGGGACTTCACCGTCGAGGGCGGGGCGAACGCGATGGCCGAACTGCTGGCCCGGCGCGACCCGCCGACCGCGGTGTTCGCCGAGTCCGACGAGATGGCCTTCGGCGCGCTGCGCACCCTGCGCAACGCCGGGTTGAAGGCCCCCCGCGACATCTCGCTGATCGGCTTCGACGATCACGCGCTGGCCGATCTGATGGATCTGACCACGATCGCCCAGCCGGTGCGCGAGCAGGGCGCGCGCGCCGCGCGGCTGCTGCTGGACGTCCTCGACCGCGACAGCGGCGGCGACGGCCACGGCCAGAGCGGCGAACGCCGGATCACCATGCCGACCCGGCTGGTGGTGCGTGGCACGACCGGACCGGCGAACCAGGCCGGCCGGCAGAAGAATGGCGGCTCCCCGCATCAGCGGCGGGGAGCCGACGGAACAACCCGCTCCTGACCCGCCACAGGACCATTGCCGCGGCCGTGGCGAGTCCGGTTTCCCGAAGATGCACTCAAGAGGGAGTTGTCATGTCCAGACTAACAGCAACGAAACTCGCGGTCACAGCGGTGGCGATCGCACTCGCCGCGTCCGCGTGCAGCGCCGGAGGGTCGACGCAGACCACTGCGCAGGCCGGCAGCGGCACAGGAACGATCACCGTGTGGGCGCACGACGGCCAGCCCGCGGAGAACGCCTCGATCGAGGCGGCCGTGGCCGAGTTCAACGCCGCGAACACCGGGGTGACCGCCAAGCTGACCTTGCTGCCGGCCGCCACCTACACCCAGACCATCGACTCCACGCCGCGCTCGAAGCTGCCCGACGTGCTCGAGTACGACGGGCCGACCATGTCCTCGTACGTGTTCGCGGGCAAGCTCTCCCCGATCTCGGGCCTGGTCTCCTCGGCGACGATCGCGAACCAGACCTCGTCGATCGTCGCGCAGGACACCTACCCCGGTGACGGCAAGCTGTACGGCGTCGCGATCATCAACTCCGGCTTCGGCATGTACGGCAACAAGAAGTTGCTGCAGAAGGCCGGGGTGACCTGGCCGACCAGCTGGTCCGGCGCGTGGACCGCTGACGAGTTCCAGGCGGACCTCGCGAAGATCGCGAAGGTCACCTCCGGCGGCAAGGCGCTGGACGCCGGGGAGAACAACTTCCCCGGAGAGTTCGCCTCGTACGGCTTCCTGCCGGTCGTCAACTCCGCCGGCTACCAGGCCGTGAGCGACAACACCGCGCAGGGCAACCTCGACAGCCCCAAGGTCGTCACCGCCGTCGAGCAGCTCGCGAGCTGGTCGACGTACATCGACGCGAACACCGACGGCAACGCGTTCGTGGACGGCCGGGTCGCGCTGAGCTGGACCGGGCACTGGATGTACCCGACCTACAGCAAGGCTCTCGGCAGCAACCTCGTCGTGCTGCCGCTGCCGAACTTCGGCGACGGCGCCAAGGGCGCGCAGGGCAGCTGGGCCTGGGGCATCTCCTCGAACAGCAAGAACGGCAAGGCCGCGGGCAACTTCCTCAACTACCTGACGTCCGACAAGATCGTCGGCGAGTACACGAACGCCGACGGCGCCCCGCCCGCCACCAAGACCGCCCTCGCGGCGAGCTCCCTGTACAAGCAAGGCGGGCCGCTCTACCTGTTCACCCAGGCCCTGAACGCGAGCTGCGGCACCGGCGCGCTGACCACGAGCTGCGTCTCCGTGCCGCGTCCGGTCACACCCGCGTACCCGGTCATCAGCCAGCAGTTCGGGACGGTGATCGAGAACGCGCTCAAGGGCCAGAACGTGCAGACCCTGCTCGACAACGCGGTCACCGCGATCGATCAGGCGTACTCCGACAACGACAACTACGGCCTGAAGTAGCCCGCCGGATCCAGACCCCGATTCCGCAGGAGCTCCGCACGGCTCCTGCGGAATCGGGCAGAAACGGAGAACAACCATGAGGAAACCGGAGCGCGCGCCGCGCGACCTGCGCGGCGCAGCCGCACGCCGACCCTCCGCGCGCCGACCCTCCGCGCGCGAGAACCTCGCCGGATGGGCGATGACCGCACCGGCCGGCGCGGGGCTGGTGCTGTTCGTCGCGGTCCCGTTCGTGCTGGCGATCTGGCTCTCGTTCCACTTCGTCAACCTCAACTCCATCCTGCCGCCGCGCTGGTTCGGCTTCGAGCAGTACCGCAGGCTGCTGACGAGCGGGGTGTTCTACCGCAGCCTGGTCAACAACCTCGTGTTCGCCGCCGTCGTCGTGCCGCTGCAGACCGGACTGGCCGTCGCCCTGGCCATCCTCGTCAACCGCAAGCTGCGCGGCATCGCGATCCTGCGCACGCTGTTCTTCCTGCCGGTGGTCTTCCCGATGGCGCTGGTCGCGGTCATCTGGAAGCTGATCTACTCGCCCGACCAGCTCGGCCTGCTCAACTCCGTGCTGCACACGGTCACCTTCGGCCACTTCGCGCCGCGCGACTGGCTCGGCGACCCGGCCACGGCGTTGGCCGCGATCATCGTGATGTCGGTCTGGCAGGGCGTCGGACTGCAGATGATCATCATCCTCGCCGGGCTCCAGGGCATCAGCCCCGACCTGTACGAGGCCGCCAAGCTCGACCACGCAGGGCCCTGGCAGCGCTTCTGCCACGTCACCCTGCCCGGACTGCGCAACAGCCTCGTATTCGTGGTGATGGTCACCACGATCCTGTCCTTCCAGCTGTTCGACCAGGTCTACATCCTGACCCAGGGTGGACCCGGCAACTCCACCAGCACGATCATGTACCAGGCCGTCACCAGCGCCTACACCGAGGGCGACGTCGGCCAGGGCGCCGCGCTCACGGTCGTGTTCTTCGTCTTCGTGCTCGTCATCACGATGATCCAGCGCCGTCTGCTGCGAGAGGACCGGGCCGTCGCATGACCACGCTCACCCCCGCCCGCCCCGTCACCGCGCCCTCGGCGACGATCGTCACCCGGCGCCGACGCCGCCGAATCACCGAACGCGTCAGCTACCTGCTGACCGCCGTCATCGCCCTCGTATTCAGCGCGCCGATCCTCTACCTGATCATCGGCAGCCTCAAGCCCTCCGGCCAGGTCCTCGACGGACTGTCCGGCGTCAATCCGAGCAATCTCTCGCTGCGCAACTACAGCGGCGTCCTGGACCAGTTCAACAGCGACGCCACCGGCCACTTCGGCGACTTCTACGTCACCTCGGCCACCGTCTCCGCGGTCGTGGTCATCGGCGGCATGGTCGTCAACTCGCTGGCCGGATACGCGCTCGCCCGGCTGCGCTGGCGTGGCCGCAAGCTCGTGCTGCTCGCCGTGATCGCACTGGTGATCCTGCCGTTCCAGGCGATCGCGGTGCCGCTGTTCTACATGCTCGACGGCGCCCGCGACACGGTGTACGTGCAGTTCCTGCCGTTTGTCGCGAGCGCCTTCTCGATCTTCCTGTTCTACAGCTTCTTCCTCGGCCTGCCCAAGGAGTTCGAAGAGGCCGCCGCGATCGACGGCGCGGGCCCCTGGCGCACGCTGCTCACCATCATCCTGCCGAACTCCAAGCCCGTGTTCGCCTCCGTGGCGATCCTCAGCTTCCTGAGTTCCTGGAGCTCGTTCCTGTGGCCGGTCATGATGGTCGATCAGCCCGGCGTCAGCCCACTGCCACTGCAGATCGCGGTCTTCCAGGGGCAGACGCCGGTGAACTGGGGCGAGGTGTGCGCCTTCGGCGTCCTGATGGTCGCACCCGTCGTCGTCGTGTTCCTCGTCTTCCAACGCTGGTTCGTCCGCGGCGTCACCGCCTCCGCTGTCAAGGGGTGAACGACCAACCGCGTGGTGGCAGATTCCGAAGTGTCGGGGCGAGAGCTGGAATGCGAGGTCAGCTGAGCTGAATTGCGGCCAGGACACCGGCGTTGACGTGCACGGAGGCGGAGTCGGCGCGCTGCGTGATCATTGAATTGTAGCTGTCGGTCTCATAGTCCTGCGTCAACTGTTCCTTGACTTCGGCGAACGGGGCGATGCCGGATTGGGTCTGCGGACCGGTGACGCCCGCGTTGCCGGTGTCGGTGCCTGAGGAGTCGAGGCCGGCCTGCTGGTAGTTCTCCCGGTGGGCGTTGTAGTACTTCAGCAGCACGCTGTCGGTGACCGGTATGACCTTGTGTTGGATCAGCGCCGCCTGCAGGCTGATGCCGGTCTGGCCTAAGACAGTTGCCGACCCGGCCGAAACCCTGCCGCTGCTGCGCAGAGCCGGTCAGTTCGGTCGAGTCGGACTGCCAGGCGAAGTACTGCGCACGGCCATGATCGCCAGTGCGCCGACGACTTCGGCCCGGTGCCACCGCGCGGCATCCGGCTCGCGCCCGGCTCCCGTCCGCTTGGATCCTCGCGTCGCGACCCGCTGCCACAGTGCCCGCACCCACAGCAGAGCCAGGACGCCGAGCTGGGCCCAGCGCAGCCAGATCTCGGCCGCGTGCTGGCCGGCGTCGGCCCCGCCGACGCTCAGCTTCGAAACCGGGACGATGGACAGCGTGATGGTGACCGCCGCGATGACCGGCAGCCCGGCTGCCCGCCGGATCCGCAGCGCACCGGCCAGGGCCAGGCAGTACCCCACCGGGATGGAGACGGCCGCGGCGATGACGGGGGTATGCGATGACGCCCGCGATACGGCTCGCCGGGTCTCACTTTCCGGTGGCCGTGGTAGGCGGCGGCCAGGCGGGGCTCTCGGTGAGCTACTGCCTGCGGCAGCGCGGCGTAGAGCACGTCGTGGTCGAGGCGAACGAGGTCGGGCACGAGTGGCGGGCCCGGCGCTGGGACTCGTTCTGCCTGGTCACGCCGAACTGGCAGTGCAAGCTCCCCGGCTATCCGTATCAGGGTAATGATCCAGACGGATTCATGGTCCGCGACGAGATCGTCCGCTATCTCCAAGACTACGTGGCGTTCTTCCAGCCGCCGCTTGTCCAGAAGGTACGCGTCGACCGGATGCGCAAGGGTGCCGACGGGGTGTTCGAGCTCTCCACCAGCGCCGGGGACTTCACCGCCGACCAGGTCGTGGTCGCCACCGGCCCCTATCACACGGCGTCCGTCCCCTCCCTCGCGCAGCGGCTGCCCGAGGGCGTCGAGCAGTTCCACTCCTCCGGGTACCGCGATCCGGATCAGGTTCCGGACGGTGCGGTCCTGGTGGTCGGCACCGGCCAGTCCGGCTGCCAGATCGCCGAGGACCTGCACCTGGCGGGCCGTCGGGTGCACCTGGCGGTCGGCAGCGCACCGCGGGTGGCGCGCTTCTACCGCGGTCGGGACTGCGTGGCCTGGCTGGATGAGATGGGCCATTACGCCAAGGGCATCGACGCGTTCGATGACGCCGATGCGGTGCGGATGCGGGTCAACCACTATGTCACCGGCCGCGACGGCGGTCGCGACATCGATCTGCGGGCCTTCGCCCGCGACGACATGCGGCTGTACGGACATCTGACCGGCGTGAGCGGCACGCGGCTGGAGTTCGCCGACGACCTGAAGGTGAACCTCGACCACGCGGACGCGGTGGCCGAGGGCATCAAGGACGCCATCGACGCGCACATCGCGGCGCACGGCATCGCGGCTCCGGACGAGGCACGGTACGTGCCGGTATGGGAGCCGGTCGAGCAGCCGCGCGAACTGGACCTCGCGGAGGCCGGTATCACCTCGGTCGTCTGGTCGACCGGGTTCCGCCGGGACCACCGGTGGATCGAGATACCCGCCTTCGACGGCCGTGGCTATCCGATGCACTGGCGCGGCGCCACCAGCTGCCCGGGCCTGTACTTCCTGGGCCTGCCCTGGCAGTACAGCTGGGGTTCGGGCCGCTTCGAGGCCGTCGGCCGGGACGCGGAGTTCCTCGCGAACCACATCGACGCGGGCCGCCGGCTGGCCGATGTCTGCGGCACGCTCACCGGCACGCCCACGGCCGTCGCCTCCGCCCTTCCGGTGGGATGAGGAGACGCGCCATGGTCTACGACGCCCACCGGCACATCGGCGTGCTGCCGGCTTACCCTCTGGTGGAGTGGTACGCGGACCGCGTACCGGTGCACCTGGTGCACTTCGGCGGCGGGATGAGCGGCCACATCAAGCTCATCGGCTCGCGCTTCCTCGAGTGGATCGAGCGCGGCAAGCGCGTGTACACCGACCTGTCCTGGGCCATCGGATTCGCCCCCGCCTGGCTGGCCCGGGAGATCGAGCGGCGCGGCCTCGGCCACGACCGCGTGCTGTTCGCCAGCGACCAGCCCTGGGGCGACTTCGAGGGCGAATACGCGCGGAACTCGCCCTGCAGGGCGTCCGGATGGACGCCCCCGTGCGGCGGCCGGACGGCGCGGGCCCCAGCGACGACGGCCACGTCCTCGTCGACGGTGCCAGCGCCGCCCTCCCCCGCAACCCGGCCAGCCCCTACACCGTCCGCGACGGCAGAGTGTGGCTCGGCGAGAACGACACCGGCCTGACGCTGACCATGGTCCAACGTCCGAAGTTCTACGACCTGGCCACCGCGGACGGCGTCCCGTACGAGCACATCGCCCGGCTGCACGGCGCGGACGTGCTGGCCACCACCGTCGTGCAGACCTGCATCCGCTACGCCGAATCAGACCGCTGCCGGTTCTGCACGATCGAGGAGTCCCTGCGCTCCGGTGCCACCGTCGCCGCCGCCCGGCCCGCCGCCGCCAAGGACGTGTCGATGGCCGGGATCGCCGGGACCCTCGGCATGCTCGCCGAGGCGAGCGGCTGCCGCGCCGTGCTCGACGTGGCCGACATACCCCGGCCGCGAGAGGCGGCCATGGGCGACTGGCTCACCTGCTTCCCCGGCTACGCCATGCTCACCGCCGACGACGCGGACACGCCGCCGCCCGCCGGACCCGCCGTCGGCGCGGTGTGCGGGCAACTGACCGAGGGGCGCGGCGTCGGGCTGCGCTGGCCCGACGGAGAGATCACCGAAGCGGTCGCCGACACGGTGACCGGAATGGGAGCAGCATCATGACCGCCCTGCGCATGGCGGCCGTCGCCGCCGAGTTCGGTCGCGACCTCGAGGAGGACTTCGCCGTCGCCGAAGGCCTCATCAAGGAGGCCCGCGCCGCCGGCGTACGGCTGCTCGCCCTGCCCGAGGCCTGCCTCGGCGGCTACCTGCTGAGTCTCGACGACGACACCGAACTCGACGAGGGGCCGCCCGCCCTCGCCGTCGACGGTCCCGAGATCCGCCGGCTCGCCGCGCTGGCCGGCGAGCCACGCCCAGGACTGCATCAGCGCCAACGCGGTCGGCCGCTGCATACGCACCGTCCACCACATCGACCACTTCACCACACCCGAACTCGCCGCCTGCCACGAGCGGGCGATCGTCGAGCCGTACGCCCATATCTGCGTCTCCACGGCCGTCGCCACGGAACTCGACGAGGGCTGGGGTATCAAGGCAGTGGTGATCCCCAACGGCGTGGCCTGCGAACGCTTCGCCGACGCCGCCGAAGACCAGGCCGGGCAAGGCCGCTGGCGCGATCGGCTCGGCCGCTACGTGCTGACCGTCGGCGGCATCGAACCCCGCAAGGGCTCGATCGACCTGCTCGACGCATATGCCCTGTTCCACCCCCGGCACCAGGGTCATCGCCTGGTCATCGCCGGCGGTGAGACCCTCTTCGACTACCGCGACTACCGCGCCCGCTGGGAGCAGCGGGCCGCCGAACTCGGCATCGAACCGATCGTCCTCGGCCCGGTACCCGACGACGAACTGCCATCCCTGGTCGCGGCGGCCGACGTGTTCGCCTTCCCCTCCGTCAAGGAGGGATTCGGCCTCGCCGCCATGGAAGCCCTCGCCGCGAACGTCCCCCTGGTCGTGCGCGACCTCCCCGTCCTACGCGAGGTCTTCGGCACCGCCGCCCGCTTCGCCACCACCCCGGCCGAACTCGCCACCGAACTCGACCAGGCACTCACCGCCGACGACCCCGACCGGCAGACCGCCGGACGACAACTCGCGGCCCGCCACACCTGGGACACGGCCGCCCGCCGCCACCTCGACTTCTACCGTTCCATCAACTAGCACGGCCGCACTGACTCACTGGTCTTACGCAGCAAAGGCCGTACTAAGCCAAAACTCGCCGCCACCCTTGACCTGGCGGTATACCGAGCACTTCAGGCAGCTCTCTGATACTCATCGCCGATGCCGCCGGGGTGACGGCTCGTCGGACGGCCGGGTTCGATGGCGCCGCGAAGAGTTCGGGCGGCGAATGAACGCCTGGCCCGCCGCACACGTAATCCCCGCGTCGCACGGTGCCCGCGGTCCGCTGACCCCGCACACCGCGCCGTCGTCCGATTCCGCCCCGTCCCGCGAAGGGGGCCGAGCCCGTGCCTCAACCGAACCGCGCCACCGTCGGGTCCGACCGGCGTGCCGCCCGCCGCCGGCGCCTGTCCCTCAACTTCCTGATCGCGAGCTCCGACCAGGCCGAGATCGTGCTCGCCGCCGGCACGTACCGCGAACAGGTCGTACTCGAACGCCCGGTCACGCTGGTCGCGGCGGACGGGCCCGGTTCGGTGCGCATCGTCACGGAGCACGGCCCCGCGATGATCGTGCGAGCCGGAGCGCTGCTGCGCGGGATCGCGGTGGAATGCGCGGATCCGCGGCGGCCCGCGCTCCTGGTCGAGTCGGGGGCGCCGGTCTTCGAGCAGTGCGAGTTCCGCGGCGCCCGGGTCGAGGCGGCCGGAAGCTCGGCACCCGTCTTCCGACACTGCTCCTTCCGGCAGACGGCTCTCGCGGGGATCTACGCCAGGGAGAGCAGCAGCGCGCGAATCGAGCGGTGCGCGTTCTCGGCCGTCCTGGGCCACGCCCTCGCCGGCGCGGATTCCGCGATGATCGAGGTGCACGAGAGCCAGGTGGACGGCGCGCGGGGCGCGGGGCTGCGGCTGATCGGCGGCGCGCGGGCGGACGTCCGGTCGAGCACCTTCACCGGCTGCCAGGACCCGGGAGCCTCGGTGGCCGACACGGCGTCGCTGCGGATGATCTCGTGCCGCATCGCCGATGGCGCGGCCGAGGGGATCCGCGTGGACGGAAGTTCCGCGCTGCGCGGCAGCGCCTCCCCGCGACCCGCCGCCGCGTCTGGCGGTCCCGACGCGCCCACGCCCGAGCAAATCCTCAGTGCCCTGAGCCACGGCCCGCTCGCGGACCTTTGCGGCGTCATCATCGAGGACTGCGACATCACGGACTCGGCCCTCGAGGGTGTCGTCATCGGCGAGGGGGAACTGCTCCTGGACCGGACCCGGATCACGGGCGCACGCCGGGCCGGACTGCTGGCGGGCGGCGCCGCGCGGGTCGAGTCGCGGGAGTGCGAGGTCGCCGGGTCGGCCGCGTCGGGCGTGCTCGTCCGGGGCACGGCCCGGGTACGGGCCGCGAAGCTGGATGTCATCGGCTGCGGCGGTTATGGACTGGCCGCCGCCGAACATGCCGAGGTCGAGCTCGAGGACTGCCGTTTCACCGACTCGGCGCACACGGCGGTCCGCCTCACCGACCACGCCGTCGTGCGCGCCACCCGCACCGCGCTGCGGGGGAGCCGGAGCCACGGAGTGAACGCGCGCGATCACGCGATCGTCGAACTGACCGGATGCCGGATTGAGTCCTGCGCGCGCGAGGGCGTGCGGATCGACGGCGGCGCCGACGCGATGCTGCGCGAGTGCGAGATCGCGCGCTGCCGTATCGGAATCCTGATGTCTACCCGCCACCACCCGGTGCTGCGCGGCTGCCGGGTACGCGAGATCGAGCGGATGGGGATCGTCGTCGGCCCCGGCGGCATGCCCACGCTGACCGAGTGCAGTGTGACGGAGGCCGGCACCGGGGGCGTCTTTCTGGACCACGGCAGCGCGGCGCAGATCGAGGACTGCCGGATCGAGGAGACCGGGGGCGGCGGGATCGTGGTCTGCGCGGGCGCCACACCGACGGTGCGGCGGACGAGTGTCGCGGGCACCGCCGAGTCAGGGCTCTACTTCCACGACCGGGCCGCGGGCGTGTTCGAGGACTGCCGGGTGACGGTCCGAGCCGGCGGGCCCGCGGCCGTGCACCTCGGCCGGGACGCCGCACCGGTTCTGCGCGACCTCCAGGAGGCGGCCGAGCCGGCGCTCGAACTCGCCGCCATCCTCGGGCGCCGTCCGGCCGAGAAGGTGTGAAAGGGTGCTGATGAACGCTCCAGAAGTCCTCGGCGAAGTCCGGCCGCCGACGCGCGAACGCGGCGCAGTCGGCGGATCCGCACCGTCGGGCGCGGCCGACCCGCCCTTCCCGCGCACCGCCGTCCTGACCGGCCCGCCCGGCGCACCCGCGGCCCCCGGCCGGGCGCGCAGGCTGGACAAGCCGCTGGCGGAAGCATCCACCTGGACCGTCGTCGACCTGGCCGTGCAGTGGGCGGGTACCGGACGGGCCTGGCCGTACGCGGTGCTCCTCGGCCCGAGGACCGTCACGCTGCGGCTCGCCGGGAGGAATTCGGCCGGCCCCCCGCCGCCGTGGCAGGCCGTGAACGGCGGCTGGACGGCGGAGCGCGAAGCCCTCGCCGCAGCCGAACTTCCGGAGCGGCGCAGCCGGGCGTTCTCCAGCGCCGCGTACGCCGCGCTCGGATCCTGCGGTGCCGATATCGTGCTGGTGGACCTCGCGCTCGCACCCGGCGTGCTGACCGTGGACGGGGATCGGCGCGCCGCGACCGAACTCGTCGACTCCATGATGGCCCAGGTCGCGGCCGTCGAAGCGCACCGGATGATCGTCGCGGAGGATCTGCCCCGTCAGCTCGAGGAGATCGAACGGGAGAAGATCGCGCCGCCGACCTTCCTCGTGTGCACGGACCCCTATGAGGCGACGGCCCACCGGCTCCACGAAGCCGCCGCAGGCAGGCCGTGGCTGCGCGTCGTCGTCCTCGGAGAGACCCGCGGTCCGCGCTGGTCGATGTCCGTCGACGCCGACGGGGTGGTGTCCTCGGCGGCCCTCGGTCTGACGGCGGCCTCCTCCGGCCTGCCGCGACGCATCCCGCCGCGCCCCACGCCGTCACCCGTGCGCTTCGACGATCCGCGAGCCGAGCCGGTCCCCGTCGTGGTGGCGCCGCCGGAAGATCCGCCCTCCCCCGAGGATCATCCGGCCCTGCTGCCCCTGCCGCCGCGCGACGAGGGCCTGAGCCTCGAGCCCTTCGCGTACGCCGCCGAGCCGAGGGGAGACCAGCGCTGATGGCCCGCATCGACTCAGTGCGCCCCGATGCGATCCGGGTGCGGAAGCCGGACCGGCTGACGCTCGTCGAACTGCGCGCGGTCGGCGGTGCGGAGGCGGGCCGGGTCTGGGCTCTCGGCATGGGCACGCACACCGTCGGCCCCGCCCTCGACAGCGCGGTCGTGCTCCGCGGCAGCGGGCGGCAACGCGGCGGGCAACTGACCATCACCGCGGACGGCGAGGCGTGGGTGTCCTTCCCGAGCGTGCTGACCGGCAAGGGCGCGCCGTCGCCGGTAGCCGGCGGCCCCGAGCTCCGCACGATCAGGCCGAAGGACTCCCGCGGCACCGCGTGGCAGCCCGAGGACGCGCGGGAGTTCCGCTGGCCCGAGGGGGCGGAGCTCTCGATCTGCGGCACCGCGCTGAGACTGGTCCGCCACTCGTCGCCCGCGCTGCCGAAGCCCGACTCCGAGGTGGCGCGGATCGAGCAGACCATGCTCCTCGAGCGCGCCGTACGCTGCGGCGAAGTGCCCGACGCCGCGACGCTCGCCATGGACGTGATCGGCCGCGGCGCCCTGATCTGGCGCCGGAGGTCCGACGCGAAGGGTCGCCTGCTCCTGCGCGTCGGCTCGTCCGAGGGTCTGTCACAGGCGCGGGCCGCGACGGGCGACCCGAACGCGCAGGACGCGGGACGCCTCGCCGGGCGCTGGATCCTGCCCGGTCTGCCGTGCGGCGTCGATCTGGCCAAATTCGGGGTCCTCGGGGTCTCCGGCGCGCCCGAGGCCTCCCGCGGGCTGGCCCGCTGGCTCATCATCCAGGCCGCGACACACTGCGATCCGCGGAACCTGGGAATCAGGGTGTTCGCCGATCCCTCCGCGGGCCCGTCCTGGGACTGGGCGGGTTGGCTGCCGCACCTCGCCGCGCAGCGCGGATCCGACCCGGCCGGCCCTTACGCCGCCGGCGATCCGGCTCGGGTGGGCGCCGCGATCGCCGAGCTCAAGGCGGAGGTCGAGGCTCGCGCGCCGTCTCAGCGTCCGGAGATCCTCGTCGTGTTCGACCGCGCCGGCCTGCTCCGCGAGGTCGAGGGTGTGATCGACATCCTGGCCAAGGGGCGCGAGCGCGGGGTGTACTCGATCTGCCTGGACGCCGCCGTCGACGACCTCGTGCCCGAGTGCCAGGCCGTGGCGCGTTGCTCGGCGGAGGATCTCGCGCTCACGGCGCGGCGCTCTCCGGAGCAGGAGCGGAGCGGGATCACTCCCGACCTGGTCTCCGCCGAGTGGTGCGAACGAGTGGCCGTAGCGCTCTGCGCACACGGTTCGACGGTCTGACCGGGCTTCTCCCGAGCTGCAACCGTCTGCCTCCGGGCTGATCGTCGGTCAGTCGGCGGGATCGGTTCGGCGACAGGG
>Ga0302314_10011886_pt1 | contig 15132 bp, 15 predicted proteins | sample III_Palsa_N2_3_FD_200533 | JGI IMG/M metagenome (GOLD analysis project Ga0302314, IMG submission 200533) | Peat permafrost microbial communities from Stordalen Mire near Abisko, Sweden - III_Palsa_N2_3 | ecosystem: Environmental > Terrestrial > Soil > Palsa > Peat permafrost | place: Sweden...
CCACCGTCTCCGCCACCATCCGGCGCAGCCGCTCCGGCAGCCGCGCCGGCTGCGTGTAGGCAACGACGCGCTTCTTCAACGACCGCGCCTTGCCCACGTACAGGGCATCGCCCTTGGCATCGAGCATGCGGTAGACGCCGGGCGACAGCGGCATCGTCGCCAGCGCCGCCTCGATCGCCGCGGCCCCGCGCGGGCCGCCTCCCTCTACGTGGGTGTCCTCGCTCATGCGCAGTGATTAGGCGTGCGGCGGCGTCCGCTCAAGCCGCGCGACGGGGCAACCCAGATGCCCCGCGATCGCATTCACCATTGCCTGCGGAGCAGGCGCAACTATCCCCGATTCCTGTGGATAACTCTGTGAGTAAGGATCAGGTGAGAGGGCTGGACATGGCGGGATTCCTGCACTCCGACGGTTTGCCCAGAATCGCGGCAGACGAACTAAGTGCTTGAAATGTCTCACTTCAATTATGTCACTTCTGTCATTTAAGCAGCGAGGGCCGCCATCTCCCTGTAACTAAAGCACCTTCCTGGCGCGGGTGGACAAACTCAACTCTGCCGGCGCCGCTCGACCTCGACACCGGCGGTGGCGCCGTCCGGCAACACGTCCAGTTTTTCGACGCGCACGCGCGCCACCTGCACCCGCTCGTCCTCCAGGCAAGCCTCCGCGAGCCGTTCTGCCAGCGTCTCCACAAGCTGCACATGGCCGGCGGCGACGATGCCGCGGACGCGCTCGGCGATCACCGCGTAGTCGACCACCCGCCGCAGATCGTCCCGCCCGACCGACGCGCGTGACACCCCGCGCGCGCCGTCGTCGGTGACACCGAGATCGACGTTCACCCGGATGCGCTGGGTTCGTCCCTGCTCGGTGCTGTAGACGCCGATCGCCGCCTGCAGAAGCAGGTCGCGCAGGAACACGTGGCGCAGGCCACGCCCGGCGTCGGCGATGCGGGCGGTGTCCATCGCTATTCCTCCAGCGTGGTGCCTGGCCGTTGCGGCCACCATTGCAGGTGCTGGCCGCCATCCGGCGCGATCATCTGCCCGGTGACCGACGGCAGCGCCAGCAGCATCGTCGCCAGCCCGGCCACCTCCTCCGGGCTGGTGCCGCGGCCAAGCGGCACCGAGGCCGCCTGCCGGGCGAACTGGGCCGGGGTCTGCCGCGGGCTCGGCATGGCGGGGCCGGGGCCGATGCCGTTCACCCGGATGCGCGGCGCCAGCGCCAGCGCCATGCTCTGCGTCAGCGCCCACAGCCCGGCCTTGGCAACGGTGTAGGAGACGAAATTCCCGGTCAGCGACCAGACGCGCTCGTCGAGCATGTTGATCACCACGCCCTCCGCCGGCTCCGGCAGCGCGAGCGCGAAATTCTGCATCAGCACGAACGGCGCGCGCAGGTTCGCCTCGATATGCCGGTCCCAGCTTGTCCGGGTGGCGTCGTGCCAGTCGTCGCGCTCGAACGTCGAGGCGTTGTTCACCAGCACCCCGAGCGGGCCGAGCGCGGCGACCGCATCCGGCACCAGCCGCTGCACTTCCGCCTCGGCGCCCAGGTCGGCGGTGAGCACCACCGCCTTCCGCCCGCGGGCACGAACGTCGTCCGCGGTCCGGGCGGCTTCATCGACACTGGCGTTGCAATGCAAGGCGACGGAAAAACCGGCGTCGGCGAGCGCCAGCGCAATCGCCCGGCCCAGTCGTTTTGCGCCTCCCGTGACCAGGGCGGCGCGCGGGATTCTTTCGGAGATCGGCAACATGCCTCCTATGTCGCGCGATGGCGGCGGCGGCTCAAGGGCAATCGCCGCCACCGGTCCGCCGGCCGGTTCAGCCAGCGTCGCACTCCGTCAGAGCGGCCTGTCGCCGTCGGCCATCTGGCACGGATGGCGGTCCGGCGCGGCGTTCCACAGCCCGATCACGCGCACGTCCGGATGATTGGGGTCGTAGGCCAGGATGCTCAGCGAGGCCACGCCAAGCGGGAAACGTCGCCCGTCGAGCACCGGCAGCCCGACCCACCGGGCCGCCAGGACCGCGCCGAAATGGGCGTGCGAGAACAACGCGACGTCGCCCTCGAGCGTTGCGAGACGGGCGAGCAGCCGATCCGCCCGGGCGGAAATGTCCCCGGGCATTTCGCCATTCGGGCAGCCGTCCAGAAACACGTTCCAGTGCGGGCGCGACAGGCGAATGTCCGCGGACCGCTGCCCTTCGTAGTCGCCGTAGTCCCACTCGGCCAGGTCCGGCTCGGTCTCGGCCGCCTGACCCAGCCCGGCCAGTTCGCAGGTATGCCGCGCCCGCCGTCGCGGGCTGACGAACACATGCGAAAACTGGATCTGCCGCAGGCATGGGCGGAGCGAACGCGCCTGCTCCTCGCCGCGCGCGGTCAGCGGAATGTCGGTCCGGCTGGTGTGCTGGCCCGAGAGCGACCATTCGGTCTCGCCGTGACGGATGAAGTGCAGTTGCAGGCGCCTTGTCGGGGCAGTGGTCATGGCTTGTGTGCTCCTTGCCGCGGCCGCGATCATAGCGGCCCGATTTTCGCCGTGTCTTGGCCGCAGCGAGCGGTCAGATTGCGGCGGGCTGGACGATACGGCCCCGTTTGAACCCGGCGGCAACGCCGGCGCCGGCTTCAGCCGCCCGCCGCGCTGGCCGATGGAACCGCATCGGGCGGTCGGAAATTCCTTGACCTGCTGGCTGTTTGCACTGTTCTGCATCGTCGCCAGGATGCGACTCTACCTGCGTGTCCCGCAGGCCAAAGGACAGTCGCTGGAGCAAATCCGGCAACTCTGGAAGGAACCGACCTGATGCTGATCGCGGGCGATATCGGCGCCACCAAGACGCGGCTGGCGCTCGTCTCGCCGCAGGCGGGGCCGCGCAAATTCGTCGCCGAGCGGGAATTCCGCAGCGCCGACCACAAGGGGCTGCAACCGATCGTCGAGGCGTTCCTGGCCGACGTCGGCGGCCACGCGACCTCCGCCTGTTTCGACGTGGCGGGCCCCGTGGTCGGCGGGCGCGCGCACCTGACCAACCTGCCATGGGAGCTGGACGAGGCGGCCCTGTGCTCCGGCCTGGGGCTGCGGCGCGTCAGCCTGCTGAACGACCTGCGGGCGATCGCGCATGGCGTGCCGCATCTGCAGCCCGGCGAGATCGCCGAGATCAATGCCGGGACGACGACGCCGCACGCCCCGATCGCGGTGCTGGCGCCCGGCACCGGGCTCGGCGAGGCGTTCCTGATCTGGGGCGGACAGCAGTACATCGCCTGCGCCTCGGAAGGCGGGCACGCGGATTTCGCCCCGACCAACCCGATCCAGGCGGGGTTGTGGGCGTTTCTGACCGAGCGCTTCGGCCACGCGGCCTACGAACGGGTCTGCGCCGGTTCCGGCCTGCCCAACGTCTACGACTATGTGCGCTCGCGCGACCCTGCCTCAGAAAATGCCGCCTTCGCCGCCAGCTTGCTGGCTGCGCACGATCGGACGCCGGCGATCGTCGATGCCGCCCTCCATGACGCCGCCAACAACCCGCTCGCCGTCGAGACGCTGCGGATCGTGATCGAGGTCTGGGGTGCGGAAGCCGGCAATCTCGCGCTGAAGGTGATGGCGACCGGCGGGGTCTATCTGGCCGGAGGCATGCCGCCGCGGCTGGTTCCACAATTGCGGGACGGCGCATTCATGCGCGCCTTCACCGCCAAGGGCCGCTTCGCCGCCCTGCTGCAGGCGGTGCCCGTTCATGTCGTCATGATCAATGCCGCGTTGCTCGGGGCGGCGATCTATGGCCTGGAGCAATGCGCGCGCGACTGAACAGAGCGCGGCCGTCAGGTTCCGAACAGCGGCCTGCGCCCGCGCGAAGTTGGCGACGCCGGCTGCGGCGTCGTGGCTGCCGGGCTCTTCGGTTCCCGCTCTGCCTGCGCCCCGACCGTCTCTGTCTTGTCCTGCGCCGATGAGTCATTCGCGCGCAACGGCATTTGCTCGTCTGTCATGTCATCCCCTTTTGCGTCAGACCCGCTGGTCATTGACCGACCGACCCTGGCTGCGAGATCACCGGTAGCAGCGTGCTGGACGCCGCCGCGTGAACGGCGCCCACCGGCGCCGGCGGTTGCAGCCCCGCCAACACCCATTGCGCACACAGCATTCCGACGATCACGAGCAGATTGATCAGGATCATGTTGGTGACGGCGCCGCCGGCCACGGTCGCGCCGGCGGCAGGCGACATCGCGACGCGCGGCGTGGCGGCGGGCGCGCCCGCGCGCGGCAGCAGCCCGACCAGGCGATCGGCGATCTTCGCGGGCGCCAGCCGCGTCGCCGGCGCGTCGGGAAGGGCCGCGATCAACGACGTCAATCGCTGATTGGCGGCTGCGCGCGGCATCCGCGCCAGTTCGGCAGCTTCCCGCCAGGGATCGACGTCCATGCGCGCCAGCGCCGAAAGGACGCTGAGCAATGCGCCGTTTCCCTCCTCCTGCACCGGCGCAAACAGAAATGCGTCGAACTCGGGGCCAAGCAGGGTCGCCATCGCGGGACGGGTCATTTCAGCCACCAGGTTCTGCCGCGTGTGCCAAACATGCGGCGGGTGGAAGCACTGCAGCAACGGGGGCAAGTTTTATCGCGCCCACGTCGGCTGCGTCAGTCTCGGAAACTACTCAATTCTCAACCTGGACGGGCGCGCGGCGGGCAAGCGGCGAAGCGGCGACGGCATCGCCAAGCGATGTGCCGTCGGCGCCGGAAAATTGCCAGATGCCCCGCGACAGCCGGCTTCCGCAATGGCCCGCAATCAGGTGTTGCGACAGGGTCGGAATCCACCCAGCCGTGCGCAAGCTGTCGCGGACGCAGCCGCGCCGCTAGTCCGCCAAGGCGTCCGCCAGTGTCAGCGCGATCACCTCGGTCGCGCGGTACAATTCCGCCAGCGGCAACCGCTCGTCGGCGCGGTGGGCATTGGCTTCCTCGATCGTGCGCGGCCCCGCCCCATACAACACGATCGGAATGCCCTTGGCCGTGTAGTGCCGCGCGTCGGTGTAGAGCGGCACGCCGGTGGGCGAAATCGGTTCGCCCATCACCCGGCTTGCATGCGCACACAGCAACTCGGTCAGCGCCTGCCCGCCCGGCAGCGGCGTCAGCGGCGTCGCCAGCATGATCTTGCGAACTTCCGTCTCGGCATCCGGAAATCCGGCGGCGGCCGTCGCGATCACGTTGCGCAATTCGTGCTCGACCTCGGCGACGTCCTCGTCCGGCACGATCCGCCGGTCCAGGCGGAATGTCACCTTGTCCGGCACCACGTTGGTGTTGATGCCGCCGGAAATCAGCCCAACCGTCAGTTGCGGCGCGCCGATGCCGCGGATCTTCGAGGTTCGCGCCGCCAGGCCGCCGCGCCATTTGTAGAGGCTGGACAGGATGCCAGTCGCCGCCTCCAGCGCGTCGATGCCGGTGAAGGGTTTTGCTGCGTGCGCCGAGCGGCCCGTCACCACCACTTCCAGATGCAGCACGCCGTTGTGCGCGGTCACCACCGCATAGGAAAACCCGGCGCCGATCGCCAGGTCGGGTTTGCTGATGCCTTGTTCCAGCAACCATTGCGGGCCGATCTGGCCGCCGGTTTCCTCGTCGTAGGTGACGTGCAGTTCCACCGTGCCGTGCAGCTTCGTGCCCGCGTGGTCCAGCGCCAGCAGCGCAAACGCGTAGCTGGCGATGTCGGACTTCGACACCGCGGCGCCGCGCCCGTACATCCAGCCGTCGCGGATTTCCGCGCCATACGGATCGGCAGTCCAGCCTTCGCCCGGCGGCACCACGTCGCCATGCGCATTCAACGCGATCACCGGTCCCTCGCCAAAGCGCCGCCGGACGATCAGGTTGGTCACCGAGCGCATGCCGTGCGCCCGCACCAGCTCCGCCGGTACCTTGTGCCGCTCGACCGCGAAGCCCAGCCCCTCCAGCAACGTCGCCGTCCGCTCCGCGTGGGCAGCGCAGTCGCCGGGCGGATTGTCGGACGGCGTGCGCACCAGTTCGGCGAGGAACGCGGTCTCCGCCGCGCGTTGCCCGGCGAGGAATGCACGCAGCGTGGGCCGATCGGTCGGCGTCATGACAAAGGCTCCCAAAGCGCCAGATCGGCGGACGGATGATCGACGAGCAGACGGTGCAGCACGCGCGCGCCGACCTCGATATCGGCTTCCTCGGCGTGCTCGCTCGGATGATGGCTGATGCCGCCGCGGCAGCGCACGAAAATCATGCCGATCGGGGCGATGGCAGCGATCTCCATGGCGTCATGGCCGGCGCCGCTCGGCAGCAGGCGCACCGGAAAGCCTTCCGCGTCGATCGCGGCGGCGACGGCACGCTGCAGCGCCGGCGCGCACGGGGCCGCCGGCAGTGCGTGCGTCTGCTCGATGCGAACCGAAACGTCGCGCCGTTTGCAGAGCCGGGAAATCGCATCGCGGATGTCGGCGACCATGCGCTCCCGCTTCTCGTCCTCGGCGGCCCGCAGATCGACCGTGAACACCACGCGGCCCGGAATGACGTTGACCGACCCGGGCGAGACCTCCAGCCGGCCGACCGTGGCCACGATCCCGTCCTCGACCACCGCCCGCCCCTCCACCGCAAGCACGGCGGCGGCGGCGGCGGCAAGCGCGTCGTGGCGGCCCTGCATCGGCACCGTGCCGGCATGCCCCGCCTGCCCGTCGATGGTCACGCGCAGCCGCGTGGCACCGGCGATGGCGGTGACGCAGCCGACCGGGATGCCGAGCCGCTCCAGCACCGGCCCCTGTTCGATATGCAGCTCAAGGTAAGCGAAAAAATCCTCCGGCCGCCGTGCCGCCTCGCCGATCCGCGCCGGGTCCAGCCCGTAGGCCCGGATCGCGTCGGCCATGCTGATGTTCTGCGCGTCATGCAGCTCGAGGACGGACACATCGAACCGGCCGGTCAGCGCGCGGCTGCCCAGCATGGTGGCGCCGAATCGCGTGCCTTCCTCGTCGGAGAACCCGACGACCTCCACGGCGAACGGCAGCCGCCGTCCGGTGCGGCGCAGCGCATCGACGACCGCAATCGCGGTGACGACGCCGAGCGGGCCGTCCCAGCGCCCCGCATCGCGCACGCTGTCGAGGTGCGAGCCGAGCAGCAGCGCCGGAACGCCGGGGTTCGCGCCCTCGTAGCGGCCGACGACGTTGCCGATCGCATCCTCATGCGCCGCCATCCCGGCCGCGCGCATCCACCCGAGCACCAGGTCGTTGGCGCGGCGCTGCTCGGGCGACATGAACACGCGGGTCAGCCGGCCAGGCTCGGCGCTGATCGCGGCGAGGTCGTCGATGCGGGTGCGCAGGGCAGCGCCGGCCATGAGCGGTGAGGGAAGCTGGGGCACGATGGAATCCGGCGGTTGGGTTGCCACTCTAGCGTAACCGACGCGGCTTTGAAGGCGGCGGGCCGCCGCGCTGCCCCGACATTCATGCGCTGCAGCCTGGACCCCGGGCGCCACCGATCCGTGCCGATCTGCAACGTCCGTCCGCGCCATGGTCGGCTGCGTGGAGTCAGTCATCGCACGCACTGACATCAAAATGATCTATTGTTACGAACAATCTCCCACAATGTCCTGGCGTGACTTAATGGGGTTTATTTGTGCAGTGCTGACATATGCCTGTCGGCGGTCTTTCCGCCTTGTGTAGTCCCGTGCCACAAGCCGCCGATGCTCGAACGGCGTTCGCAGTTGACACTCATCCTCGGCGCGCCGCGGTCGGGGACGACGTGGCTGGCCAAGATCTTCGACAGCCATCCGCAGGTTCTCTACCGGCACGAGCCGGACCTCGCCATGCCGGACGCCGCCATCCCCAAGGTGTGCCGCATCGAGGACGTGCCGCACTACCGTGACGCCGCCGGTGCGTTCGTCGAGGCGCTGATCGGCACGCGCAACATGAAGGCCGCCGGCAAACTGCCGCTGTTCGCCAAGGTCGGCGACCCGCCGCTGGCCCGCACGGCGCGCACCGGGCTCGTCCTTGCGCTGCAAGTGGCCCAGATGCTGTTGCGGCATGGCCACCACACGCCGTTCGTGCTGCCGCGCCATTTCGGCTGGAACAAGGGCGTGCAGCCGCATGTCGTCATCAAGTCGATCAGTTCGCTCGGCCGCGCCGGCCTGCTGGCCGCGTCGGTGCCGGATGCGCGGATCATCCTGCTCGTGCGCAATCCGCTCGAACAGATCGCCTCCCGCCTGCGTGGCTACGCCCACCGCAAGATGCGCCCGTTCCGGCTCGTCGACGACCTGCTGACGACGGCCGAGGCGCAACGCTTCGGCCTGACCCCGACCAGCATCGGCCGGCTGTCGCAAGTCGAGCAGATGGCGTGGGAGTGGGCCATCATGAACGAGAAGGCCGTCGCCGAATTGTCGCCGCATGCCAACGCGCGGGTGGTCCGCTATACCGACCTGGTGCTCGATGCCAGCCGCAAGGCCAGCGACTTGTTCACCTTCGCGGGCCTGCCCTGGCACAAGGCGGCCGAGCACTTCATCCGAAGCAGCACCAGCTACCACGGACCGGATCTGTATTTTCACGTGCGCAAGCGCGGCCAGGAGCCGCTGCACAAATGGCGCGGCGCGCTGAGCGCCGACGATCAGGCGCGCATCCTCGCCGTGGTCGGCGACACTGCGGCCGGCCGCCTCTACCCGGAGTTGCTGACCGGCGGATGATCCGGCGGCGGCTGTCTCAGAACAGCGCCGGCCGGTGGATGCCGCACTCGGTTTTCGGCTGCCCGGCCCAGCGGCCGGCGCGGGGGTCTTCGCCCGGCTTGACCGCGCGCGTGCACGGCGCGCAGCCGATCGAGGCATAGCCCCGCGCCACCAGCTGATGCCGCGGCAGCTCGCGGCGCGCCAGTTCGGCAGTCACCCGCTCGGCGCTCCAGTCGGCCAGCGGGTTGAATTTTTGCCGCCCGTCGATCGTTTCCATGAACGGCAGCGCCCCGCGTGTGCGGGACTGGGAGCGCCGCCGCCCGGTCGCCCAGGCATCGAACCCTTGCAGCGCGCGCGCCAGCGGCGCCACCTTGCGCAGCGCGCAGCAATCGTCCGGAATCCAGCGGTGCAACTCCCCGTCCGGGTCGTTCTTCGCCAATTCCACAGGATCGGGATGGATATCCCGCACGTCGGCCAGCCCGAGCCGCCGCACCAGCGCGTCACGGTACGCCAGCGTCTCCGGGAAATGCTTTTTGGTGTCGAGGAACAGCACCGGCGTCGCCCGGTCGATGTCGGCCACAACCGCCAGCAACATCGCCGAATCCGCGCCGAACGACGACACCACGGCGAACCGGCCATGAAAGCTCTCGGTGATCGCACAGCGCAGCAGCGCCACGCCCTCGTCTTCGGCGCTGGCGAGGGGCAGGTCGGCGCAGGGCAGAGCGATATGCGTCATGGCAGGGCATTATGGGTATAATTCCCGATTTGAAAAGGTGGTTTTCGGCGGTTGCCCCGCGAATTCCGAGGGTCAGTCTCGCAATCGGATGGATTGTCAAAAACTCAACGCGTCGTGGACGTGAATACAGACCCGGCGAGTAGGAAATGGCCGGCGCGCGTGCCGAAAAGAAAGCCCCCTCCCGCAAGGGGAGGGGGAAAGACAGGTCAGGCTTTCACCCAGACCTTTTCGCAGATGCGGCCGTTGTCGAGGTCGAAGCCGCTGTGCGGCGTGTGGCCGGCGACGCGGTCGCTGTGCGCGTCGAGCCAGTCGCGGAACACCGGGATCACGCTGCCGCCTTCGGTGTGCAGCATTTCCTGCATCGTCCAGATGTAGTCCTTGCGCTTGGCCTCATCGAGTTCCGCGCGCGCGTCGGCCAGCAGCTTGTCGAACGCCGGCACCTTCCAGTGGGTGTCGTTCCACGGTGCGTCGGACTTGTAGGCGACGCCGAACATCTGCGTCGCCGCCGGCCGGCCGCCCCAGTAACTGGTGGTGAAGGCGCCCTTCAGCCACACGTTGTCCCAGAACCCGTCCGCCGGCTCCTTCTTTACTTCGATGGTGATGCCGCCCTTCTTGGCGTTCGCCTGATAGAGCTGCGCCATGTCCACGGCACCGCCGAACGCGGCGTCCGACGCCTGCAGCAGGATCTGCGCGGTCGGCGAACCGGCCTTCTTGAAGTAGAACTTCGCCTTGTCCGGGTCGTATTTCGTCTGCGGCAGCGACGAGTTGTAGTACGGGTCGCCCTTCGGGATCGGGTGGTCGTTGCCGACGTTGCCGTAGCCGGAGAACATCGTCTTCAGCACCGCCTCGCGGTCGATGGCGTATTTCAGCGCGGTGCGCACGTCCGGGTTCGAATACGGATCGTGGTCCACCATCATCGGCATGATCGCGTGCCAGCCGCCCGGCGCCTGCACCATGTGGATCTTCGGATTCTTCTTGAGCAGCGCGACGGTCTTCGGATCGACGCGATGGATCAGGTCGACCTGCCCCGACAGCAGCGCACTCAGGCGTGCCGAGGCGTCGTTGATGACGGTGATCTCGATGGTGTCAGCGTTGGCGCGGCCCGGCTTCCAGTAGTCCTGGTTGCGCTTCAGCGAAACGCGCACGCCGGGGTCGAACTTGTCGAGCGTGTAGGCGCCGGTGCCGATCGGGTTCGCCCAGTCCTTGAAGCCGTTTGGCACCATGACGAGGTGGTAGTCGCTGAGCACGTACGGCAGGTCGGCATCGGCCGCGGACAGCGTGATCTGGATCTGATGCGCGTCCAGCTTCTTGATGTCGCTGATCGCCTTCATCGGCCCGGCAGCGCCGGACTTGGTTTCCCCGCGATGCAGGTTCAGCGAGTAGATCGCGTCGTCGGCGTCGAATTCCTTGCCGTTGCTGAATTTTATTCCTTTGCGCAAGCTCAGCACCCACTCGGCGGCGCCGGGCTTGGCATCCAGCTTCTCGGCCAGTTCCGGGATCGGCTTGTTGTCCGGCCCGTTCTCGACCAGATAGTTCCACAGCGCGAAGCCGCAGACCAACGTGACGCTGTCGGTCCACGTCGTCGGGTCGAGGCTGTCGCCGGTGCTGCCGCCGGCGATGCCCATATGCACGGCGCCACCCTTCCTGGGCTCGTCCGCCGCGCGCGCCGCACCGGTGCCGAGCAGCGGCACGCCAGCCGCCGCCACGCCCAGCGCCGTGGCCCCGCGCAACACGTCACGCCGCGACAGGCCGCCGGAGCGGAGCGCGCGCATCAGGTCATCGGAGTCGTACACTCTGTAGCCTCCATTGAGTTAATGTTACGGTGCACCGCCGGGAATCCCGGGGCGGGCGGCACGGCAGCAAGGTGGTGGGCGCGGACGCTAATGCGGAACTTGCCGCAAGGCCAGTGGCTGCAATGATTTGCCGGCACGGCAAAAGTTTCTTTATGGGGCGCGACATGACTGCATCCGCTGACACATTATCGCGCTGGCTCGACCCGGAAATCCGCGCGTTCATTGCACGCACCAACAGTTTTTACCCGGACGACGCCAACGCCGGCGGCATCCCCGAGAGCCGCCGCCTGTACGCCCGGCTCTGTGCCGGCTTCCGCGCGCCGCGCCCGGCGGGCGTCAGCGTCGCCGACAGTCCGGTGCGGGCCGCGTGGGGGACGATCCCGGTGCGTCGCTACACCCCACCGGCGCAGTCCCATGCGGCGGCGCTGCTTTACTGTCACGGCGGCGGTTTTATTCTTGGCGGCCTCGACAGCCACGACGACGTCTGTGCCGAGCTATGCCACGGCGCCGGCATCGAGGTCGTGTCGGTGGACTACCGGCTGGCGCCGGAACACGTCCATCCGGCAGCGCTGGACGACGTGGAGGCCGCGTACCACGCGCTCGCCGTCGATGGGCGGAACGTGCTGGTCGGCGGCGACAGCGCCGGCGGCCGCCTCGCCGCCGCGCTGTGCCGGCGGCTGCTGCGGCGGGGAACGGCGCAGCCGCTCGGACAGGTGCTGCTCTATCCGGGCCTGTCCTCCGACCCGCTGCGCGTCGTCGGCACCCGCGCGGCGACCGCGCCGGGGTTGAGCGCGCAGGACTGCGCCTATTACGGCGAGGCGCTGGCCGGCGGTGCGGAGCGCGTGCCGGTCGGCGACGCGGAGTTCGCGCCGCTCGATGCCGAGGATTTTGCCGGCCTCGCCCCCGCCGCCATCTTCGCCGCCGGCTACGATCCGCTGCGCCAGGATTCCGAGGACTACGCCGCCGTGCTGCACGCCGCCGGCGTGCCGGTGCTGTATCGCGACGACCCCGGCCTGGTCCACGGCTGGCTGCGTGCCCGCCACATGAGCGGGCTTGCCGCGCGGGCGTTTGCCGGTGTTATCCGCGCGACGGCGGCGCTGGCCGAGGGCGGATTGCCCGCCTGAGCGTCACCCGCCGAAGGCCACCGGCTGAATGGTCACCCGCCGCGTCGCATACGAGATCCACACCCGGTTGCCGCGCAGCCAGTCCGCGCCAAGCAGCATGTCCGCCATGGCGAGATGCAGCGGGCCGACGATGATCGCCGGGTTGCCGGTGCTGGCGTGGCCGATGCGCAGCCGGCCGAAGCGATGCAGATGCGTCGTCACCGTCGTGCCACCGACGCCGTTCGACGTCGCCGCCGGGTCCTGCGCCAGCACCGATGCGCCGGCGCCGATCCGCGCCGCGGCGGTCTCCGTCAGCACCGACCGGTTGGCCCCGCTGTCGAGCACGGCGGTGATCGGCTGCCCGTCCAGATCGGCCGACAACAGCACGAGGCCGCGCCGATAGACCTGCGCGACCACCGACTCTTTCGGTCCCTGCCACGGCACGTAGTCGCCGTCGCACCCCTCAACCCGGTACAGCGCGACGCGCCGGTGCGGCAGATCCAGCTCGACGTCGAAGCCGCTGAGCCAGTCGGCGCCGAGCAGGCCCGAGGCGTTCGCGGCGGCCGCCTGTGCGCTTGGCAGCGGCCCGACCGCCGCGCTCTGGTCCGTCATGTCCATGCCGCCGATCCCGAACGACTGCAGCCGTGCGTTCTGCGTCGTGATCGCGCCGCCGGTACCCTGGATCGTCGTGTGCCGGTGTGCGTCCGCCTGCAGGCGCAGCAAGGCCATCGCCACCGGCGTCACCATGGAGCTTTCCGCCCCGGTATCGAGCAGCAGAGTGACCGGCTTGTCCTCGATCGTCGCCGGCACGCTGACGAAGCCCTGCACAAAGGTCACCGGAATCTCGGCGGCCTTCCGGATGCTGCAGGCTTGCGGGGTGGGCGGCGCTGACGCCGCCGTGCAACCGGCGAGCAGCAGAACGGCAAGCCAACGAACGGGGGTCATATCGCCCAGTTAGCCTTTCGCGACCGATCAGGCCAGCCACGGCGGCACGACGGGCGCCTCCTCCTGCGCCAGCGCCAGCCGGTCCGTCGCCGCCAGATCGGTCGCGGACAGCGTGCGGTGCACCGGCTCGGCGCGCCGCCAACCGTCCCAGGCCGAAACCGGCGTCTCGTGCAGCGCCAGATGGTCGCGCACCACGTTGATGCGCACGAACCACAGCCCCGTCGCCGCGCCGTGCCCGAACGCCGCCGGGTCGTCGCGCCCGGACCGGCAGCGGCGCCATGCCTCGCCGGCCGTGATGAACTGTCCGGCCGGCACCGCCGCCGGATCGAACGCGACGCCCAGCCGCTCGGCCAGCACCGCGTCGATCTGCGGGTCGGCCACGCGCCAGCCCCCGGCCGCTGGCAAAAAATATTCGCAGATCCAATGGTCCTCCCAGGCGTTGCCGCCGAGATAGGCAGCGAAGCCGCAGCGCAGGCGGGCGGGGCGGCCCTGCTGGCGCAGCATGCCGCACAGCATCAGCGCGAAGTCCCGGCAGGTGAGCACCGCCCGCGCGCCGGGCAGGCGCGGCACCGGCAGCGGGCCGGGATTGGCGGCAACGATCTGGCGCAGCCGATCCGCCAACGGCCACGTCTCGCGCGACCACGCCGCCGGCTCCGCCACACCGTAGGCGGAAAGCCAGTCCGCATGGATCAGCAGGCCGTGGATGATCCCGCACAGCGCGCCGACATCGCCCGGCAGGCCGGCGAGCCGCCCGGCCTGATCGCCCGGGTCAGTCATCGGGCCGTGCCGCCGCCAGCGCTCCGGGTCCTCCGGCATCGGCCCGTTCCCTTCCGCCGCACCCGCGACACTAGTCCTATACGCCGCGGGCCTATACGCCGCGGGCTGACCTGCCGCGCGATTGCGGCTATTGTGCCCTTATGCCGACCGATCTGCCCAACGTGCTGACGCTTTCGCGCATCGCCGCCATTCCGCTGCTGGTGGCGCTGATGGCGTTGCGCGGCGCCGGCACCGACCTCGCGGCCTGCATCGTGTTCGCCGCCGCCGGCATCACCGACTATCTGGACGGCCGCCTCGCCCGCGACTGGCACCAGACCTCCGACTTCGGCCGCATGCTGGACCCGATCGCCGACAAGCTGCTGGTCGGCGCCACGCTGATGATGCTGGTCGGCATGGGGCGGCTGAGTTCCTGGGGGCTGTATCCCGCCATCGTCATCATGCTGCGCGAAATCCTGGTCAGCGGCCTGCGCGAGTATCTGGCCGGCGTGCAGGTCGGCCTGCCGGTCACGCGGCTGGCGAAATGGAAGACCGGCGTGCAGATGGCCGCCCTCGGCACGCTGATCGCCGGCGACCCCACCGCCGGGCTGCTCGGGCTGGGCTGGCTGCCCGTCGCCCATATCGGCGAGGCGATGCTGTGGGCCGCCGCCCTCCTTACGCTGGTGACCGGCTGGGACTATCTGATGGCCGGGCTGCGACACGTCGGCGGTGGCCCGATCGCGGTCCCGGCCGTCACGCCGCCGCCGCGCGCGGTGCCACGCACTGGTGCCCATACCGGCTGACGCCACAGGACGATTGGGTCACGCGTGAAAGTGCTGGGCGTAGCCGGCTGGTCAGGGTCCGGCAAGACGACGCTGATCGTGGCGCTGCTGCCGCGCCTGAAGGCGCTGGGGCTGCGCGTGTCCACGATCAAGCACGCGCATCACGGTTTCGACATCGACCGGCCCGGCAAGGACAGTTTCCGCCACCGCGAGGCCGGCGCGCACGAGGTGCTGGTGGCCAGCGGCCAGCGCTGGGCGCTGCTGCACGAACTGGAGGAGCCGGACCCCTCGCTGCCCGCCCTGCTCGCCCGCCTCGCGCCGGTCGATCTGGTGCTGGTGGAGGGGTTCAAGGCGACCGCGACTCCGAAGCTGGAGGTTCACCGCCCGGCCCTCGGCAAGCCGCCGCTCTGGCCGGGGCGGCC